>Ga0265296_1000187_pt1 | contig 116319 bp, 114 predicted proteins | sample MunlanPumphouse1_FD_189073 | JGI IMG/M metagenome (GOLD analysis project Ga0265296, IMG submission 189073) | Groundwater microbial communities from a municipal landfill in Southern Ontario, Canada - Pumphouse #1 | ecosystem: Environmental > Aquatic > Deep subsurface > Groundwater | place...
CCCGTCTGTCTGCGTGGTATGAAATCACTGCTTCACCTTCTACGGTGACCGTTGGCGCTGATGGTGATTTATTAGCCGCCAATGACTGGACTATGATAGTCGTGTCGATCAAACCAGCCTCTGCCGCGCCTACGCCTCCGGCCGCGCCGACTATCACGCCGTTTACCAACGTGACTGCTACCGGCATGACGGCGAACTGGAACGATAACGCCAATAATGAAGACGGCTACCGTGTCTACCGCAACACCGCCGCTACGAAACCTGGAACGCCAATCGTCACCTTGTCAGCCGACGCCACGACGTACACTGATCCTAATCCTCTTATCTGTAACACGATTTATTATTGGTGGGTTGAAGCATACAATATCGCGGGGACGACGGAAGATACTGATGTTCAAGCCACGGCAAATTGCCCAGGCCCCGGCGGTCCTTACCAAGTGACCCTCACCGTTACTGACAACGACGGCCTCCCCTCTTCTCCCACCCCTCACACGGTCAATCTCACTACCTCCCCTACCTGCGCGAGCTTTTTCTCGCTTACCAGCGCTGCCGCGACAAAGTGCGATGAGGTCGGGTTTACGTGGACCGCAGCCAAAACGGCAGTGAGCTACACCCTCTACCGACATACCTGCACAGACCCGCCGACATGCTCCTCATTCACAGCTTGGGTCGTTGTCCAATCAAATATCACCACGCTGTTTACCTATGACACCACAGCGAGCCCGAGCAGTTCTTATCAATATTACCTCAAGGTAGTGCTCCCCTCTGCGGGGACACTCAATAATTCCACTGCCGCGCCCGCCTGCACCGGCACATGGTCCGGCAATCCGCCAGAAGTCATTTGTCCTCTTTCGGTCGCCACTCCCTCATGCGTGGTAACCGTGGATCCCTTAGCCCCCATTTCCGCGTGCGGCCTCATCACGCTCAATTGGCAATCGCTCTCTGGCGCCACCAGCTACCGCGTCTACCGCAATGTCGCAACGGACAATTTTGCTTCCGCCACACTCATCGCAAGCGGATTGACCGCGCTCACCTATACGGACAGGGATATTGTGCCTGATGTCATTTACTATTATTACGTCACGAGCCAAACGGGCGCGAACCCTTCTCCCGGACAAAGCTCCAAATCAGTCTGCTTCCGCGGCTCGCAGTGGCAAGAAAGATAGTTGAGAAACTCTAAATTCTAAACTCTAAACTCTAAAACGATCCGCATTTGGATTTGTTTAGGATTTAGGATTTAGGATTTAGGATTTTTTATTCATGAAAAAACATAAAAAACATTTTATTGCACCACACCCAAACTATATTCATAGTACAACTGGCTTCACGTTAGTTGAAGCTTTTTTTGTAATGCTCATTATCACAGTGTTCACCTCGCTTACGCTCGGATACCTCCAAAAGGTAAGGCAAGAAGCAAGAGACGTAAAACGCCTGGCTGACTTGGGCCAGGTGCGCGCCGCGCTCGAGCTGTATGCGCACCCAGAGGGCGTGTACCCGCTCGGGAAATATCTGGTCATCGGATCCAAAGCCGCGCAAGCGCTTGATCATCGCGGATGGGTTGCATCCCCGGAAGAACCTCTCTATCTTCTCCAAGCGCCCTTTGACCCCCTCACAAAAACAAATCCCCCTTGCGTGCGCGGCGTGGTGCAGCCGTGCGCTTACAGCTATACCAATGCGTCAAGCACCGACTACTCCATCCGCTTCTATCTGGAACACGGCGTACCGCCCTTGTCCGCACCGGGAACGTACCAATTGACATCAAGAGGATATAGGCCATAATATATAAATCCCAAAATCCAAAATCCAAATCCCAAAATTATGGAGTTCCGCAAAGCGGGACGAAATACCTCAATTTTGATTTTTGATTTTTGATTTTTGCATTATGGTAAATATGACCAAATCCGAAGCTAAAACCCGCATCGAAAAACTCCGGAAACTCATTGACGAAAACCGATACGCCTACCACGTGCTCGACCGCCCAAAAGTTTCTGATGCAGTCGATGATTCGTTGAAACACGAACTGGCGCGACTGGAGGCGCAGTTTCCCGATCTCATTACCCCAGACTCGCCCACCCAGCGCGTGGGCGGCGAGCCCTTGCCCGCCTTTGCCCAGGTGAAGCATCCCCAGCCTATTCTCTCCATCAACGATGCATTCACGCAGGAGGAGCTTCAGGATTGGGAAACACGCAATGAAAAACTCTTAGGTGAAAAAATGAAAGGATATTATGGAGAATTAAAAATGGACGGCTTGGCGATCGTGCTTACGTATGAAAACGGATTATTCACGCGGGGCGCCACGCGCGGCGATGGATCGGTCGGCGAAGACGTCACGCAGAATCTAAAGACAATTGAGAGCATCCCCCTCCGCCTGACGCAGATACACGCAGATAACACGCAGATCAACGCTGAGAGAACATCACGTCCCCCTCTTAGGGTAAGAGGGGTTCAGAAAGACTCAGTGAGTCTTTCTGAGGGGGAGTTACGAATTCCAAATGAACTCCATGTCCGCGGTGAAATTGTGATAGAAAAAAAGGAGCTGGAACGTATTAACCGCCTTCAGATAAAAAACGGAGAAAAGGAATTTGCCAATCCCCGCAACCTTGCCGCAGGCTCCATTCGCCAGCTTGATTCAAAAATCGCCGCTTCGAGAAAGATGGATTTCTACGCGTTTGAAATCATTACTGATTTAGAGCTTCACACGCATGCCGACGTGCATAAAACGCTCTCGGCATTCGGCTTCAAGACAAACCGCAATTGTGAAGAGTTGCAGAATTTGGACGCAGCAGAATCCTACATCCACGCATGGGAGACGAGACGGAAAAGCCTCCCCTATCAGACCGACGGCGTGGTGCTGGTGGTCAATGACCTTGTCCAGCAAAAACGATTAGGCTCGATAGGAAAGTCAGAACGCTGGATGGTGGCGTTTAAATTCCCCGCAGAACAGGCAACCACCAAAATTAAAGATATTATCCTCCAAGTCGGCCGCACCGGCGTGCTCACGCCCGTGGCAATCTTGGAACCGGTGCGCGTCGCCGGCACCACGGTGTCGCGCGCCACGCTCCACAACGCCGACCAGATCAAACGTCTGGGAGTGAAAATCGGCGACACGGTCGTTATAGAAAAAGCGGGCGATATCATCCCCGCAGTCGTGAGCACATTTCCCCAATTGCGCACGGGTAAAGAGCGAGAATTTCACATGCCAAAGAAGTGCCCTGTCTGTGGCGGTATGGTGGCGCAAAAGGCTGAGCTGGTGGCACTCTATTGCACCAATCCAGACTGCCCTGCCAAACACCGCGAGGGCCTGTATCATTTCGTCGCAAGGCGCGCGTTTGATATCGAGGGCTTGGGAATCAAAATCATCGATCTCCTCTATGACCAAGGCTTGATTAAAGACGCATCCGACCTCTTTACGCTGGAAGCGCGGGATTTAGAAGGCTTGGAAGGTTTTGCTGAACTGAAAGCGAATAAAATCGTGGCATCGATTCAGAGCAAGAAACATATAGAATTTGCGCGCTTCTTGTACGCGCTCGGTATTCTCCACGTCGGCGAAGAGACGGCACAGGACATTGCGCATGTGATAGAATCAAGAAACACGCCGCCGATCTCCCCCTTAAAAAGGGGGGAGATAGAGAGGGGGGTGTATTCATCGCAAATACTCGAGGAGCTTCAACGCTTGACCGCAGACGACTGGTCTTCTATCAAAGACATCGGTCCCGTGGTTGCCAAGAGCCTCCATATATACTTCCACACGAAACAGAACCTTGACCTTCTTCGTAATTTATTTAAAAATGGAGTAACGATTACGCTCTCTCAAACCCTGTCCGCGCTTCCCTTTGCAGGCAAATCCTTTGTGCTCACCGGCACGCTCTCTTCATTAAGCAGAGACGACGCCAAGGAGCGCATCCGCGCTCTAGGCGGTGAAGTATCAGAATCAATCTCCAAAAAAACATCTTACGTAATCATCGGCGAAAATCCAGGATCAAAGGCTGATAAAGCAAAAAAGCTCAATGTACCACAACTTGATGAACTCTCCTTTCTAACACTCCTCAAAAAAGCACTCTGAATTTATGCCTATAGGTGAATCAATAAAAGGAATGGATGAATTAAGTGAGAGCTTTTATTCAAAATTTCATCAAACAAATACTCTTGGTCGTGAGAAGGGCGTGGCAGAATATCCTTGGCTTTTTAAAAAAGCTGAGGATCTTATTACACAGAGTGAGCTCCCAAAACCAGAAAAAAATAGGGTACTGGAGGAACTACATCACCTGCTCAAGCTATTCCAAGAAACAAAAGGTGACGTCAGGGAACTGACGAAGGACGTGAGCGATCCATTGGAAAAGTTGATCACCCATCTTGAATTCGTGGGGAATAAATTGCTTAAGGAAAACGATGACTCCCAAGAACAGGCACGTGAACAAGAAGCGATCGAAATGTTCAAGGATTCACTCCAAGAAGAACTCATAAGCCCGGCATTGTGGCAGGAAGCACAAAAAATGGGCATCATACCATTAGATACGCTATCTAACAAATACGGGCCAGCAAGCTATTATGGAGGAGCGGCACGAAATATTGCCCGATTACACTGGAACATACCTATCCCGCAAGGAGAATTACCTGTCACCGACTTAGACATAATAGCTACGTCAGGTGAAGCAAGAGTTAAAATGCAACACGAACTTCACATAGATCCAAAAGGAATAGCGGTTTCCCAGCTTAGTAAGGATATTATTTCAAAACGGTTAGCGGAACATGACGTAACCTTTAATGAACTCGCAGTTATCTCGAGAGAGGGGAAAAGTACGATACTCTATGCGCCTGAAGCAAAACAGTCGCTAGAGAGCGGTATTATACATCCCGCGCCGAAGGTGAGAAGAAATTTTTATAAAACCAATTTTGTGAGGCACCCAGAGGATCCATCACTGATAATATTCTTGACGAGTATCACAGAACGACTAATAAAATCTGTAGCGGAAGGAAAAGCTGAGGGGTTTAAACTCGCGGAACACAGCCTGCAAGTGCCTCTTGAAAAACGTGTGCTTACTAATGTGAGAAGATTTCTCCCCAAACAAAAAGAGCGACAACCAACCATCTTCTGGCGAATGTCTAAGGTGTTCGAACAAATGGGTATCTGTACCAATGAAAATTTTTTTGCACATTTAAATGCGCAGATTGAAAAGTATCCAAATTTTAATTTTTATCCTCTTCCCCAAGACCAGGTAGAAAAAGCGAATTGGTTCGTAATAAAAATTATAGATCTCGCAAGGCGTAAAATCAACGACCCTGCAAATGACGTTCTTCAGTTGCCGATCTATAAGACATTGCCAACAGCCGAATTGAGGAAAGAACGACTCATAAAAGTACCCTACGATGATCTCCCTGATGAAAAATTCACCCAAAACTTCTGGCAGTGGAGACAAAATCAACGGTTTCCTCCCATTGAAACTCCTCGAATAACCATGTAAGGTAACAATGTAGCCATTTAACCATGTAACCATTTTCGATCTGTATGTCCCTCAACGCTGAAGAGATACAACACATCGCCCGCCTCGCGCGGCTGAAACTGTCTGATGCCGAACTTGAGCGCTACCGGCCGCAACTTGAAGGTATTCTTGATTATGTGGGACAAATTCAACAGGTGGCTGACAGCGCCAAAACGCCTTCTTCTTCCCTATCAATAAATACAAATGTTACACGCACTGACGAGGTTACTTGCATTCCAGGCGAAACCGCCCGCGAGAAATTCTTATCACCATCCGCGATGCGCGACGGAGAATTCCTCAAGGTGCCCGGCGTTTTTGAAACCTAAAGGAATTTTCACTTATGGACTTAACAAATCTGACGATAGGGAGAATTCACGAGGGCCTTTTGCATAAAGATTTCTCTGCACAGGAACTCACAAAGGAATATCTTGAACGCATCAAAAACAAGAACCCTTCACTCAACGCGTTTCTCGCCATAACGGAGAAAGAAGCGCTTGCCTCGGCTAAAGAAGTAGACAGCCAGATCGCACAAGGGATTCCGGTGAATCCGCTCACGGGCGTGCCAACCGCGGTGAAAGACGTGATTATCACTAAGGGGATCAAGACGACCGCGGGGTCGAAAATGCTCGAGACCTATTCGCCTCCCTACGATGCCACGGTGATAGAAAAGCTGAAAGAAGAAGGATACGTCCTCCTCGGGAAAACCAATTGCGACGAATTTGCCATGGGCGGATCAAATGAAAACTCCGGGTTTGGGCCGGTGAAAAACCCTTGGGACCAATCGCGCGTGCCAGGCGGCTCATCCGGAGGATCTGCGGCGGCGGTCGCCGCAGATCTTGCGCCCTATGCGCTAGGGAGCGATACCGGAGGCTCCATCCGCCAACCCGCCTCATTCTGCGGGGTCGTGGGGCTGCGGTGCACCTACGGCAGCGTGTCGCGCTACGGCCTCATTGCTATGGCGTCGTCGCTTGATCAGATCGGTGTCTTTAGCCGCACCGTCGAAGACGCAGAAACGGTATTCAATGTTATCAAAGGGCATGACCCCCGCGACGCCACTTCAATAAGTCCTCCCCCTCTTAAGGTAAGAGGGGGCGGGGGGAGTTATGACGTGCGTGGCCTTAAAATCGGCATACCCCAAGAATACGTGGGGTCACACTGGGATGCAGAAGGTATTGAAAACGGGGTAAAGAAACGCGTGCAGGAAGCCATCGCCGTATTGGAAAAGCTCGGCGCAGAAGTAAAAATGATCTCTCTTCCCCATGCGCCCCAAGCGCTGGCAACCTACTATGTCATTGTGCCTTCAGAAGTGTCTTCCAACCTCGCGCGTTTTGATGGTATACGATTCGGGGGAGTTAAAGAAATACACACTTCCGCGTATTTCCGCGATAAAGCCAAGCGTGACGATCCGCGTCAATCCGCGTTGATTGAATGGTATGAGCAGCAGCGCTCTCACGGTTTTGGACCTGAATCCAAACGCCGCATCATGATCGGCACGCACGCGCTCTCCTCCGGTTATTACGACGCGTATTATAAAAAAGCCCACCACGTGCGCCTGCTCCTCCGGGAAGATTTCGCAAAAGCCTATCAAGACGTGGACGTCATCGCATGCCCCACCTCGCCTACGGTTGCATTTAAAATCGGCGCAAAAGCCAATGACCCGCTTGCAATGTACCTTGCCGACATTTTCACGGTAGCGGTGAACCTCACCGGCCTCCCTGGCATTTCCCTTCCCTGCGGCTTCGCACCCGCGCCTGACGACGATACAGGTTCTCCCCTTAAAAAGGGGGAGACTCGAAGAGGGGGTGTCGAGCTACCCGTAGGATTGCAGCTCATCGGCAAACATTTTGACGAGCCCTTGCTTTTCCGCACGGGCAAAGCCTATCAGCAAGCAACCGATCATCACCTAAAAACACCTCCACTCTCATAACTGATTATGAAGACCTATACAACCTATCTGACATATCAAACGAAGAAAAAAATAGAGATCGTGAATATTACACAGGAGATTGTAAAAGCGGTACAACAATCAAAAATACAAGAAGGCCTATGCCTCGTGAACGCCATGCATATCACTTCCTCCGTCTTTATCAACGATGAAGAACAGGGCCTGAAGGAAGACTTTATAACATGGCTTGAGGAGTTGGCTCCTTACGACCCTGACCGCTACCAACATAACCTTACCGGAGAAGATAATGCCCACGCCCAGAAATACAACATCCAAGATGGAGGCGGCTGTCTTAGTTCAGTAATCATGGTATGACACATGGCACTTATCATGGTTTCGAGAATAAGAGAAAGAGTGACGCCTCCATCAACAGTCGCCACACGTTCGCTTCAACCTATATTATGAATCATCGATCAATGGTCGTACTCATTCAATATAACCGTACCAGGACAGTCCCGTGTGGCGTTGGATGTTGATATACTGGGCACGCGCACATCAAACGCACCATTATGGGAAGGGAAGCAGTGATTGCGGTCACGAACGGAAAGCTTGATTTCGGGCCTTGGGAACAAATTTTTTACGGGGAATTCGACGGCCAACGGCCAAAACGCGTTCTGGTGAAAATCATAGGAGAATAGTAAAAAAACCATGAGTGACTCTACGTTCTACGAACTAAACATTCCTCCTCTCGCTCAACGCCAAAAAATTTACGAACATCTCATCATACCCATTCTCACCCCCGGCATAGTCGGGGGCAATCTTTCCCTGACCTCCGCGTTCGTGACGGAAGCGCAAAAGAAATATAAGGAAAAAGGCATTGCGCGCGCGAAAATTGAACTGGGGCTGGGAACGGATCTTTTCCGGCGCCGGGAACCGCTGGAAGAATACGCGCGCCTCTTCAAAGGCAAGGTGCATTCCGTGCATCTTCCCATCGCGGCGCATGAATGGGGGTCTTCCTTGGAAGACAGGCTTATTAAGCTGGTAACCCATCCCCCTGCCGTGTTCATTCCCGCTGAATATAAGACGCCCGCCGCCGCGCAACAAGGGCGGCTTACCGTAGGACTGGCCGCGGCACAGGCGGTGGACGCGAAACTCATCGTCCTGCACGCGAGCGAGCTTGCTTTTCATCTTGCGGCACATGTAGGATTGGAGAGGACATTTGCGGATATTATGGAAAAAATCATCGCCGTCCGCGATGCAATCGCCCCATACGTGATCATCTGCATGGAACATCAGGGCCATCAGATGAATGGCATTCCTAGAGAAAATTATCCTTATGTCTATGATCCTCTCGCGCTTGCCGATGCGCTCTCGCCCTGGCAAAACCGCCATATCGGCATGACGTTTGATTTCCAGCACTATCGGATTAATACGCACGGAGGGTCAACTCCGTCAACGATCCTTAGGCAAATCTTCCACCGCCACCCTCGCGTCATTAAACACGTGCACATCAACCGGTCCCCGATCCCTCATCTGGACCAGCATAAAAGCATCGCGGACGCGGACGATGAAACATGGAAGAGCGAAATGAGCGCATTTCTCCTCTGCCTTGCGGAAATGAATTACGAAGGTGCAATTTTGCCGGAAGTGAATCCGCCGGGAACATTATTCCGCTATGTAAGGATCCTCTTGCGAAGAAAAAACCGCGTATTGCTTCATATTCCTTTTACCTCAAGGGAATTTACAGCGGAGATAGTGATGCTTACGCGGCTCGTGGACGCCTACCGCACATTTCTTGATGTACCGCAAATCATGATGTCACAATGAACCTTTGATAAAATAAAAGCGTGTATGCCAGAACAGGAATCGCCATTCAAAGAACAAGAGCGAGAACTCCCTTCCCAAGAACAGCGAGAACAAGTGTTTCGTAATATTACCTTGCCCATGGTGTTCCCAGAACTCACCGGCTGGGATCTCAAGCTTACCGCACTGTTTCTCCAAAAATTCCGTTCAGAATTACAAAACCTTGGCATACCCGACGTACAAATGGAATATGTGCTGGGCAACCGCCTCCTCAAGCGGGAAGAATCCTTGGACGACCTTGAAAAATACCTTAAGGGATACGTGCGCGCGGTACACTGCGCCATCCCGCGTGCGGAAATGGAACCAACCCTGGCAAGTAAACTCAAACATAATCTCACATCCCCCCACACTTTATTCTTCCCCTCATGGGGCGCACAAGGAACATTAACAAATAAGGGACGCCTTGGGGCGGGATTAGAGGCTGCCCAAAGAATGGGAGCGTATATCATTGTCGTTCATGCCGCAGAATTTGCACACCCACTTAAAGATGAAAAGAATCCCGAGGAACACGTACACGCTCTCATTGACGCGCTGTCAGACGCACGGGGCAAAATTGCGCCAGAGGTGACAGTATCTGTGGAAACTCAAGGGAGTGAAATAGCGCATTTTCCCCGTGAAAAATTTAAATTTGTGTATAATCCATCAAATCTGGCAGAATTGTTAGGAGACGCGCAAAAGCAAAATATTGGGTTGACGTTTGATTTCCAGCATTGCCGCATACAAGGACTCGATCCCGCCAGAGTGTTAATGCAGATCCATGAACAATATCCTGGACTCGTTCAACATGCGCATATCAACGCCCCGTCCCCACACTTTGAAGACGCGCACCAGAGTTTCGCAGAAACCGCTGATCCAGAGTTAAAACACCAACTCCAGCAGTTCCTCTTTGCGCTCGCGGATACAGACTTCAATGGCGGACTCGTACCAGAGGTAGATCCTCACGGCACCGTGGCGACCCATATAAGAAATCTGGTCAGAAGAAAAATTATTTACCCCGCACGTGGAACTCCGTATGACGTCCGCACGCACGGTTTTGAAGAAGAACGGCAATATCTGCAAGATATTATCGTAGAAATACATTCCCTGCTCGAGCTGTAGATAAGTGGCAGATAAACTGCCACGCTACCATGAGGTAATTATTGCGGCGTAGCGTCGGAGCTTGCCTCCGACTCTCCTTACTATTTGCTTTTTTTGCAAACTTCATGGTAAACTGTAAGTATTATTCCAATAAATTTATACTCTATGCCTACACGAGAAGGAGATGGCCTGTCACTCTCTGAACGTCTCGCTCAGAGGGGTCAAGAAAGAAAGACGCAAACAAGAGATGCAATCCACGCCAAAAAGGAGCGCGTGACAGGAGGATTCAATGACATGATCGCTCCCGTTCGCGAAAGAGCGAGCCAGATGTTTGATTCCGCCAAACAAAAACTCACAAGCTTCAAAGAAGCGGGGAGTTCTTTTTTTAAACGGCTGGGCGAGGGAACAAAGAAGATAACCGATATCGTAGTGGGAGCCACCACTACCCCCGAACTTTTTAACGCAGCCATTGACTTCGGTAAAGATAAATACGCGCAGATTGTCGAAAAGAAGAACAATCTCATTGAGCAATTCACGCTGAAGAAAGAGCTGCCGCTCCTGGAAGGAGAGGTGAGGAGCGTTGAGGCGGAGATTCTTCAGTTAGAGCAAAACACCGGAGACGACGAATCCAATGCCGCACAGATAGAAGCTACTTTGGGAGATTTGAGAACCGTGAAAACACAATTAGAAACTCAAATGGCCGAATTGCAAGAAGGGATGGAACTCAACGAGACGATTCGTAAATTAGCAGAAGGCGAATTGCCAAAAATAGAGCGGCAACTAGAGATGATCGGGCAGGAGATTACTGGCAATGAAGCTGCGAAAGGCGCCATTCACCATGAAATAGGTGAAAAGCGAAAATATATGGCGTTGCACAAGCAGCGGCTGGGAGAGGTGAGTGATCGATTTAATAATGCGAAGAAGAGGCTTCTTGAACTTGGCGGTAATGCAGAGCAGTTAGCGTTAAGCTATTAATTTTCAACTCTTATGAAGACACCCCAACAACTACAACAAAATTTGAATGAGACCATGCGGAAAGTAAACAAGGTAGTAACACATGCCAAACAACAACGCGAGAGCATCCAAAAACAGAGAGGGCAGAGAAGAAGCGAGTTTGCCAAAAAGCTCAAACAGGAGCAGGAGAAAATCTACAAGGCGGTCAATGTGAAGGTAAATAGCATTATGGAAGAATTTGAGGGAGGAATGGAGAAGCTGGATAGTGACGCAAGGCGGGTGATGGAGCAGGTGACTGCAAAAGTAGACAAAATAAAACAAGAAGTTCTCAGGGAATCGCTGAAGACTAAGAAATGAGCACTAAGCAAAATTAACTCCACCTGTTTCCAACACCCCCACCTCAATCCTCTCCCTTACTAGGGAGAGGACGTTGTTTGTGGTAGGATTACCCCATATGACAGCACAAAAATTCATCATTATAGATGGAAACGCCCTCCTCCACCGCGCGTTCCATGCCCTCCCCCCCTTAACCACCAAAGAAGGCAAGCTGGTAAACGCGGTCTATGGCTTCGCACTAACCTTCTTAAAAGTGCTGAAAGATTTAAAACCTGCCTACCTTGCCGTGGCGTTCGATACGAAAGCGCCCACGTTCCGCGATGAGATGTATGCGGCGTACAAAGCGCAGCGCATCACACAGCCCCAGGAGCTCTATGACCAAATCCCGCTTATCAAAGAAATGATCCGCGCGTTCAATCTCCCCGTGGTGGAATTGGACGGATACGAGGCGGATGACGTCATCGGCACGCTTGCCCATCAAACCACTAATAAACTGGCAAACCGACAAACTGAAAAACTTGATGCAATTATCGTCACCGGTGACTTGGATGCGCTGCAGCTCGTCAATGACCGCACAAAAGTCTATACCTTCCGCAAAGGATTTACCGATACGATGATATACGACGCGGCTGCGGTGAAAGAACGCTTCGGGCTTTCCCCCGAGCAAATGATAGATTACAAAGCTCTGCGCGGCGATCCTTCTGATAATATCCCGGGAGTAAGGGGTATTGGAGAAAAAACCGCCACAGAACTCTTAGTGCGCTATAAAACCCTTGACCGTGTGTATCAGACAGTAGAATCTGAAAAAACAAATGACATTAAGCCCGGGGTGCTTGAAAAATTAAAACAGGGGAAGAAAGACGCGCTCCTCTCCAAAAAACTTGCCACCATCGTCCAGGATGCGCCGCTTACCTTTCATCTTGAGGATGCGCGTATAGGCAGCTGCGATACGCAGGCGCTCGTCAATCTTTTCCGGCAATGGGGATTCCAATCATTGGTCGGGAAAATCCCCGCTTCTATGGGTGAGACGAAACAAGAGCAAACCCTTGAAGAGAAAACACCCGCAGAACACCGCACGCAAGGCGCCATTTTTGAAACTCGTGTCATCCCACGCCGTGAATGGAAAGGGGTTCGCTATACGCTCATAGACGATCCAAAGAAATTCGCACAATTTATTTCTGACCTTGATAAACAAAAATCTTTTGTCATTGATACGGAAACCACAGGTATAAACCCTTTTAAGGCAAGCATGATAGGCATGAGTTTCTGCTGGAAAGAAGGAGAAGCGTACTACATTGACGCGACATATCGAAATTTCGACATAGCGAAATTAAAGCCGATCCTCGAGGATCCCCGCATCATGAAGTGGGGACACAACGTGAAATTTGACCTCGAAGCTCTGCGCACACACGGCATCAATGCGAGAGGATTCACCTTTGACACCATGGTCGCATCATACCTTTTGAATCCCGGTTCGCGCCAGCATAATCTCGAGACAGTGGTATTCACTGAATTCGGCTACCAAATGCAGCCTATCGAGGAATTAATCGGCAAGGGGCGTACGCAAATCACCATGGATAAAGTGCCTGTTGTAGAGGTGGCAAATTATTCATGCGAAGACGCTGACTTCACTCTTCGCCTGGTGGCGCCATACAGAGAACGCCTTGAAGAACGGGAAAACTTGAAACTCCTCGATGAGATCGAAATGCCCCTCATCCCCGTCCTTGCCGACATGGAGGAAGCGGGGGTAAAAATTGACGTGGAAGTGCTGGAGGAGCAATCAAAAGAAGTGCATAAAGCGCTTAAAAAATTAGAAACGCAAATTTACAAAAATGCGGGACAAGAATTCAACATAAACTCCCCCCAGCAGCTCAAGAAAATCCTTTTTGAAAAGCTTTCGCTCTCGACCATAGGTTTGGGGAAGACCAAAACCGGCATTTCCACAGCCGCGGGCGAGCTTGAAAAGCTTAAGGGCAAACACCCGATTATAGAGCTGATGATGGAGTACCGTGAACTGTTTAAACTGCGCTCCACCTACCTTGAGGCGCTCCCCGCGCAAGTTGACTCTACAAGCGGCAGAATCCATACCGACTTTAACCAAACCGTGGCAGCGACCGGCCGCCTCTCATCGTCCAATCCCAACCTGCAAAATATACCCATCCGGACCGCGCAGGGACGCATGATCCGCAAGGCATTTGTGGCCGAACGCGGCTTTAGGCTCATCTCGGCTGACTATTCCCAGATTGAATTGCGCATTGCCGCGTCGATCACGGGGGATGCGGCCATGACGACTTCGTTTCACCGCAATGAGGACATCCATCGCCGAACCGCCTCGAACGTCCTTGGCGTCCCTTACGACTCGGTTACTCCTGAACAGCGCCGTGAAGCCAAAACCATCAATTTCGGCATTCTCTACGGCTTAGGAGCGCGAGGTCTTGCGGAAGGATCGGGCCTCAATCTTGACGAGGCAAAAGATTTCATAGAGCGCTATTTCCGTGTGCACAAAGGAATCAAAACGTATGTGGACCGCACCATTGCGGACGCGCGCGAAAAAGGATATGTGGAAACGCTCTTCGGGCGCCGGCGGTATCTCCCCGAAATTACCGCCCAGCACCAGGGTTTGAGAGCCGCCGCCGAGCGCATGGCAATCAACCACCCGATCCAAGGGACCGCGGCAGACCTCATGAAAAAAGCGATGATCCTTGTTGACGCGCGCATTAAAAATGAATTACGATTGACTGACGTGCCGCCCTCCGCGCGCCCTGCGCGGATACTCCTGCAGGTGCACGACGAATTGGTCTTAGAGGTAAAAAATGAACTTGTTGATCAGGTATCGGCGTGGATTAAAGATGAAATGGAATCAGTCGCCAAACTCAAAGTGCCGATTGAAGTGCATGTGGGAATGGGTAAAAATTGGGATGAATGCAAATGAAAAATTCCAAATTCCAATTTCCAATTTCCAATCAAATCCCAATTTCTCAATGACCAAATTTGGACATTGGGGTTTGGAGCTTTTTTTGACATTGGGATTTTGAAATTTGGATTTACCAACCATATATGGATTTAGTAGCCTTCATCGAATCTATAGGTTACCTCGGTATTGCCGCCGTGGTATTTTCAGAATCAGGCCTCTTTTTGGGCGCTTTTTTCCCCGGCGACAGCCTGCTCTTTACCGCAGGATTTTTGGCATCACAACATGTGTTCGACATCCGCATTCTCATTCCGCTTATGTTTCTCGCGGCGGTGCTTGGCGACAGTTTCGGCTATGCTTTCGGCCGCAGGTTGGGGCCGAAAATTTTTTCACGCGAGGATTCGCTCCTTTTCCACCGGGACCATCTTGAGCGCTCGAAACGCTTTTATGAACGCCATGGCGGCAAAACCATCATCCTTGCCCGTTTTATGCCTATTGTGCGCACCTTTGCGCCAATACTCGCGGGGGTGGGCAGGATGCGGTACGGGCAATTTCTGTTCTTCAATGTGATTGGCGCGCTTATCTGGGCAGTGGGCATCTCATATTTGGGATTCGTCCTCGGCGATACCGTGCCCGGGGTGGACAAATATCTCATCCCCATTATTCTCCTTATCATCCTTACTTCAGTCGCCCCCACTATGGTAAGCATATTGCGCAATCCTTCCCATCGCCGCGCAATGATTGATGCGGTAAAAAAAATACTTAAAGTTTCCCCTAAAAAAATACCCCTCAACCAGCATTATCGTAATACTTCCCTTGAAGGGTTCGCCAATGTCATACCCTTAGGTTCCTCTGCCGCGGAAACAGGGCAGGAATTTGAGCGCCGTTTCGGATCAAAGGAATGGTACGTTCGCGCGCTCCCTCTTCGCCTCAAAACCACCTTTCGCTTAGGAGGTCCGGCTGATTTCTTCTTAACTCCCCGGACCGCGGAAGACACGCAAAGTGTCGTTAAAACCTGCCACGAACTCAAAATTCCCCTGTTTGTCCTTGGCGGCGGCAGCAATGTGCTCTTTTCCGATGCGGGATGGAGAGGGGTAGTGCTACAACCAAGCAATAATACAATTACTTTTTCAAATCGAGAAATTGACGCGGCGGATGTCATAGAAAATCCAACTTCCCAAAGTGAGGGTTCGGCAATTGGTCAGACCCTCCGGAGCTCGCTCGAGCACGGTCCCCGCGTAGCGGGGTCGAGCGAGCGAGGCGGAGCGCAGTCCCGCGCTGGCGGGGCTGACGCGTGTCTTCCAATGCCGAGCCCGAACGACGCACGGTGGGAGATGAGCAGTCACGATCGTCCCTCTCCTCCGCAAAAACCCGCCACACCCGATGGACTGCCCGTGGTCGAGGTGAAGGCAGGTGCCGGTACCTCACTGCAACAGCTTATCGCAACCGCCCACCAGGAAAGGCTGGTCGGGCTAGAGTCTTTCTTCGGCATTCCCGCCCGCGTCGGGGGAGCTTTGCGCAACAACGTCCACGGTGGCCCTGATAATTTTGACCGCTATGTAAAAGAAGTGACGCTCCTCCATATCCACACGGGTGAAATCACGACCTGGCCGCATGACCGTTTCGCATTTAGCTATGACCATAATATTTTACAGCAAACAAGAGAATGGCTCGTTTGGGATGTGACCCTTATGCTTTCGCGCGCAGATGAGCCGCTCTGGCAAAAAATTGACGTCTATTATAAGGCGTGGCAATCGTATAAAAATACCACCCAGACTGCCGCAGGCACTGCAGGCTGTGTCTTCAAAAACATACCCTCTCAAGATGCGGCAGAACACCACATACCTGTCTCCGCAGGCGCCAATATTGACCGGCTCTTCGGGCTTGGTACAGCGCTCCGCACCGCGCACATTTCTACATTCCACGGCAACTTCTTACAATCCCCAGGTAATAAAGAACAAGGAACTTCCGAAGACATGCTTTCTCTTATCAATTTCATCCGCGAGGAAACCGCAAAAAAAACCGGCATTGCACTGGAGACTGAAATAGAATTCGTGGGATTTTAAACAAAGAATAAATGTGCTATTATACCTTTATATTCAACAACCATCTAACCATGTAGCCATTTAACCATATATTCAATATGAAACGCTCTACCCTCATCATCCTCGCCATCATCGTTGTCATCGTTCTCGCGGGAATTTCCATGTATAATCGGCTCGTCACCGCCAGCCAGGCCATTGATGGCCAATGGGCACAAGTGGAAACCCAGTACCAGAGGCGGTTTGACCTGATCCCCAACCTCGTAGAATCGGTAAAGGGAATTTTTGAACAAGAGAAAGAAGTATTTGGAAAACTGGCTGACGCGCGCTCCCGTTATGCGGGCGCCGCGACTGTTGACCAAAAAGCCCAAGCTGCCGGAGGGGTAGAGTCTGCCCTTGCGCGGCTCTTGGTAATCGTGGAGAACTACCCACAGTTGCGCTCCGCGGAAAACGTAACTGCCCTCATGGACGAGCTTGCCGGCACGGAAAACCGCGTCGCGGTTGAACGCGGACGCTTCAATGAAAAAGTGAAGGATTACAATACCATGATCCTGCGTTTCCCCGCCAATCTTTTCGCGCGCATCTTTGGATTCAACCAACGAGCGTACTTCGAATCAGCCGCAGGAGCAGACCAAGCGCCGCAAGTTGAATTTTAATGTAATCCTACAAAAATGTCTATATCTATTAATGACAATCATATGCCCACAAATGAATCAAATCAATTCAGCCCAATGCCTTATGAAGAAATACGAGCGGCGGAGAATGCGATGACTCCGTACCGAAAGGAGCATACAAAAGCAAGGCATGCTCTCATGTCCCAAGAAGCACTCCTTACAGAGGCGGGGGTCCCGAAAGAAATAATCCATAAAGCCGCATTGATCGCAGAACAAAAGACAGATGAAGAATGGGAACGCCGCGAGCGGGAAAATCCACTTGTATTAATCAGTGAAGCGCTTGACTCAATAGCAGAGACCGCAGATGAGAAAGTTCTAGTAGAGGGGGCTAAAAAAAGAATTGATGCATTCAGCCAATATTGGCGCGATGTATTAAAGCAAATAGAAAATGCAGGTTCTGGTACTGTAGAAGAAAAAATACAAAAAAGATATAGCGATAACCAAAGCCTGGTAGGACCACAGAAAGACACTAGTTGGAGAAAATACCACGAAATCACAAAAGATCCTGAAGGTAATCTCCAGATGCGTCTAGACCTTCTACAACCTGAGAACCGCGACAATACACGCATACCCCCTGGTTTATTTAAAGAAAAATTTCTAAAAAAGTTGGGGGTCTTGGATGAGGATTCGACCTTATCGCGATTTAGATATCCTACAGAGGAAGATGCAAAGAAAGGAATTACCTTTAATTATACATTTAATGGCATTATACAACAGATTCCATTCGAAAACATCCATGGAGTAAGGGCGGATGTCTTCCTTGGATATGATGATCCTGGAGCACATGCCGCAGATCATCGAACTGACCAGATTCTTATCTACCTGAATACCGAAGGCCTTAAAAAGGAATTACATCAGGATTAGAATCAAATAAATGAACTGCCAGCGAATCACTCAACAATCTCCCTTCTGTCGAGCCATCGCCATGATGGCTCTTATTGCATTACCACTTAATTTTGTTCATGCGGTCACCTATCCTACTCCCGCCGGCTTCGTGACTGATACCGCGCAACTACTTTCTGCAGATGAACGGACGGCGCTCGAAACGACACTTTCCACGTTTAAACAGCAGACTGGCAATGAAATCGCCGTCGTTACTATTCCCTCCCTCGAAGGAGAGTCGATAGAAGACTATACAGTGAAATTATTTGAACGCTGGGGCATAGGGCAAAAAGAAAAAGATAACGGTATTCTCATCTTAGTGGCGAAGGAAGACCGCGCGGTCAGAATAGAGGTAGGCTACGGACTTGAAGGCGCTCTCAATGACGCAAAAGCAGGAAGGATTATACGCGACATTATGGCGCCTGCGTTTCAAGAAGGGAAATATGCTGGAGGGCTGCAAGGCGCAATTGAAGCCATCACCGGAGAAATTAAAGGAGAACCGACGCAAGTGGATACCACACCGTCAGCGGGTAATAAAATAAACGGGCAGTTCATCTACGTGCTTATTATATTTTCTATTTACCTCTCAAGCTTTCTCGCGCGCAGCAAACGATGGTGGCCGGGCGGCGTAATCGGAGGCATCGGGGGTGCAATCCTTGGCGGGATGCTGGGATCAATACTCATAGGCGCTGCGGCATTGGGCCTCTTCGGGATTGGCCTTGACTTTATTCTTTCTAAAAATTACCAAAACCGCGCAAAAAAGGGATTGTCCACCACGTGGTGGCGTTCGGGCGGCGGCTTTTTTGGCGGCGGATTCGGAGGGGGAGGGGGCGGATTTGGCGGATTTGGCGGCGGCATGTCAGGAGGAGGGGGTGCGTCGGGGAGATGGTAACACCATATGATGGAAGATATGATAATACCGAAAGAAAAATTATTTTGTCTGCAAAAGCCCGCGCTCAAATGGACAATGCATGTTAAGGAAAAAATGCGTTTTTATGGGTTAAGCGAATCGCGCGTGAAGCGCATCATCGCGCACCCTGAACGCGCGGAAGCAGGCATTGCCCCGAAAACCACCGCGGTCATGCAGCCTATTACTAAAAAAGGCAAAACCACCCAAGAAATCTGGGTGATGTATCAGGATAAGAAAACACAGCGCACGATTATCACAGCATGGCGCTATCCGGGCAAGAGCCCAATCAGGGAAACAATTCCGCTCCCGGGAGATATCCGTGACGAGCTTCAACGAGAAGGTTATCTCTAAAACCGAGGATTTAGAATCTGGAATTTATCCGCCTCCACATAAAGACTACAGATCTGCCTGCGCTCGAGGCGGATTTTATTGTGAGCGCAAGTCAGCGTTGCGTCTGCGTACGTCAGCGTTCATGGGGTGATATCGCACATTTTGCGCGGCGCCTGCTTTGCCGAACTCGGGTTCGCGCTTTACCTCAAAATCAAGCTGCGCGCCTTCGCTCAAGTCCTCAAAGTGAGTGCCGTTGGTGAGGTCGGTAAAATGGAAAAAGTAATCATTGCCATCTCCTGCCTTGATAAATCCGAATCCCCTCTCCGGCACCTTCTTCCTCACCACGCCCGTGAGGGTAGGCGGGGTATAGACTTCGTCATGCTGCTCGCCTCCCTGGCCTTCAGTCACTCCTGCACTCACATATTCCTCCTGCGCCAGCTGTTTCTGGGCGGTAAATTCGGTACGGCACGCATCGCAATAAAACCGCTGGCCCTTCTTCGGGTGGAAGGTGGTCCATACTTCCCTTTTTCCCTTATGGATGGGCGACTCGCATGCGAGCTGGTGGCGTTTGAAGGTTAACTCTAACTCATGAAGCAAATCATCTATCCAAATGGTGTCAAAATCCTTTACCCTTGCAGGGTCGTGCGGATCGGATAAATCCCCTGCACAGCTGCTCTTTATGCTCACAATCGCCACGCGTTTGCCCAAAAGCCTTACATGTTGGAGCACGGGCACGAAATCGCCGTCCCCTATTACGACCACGGCAATGTCATACACTTGGGGAAGCGCTGCCGCATAGAGCATGGTGGTTGCCAAGGAAATATCCACGCATTTTTCTTTCGCCTCAAAAGTATCCGCAGGGTCGCGATCCGCCTTCCGCAGGCGCCTTCCCATATAATTAATCGCAAAAAGCTCAAGCTCATAATGGTATTCTTCCTTCAAGAGAAGGAAAAAATCCCGCCTGCGCTGCACCGCCTCATCATCCCGCAAGTCGTAATTCGACGCATAGCTCCCGAACAGGTGCGTCCGCACGAGATCCAAATCATCCGATCCCGCGAGCTTGCTCACCTCCCGCACCAACACCTGGGGGAGCTTGCCGAAATCAATATGGAAATCTTCATTCCCGTAGGTTTCCCTTAGCGCAGGGATATTCGAATACAACCACGTCCCATCTATAAAAACCATGACTTTGATCATACCCAGAATATCAACATCCAACGCCAAACGTAGCTGGCATTGTTTGAATATATAGAATAAATGCGACCTTGGAGTAGTGCTGCATAATTATGATGGGAGAAAACGTTTGGCGATTGGTGAGGGAGGCCATAAAAATACCTATTAATGCACTCATGTAGATTCCCTTATGTTATATCTATTCTCTGCAAGGGATATCCGCCTCCCTCTTGGATGTTGTATTACTGGGCATATTCCCTTTAATAAAACCTGCGCATGCTATTATCCCAAATAAGCAAAATTACGCAGAAGTAATAAAATAAGGTATAGTTACTATAGCAGTAAATTATACCTTTTGACAAAAGCTTCAAAATCACATACTTTTATCAACAAGAATAAATTACATAACACTCCGAAGAATATTCCTCTTTATGTGAGGGTTCGACAATTGGGCAAACCCTCCGCAAGCGGCGCAAGCATGGTGTCCCGACTTTGTCGGGACTTGCGCCGCTGAGGCGGAGCGCCCGCCGCGCTGGAGGCGGGGACGCGTGTTTGCCAATGTCGAACCCGAACGACTGTATGCGCAAAATCCCCGCCACCATGGCAACCCAACACCCCGACAACGCCCGCGCGCCCTATTGGGAGCGCGACGGCGACGGGTTTGTAAACTCTTTGGAAGAAGTAGAAGAGAGTATGTCGTGCTACCGCGACCTTGGCACAGAGGAATTCATGTGGGATTGGGAAGGCAAGCACGCGGACGAGGCGGTCATTGATAAATTTTTTTACGGGTACCGCGATTACTTCAAGCGCCGGCAAGTTGGCAAAGACGTGTTCCTCACCTTCCGCCTCCCGAACATCTGGCACGAAAAAGGATATGGCCTTCTGCGCTCGCTGCTGGTAATCCTCACCAGCGAAGACTTTGCCAGGGATCTGAAATTCCATTACCCTCCCCTGTTTGAAGTCATACTTCCGCTTACTGAACGGGCGGAACAACTGATTTATATCGAACGGTCATTCCAGAAACTGGCGCGCTTCAAATCGCAGGCGTTCGACCATTTCTCCTACCGCAATAATGAGCGTCTGCAAGTCATTCCGCTCCTGGAGGGCATTGAACATCAAATAGGCGTGAGGAAACTGCTGCGAGACTACGTGAGGATGCATGCCAAATACTTCCGCTCCCGTCCCCACTATCTGCGGGTTTTCCTTGCTCGCTCCGACCCGGCGCTGGTTTCCGGCCTTCCTGCCACCATGATCGCCAATAAAATCGCGCTGTCGGAAATGCGCGCCTTTGCCGCAGATACCGACATTCCCATATTCCCCATCATTGGCGTAGGAAGCCTAGTATTCCGCGGCGGGCTGTCTCCGCAATCTTATAAAAACTTTTTACGGGAATATGCAGGCGTGAAAACAGTCACCATCCAATCAGCATTCCGCTACGATTATCCTCTGCCGCAAGTAAAAAAGGCGATTGCATATCTGAATACCCACCTTTCCGCCGGGCGCGCACGCATCATACCCTTAGGAGAAAAAAATGTGCTCCACAAGCTCGCGAAAATGTTTGAAATCTCATACCAGTCAACGCTCGCGGGAATTCTTCGCGATGTGGAACCTATATTTGCCGCGGTGCCGGCGCGCCGCGAACGCCGCCTCCATATTGGCTTCCTTTCCTACCAGCGCAATATGGGCGCGCTCACCCTCCCGCGCGCCATCAACTTCACTGCGGCATTCTACTCGCTGGGTATTCCCCCTGAATTCATCGGCACAGGTCAGGCGCTCGCGCAATGCACAGATAAAGAGCACAAACTTATGGAGCGCTATTATATAAATTTTAAGAATAACCTTATCGAAGCAGGAAGGTATCTTAATAAAGAAAATGTAAAACTGCTTGCTAAGCATAACCGCAAATGGAATAGGGTGCTGGAGGATATCGCGCAGATAGAGAAGGTTTTCGGCGTGAGCCTCGGCCCAAAGACCTTAAGCAACAAAAAACACTACCTGCTCTCCAAGAAACTCCTTTCATTAAGGCATAATCCCAAAAAAGCCACTACCCTCATCACCTCATCCGGGATATTGAGAAAGAGTTTGGGATAAAAAACAGAGGACAATTATTTTCACGATCGTGAAAATAATGTCCCCTCACTTTTCCTTGTCTCTCAATTTATCATCCACGAACACCATTAAGCTGCTTGTAGTTCGTTCAAATTTTTTAGTACTTCCTGCGCGTGCAATTCTGGTTTTACATTCTCGTAGATTTTGGCGACTCTGCCTTCGGGGTCTATTAGGAATGAAGTGCGCTTTGTGCCGATGGACTTTTTACCCATTGTTACTTTTTCTCTCCATACGCCATAACGCATAACCACGTCCTTATTTTCATCCGATAGCAGCGGAAAGGTGAGATGATATTTATCCGCAAACTTCAGGTGACTTTCTACGGAATCCACGCTGACCCCTAATACGGTAGCGCTCAATTTGGTAAAATCCGGAAAGTGATCGCGCATGCCGCATGCTTCGGTCGTGCATCCCGGCGTGTCGTCTTTCGGGTAAAAATACAACAATACCCATTTCCCGCGGTAGTCCACAAGCGCATGTATATGGCCACCTTGATCAGAAAGACTGAAATCTGGTGCGAGTTGTTTTTCCTGAATAATCATATATACATGATAAAAACCAAAAAGAGGGCACGCGCCCTCTTTGTTGCACGCTCGGTTTACCCCGTTACCAGAAGGGAATGATAGCCAATACCATGGGGTGTTGAGCCCATGGTAACGGGGTTTACATTGTTGCTTTCGGCGGCTCTGGCTGCGCGGGAGCCGGCGTTGTTTCGCATTGCTTGCACATCGTTTTATGCGTAGCCAATTCTAGGATCGCAGACACACCCACCAAGAGATAGATGATCCGAGAAATAACTGCTTCTTGCCCGCCGAAGATTTGGCCGATGTCCCATTTAAAAAGTGCGATTAAGAGCCAGTTCAAACCGCCCACGACGATAAGAATGTACGTAACACAGTGTAATTTTTTCATAGAAAAATTAAATAGAGAGAATGTAGCGACCTTTAAATGCCTTAAATTTTATAATATTTCCTTCTCTATTACAAAGTATACTCCTTTTCCACAGCTATAGCGAACTAAAATATTTCAGGGCCATAAAAATAAGAGACAGATTTCCTAGGTCTGTCTCATTTTTTATACCAATGCTTGGATTTCTTAATTCTAAATGGAATAAGACGTAAACCAAGCAGTAGTACTACCCTGAAAAAAGCCAGGGTATAATGATCTGAATCACGCAAGATTCTCATTGCCTCCTGCAGAGTACCCGAAAGGGTAAACGCCTTTCTTCGTACTCTCATGAAAAGCTCCTTAGCTCTTACCGGAGCCATGCTTCCTCTAACCGCTACTTGTCTTCTATTAAAATGAGCAGGGTCAGAGTTCAAAAGCATTCCATTTCTTTTCGCCTTTTCATAATCTGGGGTTCCGCAAAACGGCGAATATATATGGAATACTGCAGTAAGACTGTTACTTCTTACCAAGTCCAGCATGCGTCTAAAATGCCGGACTTTTTGTTCAGGATGTCCCAATATAAATGAATAAACTCGGACATAACCATGTTTTGTAGGCAGAAGCCTCCCATCAAATTTACCCTGATGGAGCGAATAAAGTTCAGGGTCTTCGACGCCCACCATAAAACCGATACATGTCCTGAACATTAGGTCGAACAAATCGGACGGAAGTCTTAGCGCGTCAACAATGACACCTTCTCCGCCCCATGTTTTTTTATGTTTAGCGATGAAGTAGAATATCTTATAGAGATATTCATAAGAGTACGCCATTAGATTTGGATCGACAAATAGGATATTTTTTAGCGACTCTATTTCTTCTACTACCTGTTCCGAGTCCCGTTCTCGAACTCGCCTCATTGAAGGAGGTAGAGGACAGTAGGGGCACGCCCTCTTACATCCACGGCCAAGCTCAACTGGCCAGACGATCCGCCGATTCCCCCTTACTGGCAACAGGTAGTCGCTAAAAATGTCCACCGGAGCCGCTTCCCAAACCACGTCTCGGATACCTCTCTCAACACTTTCGAGAACCTTTCCCATGCTTCCCTCACATTCCCCTACGAAAATATTTGCCCCGGGAAAGGCCTCTAGAAATTTCTCCGGAGCCCTGCTGGGCAATTGCCCACCTATGACCATACTACCGCATTTTTGGGAAAAAGTGAGGTAATTGTTTCGCAAGGCTTCAAAAGTCTGCACATCATTCACTGTGCAGAGTCCCACTTTAAAAAAACCCATTCTTCCCACTTGTCTTGGGTTTTGCACATTGACAACAGCAGGTGCAGGATAGCCTGCCTTAAGTATATTCGCCGTGAGCACAGCAGCAGTGAGATTGCCCACGAGACCCTCCCTAATCAATGTGCGGAAATAGAAATAAGGAGAATTAAGGGCCTTCAATGTGGCACTCAATTCCCCTTGCAGAAGAACTATCCCTGCATTGTTGAGTTGTCCCATTTCGGGCCTCCTTTTGGTTTAAGCAAAAATCATTTATTAAAGATCTTTTTTTGTCTTTTTAAATTTCTTATACAACAATTCACCCTAGTGATTTCTTGTTCTTATGTCAAGGGTTTTAATCATTTTACCCCGATCCCAGCTTTACGGGATAGTACGGGATTTCGCTCTCTAGAAACCCTAAACAAAAAAATACCACAAGAGTATTGAACTCATGGAGGTTCACACTGCTATTTCTTTTCCTTCAAAATATCCCTTATCTCGGTGAGCAGTTCCTGGTCTTTGGTGGGTTTTGGCGGCTCGCTGGGTGCTGCTTCTTCTTTCTTCCTTAATTTATTCATTCCCTTTACGAGAAGAAAGACCGCAAACGACACGATGAGGAAACTGACTATGGCATTGAAAAACAAGCCATAGTTGAGCGTGACGGCACCGGCCGCTTTTGCCTGCGCCACGGACATATATGGCCCTGTATCGACCGCGCCCTGCTTGAGCACGATAAACAAATTGGCTAAGTCCACCTTGCCCAAAAGCACGCCAAAGGGCGGCATGATGATGTCGGTAACTAGGGAGTTCACGATGGTGCCAAACGCTGCGCCGATGATGATGCCCACCGCCATGTCCAATACATTGCCGCGCAGAGCGAATTTCTTGAATTCATTGAACATAGGATAATATATTACGAAACCACCCCCATGTCCCCTCCTTAGTAAGGAGGGGATGGGGAGGTCTCAATAAATTAAAGTATAAATTCCGTTTGTGGAAGATCTTTGCGAATGCGGTCAAGGTCGAGGGTGGAATAATTATTCCCTGACAGATTGAAGGTCTTGAGATTTTTCAAATTCCCTAGCTCATATGGCAGACCAGTCAATTGATTATTCGAGAGGTCAAGTATTTCCAGCTTGCTCAATTGGCCAATTTCCGCAGGCACTCCAGTCATTTTGTTATTGCGCGCGTTTAATATTTTTAAATTTTGCAATTTCCTTATTTCTGCTGGCAATGCCCCTGTCAAATTATTGCCGGATACATCAAGTTCTTCCAGATAACTCCGGTCAAAGGTATCCATCGGGACTTTATCCAAATTCTTATTGCTTAAATCAAGCCGCGCTGATTTAGGGATAGTGCCTACATTTGCACCACCTCCCCCAGGAGGATTTGTATCTTGTGGACTAGCAGGCTGATTATTTATGGTATTGCTCACTACGCAACCCGAGAGTGTAAATGCGCCGACAATGGTGATGATGAAGAGTAAGTGTTTTATAAAATTGAATAATTAATGAGGACAATTAAATTCACGATCGTGAAATTAATTGTCTTCAACTTTAATGTACGTTTTGTCATAATAAGTAACCAATTCAATCATTGTAGCGTCGCAGCTAGTCTGCGACTTATTCGCTTATAAAACAGCATACGCTCCTATAGATTAAATGGCAAACATAAAATTACAAGGGTCGGACACATCACGCGCCGACCCTATAATGTGGTGAAATTACCTTATTATGATAATCTTCTCTGAAACTTTCCTTTCAATATAGAGGTTCTCTAATTCGGGTGGTAAATCACCCGTTTTAATTATTTCATAGAGGCTAATTCCTATATTTTTGTAGAATTTAACCTCCACTCTCATTAACTTCCCATACTCTATATTAGCGACTCCGTTTGACGTATGGGTGGCAAACGGAAGATACGAGTTTGGCCCCACCATAAGCCGGTCGTTATAAATTCGCACCTCCGATTTTTCATCGAAAAGTTGAAACCAAATCCATTTCTCAGCCTTATTTGTAACGAATAAGGTTTTTCCCTTAAAATTTCCTGTTACAGCGACAATGTCTTTTAACTCGCTCCTGAACGCAAATTCAATAATATCAGAAGGAGCTTTGATCTCAGTTGGACCTTCAGAGCAACTGAGAAGAAGGACAAATCCAAAAAGAGCAGCTAGGGTTTTCATTTTACACCTCATATTTTTATGAAACGAAAAATTAGGGATTTTGTCCCTAATAGAGTACTACGGATAATAAATTTTGGAAAGAGCCCCGTTATTGTTTAGGATGCGACCTACCTTATATAAAACGCATAACAAAAACGTCCGCATTAGATACCTGCCCGCCATAGCCTAAACTTGAGGAACGTTACGTTCGATGACGTCGCATTTCAGAGATAAGGTTGCGTATGTTGATAATTAACAGGCTTTGGCAGGCGGGCGATCGTACTATATACGGACGTTTTCTGTTCAGCTATTTTGTGCTTTATGCCGCAGATAATGATCCATAATCACAAGCGCGCTCATCGCATCCACGATGGGTACGGCGCGGGGAAGGACGCAAGGATCATGGCGCCCCGCCGCCTCAAGTTCAATTGTTTCGTGAACTTTGTTTACTGTGCTCTGCTTTCTGCCAATCGTGGCGACCGGCTTGATCGCGACACGAAAATGGATCGGCATGCCATTGGAAATGCCACCCTGCGTGCCGCCGGAATTATTGGTACGCGTGCACACGTTACCCTTCTCATTAGTATAAAACTGATCGTTATGTTCACTGCCCCGCATGCCAACCCCGCCAAACCCGGAACCGAATTCAAACCCCTTCACCGCATTGATAGAGAGCATTGCTTTGCCTAAATCTGCCGAGAGCTTATCAAACACAGGCTCCCCTAAACCCGCAGGCACATTGCGGATAATACCGCGGATCACGCCGCCGAGAGAGTCTTTCTCGCTCCTTACCTCTTCGATGAGTGCAATCATTCTTTTCGCCACTTCCTTATCAGGGCAACGCACGATATTTGATTCTATTGCCGCCAAGGTGACCGTATCAATATCAACTTCAGCTTTTATATCTCCAACCTGTTCGACGTAACTTAAAATTTCTATCCCTAATTTTTCTCTTAAATATTTCATCGCCACCGCCCCCGCGGCCACGCGGGCAAGCGTTTCGCGCGCGGATGCCCTCCCGGATCCCGCCCAATTGCGAAGTCCATACTTGGCCTCATACGTAAAATCAGCGTGCGAGGGGCGATACACGTCCTTGAGGACCTGATAATCTTCCGGTCGCATATCAGTATTGCGCGCCATCATCATGATGGGCGTGCCCGTGGTCTTGCCTTCAAATACGCCGGAGTAGATAGTAATGACATCCTCTTCCTTGCGGGGCGTGGTTATCTTGCTTTGCCCCGGTTTCCTGCGGTCAAGTTCCGTCTGAATGTCTGCTTCTGACAACACAAGTCCGGGCGGGCAGCCATCAATGACCACGCCCACCCCGCCCCCGTGCGACTCGCCGAAGGTAGTAATGCGAAATAATTGTCCAAAACTATTACCAGGCATATGCACTGAAGATACAAGTTACAAGAGACAAACACCAAACAATTTCCAAGATACAATAATCAATTTGGGATTTTGAGTTTTGGGTATTGGTGATTATTTGTTACTTGTTTCTTGGTTATTTCGTTCAATGTCATCTTCATAACTTTAACAGGCGCATCACAACCAGTAAATAATGTAAATGATAATATTGCCGTTTCTAAAAGCATTTCCGTACCAGGAATAACGAAACAACCTGCCTCTCTTGCCAATTTAGTCAAAGGCGTGCTTTTGGCTGAATATACAATATCATACACCACTAATCCTTTCCGCAATAATTCCTTGCGTACGGGCGATCCTTGAACGCCATGCGGTAGGCCTATTGAGGTCGCATTCACCAGAATATCGGTGGCAGCAATGAATGACGATAAATCATCAAGCGATCCCGCCGCATGCGCGCCAAATTCGCGGGCAAGCGCTTGAGCTTTATCTGCGGTGCGATTGAGAATAGACACGTAAGCATCAGCCTGCAAAAGCGCATAAACGATCGCCCGCGCAGCCCCTCCCGCGCCAAGCACGACTATGTGTTCTCCTTTCACCTCGCCGATCGCGTGACGAAGCGTCGACATAAATCCCGGCGCATCCGTATTGTATCCCTTAAGCCTTCCTTCCTCGTTCACAATCGTATTCACGGCGCCAATTGAGCGCGCATGATCATCAAGCGCGTCAAGAAAGGGAATCACGGTTTGCTTGTGCGGCACGGTTACATTGAGCCCCCGCACCCCGAGGCTCCGCATGCCTTTGACTGCGGCTTCCACATCCTTCACCGGAAACGCGGCATAGATAAAATCCAAACCTAGCGCCTCAAACGCCGCATTATGGATCACGGGTGAAAGTGAATGATCTACCGGATCTCCTATGATGCCGCAAACTTTAGTTTTCGCGGTTATGTGCATACGACTTATGCTTATCAAACAATATATTGATATCCCGAATAATGGCATGCGGAGCCTTGCCGCTTACATCGACCACCGCATCAGCCGCAGCGCGATACTGGGCTTCCCGTTCCTTCCATGTGCGCAGCATATCCTCTTCAAATGTTTCCGCATTGGTTAAATACGGGCGCTCCCCTTTCTCTCCCTGAAGGCGCTCCATAAGGCGCTCAACCGGCGCGTATAATAAAACCAAGAAGCCATTGATTTTCAGCCGCGTAACGCTTTCGTTGTTCATCACCACCCCACCGCCAGTCGCGATAACCGCCTTCTCGTCTCCTGCGACTTGAACAATCACCTCAGCTTCGTGCCGCCGAAACGCATCCCAGCCCTCTTCGTTCACAAAATCCTCCAAGGAAACGCCTATGCGCTTCTCTATCAAGCTATCAGTATCCAAAAATGCATAGCCTAAAATATCAGCCAAGAGCTTCCCCACAGTTGATTTCCCGCTTCCCCGCATGCCGATTAATACTATGTTCATATTCGCATGTCATTCCCGCGAAGGAGGGAATCTAGACAAAATAAACAAAAAACGATTATTTATTTTTAATTTCTGGATCCCCGATTAAATCGGGGATGACAATGATGCGTGTTTCCCCAACGGGAAACCCGAATGACTAGGCGTGTTTGCCAATGAGCATCCCGAGCGCTTCCCAAAACCCCGGATACGATTTGCTCACCACTTCCGCGTCCTGTATCACCGTCTCCCCATCTGCCGCAAGCCCGGCAACCGCAAATGCCATTGCCATCCTATGGTCGCCGTGCGGATCAATCACTGCGCCTTTCAACTTTCCTCCGTGTATTTTTAACGAATCACCGTTCACCTCCGCGCGTATGCCCATCTTGGCAAGTTCTTCCGCAGGCGCGGCAAGGCGATCGCTCTCCTTCCCGCGCAGATGGCCAATGTGGGTGATCACGCTCATACCCGGCGCAACCGCGGCAAGCACCGCAAGGGTAGGCACGAGATCAGGAACGTCGCAGCCGTCCACAGAAAATGGTTTTACTGATTTTGCGCCGCGCACCACCACTGCATTACGCTCATACTTTACTTCACATCCTACGCTGCGCAGAATGTCCAGTACTTTCCTATCCCCTTGCACAGATTCAGGCGCAAGTCCCAAAACCTTGACTTCGCCGCGAGTGACTGCGGCTGCGGCAAACCAATACTGTGCCGAAGAATAATCCCCTTCTATGGCATACCTCCGTGCACGATACGATTGCCCCGGCTCAACCGTGAATTGATTGCCTTTCTGTTCTACCGCCACGCCAAGCTCTTTCAAAAGCGCGATCGTCAAATCAATATACGGCCGTGAGTATATCGGCTCTTCCACTGCAATAGTCATTCCTTGCGGTAAGAAAGGTGCGATCATGAGCAGCGCAGATACAAATTGCGAACTGACATTTCCCGGCAGCCTCACCTTGCCGCCTTGCAATGCGCCTCCCCGTACCGTGATCCTCTTCGGCTCTTGGGTCACTTCTGCCCCCAACGTTTGAAGCGCATCATACAGTGGCTGCAAGGGGCGCTCTAACAATCGCACACCGCCGGTAATGATTGTTTCGCCTGGCGCCAGCGCTGCTAACGCGAGCGCAAATCGCAAGGTGGTGCCGGAAAGGCCGCATTCGAGGGGCCTTGAAGGAATACATAATGTCCCACCTGTGCCTTGCACTACCAGCTTTAATTCTTCCTGCTTTATTGACGCGCCGAAACCCCTGCACGCGTCCATAGTTGCTTCCGTGTCATCCGCGTACAATATATTAGTTAACACAGATTCTCCTTTTGCGAGCGTTGCGAGCACTATTGCGCGGTGCGTAATGCTCTTGGAGGGAGGCGTGACCACGACTCCTTCTATCTTTCCTGGAATTACAGTGACTTGCATAATAAGCTTTATATTAGCGAGGATTGCTCTCACACAAACCCTCCGCAGACTCCGCCGGCATGGTGTCCGACGTAACGTCGGACCGGCGGAGGCGAGGCGGAGTGCGGTCAGCCGCTGGGCTGACCGACACGTGTTTGTGCTGAGGCAAGCCTCGCGACCAGATTCTCTAACCCTACCACGTAACTCTGCTCTTTTAACCCCATGACCCTTTCCGCCGCAATATCGGCAATCACGGAAATCCTCCGGAACGGCTCCCGGTGCTCAATGTTAGACAAATGCACCTCCACGAGCGGAAGACCGGCGTCAACAAGCGCGTCCCTCAAGGCATAGCTGTAATGGGTGAGCGCCCCGGGATTGATGAGAATTCCATGCGCACCTCCCGCCTGTGCTTGAATAAAATCAATGAGCGCTCCTTCATGGTTTGACTGGAAAAACACGAGTTCTATCACCTCATGCCCCTCGCTTAATCTCCCTGCCTTCGCGCGCAACATATCCTCAATCGCACCCAACGTGAGCGAACCGTACTGTACGGGGTCGCGTCTCCCCAGCATATTTAAATTTGGCCCGTTGATTACTAAAATACGCATAAGTTCATTGTTCATTATTTGTAGCGGACTTGAACCCAGAGGCGAAGGAATACCAATTTGTCGAGGATTTAGGCGCGAGGGTCGCTAGATCGCGTCCGCAGAAAAATTGTGTATTCCTGACCAAGAAACAACCTGGGTGAGCAAATACCATTATTCACTGTTGAACATCCCTCGCAATGCTTCATGTACAATCTTACGCGGCACCTTGACCCCCGCCCTCGCCTTCCCAATCTTCTCCAACAGCACCCACCTTACGCTGCCACCTTGCGCCTTTTTATCATGCTGAAGAATATTTATCAGTCTTGCGATGTTCGTACGCGCGGGCAATCTCGTGGGTAGATTATAATGCGCCAATAACGATTCTACACGCGCGCAATCCTGCGTATTGAAACCTAATAATTCATTGCTTATCCTTACCGCCGCAACCATGCCGATGGCGATTGCTTTGCCGTGCGGGAGTAAAAAATTGCTCATACTCTCCAGTGCGTGTCCCACGGTATGCCCGAAATTTAATAGTACCCTCTCGCCTTTTCGGTCGTTCGGGTCCCGCGCAACCGCCGCCGCCTTCGCCCGTACGCAAAATCCCACCACTTCGTCCCAGGGCATGCGATTGAAGGCACACTCCTCCAATCGCGCCGTGAATGTGCGGCTGCCTATCAATCCGTATTTAATTACTTCCGCCATGCCGTTAATAAGCTCATCTTGAGGGAGCGTCCTTAAAAACGTGGTGTCGCATACCACTGCCTTCGGCTGGTGAAACGTGCCAATCACATTTTTTATGCCCCGAAAGTCAACGCCGGTTTTGCCGCCAATCCCGCTGTCCACTTGTGCTAAAAGCGTTGTTGGCACCTCAATATAATCTATGCCTCGCAAATAAACGGACGCCACAAAACCCGTGAGGTCGCCTACCACGCCGCCGCCCAGCGCAACGAGGATGCCGTAACGATCAACTTTTTTCTGCTGCAGTATGCGCAAGCATCGCTCGGCAATGCGCAGTTCTTTCGAACGTTCTCCCGGCCTCAGCACAATGGTATGCACGGGCACGCGCCCTTCGCGCAAGGTTCTCAAAACCCTTCCGTGCAGGCGCGCAACCGTGCGATCGGTAATGAGAACCACAGAGGTACGGGCATTGCCCCGTGCGAACTGAGGCAAAACGGCAAGCGCCCGATTTCCCGCGATGAGCGCACACGTGTTTTTCGCTGTTACGCGATAATGTATACGGATCATACCCCGTATATCAATATCCAACGCCAAACGTGGTTGGCATTGAAGTAAGCTTTAACATGAAAGCGACCTTGGTGTATTGAATCATAGTAAAATTTGTAGATAACGTTTGGCGATCAGTGAGGGAGGCTATGTAAAAATCTGCAATACGGTCAATCCTCATCCAGTAGTACTCCATCTATATTCTGCTTAAAGATTCCCGCCTCCCTCTTGGATGTTGTATTTCGGGGCATATGGTTCAGCGCTTTTGTGTCTGGCGCGATGATGCAATGATAATACCCATAAGCGTACGCACCTTTGACGCCGGGAGGCCCAGGGACCTGCCAAACTTCACGGCGCATGCGATTACCCGTTGTTCCCTTTCCCTGTCTTTTAAAGAAAGAGACTGGTCTAGTTTTAGTTTGCCGATTTCACGCGCAACCTTCAAGCGCCTGGACCACAATCGCAATAAGGCGCGGTCAAGAGCGTCAATCTGTTTCCTTAAATGAGTGAGTGATTTAGAGTTCATAGGCTGCTCCTCGCTCATACGTCCCCAACACCGTGAGGGTAACCGCTTCGTGCCTCAAGGCAGAGAGCGCCCGCGTGAGCGCTTCAGGCGAGAAGGTGTGTTCAAAATCCACATAGAACAAATATTCCCACGGCTTGCCGAGCAAAGGGCGCGATTCGACTTTGGTAAGATTCATGCCCCTGCCTGCGCACTGCACGAGGAAACGTGAGAGGCTCCCCGCGACGTGCGGAAGCGTGAGCAGGAGCGATACTTTATTTCCTTTCACCGCGGATAGTAAGTACTCACCGGCTTCAACGCGATGCGAAGGAATGCCAATTTTTCGAGGATTTAGGCGTTCAAGCTGCTTGGTCGCGTCCGCAGAAAAATTGTGCATTCTGAAGCGGGATGACTTTGGATGAGCAGTTATCGCAGATATCGGCTTTTTTGCAGGTTTTATAATAGCGCCGAAGCGGGTATAATTCTCGCGATCGGTCTCAATATGGTCGGCAACTACCGACAAGCCGTACAATGACGCCGCCACCCTGCTCGCGATTGCCGCCTCATCCTGGCGCCTACGGAGCGCCACCTCCCGCGCCGCGCCCGCGGTATCGCGGAATGATATAACTTCTATCCAGGGATGGCGCTTAAGAAATTCCTCGCATTGGTCAAGCGCTTGAGGATGCGAGTAGACGCGCCGGATTTGGCGGATTCTTTTCGCGCCGCCCGCGTGCGCAGAATTTGCAAGCAGGTTATGGGATATGCGCAAAAATATTTCTCCGTCCAAGACAAGCGAGTGGCGTGCAAGCAAATCATAAATGCGATGGATGGTGCCGGCGACCGAATTCTCCAAAGGCACGATACCCTGCAGAGCCTTGCCTTTTGCCACTGCCTTGAAAACCTCGTCAAATGAGGGACAAGGTATCATCGCCGCGTGTATCCCAAAATATTTCTGTGCCGCGATTTCGCTGTACGCGCCATGTTCTCCTTGGAAAGCGATTTTATTCCGTTTAGGTAATGAATTTTTTGTCATAATTTCTTTCCTACCTTTCTCTCTTCTTAGAGCGAGTGTTGGCTGTAACGAAAAGCGTCTCGGAGGTTTTGCGGGCATGGGTCCCGCGAAGCGGGAGAGCAAAACCGAGAGCCGAGCGGTAATTTCCTCGCTGGGGAAATTGACCGCGTCTTTTCGTGGCGGCCACACTCGCTTACGTCGCCACCGTTCTTCCTATCGCGCCCGCAATGGTATTTATTTCTCGCATCAGCTGGTTAAGCGCCTCAATGGATATCGCTTGCTCTGCGTCTGAAATGGATTTATCCGGATCTATGTGGCACTCGATAAGCAGCCCGTCTGCCCCCGCGGCAATGGCCGCTCTACTCATCGCGGGCACCAAATCGCGCCTGCCAGTACCGTGTGAAGGGTCCACGATGATGGGCAAGTGGGTTTCATTTTGCAAATAAGGCACCGCATTCAGGTCAAGCGTAAACCGCAGCTCAGTGACATGCGTGCGGATGCCGCGTTCGCAGAGCATCACATTTGCATTGCCTCCGGTGAGAATATATTCTGCGGCGAGCAAAAATTCCTTGTAGGTGGAATGCATGCCGCGCTTTAAGAGCACGGGATGTTTTGTGCGCCCGACCTCTCGCAAAAGTGTATAATTCTGCATGTTCCGCGCGCCGATTTGGAGTATGTCCGCATATTCCACAATAAGATCCACATCCCTGGGGTCCATCACTTCCGTGATGGAGCGCAATCCAGTAGAACGCGCCGCTTTCTGGAGAAGCTGGAGCCCTCTCTTCCCCAACCCTTGGAAATCATACGGGCCGGTGCGGGGCTTAAATGCCCCACCGCGCAGCACCGTGCCGCCCGCCTCTTTTACCGCTTTCGCAATCAGCGTAATCTGCTCTTCGTTTTCCACCGAACACGGCCCTGCCATTATCACCACCTGCGGCCCTCCCACCAGCAGCCCTTGCACGTCAATCACTGTCTTCTCATCTCCGGAAGTATGCGCAAGCCGGTATGGTTTGAGAGGAGACGACTCTGCAGGCAATATTCCGTTGTCACTCTTAGGTGATTCTAACACTGTTTTCACTCTCTTAATGACTTTTTCTTTCATGATAGTTGGCATATGTGTGGCGTATAAAGGCGTAATAATGGCGTGAATTGGCTTCTATAAAACATTAAACTCCCCCGTGTTTGGGAGAGTCATACTATCGCGAGGCTTGAACTATCTTTATTTATTCATATACGACAAATCTCCCAAACGGTTAGTCGGGCTAAAGAAAAACCAAAAATAATTGTTGGAGAATTGTGCGCTTTGCATAATTAAAAATTTATACTCTACCAAAACAGATAAAAGCTCCACTTTCTCTTTTTATTTAGCATTTTTATCCTTTTCTTCGGAGGACGTCTGCATACCAAGCCTATCTCTTTCAAAATCAGAAACTGCTTTGAGCGCTTCATCTGCGCGCTGTTTAAGTTTATCGTACTCTTCATTGAGTGCTCCTGCTTCCTCCTGACCAGCCCCAACCAGCTTATTCAGTCTCTGCCGTAAGAGCGCCATGTACTCATAGTTATGCGACAAACCCTGCCTCTTTGTCCTCTCCCAAAATTCTGTCACTGGTGCATCTTTCGATAGTCCTTCTTTTCTCACTTGATCCGTTTCTTCATGCATGGATTTATTTTCCTCTGCGACTTGCCTAGCATCATCATATACTTCTGCGACTTTCTCTGGATCCCAATTTTCTTTTTTCCACATAGGTGCAAAATTTATTCACGACCGCTGATCTCCGGACGCGTCTTTCTTCTCCTTATAGAAGAGTGTCGGCCATGAAATCGCCACAAGCCCTGCCAGGATGATGGCGAGTATGATGATAATGTGTGCGTAGGGATTCATACACTTTTATTAAACATCTTCACGAAACAATATTACCACACGCCTTATAACCATGTCAAATCGGGCGGACGGAAAGGTCGGGAATCCTTCGAAAATCGCGCACATTCCTCGTCACGAGACTCGTGCCAGTGAAGAGCGCAGTGGCAGCAATCGTGCTGTCCGCGAGTGAGAGGCGATAGGTGCGCCGGATAAATCCAGTGATGCGTGCAATGCGCGAGTCGAGCGAAATCACCGCGAGCGTGCTCAATAACCTTTCGATCCGATTTTCTTCCTCGATACTCAAATCCGGAAATCCGAAAAGTTCCGCCTCGGTGAGCGCCGACACATACACGGTGATCGGCTCGTTGAGCAGTCCGCTCAAGATTGCGGCCGCATGAGGGTCGTCCTTGAGGTAATAGATGATCGCGTTGGTGTCGAGCGTGTACACAAACAGAATGTGCGCTACGCCTCCGCTGACGTCCGCTCCCACTCACGACGCATCTTCCGCAAGGTGAGGATGGGATCGGGTTTCCGGCGCTTCCACATCCCGCGTGCCTGTTCCCAGACGCGTGTACGGTCATTGCCGCGCAGGAGTAAGCGAAGATTCGCTTCCGCGTCACCTTTTGTACGTTCTTTTATTGGAGTCGAAATGACAGAATATGACATAAAACGCCTTTTATAACCCTTACATCAATATAACTATACCCCATTCTCAAGCGTCCATCAAGTGTGTGGGGGTACTGTGTGCGGGGTACTACGTCAATTTATCCCTTCGCCTGCGTCCACCAACGTCCTCAAATATTTCTTTACCGCATCAATCCCTTGCCCCTGCGGCACTTTATTAAACACATCCAGCACCGCGCTGCCGACGATGGCGACATCAGCCCCCGCCTCTTTGAGTGTCTTGATATGCTCATGTGTTGAAACGCCAAATCCCACCGCGATGGACACATCCTTATGCGCCCGAATTCTTTGAAGATGGTGCGCAAGCTCCTTATGGAGCGACGCGCGCGCGCCGGTCGTTCCTTTCTGCCCGATGAAATAGAGAAACTGGTTTGGCTTATCCAGTACTTTCTCAACTCGCTCGTCCGTGCTCACGGTGGAAAGAAACCGCATCGCTACTAAACCAGAACGCGCTGCGTGCTCCAAAAAATGATCATGCGCTTCTTCATCAATCGGAATATCAGGAACGATGAGCCCGCTCACCCCCACCTCTGCCGCATCTCTACAAAATTGCTCGACGCCGTAATGAAAGACAAGATTAAAATACGTCATAAATAGGAGAGGTATTTTACAGTGTGCCCCAACCAAATTCTGCGCCGCGGCAAACGCATCCTTCACCTTGAATCCTCTCTTAAGCGAGACTTCATTTGCCTTCATTATCGTCGGCCCGTCAGCCAAGGGATCTGAAAAAGGAATCTGCAGCTCGATAAAATCAACGCCCGCCCCTGCCATCGCATGCACAAGCCCAATGGAATCCTGCAGCGACGGATAGCCCAAGACAATATGGGCCATGATCCCTAATCTTTTCTCCTCTTTTATTTTATTGAGTCGTGTAATAATCTTGTTCATATTCACGTGTGTCATTCCCGCGAAGGCGGGAATCTAGAAAAAAAACAAACATAAAAATCGATCGTTTTCTTTTTGTTTTTTAGTTCTGGATCCCGTATCAAGTACGGGATGACGGTAATGTTGACCTTCTCTTTAAGTATTCCTTCCAAATCTGCCCGCCGAATATATCCCCGAGAATAAACAAATCTTTATCACCGCGTCCCGACATATTCACGACGATGATTTTTTCTTTGGATAAGGTGGGTGCAAGTTTCACGACATGCGCGAATGCGTGTGCCGATTCAAGCGCGGCAAAGAGCCCCTCCATGCGCGCCAGAGCTTGAAATGCACTGAGCGCTTCCTCGTCGGTCGCCGACACATACTGCACTCTTCCCTTCTGGTAAAGCAGCCCATGCTCCGGCCCGATCCCCGCATAATCAAGGCCCGCAGAAATGCTATGCGTGTTTTGTATTTGCCCGTCTTCGTTCTGCAGAAAATAAGACTTATATCCTTCAACAACCCCAAGCTTGGGATCGCGGGCTAGGCGCGCCGCGTGCTTCCCTGTTGATGTCACTCCCTCGCCCCCTGCCTCCACGCCAATAAGACGCACGGAAGGCTCTTCCAAAAAGGTGTTGAAAATGCCTATGGCATTACTGCCGCCGCCCACGCACGCGATCACATAATCAGGGAGTTCTCTGCCTGTTTGTGCCTTTAACTGCTCCCGCACCTCAAGCCCCACAATATTCTGAAAATCGCGCACCAGAGAAGGGTAAGGGTGCGGGCCTAAAGCGCTTCCCAACAGGTAATAGCTCTCATCCACGTTCGCGATCCAGTCTTGGATGGCAGCCGTGACTGCGTCTTTTAAGCGTTTAGTGCCATGGGCAACCGGCACTACCTCAGCGCCCAATTGCTCCATCCAGAATACGTTCGGCCGCTGCCGTTCATAATCCACCTCGCCCATGTAGACGGTGCATGCAAATCCAAACTTCGCCGCGACCGTTGCGGCCGCCAGCCCATGCTGTCCCGCGCCTGTTTCTGCGATTAGGCGTTTTTTGCCCATGCGGCGAGCAAGGAGCGCCTGCCCCAGACAATGGTTCATCTTGTGCGCGCCGGTATGGTTTAATCCTTCATTTTTAATAAAAATATTCGCGCCGCCTAAGTGCGCGCTCAAATTTCGCGCAGAGGTAAGCGGCGTGGGGCGGCCGGAATAATTCTGATAGAGATCCATAAGCTCGCTCAAGAAAGTAGGATCATTTTTCGCGGTTGCATAGGCGCGCTCAAGCGCGAGTAACGCCGGCATCAAATTTTCCGGCACATACCTACCACCCAGCTCGCCAAAATGCCCCTGCGCGTCTGCATCGTACGGTGTGGAGAAAAAAATGTTCTTCACCCCGTTAGAAATTTGTTTTGCATCTTGCATAATATTTCATCCCTGTTAGAAGTCTTTCTTGTGATTTCTAACGGGGTTAATAAACAATATGACCATTTAGCCATGTATACTCGATTGCTATTCAAATTTCGATTGCATCGTCGTTCCCGCCCCGTATCACGGTACGGGGTAAACCATGGCCTCGCGCAGGCGGGGCTCTTGCGGGAATCCAGACGCCGTCCTCGACCGAGATCGGGAAAAACCAAAAGAAAATCGATTTTTGCTTGTTTTTTATGTCTGGATTCCAAATCAGGTCTGGAATGACAATCGAAATTGGGTTGGCAATTTATTATAACCATTACGCTATTTCTATTTTGCGTTTTTAATAAACAATCGTACCTTTCGCATATCTTTCACCCCCGGTTTAACTTCAACTCCGCCCGAGGCATCAATAATTCGCGATCGCGTAAACTTGATGCCATCATGGATATTTTCTGGTGTCAACCCGCCGGAGAGCACCACCTCATATCCCGCTTCAACAAGCTCACGCGCGAAGTTCCAGTCAGCACGCTTTCCGCTCCCGCCTGCCCCGTGCATTGGATTTTTTGCATCAACCAGCAGCACCTCAACGACACTCGCGTAGTGCAGGTAATTTTGCCGCGTCACCGCTTTCCATATTATTACCCCTCGTTTTCGCAGCCGATTAACGTAGGCCGTTGTTTCATTCCCATGCAATTGCCAAATACTGATTCCCGATTCCTCGATTAACCTGCACAACCGTTCAAACGGCAGATTCACCACCACCCCCACCGTACGGGCAGAAAATTTTCTGCCCCTACACCTATTATTTACCGCCTCCTGTATCTCCCGAGCTTTCTCTCCCGTAACGCTTCTTGGACTCTTAGGAAATTCTATAACACAGCCTACAAAGTCCGCGCCTTGCCGCGCGATTTCCCGCGCCTGCGCGGGCAGTGTCACACCGCAAATTTTTACCTTTACGTTCATATCCGAAATATAAAACTTATTAGGCTTATTCTGCCAACGATAACGCTCTGACCATATTTACAGGATCGCCCGATTTCATCAGCGCTTCCCCCACCAATACAGCGCGTACACCAGCATGGTGCCACTTCCGTACTATTTCAGCTGATACAACGCCGGACTCGCCGATCAGTAAGGGCAAAAAATCTTTTGCCCCTACGGCACGTGTCGCCGTTCTTGCCAATCTCACCACCCTATCCACATCCACCGTCAAATCAACCAGACTCCGCGCGTTTATCCCGATAATTTCTGCGCCAATCTTCATGGCACGTTCAAAATCCTCCTCTTGTTCCACTTCCACCAATACCTGAAGCCCAAGCGCACGGCTTAATTGAAAGAGCCTTTTTAGTTCATCGTCTTCAAGCCATCTGGTAATAAGGAGCACGAGATCTGCGCCTGCCGCCTTGGATTCATACACCTGATACTCGCTGATGATGAAATCTTTGCGCAAAAATGGCATGGAGGGGAAACTCTCTTTCAGTTGCTTCAATTCTTCCAATGAACCGTTAAAATAATTCGGCTCGGTAAGCACGGATATGGCGACTGCGCCGCCATCCACGTACGCCTGCACCTGCGCCAGATGGTCGCGGCCGCTGATCATGCCTGCGTTCGGGCTTGCGTGCTTGATCTCACCGATAACCGCGACAGGGCTCTGCCGCCTTACGATGCGTTCCTTTATGTCAACGAGGAGCAGTGTCCGCACGGCCGCTAGCCGCTTCAAATCCTCCAAAGGAACAGCCGCCTCTTCTTTCTGAACGCGTTCCTGAATGATTGGATAAATTTTTCCTAAAAATCCATTCAAATTTTTCATACTCAACTGTCATTCCCGCCCCGTATGCCGCTACGGGGTAAACCATGGCCTCGCGAGGCGGGGCTCCGGCGGGAATCCAGATAAATAACAAACATGAATTACCGATCGTTTTCTTTTTGTTTTATCTAGATCCCGTATCTCGGTACGGGATGACAACAGGACGTATTCGTGCCCGATAATCAACTTTTCAACCTATTACTCACCTCAATAAACTTTTCCAACAACTTCGTCGCTTCCCCATTCGTCACTGCCTCTCTCGCTATTGCAATCCCTTCTCCAACATCCTTCGCTTGCCCCGCCACATACAACGCCGCACCGCTGTTGAAAAGCACCGTATCAAGCCGCGCTCCTTTCTCTCCCGAGAGCACGGCACGGATAATCGATGCATTCTCCTGTACATCACCACCTCTCAGGTCATTGTTCGTCGCGTGCGAAAAACCGTAATCCTGCGGATCTAAGACATACTTCTCGATAATTCCTCGCTTCACTTCATACGCGTCAGCAGTGGCCGTAGTGGTAAGCTCGTCGTGCCCATCCCCACTGCGCACTACCATTGCGTGTTCGCTGCCTAAAAGCCGTAGAGTTTGCGCAATTATCTGCATCTTCGCGGGATCGGCAATGCCGATAATTTGCCGCCGCGGCATCGCGGGATTCACGAGCGGCCCTAAGATATTGAACAGCGTGCGCACTCCAAGCTCTTTCCGCACTGGCCCCACCTTCGCAAACGCAGGGTGATACAGAGGCGCGAAGAGAAACACAATACCCGCTTCTTCTAAACAGCGGCTTGCCTGCGCGGGCGTGAGATTAATATTCACACCCAGCGCTTCCAGGACGTCCGCGCTCCCGCACGCGCTCGAGACCGCCCGGTTGCCGTGTTTTGCCACTTTCACTCCGCACGCCACGACGACCAGCGCGGTTGCCGTAGAAATGTTGAAAGTGCCTCTGCCATCGCCGCCAGTCCCGCACGTATCAAAAACTTCCGTGTGTGCGCCGGGTAAGGCTATTGCGTGGGTGCGGAGCGACCGCACAAAACCCACGATCTCCTCTGCAGTTTCGCCTTTTATGCGAAGTGCTACCAACAATGCGGCAATCTGCGCAGGGGTATAGTCCCCTCCTATAATCGTTTCCATCACTAGCTCTGCCTCTGTTAAAGTAAAGCTCTCTCGATTGAGTATTTTGTTGAGTATTTCAGAGTATATCATAGGCCTAAAAAATTCTTTATTAAATCCATACCCAATTCCGTCCTAATCGATTCGGGATGGAACTGAATACCCTCAATAGGAAATTGGCGATGCCGCACGCCCATGATCTGCCCGTCATCCTTTGCGAGGGCCGTAATCTCGAGGCATGCAGGGAGGCTTTCCCTCTCGCCCGCGAGAGAATGATAGCGCATGCCCTGCAAGGGACTGGCAAGACTCTTGAAAATACCTTTTCCTTCGTGCACGATAAGGCTCACTTTGCCGTGTTTGACGACTGGCGCGCGCACCACGCGCCCCCCAAACGCCGCAATAATCCCCTGATGCCCGAGACACACGCCCAACACCGGCGTCGTTTTTCCGCATTCAAGAATAACGTCTTTACATACACCGAAGTATTGGGGGTCCGTAGGATCGCCCGGGCCCGGGGAAATGACGACATGGGTATACCCTCCTCCCCTCACGTCATCTAATGTGACTGCATCATTCCTTTCTACCACAGGATTTCCTCCCAACATCCCCACATATTGGTAGAGGTTGTAGGTGAATGAATCGTAGTTGTCGATAATAAGTATTTTCATAATCTTTCTTCTTCCCTTCTCCTCCTAGTGGGCGGGGTTAATCTCAGAGTGAGGATTAGCCGTTGAAAAACCCTCCGCAGTCCCGCAGTGGCGGGACGAGGCGGAGTGCCCCGCCGCGCTGGAGGCGGGGACGCGTGTTTTTCCAACGGACAAGCCGAACGACTGTACGTTCACACTCGCGCACACGCTACCGCCTGTTGTATTGCCCTCTGTTTATTCATAATCTCCTCATATTCCTTCTCGCACACCGAATCATACACAATCCCGCTTCCTGACCTGGTATATGCCTTGTTGCCTGAGACAAAGAGCGAACGGATCGCAATCGCAAACATCGCATCGCCATTCACGCTAAAATATCCGACAGACCCCCCGTACAAACCGCGCGGGCTCCTCTCCAATGCGGCGATTATTTTCATTGCCTCAATCTTGGGCGCGCCAGTGAGCGTGCCTGCGGGGGCGCACGCCGCCAGAACATCAAAACTGTCCAACCCTTTGCGCAGAGTCCCGCGTATTTCTGTCGATAAATGCTGCACATGGCTATAGCGCTTCACTGCCATGAGCCCTTCTACGCGCACGCTCCCGAACTCCGCCACCCTGCCGACGTCATTGCGCGCCAAATCCACGAGCATCATGTGTTCTGCCACTTCCTTTTCGTCGGATTTTAATTGCGCCGCAAGACGCTCATCCTCTTGCCTGTCTGCGCCGCGCTTTATGGTCCCGGCAAGCGTGCCAAAATGCTCAATTGCGTGCCCCTTGGTCCTGAATAACAATTCCGGCGATGCACCCAGCGCATACCTTTCCCGGAACTTCATACAATACATGTGCGGCGAAGGATTAATTTCGCGCAGGTTCCCGTACACCGCGACTGGCGATCCTGCACACTCATACTCAAACCCCACAGAAAATACAATCTGAAATGCATCGCCCCTCCCCACATGCTCTTTGATTGATGCAAACGCCTCTTGGTATTGCGGCAGCGACATATCCGAGGTGTGCGATTCCACCTCAAAACGGGGTGTCTCACCATGTTTTTTTAGCATCTCCTTGAACTGCGCTCTCCTGTCCTTTTCAAGCGTGAAGTACCGTATTGATTGCGTGTGCTTATCAAAAATAAAACCATCAAGGTAGAGTCCGAACTCAAATTGGGGAAAATACGGCTGCTTTTTCCCCGAGAAAGCCGGTTCAAAAAGCGCCGTGCCGTCATATGAGACATATCCCACCAGACCGCCATGATAATGCGGCGGCAGCCCCTCGACATGGGGAAGCAGACCCTTTAACGCGGCATAATCAGTAGTGGCATCAGAAACCACTGATTGCGGCTCCGCGCCAAGGTACGTGAAACGGGAAAACTCCGATTCCGCGCCAAGCGACTCAAGGATAAAAGCGTTTTCGCAGCGCTGTGCAAGCCTTTCAAATATCTCAAATGGCTTTAAATCGGTGCTAAATTCGAACTCTTGATATTGAAAACTCATAAGTATTCAATGGATACCACCCCTTATGTCCCCTCCTTACTAAGAGCCTGACCCGTGTTTATCACGGGGAGGGGGTAGGGAGGTCTCCTTAATTTAAAACCAATGGCGTACATAACAAAAAACTGACCCCCTCTCGGGGATCAGTCAGCGTTAGGTAAGGTAAAAAATCTCTGGAATACCTCAAACCACTGATCTCCGAGAGAGACCAGTGCTCCACCAATTCAATTGCACGTTCGTATATTTCATATTAAGTATCCACACTATAGCTCAGCATGATTTTTATGTCAAATTTCTTTCCCACTCCCCATAGTCATTGACAACTCTCTCTCTCTCTGCTTAACTGAACGTTAAAACTAATTCACAAATAGAGAGATTTTGTAATTCCTGCCCTTTGAAAACCTAGACGAAAAAATAGAGGAGAATTTGCCGTGGAAAATTTACACATCCAAACCGAAGGGTTTGCGGGATTCCTCATTCCTGCGATTGAAAAAATCATAAAAGTGGCATTCGATGTCCCGCTTTGCTGCACCAACGCCGGAGAGAATTTAGATCAGGTCGTTGCCGAACTTATCGGCTCTAACCAAGTCCGGCAAGAAGGTGTACCCGTAACATCTGAGCTCCAACAAGGGGTTACCGAGATCGTGAAATATTACGTTGGCCTTCAACGTCCCATCCCCATTCTGACACCATGTGGAGGGAGAAAAACCATTTGTGGTCTCAGTATTGACGTGGCTGAACTTGTCGCGTTAAAAATGCTCATGTGTCTTCAACGGCGGGTACAGCAACATTATCCTCCAGGGTTGGAAATTCGTATACGAATTGAGGATATGGGCGCACTCCATCTCTTTAACCGAGATGATATCGCAACAAATCGACGCACGGTGAATGAGTATGCGAACGATTTCAGCTCATTAGTTCACATACTTGGGTTCGACTTATTACCGATACCGGAAAGCACTTTCATGGACGAGAAGCAGTACTCGGCTCTCGCCGACAGCTTCATCCCGCTATTGGAAGCTTATATCGTTGAGTCCGATGAGCACGGGCTTGATGCTTATGAGCGACTTCCCTGTTGGAAACAGTTGGCAGAAGTGGGGTGGACCGGTCCTATTCCGATTGAACAACGGGAATACTATCGTTCCCGTTACCGGGTACTCTATCCCGGCATTACGCCAGCCCAAGCAACGGAAATGCTGGCTCGTTATTTTGCCGGGTCGTTGGCAAGATACAAACTGAACGGAACCTGCGTAGGTGACCTTGAAGGAAAATACATTCAAGTCACCTTCATGTGCCCGATTCCAGGTGTTCCTCCCGAAATGGTCTGGCGAAATATCTACTACCGCACGCTCCCGACCAAATTGGCGCGCACCCACATTCCCTTCTGGCGAGGAAAGGGGTACTTGCGAGTTCAGGGCGATACTGTTTGCCCAAAACTCGCGAGTTGGAGCGAACAGCTCAAATACAATCCCGCCTCAATTACTCTCTCCAACCAAAATTTAGCGGTAACCCTCGCCGCCGATTATGTAATCATGCATTAATCTCTCCTCACTATAAAAACACGAACAGGTGAAAATCCATCTGTTCGTGTTCCCTCCTTTGTTACGAGATACTCGTGATAATGGAGAGAACATTCATATCCACATAAAAAGTCCCTATTGAAGTCGGGATTTTTAATAAAAATCTGCTTTCGAGCCATTTCGCGCCAAATGGCTCATATTTTTATGGCTTTACCACGAGCAACTCCTGATACTTCTTCCTTATTTTTTCGATTTTCGGCTTAATGACTGCTCTTGAATACCCCTCATTAAGATGGCAGGCGTAATAATTCTTGTGGTACTCTTCCGCAGGATAAAACGCCTCCAAGGGAGCGATTTCCGTCACGAGGGGTTTGTCGTAAACGCGGGCATCGGCGAGCTCGTTCACAAAACGTTCTGCGGCGGCACGCTGGTCAGGTACGGTGAAAAGAATAATAGATCGATATTGGGTGCCGATATCGTCACCCTGCCGGTTCAGGCTGGTCGGATCATGACTTTCGAAAAAAATTTCAAGTAATTTTTCATACGAGATAATTTGAGGATCGTATACTACCAGAATTACTTCCGCATGCCCGGTGGCGCCGGTGGACACTTGTTCGTAGGTGGGATTCGGCACCGTCCCTCCGGCGTATCCCGAGGTAACATTCACCACCCCTTTTAATCCAAGAAAAACCGCTTCAGTGCACCAAAAGCATCCACCGCCGAAAGCAACACGCTGATATACTTTTTGCCCAATAGAATTCATATTTAAACCTTAGCAACGACAAATCGCATAGCCACGGAATTAATGCAGTACCGCTTGCCCGTGGGTTTGGGCCCGTCATCAAACACATGCCCAAGGTGAGAATCGCATCGTGCGCAGCGCACTTCCGTGCGCTGCATGCCGTGCGTAGTATCCTCGCGCGCTTTAATGTTTTCTGGGTTAACAGGCCTGGTAGTAGCTCGGCCAGCCGGCGCCTGATTCAAATTTGGCGTCCGCGCGGAACAAAGGCAAATCGCACGCGGCGCAATGGTACGCGCCGCTTTTATGAGGCATTCCCGTAGGACAGGAAAACGCAGGCTCGGTCCCCTGCGTGCGCATTATCCGGTATTGCTCCGGTGTGAGCAGAGCCTTCCATTCCTGTTCCGTCTTATACATTTTTTCCATATTGCTGCTACCCAAAAACTACTTAAGAAAAAATAAAAAGATCATCGATTCTGGTTTTGAGGATCTTAGCAATCTGATAGGCAAGCCTCAGAGAAGGATTATATTTCCCCTGCTCCAGAAACACGATGGTTTCCCTGCGCACACCCGCGTGCGCGGCCAGTTGCTCTTGCGTCAGGTTATACTTTGTACGAAATTCTTTAATACGATTTTTCATAAATGTTTTCACGCGACTTGATACGACTATTGCCTCATTTTTTCAATGGATGCCGGAGGTTATCGCTCCTCCTGCGGCTCACATCGTATCGTCAACGCAAGGCGCATCAGGCATAGGTGTTCGCGGATTACCATGCTTGATCCACTGCCCCTCATCGCAGAGCCATGTATCCTCGTCCCCGCTGAATAGGCGCAGGCCGACTATCACAAACGCCAAGAGTAATGCTCCCATCAATATAAAAGCCAGAACTTTACGACTCTGCACACGCGGTTTATTGAGATAATTGAAAATAATGCTATAAACGAGGAGGATAAAACAGGTAGCATACGCTAATACATAACCTATTACTTCAAAGAGAGGGTGCCCTTCCCGTAAAGCAATGAGAATAAAAGTGGCAATGCTCGCCATAACCGCAAATATTACCATGGCATAGCGCGCCGCCTTGCCCGCGATCTGATAATCCCGCTCGTCAGCGATAACCTCTTTCACCTGCCTGCGGAACATCATCATAAGCCCCGCCGCAATCGCAACCGATGCCGCTGCCAATGGGTAATTATCGATAATAATAGCTTGGCTTATCACTGCAGCTAATATCATTGCTACGATAATTTTTGCGAATTTATATCTTTGGTAGGTCATAAGATAATAGTTAGAAATACCTCACAATCTTAATGTTGTATTATTCTAACATTGTTGTCAAGGCGTTTGGTGAATATGCTAAATTATGTAATCTGGCGATATCTGCCGATACCCGATTTTGACCGATCGGCCATAGTCTTTTATAATGGTAAAGTACCAATTAACGAGGGGCTTATTTGGTGCCTCACAGGTAACCTATAAAGGTTTTTATTTATTATGGCGGCTTTCCGCTTGACGTCCGGCAGTTGCCGACGCTGGCCGTTTACCAGCCAGCCGCCACGGGAGAATGGTTATGTCCGAAAAAGTTATGGCCGAGTATATATGGCTGGACGGCCGACGACCCACCGCCAAATTGCGTTCCAAAACAAAAATTGTGAACGGGCCTATAGCCAAAATTAGCGATTTGGCGGATTGGGGTTTTGACGGTTCTTCCACCGAACAGGCCGAAGGTCACTTTAGCGACTGCATGCTGAAACCGGTACATTTTGTCACCGATCCGATACACAAAGCGCCGCACATATTAGTGCTCTGTGAAGTGCTGAATGCCGACGGCACGCCGCACGTTTCCAACACGCGCCATGTGTTAGCCGCAACCGCCGCCAAATACCGGTCTCATGAACCGTTGTTCGGCATTGAGCAAGAATATACTTTATATCATAAAGATTGGCCACTGGGGTGGCCGACGAGCGGTTTCCCGCATCCGCAAGGGCGTTATTATTGTGGCGTCGGTTACGATGAAGTACACGGCCGTGAGCTGATAATGGAACATGTGGAGGCCTGCCTGGAAGCCGGACTCGCCATATCCGGCATTAACGCCGAGGTAATGCCGGCGCAGTGGGAATTCCAGGTCGGCACGCTAAGTCCTTTGGAAGTGAGCGACCAGTTGTGGCTCGCGCGCTGGCTATTGTATCGCTTGGGAGAAAATTTTTCCGTGTATGCCAAACTGGATCCCAAACCCATGCCAGGAGATTGGAACGGCGCCGGTGGCCACACTAATTTTTCAATCAAGAGCATGCGCGAAGACGGCGGTTTAGCAGTCATTAAAAAAACTTGCCAAAAACTGGGCCAATTCCATAAAGAACATTTGCGGGTGTATGGCGCGGATAACGATAAGCGTTTAACCGGCAAACACGAAACTTGCAGTATTTACCAATTCCGTTATGGCGTGTCCGACCGGGGAGCCTCTATCCGCATTCCCATGGCCACGGCCAATGCCGGTAAGGGTTATTTGGAGGACCGCCGGCCAGCGGCGAATCTGGACCCTTACCAAATTTGCACGGCCTTGATCGAAACCGCGTGCGGAGACGGTTTTAATCCGGATAAATACGGCTGGGGTAATTTTGAAATTAATAATGCGAAACCAGTGGAAATCCAGGCAGAGGACGCTTAAATAAACGCATTTTTATCTGTTGAATTGGTCTTTAAAAAGTGGCCGAAATGCTGCAATTCGGCCACATAGGTCTGAAATCAATAATCTGAATCAGTTACCCAAACGCGACGTCAAGCACCATCATGACTGTAAATCCGATCATGGCCCCGATGGTTGCCACGTCCGTGGCATTTTTCTGCGATGCAGGGATTATTTCTTCCACCGACACGTAAATCATGGCGCCTGCGGCAAAGGCAAGCGCATACGGCAATATCCCGCGCATGACGAGCACGCTCGCCGCACCCAATACTGCCGCCACCGGTTCAATGAGCGCGGATGCCTGCCCGTAGAAAAAAGCGCGCCAACGGCTCAATCCTTCCCGACGGAACGGAAGCGATACCGCGAGCCCTTCGGGAAAATTCTGTATCCCGATCCCCAGCGCGAGCGCGGCCGCGCCTGCCCAGCTTGCCCCGTCTATGCCCTGCGCCGCAGCCCCGAACGCCACGCCGATCGCAAGCCCCTCCGGAAAATTATGGAACGTGATCGCCAAAAAAAGGAGCATCGTCCTATGCCAGGACGTGCGTATGCCTTCCACGCGCGCAAGCGGCTGACCGAACCATAAATGCGGAAGCGCTTTATCAATCAGCCAGAGAAACAAGCCGCCGCTTAAAAAACCAACAGCAGGAGGCATCCACGGGAGTATGCCAAGCTTCTCACTCATGGCAATGGAAGGCGCAAGCAGCGACCAAAAACTCGCCGCAATCATGACTCCTGCGGTGAAGCCAAGCATGGCGTCTAAAAGCCTCTGCTTAATTGTTTTAAAAAAGAAAACGCCGGCGGCTCCGACGGCAGTCATGCCCCAGGTAAAGAGCGTGGCATAAAACGCGGCAAGGACTGGATTATCAGGGAAAACCATGAATGGTCGAAATGGTCATGCGATATCTTCCTTATAAGCTTACCAAAATAATGGGAAAAAAGCCATGGAGAAAAAGTCATAATAAATAAGCGCCTTCGCTATATCGAGGCTATTCGCCTGCAAAAACTTTCTCTCAACTATAATATCCATGTGTACACATACCCCAGTATGATTATGCTCGCCGTGATTGTGCCATAAAATATGGCGATAAGCCTGCAGGTCATCGCTTTCTTGAGCATTATGGCAGACGGGAAAGAGAGGCCGACCGCTGCCATCATAAAGGCAAGCACCACTCCGAGCGGAATGCCCTTGTCTACCAGCGCTTGCGCAATAGGGAGTATCCCTGCCGCATTCGCATACAGGGGCACAGCTACCATGACGGCAACCGGTACGGCGATGAGACTATTCACAGGGAGATATGTTTCAAAAAATCCTATGGGAACAAAGCCATGAATGACCGCGCCCACGCCCACACCGATGATTACATAAACCCCCACGCTCCGCACGATGTTCCATGTTCCTCTGGCAGCGCGAGCTAGCTTCTTTGAAAAACCGTTACCTTCCTGAATAAATACTCCCTGCACCTCCTGCATTACGGCTTGCGTAACCCAAGACGATAAATACTTTTCTAACCTCATTTTCCCAAGCAGGTAGCCGGCAACCACCGCTACCAGTATCCCGCTCATTACGTAAATAAGGGTAACTTTAACGCCAAATACACCCAGAAGCATAGCTATCACTACCGAATCGACTAGCGGCGAGCTGATAAGGAAGGCTAAAGTCACCCCCAAGGGAATGCCGCCGCGCACGAACCCTATGAAGAGCGGCACCGAGGAACAGGAGCAGAAAGGCGTGATAGTGCCAAAAAGCGCTGCCAATAAGTAATCAGCGCCATATAATTTTTTAGTACTAAGATACGCACGCACCTTTTCCACGGGAAAATACTCATTCACCAAACCCATGACGAGCGCTATGCTAAAGAGAAGAATAAATATCTTTAGGGTGTCGTAAATAAAAAACCGCACGCTCTCGCCAATGCGGGTCGCCTCGCCGAGTGAAAAGACGCGGAATGCCGCCCAATCGGCGAATTGTTCAAGCGGGTACCAAATACTCATACTATCCTGCCTGCTGAATGAGTTCCTTTATTTTCTCTAAAGAGGGCAGACTCCCGGCCAACACAGACTTCTCGTCAATGACGAGAACCGGACTGTGCATAATCCCCCTAGCCACAATCCTTTCCACATCCGTGATATATTCAATCTCTGCAGATACCCCCAACAATGTTACTGCTTCTTTTGTTCGCTCTAAGAGCATTTTACACGTAGGGCATCCTGTGCCCATAACTTGTATCTTCATAGTGGTGCATTTAATAAGCGCAATACGCGAATAAGGCGCTTCCCTTGCGCCGTCAGAGCATAATCAATGTACTTGCCAGCGCGTTTTTTCTCCACCACGCCTCCTGCCATCAGATCGGCCAGGTGATGCGATATGAGTGTTTGGGACATGCGCGTATGCGTCATTAAATCGCACACGCAGTGCGCGCCTCGGGAGAGCAGCAAGAGTAGTCTCACGCGCGCAGGCACCGCAAGCAATTTCAATGTATTCTCCGCCGCAACGAGTGAAGCATCTCCTTGCTCTAACGCCGGTGATGAGGAATGACAACGACAACGTTTATATATGAACATACGTTCATATAATAATCCCTTCTATTCATTCAGTCAATCGGGTTCGAACTCCCTTTCTTACCCAATCAAAAACACCCTGAAAGGGATGTTAAAAATCAAAACTCTCTAGGATAAGATGGCGTTAATAAGGACCAGGCTTATAACCCAGTCTTATACAAATCTGAACAATCTTGGAAACAATCAGCGCCTGGTCATGAGATTCATGATGTTCATTTCATACCACACCTTCTCCGCCACTCTCTTCTCCTGCCGCTCGATCCAGGGTGTCCAGTCAAATGCTTCTTCAGATTTATTTTTCCCTTCTCTCTCCAGATAATCGGCTTTTTCTTTCAACGCGCCTTGTTGCTCATATCGTTTCACTAATGAGAGCACGTCCGGTGACAGCATGGTAAGCTCGTACAGCCGAATTCTTGAATTTTCTATGCCGGACAGGGCGACATTGGCACGTAAGATGAATTGTTCAACGGGTAACACCGTCACCGCGGCATACATCCAAATAAAGAGCACTACCAAAAATTTGAGGATATTGGAGCGCTGCGCGATAAACAAGCGCGTGATGAGCCACACAAAGACTATCGCACAATAGAGCACCGTGTAGGCGGCAAAAAATTTTTCGTAGCTGAACCCGTAATAGGTGACATAGAGCCCCATGCGATAGCCTGCGGAAACTAGCAACAGCAATGACGCGGCAGTAAAAGCCGCCAGAATCTTTTGCACTATGGGGCTGGTTTTTCTGTATGCGAAGAAATAAATCAATATATTGATCACGGACAAAAACAGCAGCTGCCAAAAACCGCTTTTCACCAAATGCTCGGTTTCCTTGAAATCAAAGGGGAGGTCTCCCACCCACAAACGCTTCACCTGCACCCAGAGAAAAAGCGCATACAGGCAGAGGATGCCGCCGAGCACGATCCCTGCGACAATCGAGTCGATCGGCTTGTCCTGTTTCTCTTTTTTGCCGTAATCAAACGGCCCGCTCCACGCCGCGAGCACTGATGAGAATAGGATTGATAAAGCAATGCCCACCAGCAGCTTGTACATGAATGGCACAGAGATAATTTCTTTGAACCAATCATAGATGCCTTTCATGCGTTCGGCGAACACAGCATCGGCAGAGGAGAGAAGCGGAATGAAGACAGTGAGCGCGATGACCAAAAACAAGACTAGGCCGGCTGTTACTCTTACCGCAATCCGCTTCTTTGCCGATCCGGTCGGTACAATAAGATTCAGATAGAGTGTGGCGGACTTGCCAATCTGCAAGAGGAATGAGAAAAATCGGCTAATTATCCTTAGCACATACTCGATATCCCAGTACTTTGACTCTTTATCAGGCAAAAACGCCTGATTGTAAAAAATCGCAAACCCCGCCGGCAGAACCATGAGACTGAATATTTTTAGAAAAGGATTATCGTAGAGCGCGAAACTCAGGACGATAAGTGTGAACGGTATGAGCCACGCGAGATCATTCTTTCCAAAATGCCCTTCTTTGCGCAAGACCCACACGAATAACCCAAGAAATAAAACCAGAAAAATAAAGGCATTGAATCCCAGCGCATACACTCCTTTGCTCCAGAAATTCCACAGGAAGACAACCCAAAAAATCGCCAAACCAGCGCACAAAATAAGCCTAAGGGCCAAATCCCTGTTTAAACTCTCCGGGTGTTCCGTGGGAGCATTATTTGCCATGTTTCAATAATCCCACGAAATATGACTTAAATCAAGGAAAATCGCCCAAACGCTAAACCCGCCCCGCAAATGCGGGGCGGGTTTAGGACCTCTAAATACGGCAGTATTCCGAATGGTCAGAACCTCTCAAAATGCATGTAAATAAAAGAGAAAACGAGCGCTTGTACGCTCGCTGTCCCATATTCCTCTCCGCCTTGACTGACGTTAGAACCTGCTTGCAAGGATTAGTGGATAAATATTTGCCGTTTGTATTGGTAAAATCGTGGTAGTATCTTAGTGCAAAATTGAACAATTTCCGTATATATATTCAACGAAAAGTGGCTTTCGGATGTCCCCTCCCTGCGATAGAGACCGTAGGGGATCACGGCTGGCGATCCCACGGTCTTACGAACCTAACCATGTTACTGCTCTTAAACTTTTTCCTTAAGGTAACCCTATAGCAAGAGCCACAGGGTGTCCTGTGAAGCTATCAACCTTTCGCTCTCCTGAGACCATGCATGTATATGATAAGAAGTCGCGACGTAACAAAAAAGATTACATCCGCCTTCTGCGCCGTTTCTGCCCGCACCGTAATCTCTGACCACACCATGTGCCGCCCAGCAAGAAAATGCAATGTGCATTGCCTTTCACACGGCCTACAAGCTGCCCATATCTAGTGTCTTCCAGAGGGTTGCCAAGGAGAGAGAGGCTGCGCCGACGACCTGATCTGCGGCCCCGAAATACATGTAAAGATCACCGCCCCTAATGACCGCGCCGCAAGGGAAAACGACATTCGATACCTGACCTAATTTTTCAAACGGCATCCGCGGCTCAAACAGCGACTCATCAGTTCGCGCGATAATGCGGGTAGGATCCTTCACATCGGCCAACACGGCGCCGACGCGGTATTGACCATCATCGTCGGATATGCCATGGTAGAGCACCAGCCACCCTTTATCGGTCTTCAACGGCGGCGCAGCAATGCCAACTTTACGTGAATCCCACATGCCTTTCCGCGGCGCGATCCAGCGGTACTCCTCGAGCCACGTCTTCCCGTCAAACGCAAGGCTGGCATGAAATGAAAGGTCAATATCATCCCCACTTCGATGGATAATGAGGTAGGTGCTGTTGATCTTCTCCGGGAAGAGACACGCATCTTTATCATCGCACCCGGGCGGCGAAATGAGTACGGGTTTTGCCCAATTCCATTTTCTCTCAAGGAAATCCTTCTCATGAATTGAGGTGAGCGCGACCCGCGGTGGATTTTTTCCATCGTAGGCCGTATAGCACATATAGAATTTAGTACCCATCTTCGTCAGCCGCGGATCTTCGCATCCCGAATTCGCCCCGGGCACCACTTTTTGTTCAAATACCTCTCGAGGAACGTAGACCGGCTCTGGTAACCGCTCATCAATGTCAAATCCGTTCGTGCTGTTGGCGTATCCCAACACTGACGTATTGTCGTGAGACATGGCGCGGTACAGGAGATGCACCTTGCCATTCAGGTACACAGCCGCGGGATTGAATACCGCCTTAGACTCCCACGGATGATCAGCGATGGGCGCAAACATCTGTTGCTCGCGCGCCCACAACGATCGCAGGGGACCAGCAGGCGCTGTGAGTTTCTGCAATAATCCTTTGAGGGAAATAAATGCGAGACAGCAAACGGTATCAGCGGCGCCGTAGTACAGGTACACCTTCCCTCGGCGGATGAGCGCGCCCGAGGGGAATACCACATTCGGCACGATCCCGATTTTCTCATAGTATTCCTCTGCGGTAAGCAGCGGATACAGGGTACGCGCAATGACGTGTCGTGGATCCTTGAGATCAAGCAATACTGCTTCCACGCCAAACACCTGATGAGGATGACTGTAGTTCTTGATATACGAGTAAAGCAGTAACCAGCCCGCCTTTGTCTTCAAAGGAGGCGCACCTACTTCAACGTGGTCATAGGGAGTCCGCTGGAGCGGCAGGGTGGGCTGCGCGGAGAGATTACGGTACCACTCCTGCCAGTAATCCTCTACCCACATGTCTTGCGGCGTGTCAAAACTCGCGAGGCATATATGCGTGGGCGGCCGGTCAGTATTCACCGACAGCACCGCCCAGATCTTGCCGTTCACTCTCTCCGGAAATAGTGCCATGGCCTTCGCATTAAACGACGTCACGAGGTGTTTCTCCTTGATAGTCTGCAAGTCGGCGCTCACGGCCACGCCCACGCGGATGCCATCGGCTCTAAACGGATACTCGGACAGCGCGGTATAAAAGATGTAATACATTCCCTCAAGGGCAGTCACCCGAGGATCTTCGCACCCAAACCGGTCCCACGGCATATCAGGAACAATAAATCGTTGCCGTGCAGAAAAATGCACGCCATCCTTACTTTTCGCGATCCCCACATCAGACACCTTCAGCGTGGTGTTTGCGGCAGAATGGAAATGAGGCAGTGAGACAGCACGGTAGAGCAGGTAAATGGAACCCTGGTGGAGTACCGGGCATCCATTAAATACCGCATCCGCCTCCCACGATTGATGCCGATGGGGGATGAGTATCGGATTTTTACTCAATCGCTCGACGATCATAGCTGCGTAAAAAAAATAACCCATCCACGAGCATCAATAAAAACGTAGCAAGCATAAGGTGTATCTTATGATTTCTCTCGCACGACGCTCCGCGTGAGTACAGGCTCCTGGTCTTTCCGGAGCGCGTCGATGAACTGCGCAAAATCGACATGGGCCACGCAGACGTAACTGTCTGCCGCGCCATAGTACACGAGCAGCTGTCCGTCTTTCACCACGGCGCCTGAAACGTACACCACACCTGGTTTAAACCCGTGATGCTCATACGGCTCACTAGGCTCTAAGACTGGCGTGCGTGCGCGAGAGCGCACTATAGTCGGGTCATCGTGATCAAGCAAGAGCGCGCCGACCCGGTACTTGCTCCAGTCATGATCCATCGCGTGGTAGAATACCAGCCAACCATAGTCCGTCTTGAGCGGCACCGGCCCGGCGCCCCGTATCCATCGATCCCAGCAATTCTGCCGCGGTTTCCCGCCGTGATTGCTGGCGATACAAGCCTGATTTTTAAATTCGAGGCTGTCCACATACTCGACGAGCACCTCTGGATTGAGGCTGTGCAGTATCGCATACTTCCCATGTATCTTCTCCGGGAATATCACCCAGTTCTTATGGACCTCCTCGGGAGGAGAGATGAGGAGGGGCGCTTTCCAATGCCACCGCTTCTGCAGAAAGTCTTCGAGAGATATTGAGGTGAGTGCAACCCGTAAGTCGCCGTTGCAGGCCGTATACATCATATACAAAACATCCTCGTCGCCCACGCGCACAATGCGCGGATCCTCACTACCGCCCCAGCTCCCGCCCGACTGATAACAATACACCTGGGAAGGCCTCCGCCCGACCCGATGTTCGTACACAGGATGGGGCAGCCTTTCGTTAATCACAAATCCATCCTTGGACGCCGCATACCCAAAGCGCGAAATGCCGTCTTTTCCAATCGCTCGGTACAAAAAATGGACGACATCGTTCAGCACGATCGCTCCTGGATTGAATGTCTGCCACCCCTCCCACTCATTCTCTGTACGGGGGAAAAGTATGGGATTCTCGGGAATTTTGTGTAATTGAAAAGCAGATACTGTCCTTTTTCTAGCTCTCTGCGCCCCCTTTGTGGCTGTTTTCTTTGCTGCTCCCTGGGATTTCCCCGCCTGGTAGGGTCTAGTACCCCCCGTTGAGAACTTAAATAAATACTTCAATAGTGTTTTGAGCATAGGACTATATAAAACTGACCAAGAATATAGAAATTGACTAGGTAGAATAGCACTATGGCTAATCCCTCCATAACTACTCTTATATTCTCCCACTTTCTGTCTTGATTGACAATATGTTTGGTTATACACCAAGAGCCGCAGGAAACGACTTTTACGATTCCTCCGCTGCAATTTACTCTCTTTCAGGATGGATCATTGATATTTTTAACTTAAGGCCATGACGCGGCAGAGGAAGGCATCGCAGATAATCTCGAAAAAGAGACTCCCCACCAGGAAATGCGAGGAAGGTAAGGCTTACCATGCCGTCATAGCCTGGCTCCGGTGAAAATGAAATGGCGGGAGGCTGATCGGGAGGAAGCGTCTGCGCCGTACTGGGAATAAAAAACACCCTCCGAAAAGAGTGTTCTTGTTTGATTACCAACCTGCTGTGAGGTTTTTGAGACGGAAACGGGCCTGCCGCGCCGGAGTCCAGAATCTCTGGACGCAGGTGGGTCTCTTCCTCCAGAGGCGGACAAGCGAACCGCGCAATAATTTGACTCCGAGGGCGAGATTCGAATCCCAAACCAATCCGCCGCAATTTCTCTGGCTCCCTAGCTCGGTCTGGTACTGAAAGTATAGCGGTTTCGCAAGGATTTCCGCGCCTCTTTCTTGATGCCCCGGAACGGAGCTGGGTCAGGCTCTTAAATGGAGGGATGAGACAAATGAGACAGTTCTTAAGGGCGGTCTTTCGTGTCTCATTTGACGCGACTGTCTCATTCGTGGTCTTCTTATTTCTCACTTATAACTTGACCTTCTTCATCTTTGCGATGAACCAACGGATATCGTCGTACGTGACAGAGTCGGGGCACTTTTCTTTGATTGAGCCGAGACGGGCAGGATCTTCGCATTCGCTCATGGCTTTGAGGGTCGCGCGTTCATGGTCGCGGGAAAGAAAGGAGTTGATTACCTAAACAATGATCGCACCCTTGGCAATGGTCCTTCTGAAGAGAAGAGCCGCCACCGAAATAATCAAGGATGATCTTACGGCGACAGGCGCGGGCGGTGGAATATTCCTGAATTTTCTTAAGTTTCTCATATTTAATCACGCGCACGACGGTTGCCTCTTGCAAGGGCTTCCCCCGCTCCAATGATTCCTCATAATTCTTCCCAATGAAGAATTCGTGGAGCGCGCTGTCTTTCCTGCTATGCAGAAGCACACAGTACGCAATCTCGCCGTCCCTTCCTGCGCGTCCCGCTTCCTGGTAGTAATTCTCCAGAGAGGCAGGCATATGCGCGTGGATGACAAAACGGACATCGGGCTTGTCCACCCCCATGCCAAAGGCAATGGTCGCAGTGATTACGGGCACTTCGTCCCGCATGAATTTCTCTTGTACGCGTGTCCTCTCCTCTGAATCCATGCCTGCATGATACGGAAGCGCCTTAATCCCGTGTTCTTGAAGATACCATGCGAGTTCCTCAGTCTTGTCTCGCGTGCCGCAGTACACGATGCCGGAACCTTTCATAGAACGCGCGAGCCGCACTACTTCTTCATCCCGCTCAAAATCGGAGAGATACGCACGGGTGAAGAACCGGAGGTTGGGGCGGTCAAACCCCCGCACGAACGTTTGGGGATCCTTGAGCCCCAACCGCTTGATGATGTCCGCTTTCACCTCGGGCGTGGCGGTCGCGGTAAAGGCGGCGAGGATGGGACGCTGTGGGAGGCAGGAAATGTGTTTCTGAATTTCGAGATAATCCGGCCGGAAATCGTGCCCCCACGCGGACACGCAATGCGCCTCATCTATGGCGACGAGGGAAACGAAAACTTTCTTCAACATCTCAATAAAGCCGGTGGTCAGACGCTCCGGGGCAACGTAGAGGAGCTTAGTCTTTCCCGCTAACACCTCTTGTGTGCGCCGTTCAATTTCGTCATCCGGCAGGGATGAGTTAATAAAACTTGCCGCGATCCCCCTGACGTTCAGCGCATCCACCTGATCCTTCATGAGCGCAATCAAGGGCGAGATCACCACGGTCGTGCCGGGAAGCGCGAGCGCGGGCAGTTGGAAACACAAGGACTTCCCCCCTCCGGTGGGCATGAGCGCGAGCGTATCGCGTCCCGCAAGAATACTTGCGACAATCTCCTCCTGCCCGGGACGGAAAGAGACAAAGCCGTAATGGAATTTCAAGAGTTCATCAAGGTCAGGCATGGACTCTATTAAACCACCCTCCTTTCATGCATATATGAACGAATGGACACATCTTATTCCGCTGTGGCGCATTTGGCGAATTTCAACGCTTCAGCTTAATCTCATACGCGATCCGCTCCAATTTCACGAGATTGCGCTCCAGGTCGTCATACTTTTCCCGGAGCTTGCCGGAGAAGGATACATGAGAGAGCTCGTCCATAATTGATTGCGTTATACGGACATACGACTCAATCTCTTTAAGGTGCGTGGTGTCGGCAATGCTCATGGCCTTGCGCACCAGTTCTCCGGTAAAATCACAAACCCCGCCCAGAGCTTCGTCGGTATCGAGAGGAATGAACGATGGGATAGTGAGTCTCCCGCCAGTAAGAAAACTCAAATACGCTTTTGCCTCCACGTATTCCTCCAGCGCCTCGCGGAAGAAGCCTTCGGTGGCGAGCAGTGGCTGGCGCGTGAGCAGAGCTTGAACCGATCTCAGAGTGCGTTCGGCATCGGCCAGCAACCGCTTCCCGTCCTGAAACTTATCCTGCCGCATCAGGGTGATTGCCTGCTTGGCTAGAGAGCGCGTCTGATCGGAAGGCGCCTTCAGCCGATGCCGCAAGTCTTGATATTGCCGGTAGTCTTTGACTAACCGTCGAAGAGTTTTGGTATCAAACATAATGCGAATGTTAAAATTCGTACCCTTGACGCATCTTGGCGGGATATGCTATCTTAATACTGCGATAGCACTCTGGAGTATTCCGCAAGGAATAGCTCCAGATTCTTTTTTATTGGCTGATCTCGGCTTTTAACTTCCTTAGATCAACGAATTTCGCGAGGTTAAGGAGTTCTTTACCGACCCTTCCGCGCGTAGACATCACAATGACCCGCTTTCCCCTTTGTTTAAGCCGCTCCAGAGCGGGCGCAAAATCGCTGTCGCCGGAAACGAGAACGGCGGTATCGTATTTCTCCGCGAGCTCCACCATTTCAAAGGCGAGTTCAATGTCGAGACTGCCCTTATGTTTATTGCCTTCGTTAGTTTTAATCTCTTTGAGCGCTTTGGTACGCAGAATATAACCGTTGATATCGAGCATGTCAAGGAATTTGCGTTCGGCGAGATTGTTTTCATCGACGGCGGCGTAAGCGAAACACTTCATGCCCTCGCCGCATTCGCGCTTAAGGTACCGCATCAACTTGGCATAAGCAACCTTCCAGCCAAGCGTGCGCTGCGAATAGAAGACATTAGAAACGTCGATGAAAACGTAGACTTTGCCGTGGACGAATGAGGAAATCATAATGGTAGCGTAGCAAAAAAGCGTGTTTTTCACAATATTACCCGTTCATACGGGTTAACAACGACGGCGACACGTTCCACTGCCGCCCGTCGCCAGTTCTGACCGTGACACTCCGGCGGTTTACCCCGCAGTGCGGGGTGAAGGAGTAATTGTCATGTGGTATACTACAAGTAGAATCAGTTTGTTTCTTTACTTAATTTATGACCAAACTCATTCGGCTGAAAGTTTCCCGCATCAAATACACCGGCGATTCCATCGGCGATGACATCCGCATTGAAGTCGAGAGCCTGAACAAGTTCGTGGGGTTGAATATGCGGCTGAAGCGGGGAAGCGATAGAGCGCTGAATGTCGAAATAGGGCAATTCTTTGGCGACGGTGTGTCGTTCGCCCTGCCAGTAACAATCAGAATCATCGAACGAGATCTAGTATTCAACGACGTAGGAAGCGTGCAAAAAACGATCAAGGTCAATTTGAGCGACCCTTCGTCTCAACGTAACATCTATACGATAGAAGTGCGGGAACGGCGCGGTTATCTGACCCGGAAAAAGGCGGTCTTTGAAGTAACTTTGGAAGCAGGCGTGTCGGATACGATTTTGTACGTAGCAGACGAGAGCGGAGACGGCTGGGTGGTCACCGTGCCAGAACACGGTACCGAGAACATAAGCCTTCCATACCACTTAAAAATCTCGTTAGAAAAATACGATACTAAGCGCCAGTACTTTAAAATCATGGAAGGGATCATACAGGGCACGAAGGCTTCAGTACAAATCGAATCAAACGGCACATCACACCTCCGTACTGAAAATCCGCATACCGGATCGGCGCATCTCACATATTCGCTTTCTCGAGGAACGTTAAAGATGAACCGTAACGTCTACAAAGTCCTTAACTTCCCCCAAGACCCTGAACCATGGAAAAATGGTCTTTATGATATCGAAATACCTGACGCGCCGCATGAGCCCGGAGAAGCATATTTAGACCGTGCCAGATTGGCAAAAGTCTGGTTCCGCGTTGGTCACGGCGGAGAGAGGTACCTCCATACCGGCAGCGTGACACTTGGGTGCATCACGTTGACGGAAGTAGAACGCTGGGATTATATGTGTAAAGTACTCATGAAAGCGCGCAAAGGCGATGGGGAGAGCATCGGCGTGTTAGAGATAACCGACTGAGACTCTATGCACCGAAAATATGCTCTCATCGCGTGTATAAGTCTCATACTCGTGACTGGCTTGGCCGCGCTGGTTCTCTACCGCTTCCGGGTTTCAGCCCCCTTGCGGAGCGTGCGTGAATTTGGCCCATTAACATTAGGAAGCAGTATGCCGTTAGCAGGACCGGGAGATTGGACGTTCGCACCGTACAAAAAGATACCTGAGTCAGATTTTTACGTACTCGTCGTCCAATATGATAATTGGTGCATCCAAGCTTCATGCAGTCTTGATGGCGCTTTGGTACAAACTATGGGCGGATGGCTGCAAGGAGAAACAACGCGTAATTTCCCAGACTTACCGGAGATCATTGGTTTTGACCGGGAAGAAAATAGGAAAGTGAAATCCATCGTCGTCATCGGCGACTCGAAGGGGAGGATTGCCGGCATCTATCCGAACAAGGGCATGGAAGACCTTATCCCCGTCTTGAAACTCCATCCTGATATTGCCGACTTCAGCCTCTTAAACGGCGTGGACGCATTCGGTCCGCTCAAAGTCGGAGAACCTTCACCGGTACAGCCCGGCAATCCGACCGGCTACCAGGCGGGAGCGCCAACGTCGTTTCCTTACATCCAAATACCAGCAGGAAAAAAATTTTATGTATTCTCATTTCAACAAGAACTAACGGGAACAGGCTATTGCGCGTTCTGGAATTGCATCACGAGCAACTATGGCTACCGTAACTATACCGCGAACTATGTTGAAGATTTGGGCGGGTGGTGGTCAAGCGACGGATTACCTGAAACGGCACGGAAATTCGGCCTTGACCCTAACCGCGTGGCAAAAGGAGAAGCCTCGCTCGTGGTCGTGACCGACCCCTCCGGCGCCATCGTCGCCATTCATCCCAACAAAACCATACGGGACATCCTCTCCATCCTGCGGCAACTTCCCGAACTCGCTGACGTGGAACGGTTATTCGGGGACCGCGCCGACGACGCTCCCATTTGAAAATGCTATGCCTTGATCCTCGTTAAAAACGACGGCGAGACGTTCCATTGGCGCCCATCGCCAGTCTTGATTGTTACGCTCCGGCGGTTGAGTTTCATGACGATGCCGACGATCTGCTTCCCCTCATGTGTAAAGTACACTCTGTCCATGAGATTGAATTTCGCAAGACCCTTCAAGTCACGGGCTTTGTGATAGAGCTTTAATCGTTCAACGACCATTCGGTTAAGCAGCCTCAAATCTTCTTCACTCAAACGATTGAGGAAATGCTCGAATTCGGTGACAGGTTGGAGATGTTGATCCGGCATACATTAATCAAGCGCAGGATATTGTTCGGGCGCGACGCCGCGCTGGTCTATCACGCGCGGAAAATCGCGTGCTGTTTCTTGTTTATCAACGTGACGCGTTCCTTTCAACTTAACATCAAACCTGTGGCCGTCGCCAAAGTCAAACATGAATTCCAGCCTTGGGTGCCGGGAGTAATCGAGGTCGCAGATGCGGATTTCGTCTGTCTTGAACGTCGGATGCGGATCGTCTTCCCAACCCGGCGCAAAAAACGCAATGGATGAACCGGTGAACAATGGATCTGGTCTTTTACGCGTGTCGAGAAATTCAAAACCGTGCATGTGATCGTTATCCCAGCACATCGACTCAATTATCGTCTCGGCAAGATCGCAAAAAGTCTGCGTACCCAAAATTGCGATATCCCGCCATACAGGCCTTTTCAGGAGATACGTTGCACGGAACGCATACACCGCATCTTTGGGATTCTTGTCCGTAAAATTTTTCTCAAACTCCAGCTTATACTCCTTGTACTTCTTCAGCACTTCCTGTAAATACTCAACATGCCGCTCTTCTGTTATGGCACGATTGATACTCTCGTGAAAATTACCTTCTTGGATTTTTGGGTGCATATATAAGGCAGCTAAGCCATAGCGATACGCATACGGTCCATGGCGGCATTCCCACAACGCCCCCCTCGCTTTCAACGCCGACGGAATTTGTGCCAGCAGAAAGCTCTCGCGCCGCTTTATTTATTTTTTAATCCAAGTCCGAACAACTTCTTGAAAATTGCGAGGTTTCTGTTGTTGGGTTTCCCATTCTTCCTGTCTGACGTAAAGCATTTTGTAAACGACGTTCTTTTGATTCGCGTTTACATCCACGCACCATTGAGCAAGCCGTTTAATTTTCTCGACATCATCGAGATCCTCTCGCCCTTTGGTTTCAACGACATAGTATTCTTCAGGGCGTACTTTTACAATATAATCCGGGTAGTAATCTGAAATGCTTCCGTCCGCGTTTTTATAATCAATTTTGAAATGCACCGCAAAATAGTTTTTGGCGTAAGAAATTATATCCTCGCAATTTTCAAGAAAGCTCGCGAATTCCAACTCAAAATGGCTATCACCAATAATTTTATTAAAAATGCTTCGCTTTGGCACAATATACTCCTGATCTTTGACCACGAACGGGCGACTTTTGCCGATTTTTATATAGTCCCGAATTTCCGTCTCGCCTTTATCCAAAACAGTGAGCGTGTTGATTTCTTTTTTGAATGTTTCAAAGATCGTCCGCGAAGCCTCAATTTCGGATAGATTGCGAAGCGAATTGAGGTTATCAAGATCAATACGCGTATTAAATAAATGTCCTTGGATAAACTCCTTAACCTTGCCGTAAAGTATGTCATAGCCGGAAACAAGCCGGAGTTCTTTCATAATAACCTGCGTAAAATATCCGATTACGCTTTGATAGTTAGGCACAAAATTGCTATCAAGCTCCGTTTTGTGGGTAATATCTCCGCTCGCTATATCACGAAAGACAATCTCTCGTTTTTCCTCCTCCGAAAACTCTTTGATAGGGATTTTTTTATGACCGAATTTCGCGACATCAAGTCCGGACAAATTTTTATATTCGCGATAAATGCGGGGAGTAAGAACCGGAATTTGAATATCCATTTTCTCAATGTCCTTTTTCATATTCTCGCGATCAACTTCAACCACGAGCGGACTTTTTGGGCCGGTGCCTTCGCCCATCTTGCGGTGTTCAAATTCAACTCCCTCGTTTTTGATAGATTCCACAAAATCCATAAATGCGTCAGTGCCTACAACACTGACAAGCTCCGGCAAGTCCGGATCGCGATACATTCGGCGCAAACCTCGTCCAAGCGTCTGCTCGGGCAGAATGTTGCTTTGCGCAACATAAGCCCGTAGGCCGACAATAGTCGTTACATTACGAACATCCCAGCCCTCTTTGAGCATAAGCACCGAAACAATCGCTTTGTACGGACTGTCGAGCTGATCAATCTCATTAGCCGCCTTACGCAGTATTTTTAGTTCTTCCTCTTTTTTGCCAGTTACACTTTCCGAAATTTCTCCGTTGTTTTTCGTGTGAATCACTAACACCGCGTCTTTTAGCTCCGCATAGGTGTTTTCAAGATATTCCGCCACCTCATCGCAATTTTTTGTATCATCTGTCATCAAAAATAAGACTGCTTTTTTGCCGAGCTTAGTGTGCACGTCGTACACTTTTTTCCATTCAAGAAAACCGAGATGGATATAATCTTTATATTTCTCGGTATACTTCGCGCTTTTGTGTTCCTGTAATTTTGCGCGGCTGGCTGAATCCGGCAAAACAGGGTGCTTAACGACATTTTGATGGATTGCTTCAACAAGCGGGTAGTCGCTTATCGTTTGCACAAAAATTGCGCCGCTGTTGTGCTTCGGCGTAGCCGTTACATCAACCTGCAAAGCAAGCTGACCACCTTTCATCTTGAGCCGATTGTGAATATCCTCAATTGCCTTGAACCACGCCAAGCGCGGATCGTGGATATGGTGGGCTTCATCGTTTAGCACAATAAGTTCGTCCACATTGCGAACAATATCCCCAAGATCAAGTTTTGATTCGTTCGTCGCGCCAACCGGCTGCTTTCCAAGAAAATAATCGGTTGTATCGGGATCACCGAAGCTCGCCGACTCTATCGCGCCCTCGTAGACACGGTGAATGTTCGTAAGAAAGATATTGCCGGTTTTTCGCACAGTGCCAATTTCATCCTGAATATGAAGCGTCATTTGAAAATCATCGCGCCAGTTCCGTCCTTGATAGCCGTTGTCGGGAAGCACGGGATCCCCAAAAAATATTTTGAGTCCGTCAAAATCGGCGCGAATACGATCAAGAACGATAATATTGGGCGTAATGACCAGAAAATTGCGGGCCAACCGCGAATCGTCCTCATAAAGTTTGTGATAGTAGCACCATGCCAAAATCAAACTCAATACTTTTGTTTTTCCACTACCAGTTGCCATCTTTACTACATATCGCGTCCATGTCTCGCTAAACATACTTGTTGAAATCGCCCGCGAGCTATCAAATTGCATAAGTGCGTATGGATCTCTCGCCTTGGCGATTTCATACAGCCAAATAATCGTTTCCACCGCCTCTCGTTGGGCAAAGTAGTATTGAAAAAGAAATATCTCGCCGTCTGATGTTTCTGTCGGATGATCAGTTAAAAACCACCACTTGAGCAATGTTTTGCTTGTTTCGCTAGCGCCGTCATAACCGGACAATCGCCAATCCCGAACTTTTTTGCGAAGTTCGGCAACGAGTGGAGGGAGTAGTTTTTCATATCCCTTTTCACGCAAATTCTCATCAGCCGGAAACCACCGGATCGCCGGATCAAGAATTTCATATGGTGATTGTGGAAACTTTTGATGAAGTGCCATAAAACTATTTAAAGTTTCAACTAATTCCAGCCCTTATTTTAAGCCAAATTTTAATCATTTTTTAACTAATTCGTCTCTCTTTTAACTAACTTCCAAACCGCAATTCCGATCTTTTCTTCTAATCCCTTAGCTAGGATAATGACCCGCCCAGAAACGGCCTTAAAATAGAGCCTAAATCGGCCTATCATGTTTTATTATCAACCCCCCTTGAAAATAAACCCTTGGGCATCTCTTGCCCAGGCTTTCTATAGTAACGATCCTTTTTTGCCTTACCAATTTTTTCTAGCAGTCCTTTTTCAACCCAGGCCTTCAAAATCCTAGACATTCTTAAGACATCGTGTACGCCGGTTGTTTCACGGGCCTGTTTATTCGTAATGCGATAGTTTGCATCTAAATATTTACTGACGGTATCCCAATATTCAACTTTTTGCAGATTAAGAAGTATAAGCAACACCGAGTTCGGTTTTATTGTCGGCGGAAAGTATAACGGTTCGTATAGATTTTTCTCTTTCATCACTTTATACATACGATCAACGCCTTCTCCAATATCCAGGTTTGGAGCAACTTGAAAACGATTCAATGTTCTTAATATTAAAGGGTTTCTGGCGAATCTTTCTGACCGTATATTTTCAGTAGTGATGTGTCCCGGATAAGTCCCCGGACTTTCCACCTCAACACGATCGTCAAAGAATCTAACCTGTATATCGTTCTGGACAAAATAATTTCTATGAATAACTGCGTTCGTAATAGCTTCTTGAAATGCCCACTCGGGAATCATAAAAGTTGGTCTAAATGAGGCGCCGCTTAGTTTTGGTCGAGAACTTTTCGCCACACTCTTAAAATAGTCAACAGCTTTTTCTATCTGATGCAAGAGAGATCCTTCAAGAGTAAATGGCCGGTCTACAAAATTTGGCTCACCTGTATAATTTGGTTTGGTCCCATAATAGTGAGAAATTTTAATTCCGCATTTATTTTTCAACATAACCGATGGATTTTTACCGAACAATAAGACTCCGGCTGTGGTGAGCTCGTGCTTTCCAGCTTGATCAATCGAAAGTCCGTTATCTTTCAAAAACTGCCAGTCATTCAAGCTTTCACTTGCGGTATCCTTTTTATATTGCTTCAGTAAATTTTCATCCACGTCGTCGAGCGTAAAAATGTCTGATTTCTCACTTTCAAATTTTATAGCGCCCTTCTCATACTTAAGACGCATTATTTCCGTAGAGCCGATTTTTACATTCTGCCTGCCTTTCCTTACGAAAGTATCGCCGCGCTTGAGGGAATGCACATCATTGCTCTTTTTTACACTCACTACAAACAACTTGTCCGGCTGCCTATTCACATTGGTTATATCGAGTTCAAATTTTCCCCAAAGATTAAGCGGTGGTTCAATTTCTTTTTCAATGAGCTTCAAAAACTCTGAAATATTATCCAGGTTTTCACTGATTCCAAGTAGTCGTTTGTGGCCTTCTGCTTTTGACGGATCTTCAAGCCCAACGACAATGTAACCACCTTCCGTATTTGCAAAGGAAACAACCGTCTCTAAAAGTTTCGCCGGCTCAATAGCGGCTCGCTTACACTCAAAAGTCTGCCACTCCTGGGTATCTAGAAAAATCTTTATTATTTCTTGGTCATTCATATATTCACCTCAATTATCTTCATCGTATCATTGCCGAAAATATCCACGACCTTGATTGCAAGCTTGTGCTTGCCCTTTCCAAGCTCGCGGGAAATAGATGTAAGTTCAAGCTCGCGCTTCTTCTTCGTACGGAAATCCTGCCACTCGTTTTCAAACACATAATCGCCAGTCCATACTTCTTCATATTCCAAGAGGTTCACCTGCGTTGGATTCGTTGAGCCGTCCAGTTTTATCTGCGTGGCTTCTTTTTTGGGTACGCGAACAACTTCTTTTTTGCTCTCAAAATTAAAATCAACCGCCCAATAATCAATCCAGTCCGTCCATTTTTTCGTGAGCGTCTCTCGCTCCACAATACCATCTTTGTCTTTGGATATTTTGATGATTTGGCCGTTTTCCACCACCAGCTTTTTACCCCCGGCTTTAAGATTTTCCTCAACTTCTTTGATTGAATCCTGATTATAAAATACTGAAAAATCAGTCAGCTCAACCGCTACCATTCCTTTTTTAACAATAGGTTTTACTTCAATATAGCTCACATCATGGAATACTACTTGATTCTTCTCAATCGCGCGCTTGTCAAACACATCGCGGGGAATGTATTTGAGCGCGAGATCAACGCCTTTGCCTTTGGCTTCTTCCTGAATGTTGGGAAATAATCCCATTTCAAACTCAAACGCCAAAACATCAACTTTGGTGATTTGCTTTTCAACTGCTTCTGTTATCACCGCGTCAACGAACAGCCGCGAGACCGGCATATTGATTGGCCCAATGGCAACGAGGCGAGAATTTTTCTTACCATGAAATGTTTTAAAGCCGTCAAAACTTTCGGCTTTGTATGCCGAAATAATAAGTGCAATAAAATCTTTTTCTTTTTGAGCGATTTGCTTTTGTTTCTCATCTTCGCGCAGGTTCGGATTGATACCAACAAACATCTGGCGTTCGTATTTTCCGAGATTTAAAATTTCAAAGGCGCGAAAATCTTTTCCCGCTTTTGCCAGTTCACGCTGAACACCAATCATTCGCTTGCGAGTTGTATGAATTGAGAATTTGCCTAAATCAGAACCAATCCACTTACGCCCGAGCTTTTCCGCAACAGCGAGCGTAGTACCCGAACCAGCAAAAAAATCCGCAACGAGATCGCCTTCGTTAGACGATGCTTTAACAATTCTCTCTAATAAATCTTCATGTTTTTGAGTAGGATAACCAACTTTTTTGTCCCCTCTTAACGCTGGCAATTCGATAAAATTATCGGCCTTGTTTTCCGTAACTTCAAAATAAACAATTTTGCCATTTTCGTCTCTTAGTCTTTGGGCTTTCCCCGTAACTGGATCCCAGACATGCTTGCTTGCGGTTCTAAATCCTTCTTCATTTTTAATTTTTTCGTAAACAATATTCCAGATATGCTCACCCTTGTTTTTTGCGTAATAAAATACCGTCTCGGTATTTTGATGAAATTTTTTCGACAAAGCTTTTAAACCTACTGCTGTGTAATGTATGACAATTTCATTTTGAAAATTATTTTCATTGAATATCTCATCCAGTAATATTTTAATATACGGGCTTACTCTCCAATCGCAATGCACATAAATACTTCCATCTTCAGCAAGTAAACCGTGCATAAGCGACAATCTCTCATATATCATCGCGATAAAACTATCCGCGCCCTTGCCCCATGTGTCACGATACGCTAATTCTTCCAGCACGCCGGGCTTTTTAGTAAATTCTTCTTCCCCGACTTCAATGTTCATTGAAAAATCCGCACCAACATCAAACGGCGGATCAATGTAAATCAATTTAATTCCACCTTGTTCTTGGATTTCTTGCCGAAGCGGACCATTTTTCAAACTGGAAAGGATTAATTTGTTGTCGCCCCAAATGAGCTTATTCGTCCATCCTTTGAGCTGGCGGCCGCGAGTGTCCACGTCAAACAGGGCCTGCTGGAGCTTGACCTCTTTTTCGCTTCTCGGCTCATCAACCTGCTCAATAACTTGAAATGGCAAAACGACATTCGTAACCTCACTCGTTTTTCCATTCCAGACAAGCTCCACCTCCTGCTTATCCGCAAAAAGCAAAAAACGATATTTATCCGGCAACGGCTTATCGGCTTCCAAGTATTTGATAATATCCCGTTTTTCGTTATCTGCTATTTTCATAACTACTCGATGAAAAAATCCTACAGGTTTTTTGGAGAAGGTGGCGAATTGTTTTCATTATAGCAACTCTCGCACTCCCAATACTCAAAACACCCATACGGTTTTGGGTCCTGGTTGAGAACTCGGAGAGTAAAATTACCGATGCGTTCCGTTTTGTGCCCCGCTTTCTTGGCTCTCTGAAATTCTGCTTTTGAAATTTTCGGTACCTTGCCGAAGTAATGCCCGCCGAGGTAGGAGCGGTTAGCACTAAGCCTGATAGAAACAGCACATCCGCAAATGCTGCACTGACGTGCGAGCACCCGAGCCGTCACCCGATCTTTGAGATTTTTAGTGAGAGTTAATGGCCTTGCCATACCTCCATGATCCCACAAAAAACGGCTTGGGGCAAGGAAAAACGTGGCAAACATACTGCAAATTTGCCACATCGCCTAGACGCCGCCTGACAATTTATACTTGGCATGGCGTTGATCGCCCAGCCGCGCCACAAGACCGCGGTTGATGAGTTCTTTGAGCCGGTTAGTCGCGGTAGTGTCGGTGACGTGGAACGCATCCCGAATATCCTGATTGGTGACCAGCGTGCCCTTCTGTTTGATGAAATCCACGATCTCCTGAAGACGCGCTTCATACTGCGCGCGCTTCCTGGTGTGTGCAAGCGTGAGATTGGCGTCCAGCTTGTCCTGAAATATACGGTCTTTGTCCGCATCCGTGAGCGGCTTCTCTACCTCTTTTATAACTTCTTTCACCACAGGCTCTGCGACAGGCGACGTATCGTGTGTCTCCTGAATAGGTGGCTCGCTTTCTAGCGAAGGCGCGTCCGGTGCAGGCGGTTCAAATATAGACGATGGTTCTACCTCCGGCGCGGGCTCTATAACAGTCACCGGTTCAGCGACTGGAGCAGGTTCGGCAACTGGCGCAGGCGAAACCGGCGCGCTTTCCGGCATGGTCTCTTCTGAAGGCGCATCCACCTGCGCACTATCACTTGGGATTATAGTACTCTCATCGCTTATACATTAAATTCTCTCAAACCCGTCGTAGGCCCTTTCGTGCGAAAGGTATCACGACAACAAATAAATTTTATGCGATGAGGACTATCCGCCGACAACGGCTGGTGGAGTCTTCGCTTGCCGCTTGAGGCGGCGATGCGTGCGGATGATGAGAATGATGCTTACAATAAAATATATCAGACCCAAAAGTGATCCATAAAATTCTCCGCTCCCAATCCCCAACGAATTACCGTCTCCGTTAGAACTATCCAGCACGATAAAAAGAATAGAAAGGGGAATATATATGCGGGCGAATTTGAACCAGTTAATAAAAACCTCCTTCTTTAAAAAAGCAAGTATAAACAGAAATGCCGATATTCCTATTGACCACGCGAATACGACGCCAGCAACGGTGTCAAAAAAATTAAGGCAATCCCACCTAGCATTCATACAAATCCCACCATAATCTACCCGCGCAAGTAATACTGATGCTACAGTTAAAACCAAGAGAAAAACGATACTAATGATCAATTTTTTGGTGTGTGTCATAGGCAGTAGTTATTATACCAACGAAGCCCGTATCGTTTCAATGATTTGGATAAGCGGCTGGGCATCCGATGGTTTGATGAGGAACTTGGGGAAACCCTGCAATTGTTTGACCAATCCCTTGAGAATACCATCGGCGGCCTTCACAAGTCCTTTGTCTAGTAGTTTCTCCGCCACTTCTAATTGCTTGATAACCGCATTCTTCACTCCTTTCTTAATGGCAAGCGTATTCACCACTTGCTTAAGCGCTTTGAGCGATTCCTTCGGATCGGGTTCTGCCGAAGGGGAAACGGTAACATCCGGCGTGCCGTCTCCCTGCAGATCAATTGAAAGACTGCTTGTAGTCTCAACTGTTTGCGTGATGAGGAACGCTTTGGTGTCTGGCGTGACGGGTATATTCGTATAGGCGGTAGAGTCAACCACTTCGTCATTAAACACCTCATCGATTTCGAGCGTGAACGATCCGAGAGCAAGACCCTGAATCTCGATGCGGTACTGATCTTGCGTATCCAAGCCCAGGTAAGTCTTTTCTCCTATTTTGTAGTAATAACTATTGGGGACTTGCGCTTCGAAAAGTTGATCATTTGAATTTGGGACGGGGCCGGTGTGGTTGCCGAAGGAATTGGTCATATAACGGTCCTTTTGCGACACCCTCTCGAGGCGATACACGTAACAAATCAAACGCAAAAATCCCCCTAAAAAGGGAGAATCCACAAAGCTTAAAAGCAATTGTGGATTAGTTAGTAGGGAAGCGGATTTATGGACTGTCGCCCAATTGAGGTTTTGCAGCTGGGTTATTTGTTTGGAGTGACTGGAGACGACGGTGTTGTCTGTTTTGATCGGCGGAGTTTGACGTTTTCACGTACAATAAGGATGATGGAAGTTAGTAAGAAAATAACAACCATTGTCCATGTGATTGATTCGTGATCAATGCCTACACTAAAACCCATTCCTGTCTCACCGGTTGCTGGTGCGAGAATTATGAGTACAAAAGCGATGAGGAGATAAACACGGGCGAAATTTAGCCATGATTGAAAAACCTTGATCTCCATGAATGTCATGGTAAGTGAGAGTAGAAATACTATTACAGAGAAGTAGGCGATTGCTGCGCCGGACTCTCCAACAGAATCTGACTCTGAGTAATTTAAAAAAGCACCTAGCAAAAAGCTGATCACCGATAGGAATAAGATTTTTTTAGGGTTAATTTTCTGCATACGCGTATCGCGTCTTTATTGTACCAACCGCCCCCTTATCTCGTCAATGATCTTAATAAGCCGCGTCGCATCCTCGGGGCTAATAAGAAACGTGGGAAAGTGTGTAAGTTGAGTCGTCATTGTTTTGAGAATTTGGCTCGCCACCTTGGGAAACCCTTTCTTGACGACCTTTTCCGCAGCTTCTATCTGTGCGATCAGCGCTTTTTTGAGACCCTTTTGGATATCAAGAGTCTGAACTATCTTTTTCAATATTACCAACGACACCCCCGCGTTGTCGGCTGTATCAGGAGTCACCGTTATATCATTCGTTCCGTTCCCATCAATGTCCATATTCAAATTAATGGGCGTTAGTCCAGTATCTGTTGTTTGTACCGTGAGTGTCGCTATGGTGTGTTCGGCAACCGGGATATTTCTGATGGCCGTAGAGGCGACAAGTGTATCACCGCGCGCTTCGTCAATTTCGAGCGTAAAGGTGCCAAGATCCGTGCCTTTCAGGACGACGCGAATCGGTTCGCTTCCGTCCGCCCCAGCGTATTTCACTTCACCGGACTCCATGTAGTAGCTGTTCGGTATCGTCTTTTCATAGAGCCGGATATCTGAATCGGGATCAGAATTTTCTATCAAGCCCGTATGGCTGCCCAACGCATCGTAGAGATGAATGTCAACTGGCGAATGCAGGGTGAAATCTATGGTTGTGTCTGAGGATCCCTGTGTCGGCTCTGTTACGGTGATGTGTTTAGTGTTCTCTCCTTCTTCAGGGTGTTCTTTCCCCTGGATGATATTGACAATGAACTCCTGCAGATCATCTATTTCGAAGATGCTGCCGTGATCTCGATTTTTTCTAAGTCGAAGATTCTCTTTATTATGTTTTCTTATATTCACATAATACCGATCCACTCCCTCCATCATGAGCGCGCTGGGCAGCACGACCGTTCCATCGCCTTGTATAGTCATCGGTTTGACTGTTTTATCGAGCGAACTGAGAGAAGCGCAGAAGAGACCGCATGAATACGTGATATGCGAAATCGTCTTAACACCCCATCCGGCAACTTGCACTACCTGCATGTGCGGGGGCGGCGACCATATATCGAGCGTGTCGTTATGCGTGGCTATAGCCCGCGAGAGAAGGTGCGGTTTGAGCACGTTGGGGTATTCGGCATCTTCCTTGTCAGGTTCTTGTCGCGTTCCTTCATCGCCTAAGAGGAATTTGTAAAGTTCTTCAGAAGAGGAAATATGTGCACCCGCGCGATTCACAAGCGCACCAAGTTTGCTGACACTTTCATCGAAGTTGATGACTGGCGTATGCACGATGTCGAAATACTTTTCTGACGGCAGAAGATCATACGCGCTTATCATGTTTTCCGCGGCCTCGCGCGCACGTTCTTCGTCCATGAGGAAACCGATATCATCAAAAGGCAGCTGCGCAGACTCGGCGTGCAGAAGCGCCTCAATCGCTTTCGGCGTGCCTAGCTGTGGCGGAGCAACCATGACGAGACGGTCAATATGATTGTAAAGATCGTGGTAAGGGTGATTTTCGTTTGCAATCTGAGTCAGAAGCGTTTTAGCGATCAAGCCGCCCATGCTATGCGTAATAATGGTGACATTGCCGCTTTTCGAAGATACAATAAGTTTTTTTATCTCTTCGAGGAGATAGGGCGTTTCAGTGACTCCACTGTTGTAATTGACATTTTCTCCGTCCACGATACCGCTTCGTATGAGGTGTTCGAAATCAAGGCGCCAATCGTAGGGAAGGGCTTTCCACTCGTTGATGATTCCGTCATCGTCATCTGCTAATTCATCCATGAACTTTTTAAATTTTTCATAGAAATTTGCCTGCAATACTCCGGTCGGGTCTGGAATAATATTGGCTTCGTCAATGATGTCGCGGGTATAAATACTTTTATCCAGACTTTCTCCTGTGGTAGAAGATGTATATAATTTTTCCACGTCAAAATTTCGATTTGGTTCCCACAGTTGATTTTCGAAAATTTCTTTTTTGTAGAGTCTGCTACCTTGAATACCAGGAAGAAACGCCACATTCGAGTAGCCTGTTTCGAATGTGAGTTCTCCGGTTGCGGGTAATCGCGATGACTCCTCGCCGTCGCTGGTTTCAAAATGGTATTGGTAATGCCCTTTGGGGAAGGTATCGGTGCGGACGTATTGTTCTCCGTTGGTGTAATTGCCATCGCGCAGCGAGATAGGTATGGTTTCGGCAGTGTCAGGCTGCAGGAAGCTAAGGATGGCTCCGGTGCCGTCGTCTCTGGAGATTGCCACATACGGCGGCGGATCATTGTCGGCGTCGGTGTAAATTATCTTAAATACGAGCGGGGTAACATCCGCCGTGCCCTTGTCCGGATTGATACCGTCGGTTCCATAACCGCTCTCGGCAGAGAATGAAAGGATGGGCGCGTGATTCGAGGGGAGCGCGGGGGTGAGGGTAAAGGTGAAGGGGCCATCCACCCATGGTTGGCCAAGATACCGCCAGTGTTCACCGTCCGTGGCTTGGAAATAGTATTCGTAGTTAGCGGCGTACGGAAATCCCGCTGGTACGGTTACGGTAAATTGCTCGCCGTCCGTATAATCTCCATTGTGGAGGAGAGGGAAAACGGGATCGGGAGCGGTGTCGCGGTGCAGGCGCAGTTCAGTAAAGAAAAATGGGTAACTTTCGGTGGTGCTGACGAATAGTTTGATCGCTTCTTCCGTTTCATCGTCGTCATGCGCGAGCGCGGCAGGGATGAAATCGTGGCGCGTCAGTACGGGCGCTGCGATGACCGGAGGATGGTTGTCCGGATGGGTGTAAACCATGGAAAAGGTGAGCGGGGTATTGGCAGGCGCGGTGTCAAGATTAATTGCGTCCGTACCGTCAAACCCTTCGGCGGGAGAGAAGGCGAGCGTGGGAGGGTGCGCAGGAAAAAACGCCCTTGCCGGATCGACCGGATTGGGAAGAATGGAAGCAATCGCCCAGGCCGTAACAGTGCCTATGAGAAGTAAGGAAATGCGTTTGAGAATTGAGAAGTGCATGAGGGTAAGGATAATCCCTCCAAGTATGCCATTACCGTATCACGCGGACGGAATTGCGCAAGTGGATATATTTTCTGTTTGTTTTCTTGTCCCCCGATCAGGTGAGGACAGCGTCTGGATCCCCGATCAAGTCGGGGATGACAGGTGGAGAGCGCGGGAATGACAAAACAAAAACACCCCGTAAAAGGGGTGTTAAAAATCAAAACTCCAAGGGCGAGATTCGAATCCCAAACCAATCCGCCGCAATTTCTCTGGCTCCGAGACCGGGATTCGAACCCGGAACCAACTGCTTAACAGGCAGCTGCTCTACCATTGAGCTATCTCGGACGGTTAGCCAGAGAATTTGGGCGGACTGCTCTACCTCCGCCAGCTGGCGGAGAGCTACCTCGGATTATTGTTCATTGTGAAAGAACCATTTTGTCTTTATTCTTCTTGCATCTTTTTGTGCCGCGCCATCTGTGCGGCATAGGAGAACGCGTAGAAATATTTCTGCCAAAGCTCGTCAGTTGAGCCGTACTGGTTTTCTCCCACAAAATAATCAGCGAGCGCTTCCCGCACGCGCGCCACTTCTTTCAAGCGCGGATACATTCTATTGCGGGGATCTTGCAGTGTCAAATCAAGAAGTTCGAGCGCCCTGTCAAAGGCGAGGGCGCTATACTCCCCATTTCCTTTTTTTCTCCAGCTGATGGTCCGTTCCACTTCGCTGCCCACGTTCGCAAGCTGTTCCATGAATGGCAGCTCAAACCACCTGCCATTGGCCAATTGTTGATGCTGGAATGTCATAATTTCACTAAATCCCGCACCACCTCACATATTTTTTTTTGCAGTTCAGCGTTATCAACCCCGCGGCTCCGGTTATCCTGCCAGGGGCGTATATTAATCATCGAGTCAAATTCTATCCATTCCTCTCCCTCCGCCTCAGGTTGCAAATTGATGCCCCACAGATCTTTTTGCGCTGAACCGTTTTGTAACATGAACGCTTCCTCATCCGCATGCAAATCTCCCCCCACCGCCATAATTCTCTTCTCAATATCCACCACTGCCTTCACCAAATTTCCATAGAAACCCTTCGCCATATCCCGGAGCTCTGCGATAGTAATATGATCGTTCACAATTTGCATAATTCGTTTGATTAGTAATCCTTCAATTTTGCCATACCGGCGTGCGCCTCGATTTTTTCCAAAGCCTTCGCTTCGATCTGCCGAATGCGCTCCCTTGTCACGCCGAACTCCTGCCCCACTTCTTCCAGAGTGTGCGCGATGCCGTCCACCAGGCCGAAGCGCATTTCCAGGATCTTCTGTTCGCGCGGCGAGAGCCCTGAAATAATTTGCCGCACGTGGTCGCGCAGGAGCTGCAGGGCGGCCGCCTGGGAAGGGGTGACGGTTTTGACATCCTCTATGAAATCGCCGAGCTTTGATTCATCCTCCCCTTCATCCCCCACCGAGGTCTCGAGCGACACGGTATCCTGCGATATCTGGATGATGTGGCGGATTTTGGCGACCTCTTCGCCCATTTCCGCGGCGATCTCTTCAGGGAGCGGCTCTCTTCCAAGATCCTGGATGAGCTGCCGCTCCACTTGCTGGAACTTATTTATAGTCTCCACCATGTGCACGGGAATACGGATCGTGCGCGACTGGTCTGCCAAGGCCCTGGTGATAGCCTGCCGGATCCACCACGTGGCATAGGTGGAGAATTTATAGCCCTTGCGGTAATCAAATTTTTCAACCGCCCTAAAAAGCCCGATATTCCCCTCCTGAATAAGATCAAGAAGTGTTAAGCCCCCGCGCCCCACGAATTTTTTCGCAATGGATACCACGAGCCGAAGATTCGCTTCGACGAGCCGCTTGGTCGCTTCCCGTTCGCCCCGCTCTTTCCTCTTGGCAAGGTTCAGTTCCTCTTCCTGGACAAGGAGCGGCACTTTCCCTATCTCCCGAAGGTACATCTGGATCGAATCAGAAGAAATGTCGGAAAGGTCAAGCCGCTTCTGGTCGGCAGAGAGCCCTACTTCGCGCAGGATCTTTTGGCGCTCCTCAGGCTTCGCGAGTATCCCTAAATCCCTTTCAATCACCTGGATGCCTGCATGTTCAAGCTGGTCAATCGTCTCCTCAAATAGGTCAAGGTATTCCTCAAGCCGGGGAAAGGCGTACAGGAGCTCCATTTCAGTCACGAAACCGCGGGACCGCGCTTTCATGACCACCTGCGCTATGTCCGGTTTAAGATCTACGCGCGGCGCCTCTGCCGCAGCGCGCGGCTTGCGGACCGGCACATTCCTTTGCATCCGTGCACGGAACGCGCGGTGCTTGGGCCTGCGGATGAGCCTCTTTTGGTGTTTCATCTTTGTGCGTGAAGGATGTTTCATGCGTTGAAGAGAAAAAAATTCTGTAACTACTGACTTAGTCCTTATAGCGAAGGAATACCAATTTTTCGAGGACTTATGCCTGTTTCAGACAGGCATAAGCGTTCAAGCTGCTAAATCGCGTCCGCAGAAAAATTGTGTATTCCTGAGCGGGAAAAACCTGTGAGCAGATACAATCTTTAATGCAAAACGCTTCAATGCCGCGGGCTGACGCCCGCCGCAGTGAGTACAAAGGGGTAAACCCCGTTACCATGGGCTTGAGGTCCATGACATTGGTCGTCATTCCCCTTTTGGGTTGATGTACATTCATCTACGGTCTCAACGACTCTGTAACGCTCTAGTAACGGGGTAAATCAAAATTCAAGCTCGGCAAGCGCTTGCGTGAGCACGGTGAATTCCCTGCTCAGCGCGTCAAGCTCGGCAGTGTCCTTAGCTGCCGTTGTAGGCAAATTTTTTTGTTCGCGCTCCCGGATAATCCGCGAGAGCGCTTCCACACGCTCTTTCAGCACGAGCCGCTTCAGCGACCGTGCCAGATGAGTGATTTCTTGGAGAAGCTCCGAATCGCTTCTTCCTTGATACTCGAGGTCCCCGCGGGTGGCGAGGATTTGGACGTTTCTGTGAAGCTCTGGTAGAGACGCTTCAATCGTCGCAATGAGATGTTCGCTGGTGTGGATTCTTGACTCACTGTACCAAGAAGTGAGCATCTTGTAAAGCGCCTGATGCGGCTCCGGCACATACTCATGGGCAATGATCTGGACCGCATGCGGTATCATGGGAGGCGTAGTGAGCAAAAGCGAAAGCATGCGCTCCGTCAAACTCTGCGCAGGAAGAAAGGGCACTGCTTCCTTCACGGGCGCCGCGGCGGCGCGCGTGCCCTGCGATGAGGAGACAGCTTTGGCAAGCGCTTCGCGCAATGCCTGTTCTGACACACGCAGTTCTTCAGACATGCGCTTTACATAATGGTCGCGCTCAATCGGGTCCGCGAGCTTGAGAAGGTAAGGAAGCAGTGCGCCGGCAACCGCCTTTTTATCCTGTACGGTATCTCCAGGATGCTCTAGGCGGGCTTGCGTAAATAAATATTCAAGGATCGGCTGGCTTGCATTAACCGCCCCGATAAACGCTTCCTTGTCTTTCCGCACCACTTCATCAGGGTCTTTGCCTTTATTCTTAGGCAATCGGGCTAATTTTACCGTGAAGCCGGCTGCCCAGGCGAGTTCGAGCCCGCGCAGCGCCGCGCCTTTTCCGCCCGCATCGACATCGAAACACAACACGAGCGTGTCCGTGACGCGCTTGAGAAGGATGAGTTGCAGCTCCTCGAGATTAAATGAAGTTCCTGACGAGGCTATGGTATTGCGGATACCCGCCTGCCATAAGGAAGTAACATCCATTTGCCCCTCCACCACCAGCGCAAACCCTTGTGCGCGTATGTCCTGTTTGGCTTTATCGAGACCGAAAAGTACCGCACGTTTGTGATACAGCAGGGTTTCGGGCGTGTTCACGTACTTGCCCCCTTCCTCCTTATTTTCTTTGAGCTGCCTGCCGGTAAACCCAACGATGGCGCCATGGTGGTCCCGCAGAGGAAACATAATCCTGTCGCGGAAACGGTCGTAGACACCGCGCTCTCTCCCCGGCAAGGCCATACCCGCGTTTACCATCTCCTGGTCGCGATATCCTTTCGCGCGCAAAAAGCGCGTGAGCTCTTCCCAACCCTGCGGCGCGTAGCCTAAGAGCCATTCCTCGAGCGTGTCAGGGATAAGACCGCGTGTTTCTTTTAAATAACGCAGGGCTTCTGCGCCTCGCGCGGTCTGCAGCTGAACCGCAAACCACTGCGCGGACGCGGAAAGGAGCTCCCTCATCCTCTGCCGCTCACTCTTAAGCTGCGGATCCTCCCGTTTCAATTCAACATTCGCTTTTTTCGCGAGGATCTCCAACGCTTCCGGAAATTCAATATTCTCGATCTTCTGGATAAACGTAAACATGTCTCCCCCAAGATTACACCCGAAACAATGCCACATCTGCCTTCCCCGGTGCACCATGAATGAAGGGGTTTTTTCATGATGAAACGGGCACAAACCTTTGAGGTTTGCACCTGCCATCTTCAGCGGCACGTATTCTTGGATAATATCCACGATATCCAGCCGCGATTTGATGTCATCGACAGGAGAGAACATAATAAGTGAAAAATCCCAATGTCAAAATCCCAATGTCAAATGAAATCCCAATAACCAATATCAAATTTGACATTTGAAATTTGAATTTTGACATTACCGCGCCCTGCGCGGTTTATTCCCACTCGATCGTGCCCGGCGGTTTGCTGGTGAGATCATAAAGGACGCGGTTGACGCCCTCCACCTCATTGGTAATCCGCGTGGCGAGGCGTGCGAGCACGTCCTCGGGAATACGCGCCCAATCCGCGGTCATCGCATCCTCTGAGGTTACGGCGCGCACGACGATGGGATGCGCGTACGTACGCTCATCGCCCTGCACGCCCACAGAACGCACCTCCGGCAGAAACGCAGCATAATATTGCCACAATTTTAATTTTTTTGCGAGCGGGTCTAGCGTTTCGCGCACGATCGCGTCCGCCTGCGCGAGGGTCTTCAGGCGCCCTTCATCCACCGCGCCCACAATCCGCACGGCAAGGCCGGGACCGGGAAACGGCTGGCGCTCCACCACTGCGCGCGGGAGCCCCAAAATCCTTCCCACCTCCCTGACCTCATCTTTGAAGAGCATGCGCAGCGGTTCAATAAGTTTCAAATGCATGCGCGCAGGCAGCCCTCCCACGTTGTGGTGCGTTTTGATGGTGCTTGCCGTCCTGCCGCTTCCCGCCATTGCCGATTCGATCACGTCAGGATAAAGCGTGCCTTGGACCAAAAAGGCGGGTTTTGATTTCAGCCGTTTTGCCTCTCTCTGGAACACTTCAATAAAAGTCCGTCCTATGATCTTCCTCTTCTCCTCTGGATCGCTTACCCCTTTTAATTTATGCAAAAATAATTGCGGCACGCGCACCACCTTCAAATCCGCCTTCAGCATGCGCCGCATCGCCTGCGCCACTTCTTGTTCCTCGCCCAAGCGAAGCAGGCCGTGGTTCACGAACACCGCAATAAGCCGGTGGCCGAGGGCATGGTGCACGAGCGTGGTGGCCACCGCCGAGTCCACGCCGCCGGAAAGCGCGGCGATCGCGTATCCCTTGCCCGCCTTTGCTTTAATTTCCTCTATGGCTGACGTCACGAACGACGGCATAGACCAATCCGGCGTGAGGCCTGCAATACGGACCAGAAAATTCTCAAGCATTTTTTTTCCAAACTGCGTATGCACGACTTCCGGATGGAATTGCACGCCCCATATATTCTTTTCCTTATCCCCCACGAGGGCAAATGGGGAATGTGCAGTCACGCCATATGCGTGAGTGCCTTTGGGGAGCCGCACGACGGCATCGCCATGGGACATCCATACTCTCAATTGCTGAGGGAGACCGGCAGTGAATGGCGATCCGCGGACAATCTTTACGCTCGCGGGGCCGTATTCTCTCTGCTTCATCCTTACCACTTTCCCTCCGGTGAGATAACACGTCAGCTGCTGGCCATAACATATCCCTAAAATGGGAATGCCCAGCGCAAACAATTCTTTCGGCACGCGCGGCGCTCCCTCTGTATATACTGATGAAGGCCCTCCGGAAAGAATAATCGCGTGTGCCTGCTTGAGCCTCTCAAGCGGCGAGCGATAAGACACCAGCTCCGCGGAAAATCCCAACTCGCGCACCCTACGGGCGATCAACTGGCTGTACTGCGCGCCAAAATCAATGACAAAAACTTGGGACATAATGCTTAAAATGAGAATAGTGAATTATTAATCAGGGGTGCATCACGCCTTTATTAAGAAATGAGAGTATTTCATCAGCCGCCTTTCGGTAACCGCCGCTCGTTAAAAAAGATTGCCTTATTTTCTCAGCTGAACTCACATATGCTCCCTCATGTAACACCTTTTTTGCGGCCATCGCTAATATCTGTGGAGTTACCGCAGAACGATCAATCATGATACCCGCCCCAAGTCGCTCTACGCGGCGCGCATTTAATTCCTGCTCCAGAGTCGAAGGAATCATGACAAGAGGCGTCTGGTAATACATGCCTTCGCTCACACTATTCAATCCGCCATGGGTTATAAAGAGTTTCGCTCTTTTAAGAATCGCTTTTTGGTCAACAAACGTTTCGACTTGAAAATGAGAGGGCAGATGAGTGAAATGTGTCTGCGTAAGGCGCCCGCCCAGAGACAGTATGACATGATAATCCATGCCTTTGAATGCCTCAAAACATATTTCAAAAAAATTATCTAACCGATCAAATAAGGTGCCGAGAGAAATATAAATAATATTTTCCTTTGCCTCTCTGTTGCCTTCCTCCTGTTCCTCATCGATAGATGCCCCGATAAATTTGTATTCCTCGCCAAAGAATCGCTCAAAGGGTTGGAAATAACGCGAAGTATACACGATATTCAGCTTTTCCCTATTGTATATAATATCCTTAAATATGCTTTTGCGTACCCCAAAAGTCTTGCATAAACGGCGCGCAACATTTATATATTTCCCGAATTGGGACGCGCCTTTGAGGGTAAACTTCCAAAGATAAGGCGTTCTTAAGGTCATCCGTCCGTTCATCAAACCAATGGGGACGGAGCAAATGGCGGGGGTATTTGTCTTGAGGGCAGCTATTTTCCCTCCTAACACCATTGCATCATGAATGAGAAAATCCGGCTTCGTCTTTTCAATATCCTCAATACCTGAAGTGATGAATTTCTCCGTATATTCTAATATCGCAAGCCAAAAATCGGTGAGTCCGCGACTCCTCAAACACTGAACCAGCTTGTCTTCGAGCGCCGAATAAAAATCATTTCCGTAGGGATAGCGTTTAAACGCTATACCATGTCCTTCTATAACCTTCCTAAATTTATCTGTGGAGTAATATATCATTTCTACCCCTCTCCTCGTCAGCTCACGGCAGACAGGCAGGGTTGGCAAAGTATGTCCCCAAACTGGTAAACTAAAAAATAATCCTCTCATGTATTTTATGCGACTGATCGAAAAAATATAATCCAAGCTGGCTGTACTGCGCGCCAAAATCAATGACAAAAACTTGGGACATGGGAAAATAATGAAAAACTCAAAATGCATAATGGTTCGACAGGCTCACCATGACATTTCTGTCACCCTGAGCTTATCGAAGGGTCACGCCGAAGGCTCACCATAACAACCACTTTCTTGTCATCCTGAGCCCGACGAAGGATGATTTTTGAATCACGATCTTATAAAGCTCGCCTCGAACCCGTTCTCACTGCACTTGGTCAGTTCGCTTGCGGTGAAAATTTTATTTTTCTTAAGCAATTCATACTCCTGCTTTAGGTTGGTCCCGTGCATTTCAGGGCCGTCCGTGTTGATCGTGAGACGCACGTGGTGCTCTAAAAGAGTCCGGAAAATGCGGCGCATCTCTTCCACGCTCTTGATGACGCCCACATTCAGGTTGGAGGTGGGGCAGAGCTCAAGGGTAATATTTTTTTCTGCAACCATATGCATCAATCCCGTGTCCTGCCATGCGAGAAATCCATGCCCGATCCGGTGGGGGGCGATATGTTCCACAATATATTTCATCTCTTTCACAGATCCTTCCTCGCCCGTATGGATAGTGGCTCCGAAACCAAGATCTTTTGCTTCCTGAAACAAGCTCTCGTATTCCTCAATATGGAACGCAGGGCTCTGCGGCCCTGCAAGGTCAATGCCCACGATCCCCCGATGCTGGTATTTCTTTGCTTTTTCAAAAATGATGGTATTCAGCTTCTTGGGGTATTCCCGGTCAAGCATCAGGATTAATCCCGCGCGCACCGAAGGGTATTCAAAGAGCGCATTTTCCATTCCGCGGATTGCTGCAAGAATAATGTAATCAAGATCGCGCTCTCCGCCGCGATTGCGCTTCATGGGATTGAACCGGAGCTCGTGCACGACGACGTTATTCGCGCGGTACGCGCCTCCTATGGTGCCGTGCACTGCCGGCTCGATCGCCAAAGGGGATGATTGGATGAGCTCGGTCCAGTGATATAATTGCCGATCAACCTCCAAAAAGCGATGAAACTTTCCTTTCTCCTTAATAGTGACCATCCGTTCGAACTCCCAATAATCCTTCGTCGGCAATTTGATCCCCTGTTCGTGCGCCAAGGTCCACAAGATTGCGGCGTCCACGGCGCCGCCGAGATGAGAGTGAAGCTCGGTTAGAGGAGGACCGGCGGGATGATTAGTAATTGAAGACTCACTTTTCATAGCCTTACACTTATGATGAGTAAAAATATTTTACACGCTGAAGTTCAAAATCTCACCGCTTCAGCGGGATCCCGCATACTTTAGATAAATTAGTTCAATGTGCGGGACAAAACTCAAATGCCAAATTAAATTCAAAATCACAACGCCAAAACTTTGACATTTAGGCTTTGACATTTATTTGAACTTTGAAATTTGTCATTTGAACTTATCAATAATTTGGCGCATGCTTCGTAATAAATACTGAATGCGGGTGGCTCTCTCTCATGCCTGCATCGGTGATGCGGATAAAGTGAGCTTTCCTCTGGAGCTCGGGAATGTTGCGCGCGCCCACATATCCCATCCCGCTTCTTAATCCTCCCACAAGCTGGGTAATTATGTCCGAAAGCGGCCCCTTGAGAGGCACCGCGCCTTCCACCCCTTCGGGTACGTATTTTTTTGACCCTTTTTGGAAATATCGATCAGCGCTTTGCCCCACGTTCATGGCTCCCAAACTTCCCATACCGCGATAGGTTTTGTACGCCACGCCTTCGATGATCACTTTTTTCCCCGGCGCTTCATCCGTACCGGCAAACAGGCTCCCCAGCATGACAGCGGACGCGCCCGCGGCAAGCGCTTTCACAATATCGCCGGAGTGCCGGATGCCCCCGTCCGCGATCACGGGAATCCCTTTTTGTTTCGCGACCCGCGCCACTTCCATGATCGCGGTCAATTGCGGCACGCCTACACCAGCGACGATCCGCGTCGTGCAAATGGAACCAGGCCCTACACCCACCTTGAAGCCGTCGGCCACGCCTAAAAATGCGCGCGCCGCTTCTGCGGTTGCCATATTGCCCACAATGAGCTTTGCCTTTATTTTTTTCTTTAATGCTTTGGCAGCGGCAACGGAAGATGGCTTGTGGATATGCGCGGAATCAAATACTATCACGTCCACGCCCGCCTTATCAAGCGCAAGGGCCCTCTCTCTATCGCCTGGCCCTACGGCAGCGGCAACCTTATTTTTGATTTTTGATTTTTGATTTTTGATTTCGTGAATCATCTTTACCTGCTCTTCCACGGTGCAATTGCGATGCAATACCCCCATCCCCCCCGCTTCACCTAAGGCTGCGGCGAAACGGGCGTCGGTCACGGTGTCCATTGCCGCAGAGAGCAAAGGAAGGATAAGCGGCAATCCTTTGGCCGCATATGACGAAATATCAGCCTCGCGCGGGCTGATGGCAGATTCTTGCGGAATCAGGAGAACATCGTCAAAAGTAAGACCAAACGGAGTCTTTGAGGTTTCCATAGAGGAATCTTAGCAAACCTTTGGGAAATTTCAAAATTCACAGGTCTCCAATGGACTGCCGTACAGTTTCAAGAATCCGTACGACCGAATCATGCGGCGAAAACCATTTACTCCTTCGGTTTAAGTTTCGCAAGATGCTTTTGGAGTATCGCCTGCATGGCTTCAGGGAATTCGTTCACGCTCTTCGGAATAATGCTGTCTTTACCGAAATGGTACTGCACCATCCCCGCCACCTCTGGTTCAGGCGTGATCGCCGTCCCTTCGAGAGGAGTAAACTTACGCGCTTCATCGGCCGCTTGCTTAGTCGACGCTTCCTGCGTGGTGCTATCGGTAATAAATATCATCAAAGATCCAATCCGATCGACTTCTGCGCGTTTTCTCTGCAATATCTTCTTTAATCGCGGCACCGCCACTTCTATAGCCTCAGCATCCCGATTATCCCCGCCGAATCCTGACTTTTGACTATCCAACATCATGACGATGCGTGACTTGACCCTCCCATCGTATGGCTCATTGGCTGCCTTGATAATATACCTTTCATCGTGAGTTAAATTCTTATCGTCGCTCGCCAGGATCTCAATATAGACATTATAGTCTTTTGCCGCTTCGCATGTTGCAATGCATGACTTAACCGCGTTCACGATGCGTTGTTGATCATTACTATACATCGATCCGCTCACGTCAACAAGAATTTGCAACACCATTGCCGTTTCCTCAGGCGTTTCCCGGCGCCCCATGGGTTTCTCGGTGCCGGTGCCGATGCGCTGAACGTACCGTCTCACGTCAAAACGGATTCCTCTTCTGCTCCATTCGTATTCCAGTTCATCCACCTTTGGGACAAATCTTTTAAAGATTCGCTTGAGTCTCTGGGTCGCGGAATTTACTTCGAGCCGGAGTTCATTGTATTTTTCGCGCAGGACGGGATCGTTAAAGTTATCTCTGCTTTTTTGTAACTCATGTTTTTCTTGCTCCCGCTCCGCTTGTGTTTCTTTATTTTGCTCTGCACGCTCTTTTGCTTCTCTAGCCCTCTGCTCCAGCCGCTGGTTATGCTGTTCAATCATCTTCTTCAGAATCTTTTGGAAATGTATAGGCCAGGAAGATGGATCGTGAGGGTCGAGATTGGGATCTTCTTCGGGCTTGGTGCCGCCTTCGGAAGGTTGGCCTCTCTTGCCTTGTTGCTGTTGCTTACCGCCTTTCGCTTGACCTTGCTCTGATGGTTTACCTTCCTGCTCTCCACTCTCATCTTGATCTCTCCGATCTTGTTCACCTTCTCCGCCAGTCTTACTTGTATCATCTTTGCTACCTTGAGCACTAGCACCATCTTTCTCATCGGGAAATCCATTCCCATCTTTCGATTCATCAGCACTTTGTGATCCTTCTTTCGATTCATCGCCTCCATCTTGTGCAGTATCTTTTTCATCACCACTATCTTTGCCGCTTCCTTGATCGTCTTTACCATCATCTTTTTTACCATCGCTTCGATCTGCTTCCTCATCTTCTCCATTAGCTTCTTTACCACTTTGCTTACTCCGTTGATCCACGCCTTCCGTACTCTGAGATTGATCCTCTCCCGGCTCGCCGTCCTCTCCTTCACCATCGCCTCCTCCTGACCCTTGTTGTTTCTGCTCTCTACTCTTATCAGGAAATTCATCAATGAGCCTTTTGAGCGCAGGCCAAATATGCTCAACAATGAGCTTCTCTATCTCGGGGTTTACCTTCATCGCTGGTTTTACTGCGTCACCAGTAATTTGAGCGACAATTTGTTCAATTTTTAGATACTCCTCCCTTACCCGCGGATGGAGGTCGTCTAGACCCCACGGCTTCTCGACTCCTTTTACTTCTTTTTCATGCAACGCCCAAAGTCGCTCTAGCTTGATCATGAATTTGAACTGATCGGTGGGAGACATCTTCGCCACTCCACCCGCTTCTCCGTCAATGTTTTCCATCTCTTTACCGTGTATCCCTTCAACGATATCGGGGATGATCATCTTGCTATTTTTTTCAAATAACTGCAAACGAGCATTCTCATGAAGAGGTCCCCCAACGAGGCGCTCCATGCGAGGATCTTCAAGACAATTGTTTAGTTCGAGAATCTCCTGCGGATCGTACCCTTCCTGCCGCGCGAGCGACTCGAATCGTTTCAAGCGGCCGTAGTCAGTCCATTCCGTATGACCTTTTTCATGGCGAATCTCTCCCAATAAAAAGTTAAGGGGAGCATCGCCGGCGATGAATCCAAACGGCGCGCCAATGATGTATTGCTTGCGTACCGGATCGTCGACGATCTCGCCTTCCAAGGTCACTCTCTTGGCAGGTACTTGAGCGCAGAAAAAGGTGTCGAGTTCGGGATCGGTGTAAATCTCGATTGCACGGTCTGGCGACTGGGAAGCGTGCTCAAGCGTGGCGAGGACATACGCCATGCGTTCAGGATTCGGCCGCGCGGCATTCTCTTGAAGCCGCTGCATGAAAGCTTGGTAACCCTCAATCATCGGGTGCTTCCCTGTCTCTGCGGGTTTATAAAAATCAAAATCTTCGTGCTTAATCATACTTAATCATTACGATGTTTTTGCCTCCACTGCGGTTTATATTGATCAATGATCAGATCGACAGATTGTGGAACATCTAACCTAAAAGTAAATTGTGCCAAGATTTTCGCTGTCTCCATGTCAACCGCTTGAAGGCCGTTAAGCATTATCTTGTTTTCATGTTTGACCAACTCTTTCGCTATATCAGAATCAAGAGCGGTCAAACCATTCAATTCAAGTGGGCCTCGAACCCTCGCAAGCGCCTTTGCAGTAGCAACTGAAAGCGTAGTAAGATTATTCAATTTGAGCCAATCAGTAGTATAGGCAGGTGACGGATAGCTTGGAGGGACGAAAAGGCAATCCGCTACTTCCGACGATATTTCTTTTATGCCTAAAGTCTTAGATGGAATCTTCGCTAAACATGTTGCAACCTTAGGAGTAAGCGACTTCATTCCATTCAAGGAAATGGAGACGCTACTCTTACCTAATATTTCTGCTATTTCGACTGGAAGATTGTTTAATCCATCCAATTCTATACGGAGACGGCGAACAGATGATAATTCCTGAGCCGTTTTATACGATATCGACTTAAGGCTGTTTAACCACACCGTAATGCCTTCAATGGGGCTGTTTGCTTGTTTGATTAAAATGATTCGTCTCAGGATATTAGGAGGACAAAATGTTAATCTGTAGGTATTATCAACGTTGCCGTCTTCAATCTCGTGCCAAATCTTAACATCTTCCTCGATCAAAGACGAGAGATTATCTATTAAACACTCCTCGCCTTCAACATCAATGGTGAGTCCATTGATTGATTCCTCAAGATTATGAACTTGCCCCACGGTAACCGGCCTGTCATTCTCAACAGTGGCCACGAGTTCTTTTGCGTGATTCACTACATCGTCCAATTCCGGTGTTCTCGCAATTTCCAGATTCAAGTATACCGATTGCTCACTTTCACGATCCAGCTTTACTTCAAACATGTTTTCACTTTTCTCAGACATAATGGAGTTGAATGCATGTTTACGATTTTCCGACTGCTGCCTTCTCGGATTTTTCTTTATACGCACAAATCCTTCTATCTACATCCACTGAGAATCCATATTTTTGTACCTTCTCCCACGGAGCGCTTGCCAAAATCGGTATCGCTTCGGGAGATACTTTCACGCAAATCAAGTCAAAAACACCAGGATTATCGAATGATATCAATTCCTTTGCCGCTGCGGGAGAAAGCTCAAAATCAAGATTGCTAAAATTTATAGATCGATCTGCCAACTTCCATTTTCCTTTGAATGCCCGTATAACCTCTGGGGTAGGTTCGAGTTGCTCAAAATAATATTTCCCATGATTTTTCGCCAACTCCTCAAGCGCCCCCGATTCAAAAGACTGCAGACCATGTAATGAAAATTTGTCATGCGAAGAAGCCCCTCTTCGCCCAAAAGCTTCTGCAGCCTCGACCGTAATTGATGTAATGCCATGTAAATCTATTTCACTGCCATACCTGGTCGTTAACAACGCACGCGCTATCTCTGGTGATAATTCAGAAAGCCCATTCAATTCGACCTGGCGGCCAGTTTGACTGAGCGCCTGCGCAGTCTCTGGAGAAACATGATGGATATTGTTAAAATTAAGCCTTACTCCATGAGCGTCAGCTAATGCTTTTGCTGTCCCTGATGAGAGCCATCGTAAGCTCTTGAAATTCCATGTTTTAATATCGTCAAAATGGTGTTCCTTAGTATACTCAGCCAATATCCGCGCATACCTCTCGGGCAACATGGTGAGCGCTTGTATTGATTCGCGGTTAAGCACACGACCGTAATTCTTCGAAAAATCCTCCATGGCTTCCCAAATCGGATGATTTCTCTCAATTTCGTCCTTTAGATCAGCAATCGGCACTCCTTCGATAGTTAGCTGTCCGATGGAATCATTGAGAGTCTGGAATTCGCCAGCAGCTATTGGCTGATCCTTCAACATTACTTCCTTCAAGGTCGTCAAATTTTTTAGTACTGAACCCAATGCAACATCGGGGGCAATTTCCAAGGAAGTGACTGATTTGGTCTCATGCATCTCCACTGCATCGTACACTTGTTCATTTAGCTCCGACATAGTACAAGAACTTAATTTATTGTGCCTCCCCCGACACCGCCTCAACTTTCGCTTCGTTGAATGAGCTTGACCGAAGAAGAGAATCCTCACGCTCGTGAGGATGCACTTCCTGATGTGATATTTCGTTCACTTCTAGCATAATTTATTCGCTCGAAACTTTGTCTCATCCCTAGCCAAAGTGACAAAAGCGCTGGTGTTCCGGAACGCTTGTTAAAATTTGTTTCACCTCATCGTTGAGCTGCGAGAATAATGTTTCTGGAAAATAGACCCCTCCATGCCGATCATGAGGTTGTGATACGAACTCCATCGCCGCTTCCGCAGAGATATCAGTCACCCCGAAGAGTCTCACGCCAGTCGTGCTTTTCGTGAGTGCTCTTGCCAACTCAGGTGAAATACTTGTCAAACCATTCAGAAAAATTACTCCCCTGTTGCGCTTGACCAGGATTTCTACGACTTCAGGCTTTATTGAAGTGATGCTGTCGAGTTTAATGGCGCCTTCATGAAAGTGAAAAGCAGACGCTGCTCCCTCATCCAAAGAAGTAAGGCCGGACAGATCAATGTCCTCGCTATACATACCATGATTATCGTTGAGGTAGAAAACTGTACTACGGTCAATAAAAGTCAACTTTTTCGAGAGTTTATCAACTTCAAATCCACCCGATCTTAACGCTCCGTCCTGTTTAATCTTTTGTTTGAACATTTGCAACGTCTGGACAGTATCCTTGAACCCCTTAATCTTTAGCAATTCACTAAAGGTCGCTCCCTGCCCGTCTCCTCTATCCAAGAGTAGTAAAGATACCAGATGCTCTAGCCTTGCCATTTGTCCTTCCGTCACGGCCTGATTAGTATCTACTCGCGCGGCTAAACCTTGAATATGAGAAAGTGCCTCCTGGAAATGGGGCGTCTGCATTATTTCCACCCGCGCCAGCTCTTCGGTCTCACGTTCATGAGGACTCGATTCTTCTATTGTGTTCAAGTGCTCCATAAAATTTAGAGAAGGGGAACACTTACTTAGACGGTGCTACAAGCGTATCGTCAATGAGTTGTTCAAGAGATATGAGTACCGTATCGAGTCCTTCGATCGGATTTTTTCGGTAATCATCCATCACTCGCAGCCATGCGATGCGCACATCCCGGGTTTTCCTATACTCACGTACCACCGCAATCGTGTCGCGCCGGCTGACGCCGATGAGATCGAATCGCTGGCGTTTCTCATAACCCTTCCGCCAGCTGTCCGCAATGCGCAGAATATCCCGCAGATCGATCAATATTTTTTTGATATGTTCAGCGGAGGGAGGCGTTTCAATGAGCTTCTTTAATTTAGGATTCGTTTCGATCTCGGTGATTCTCGACCCTTGAGTATCTTCATTCACGAAATAGTCCCACAGGAGGGCAAATTCCTGATCGTTAATGCCGGTGAATTCATTCAGTTCCTGGTAGAGACTCAACACTTCGCTCGCCGCATAATCACGGAGCGAATTGTCTTCCGTCTCTTTCTGTTGCAGCGCTGCATCTGACCAGTGGTTCTTCTTTTGTAACAACTCTCCTTTTCTCAGAGAGGGATAATCCATAACCATGGATTGTCCGCGCGTACGGCTCAAAAGCGCTTCGCCGATATTTCCCGCCGAGCCAAAAGTGGCAGGGTTTCCGTCAATGATGACCAGCGCTCCTTCAGCCACGGGAATGTTGACGCCGTCAAAATTCAAGGCGCGATTGCTGTCCCCTACGCCGTGGAGGGTAGCCTGCACGGGAGGCTTGAGCGCATTGATTTCATTCACATAGACAATCGCGCCCGGCGTCTGAAGTCCCTCAGCGAGTGCGGTCATGAAACGCTTCGTGCCTTCTTTCGTGTCAAATTCATAGTGGGTGACCAATTCGCCCGCTTCCATGCCTCGCCCGCAAGGAAACCAAAAATATGGCCGATGCGTCTTTGCGGCGAAATACTCCGCGGCGATCGTTTTCCCCACGCCTGCTTCGCCGAGCATGAGCGTGATTCCCATGTTCGTCTCTCGCTGGGTATCTAGACAATTACTCAACAAGGAAAGACTGTGCTCGAAATCAGGATCCTCTTTGATGTTCTTTTTCACCTTCGGCACTCGCTCTTTGCCGTCGCCGCGTGTCCGATTCAGCACCACGAGCTGGCTGAGCATTTCCGCGACTCTCTGTGAAAGCTGCTCAATGTTTACCGCTTCTTTCTTGAAACCCCGGGAAGTCTTCGCCGTCTGTTCCAGTGCGGTACGTACTTGGGCAGTGATGGTCTCCGGTGCCGCCCCCTCCCCCTTCCTGAAGAGATTCTCCTCCCTCACAACACTGTGGAGATATATCCGCGCGTTTTCTCTTATTTCTTTATCAGGACTCTGGAGATCTTCCTCAACCTTTCGGTATTCATTGATCACTTGTTCAACCACCTTCCATTCCTCAATAGTGAACGTATCGTCAATCGGCGCAAGCGTGCGTTCTTGCTCTGTTTCGGTCTTGCCTGGCTTTAACTCTTTTTGCCGCCGCGTGTAAGCAATGCGAATTTCCTTCCCGTACTGAGTTGCTTTGACATCCCACAGCGGATTTTCTTGCGCTCCGTGCCATATCAATCCTTCATGTCCCTGTAACCAGCTCGGCACTTCGGTCGGTTCCTTTTCACGCGGGGAAACGAGCTCTCTTTGAAGGATAGGAGGTTCGTAATGTTCCAAGGGTCCCATAATCATATTAAGCACTTCTTCAAGAGATTTGCCGCTTATATCGTCATCGCCAAGTTTAGTACCCTGCGGAAAAATCACCTCCACCCCTAACTCAGTTTTCAATTTTGTGCAATATCGCTCCTTGATCTGACTCAAACGGTCTTTAACTTTAGCTGGCGTGAGCTCGCGATTTAAATCGCTATCATTTTGATCTAATTCGGTAAGTTGAGTCATAGTAACTTCAGTAGAATCCATAAAAGAAAGTCCAAAAAAATAATATGCCAGATTTAATTTAAGTTATTTTATCCTAGCAGAAAAATCATCGTTTGGCAACTCAAATAAGGATAATAAAGTGTCGCGGTAGCGTCAGAGCTTGTCTCTGACAATGCGAGTGGCAGATAAACTGCCACGCTACAATGTATACATGAACGAATTTACGAGGCAATTCCAAGAAACTGCTTCAAGTGCGCATCTTCCTCGGTCTCTTTCTTGCCGCGCTGGTAAGTGTCCGCCAATTTCTCAAGCGTATAATTGAGGCGCGTCACCATGGTTTCCTTGGGGCGCACAAGGTACACCCGATCGTCAAGGTGTAGAGGCTCGGGATAAGGCAGTGCGCACATACGCGCGATTGCGTCCCGCAACCCTTGCGCTTTATGTCGCGCGTACCGCCGCATTGCCATGCGCTGCCACCAGCACATCGCGCTCGAGAGGTCCAAGGCGATTACTTTGTCAGCGCCTTCTGCAAACGCTTTATCTACCAAATCCTGCATCGTTGCCGCAATGCCGCCGTCAAGGTATGGCTCTCCTGCCACTGCAACAGGGGTGGGCGAAAGCATGGGTATGGATATGGTTGCCCGCACCGCTTGGAGCGCGTCGTCCGTGTTGGTAAAATAGCGGCACTTACCCGTCATGAAATGGGTGACCGCGATAAAAACCCTTGTGGCGGAATCCCTCACGCGCTCATTTGTGATCCCGTACGTCTTGAAAAGATCCATGAGATAATCCACATTGGTAAACCACCGTACCCGATGAGGATTGATAAATACGCCGCGATGGAGATGCTCCATCCATATCTTGCGCGTTTCTTGATATAATCCTCCGGCCACCGCAAGCGCATTGGCGCCGCCCGCGGAAGTCCCCAGCACCAAATCAACCTTGCGGGGCGCAATGATGCCCTGCAGCGCATCGATAACCCCCGCGCCATATGCGCCGCGCATTCCCCCGCCGTGCATTACCAGTGCGAGATGTGAGATACCCATATATGGAAATATCTAACGCCCAAATCCCAATCCCAACCAAAGCGAGAATTTTCAATGCTCAATTTTCAATTTCTCCCTCTTCGCGGGATCCCGCCTACCTCAGATATAAGAATCAAGGAGCGGGACAATCAATGTTCCAATGAGTCAATTTTCAAATACTTGAACATTGTGTCTTGGAATCTCATTGGTCATTGATCATTGGAAATTGGGGTTTAAAGTACCCTCACATGCTCGTGCCGTTACAATTTATTCGGGCAACACCACCCTGTATGGCGCCTCATAGGGAGAGACTAAATACGAGTTCTGCATTTTAAAAAACTTAATTGTAACGGTACTCGTGAGGCGCTCAAGCACATGCCAGTCGGTAAAGGCAAAAGCAGAGATCACCACCATAAGCATGATGGTCTGGGCGATAACCGATGCGTGCTGGATGCGGATCCGGACGAAAATAGTGAGAGAGAGCGCGAGCGCAAGGTACACCAATGCCGCATAAGATATCCTCTTCGTCCATACGACAAGCTGATACACAAACGCAACGACGGACGCTGAAGGCATTCTTTGCGCGATCTCGGAAACGGGCGGCGCTACAAGCGTCACCGCGCGCGCCTGCGCCTTCTGGCTATTGTCATTGTCCGGCGATACGGGCGCCGTACTGGCGCCTTCTTTCTGCTCCACGGGAAGGACGGCGCTTGATTGCAAGGCCTCCTTGTTCGTTTCATCCTTGGTTTCTGGGAATATTACGCTCAACACCCGCGAAGGATTCGCGGCTGCCAAAGCGGGCGAAGGAGAAAGCCTCTCTTGTTTCGCGTTTTTCCCCGCGCTCAATGGCCGCGAGAGCGTATGGGACGCCGCGAATAATTCCACCAAGATATTCGTGTCCCTTCCTTTGAACGTTCCGCTCGCCACGCCGATGCCCACGTGCTGGTATGCCTTCTGCACGATATTCGCATGGTGCGAAGGGCTTGCCATGAGCGCCGCATGCACCGCATCGCTTGTCACGAAATCAATCGCGAGATTCTCCCCGACCGCCCTATATGGATATTTTTGCACATTGATTAATTCCCACGGCTTTTTGCCTTCTGGGGTGATATGGTTAAAATATCCGCGTGCAAGCATATCATTCGCTTTGTATTGAGCTGCACGCGTGAGCTCTGGATCGACGATTAAGGGCGGCATCTTCACCTGAGCACGGGTACCATTAATAAGGCGGATAATCTCCTGATTGAGCTCCTGCGAGAGCCGCGCAAAATCAGGATAAGAAACAAACAGCACCACCGTCGTAATAACCTTGAGGCCTACCAGTACGGCCGTGTACCAAAAGAGCGCCTTCGGGCGCAATGCGTGAGGCTTGTGGCCATTGCCCTCGTGGGGGATGAAAAAATTGTGAATTATTTTAAGCATGACCAATATGATAAATGTGAGTTGTCAGTTCTCAGTTATCGGTTATCAGCATGCGGCATATCAGTGATATCAATCGGCTTTAAACTGGTCACTAAAACCGACACACCAGCATCTGAGTACTGAAATACCGAATACTGATCACAGGACAGGTTCAAGAAATTGATGAGATATAAATTATAAACAAATAATCTGATTTTATATGTGTTTAAAACAAGAAGAGCTGGGATAAATTTTCAAGAAAAGAATCCATCTTAATATTAATTTAAACCATAGACTTCCCTATAGTATCTGCCGTCTTGGTAAATATATATTACCAAATTCTCATTTAAATCAAACGTCGATTTCATTAACATTGGCTTTACTACAACGTCTTTATCATATCCGACGTAATTATCCAATAATTTATACTTCTTATTATCAACCACGAGAAAAGTATTTTTAAAGTGGATGCCGCCTTCTTCATTAATCTGATAGGTAAAATGTTTCCCCGAAATGGAATATTGCAAGTTCGCCAGATCATCTTCGCTAGAATAATTGTATTTTTCCCTACCATCAAATCCAATGGTTATATTTGGATAAATATGCTGTTTTGAATACATAAAACGTTCATCTGATACTTTATCTTTGATGGTCATGATTGGCTCTATCTCTGGCGCTTGTGGGTTAATGTGGTAATTTATTAAATCTTCTAATTCTGGAGATTCGAAAATTATCTTGTCTTGTCCATTTTGATTAACAACCAATAACCATTTACCCTCCGTGTTTCTGGCACGGTAAGAAATTAAACCATTTTCATAATATTTTAATTTATCGATGTAATCCCATTTTGTCTGTGCTTTTTTATTAATAACCACAAACCACTTTTCCCCACTTCCTTTTGAAATCTCTTTGGCCCTATACAGAAAATTTTCAGCGTTCGTCGTATACAATATATTATCAATATAATCATAAGAACTAATCTCTTTTCCATTTTCTAATAATCTCCATTTTTCATCTTCGGTTTTTACTACGCTGTACAAATTTCCGTCTTTAGTATAAAAGCTAGTATAAACATATGCGTAAGCCCTGCTTTTATTTTCGTTGGTGATTACGTACCACTTTTCCAAACCGTTATCTTTTTTCAAAGCGCGATATGTTAAAGACTCAAAATCCGAATTATAAACCAGCTGATCAATAAAATTATAACGTTCAAGCGCAACACCATCAGCAACAACGAAAGATATTTTTTTATTTTCACCCACACTAAAGGCAAAGTGGTCTTTATTTGGGCTGATAGTGCAAAGAGTAAGATGGTATATATTATCACCCTGTTTTTTACCCTCGACTGGTTGCCAGTATTTATTATATATTTCTTGGTATTCTTCAGGTGATGAATATTTATCACAGTTTGGATCAAATATTCCTTTTTGCCCAGTAATCTGTTGATAGGCTAACATAGGCCAAGTATTACGATCTGGATTATTGGATGGACCTATATAATTGTTGATACGAGCGGGACTGCCCGCAAATCCATAAGATTTTATAGAAATTGCTTTCTCTTCATCCTCAAATTTGGGAAAGGTTTCCTTAACATATTTAGCCCAAGTGATGGCCTTGACTTCCTCCCAAATAACTCCATTTGTAATATCAGTGCGAGAAATTGGATTTTTTAATAAATCTAGATTATCCAGAGTACCGCAATATTTATGCGGTATTTGTAAAACGTGTTCAGGAAATATCAAAGGCCGGCCATTCAAAAGTAAAGAAATTGGTTTATTGGCTTCAGAAATTGTCCACCATAAATATCCGGTGCCACATTTTTCTTCAGCAATAGACCACAAACTATCGCCTTTGCTGACTTTGTAAGAATAAAAATCTTCTGACAAAGCATGAATGTCTCCCCCCGCTAATAAACCCATCACCACCACTGTAATAACAATTATTAAAACTGGTTTGAGGCTTCTCGTGAGTTTTGGGCTTGTGTGTGGATTAGGCTGTGTGATTTGTTGTGACATATTCATAATAAGCCTTCTGCACTTATTGTTTGCGTCGGTCTGCGTTACGCTGATTTACACGGAAAGAAAGATTATGATTCCGATACTATTGAATGATGTCCGTCTTGATCAGATCCGCAATGACGACGAGCCGTAACTTTGAAGTAAACTTTGGCGTGCAGGTAAACACGGTAAGGACAGGGGTACGCGTGGCCTTGAGTACGCTTACCTCGTCAGGCTTCACAATCTTCACCTCGCGCACCTTATAATGATACCGCATCCCTTTCCAATCGACTACTGCCACATCATCTTTTTTCACTTTATCCAGGTTAAAACAGGTGCGCGCCCCCGAGGTAAACAGGTAGCGGTGGCAGCCTATCACGGTATTGCCGCCCTTGTCCGGCATGGAAGTATAGGGGAGCATCCATGCCAGGCCCTTATTGAGCACTTTTTCGCTCATTCCTCCCGCGACCTCCATATCTACTTTAATACCGGGAATTTTTATACGGTTTTTCGTGTTGCGTACCGCAGCTTTGGGAGCGTCACCCGATACCGCTGCGGCCACCACGAGCGAATCCTGATTATCAGGCGCTGATACTGAAGGGTTGCTAACGGTGGCCGCATGCACCGCACCCACAAGCGCAAATGCCCTCATGCGCGCACGCGCAAGATCCGCCTTATCCTCACTCTGGGGCAGACGCCCTATCGCGCGCTCCTCGCGTCCGGAGAGCCGCGCGATAGTCTGCGTCGCCCCTTTGGCAATAGTGCTCGCCTGCCATTGCACTTCAAGGAGGAGTGGCGCTGACGCTAAGCCTGCGAATAAAATGCCTATGATGATGCAGCCGTAGCCAAACCTTCGGAGATGCGTAGAGCGCTTGAATTGTTGGTATCGTCTTAAAAACACAAATTCAATCTTAGTATTGCGGGATAAAATTAATGAGTACTTGTTCACGCACTGCTTCTTTGAAAAGAATGCGGTAGCGGTATGCAAAGAGCATGCCAATGCCGAGCATCGCGAACGCGGCAAATGCAATAGTAAGAGGGCTCATGCTTCCGGTGCCGGTATCAGGGAGCGTGGTAAAGCCCAAAACCTCTATCTCGCGGATTTCCACGTCTGTCTGTGCGCTAGCCGGTCCCGCATTATCGGCGCGGGCAGTCGCATAGTTGGTATACACGCCCACTTTCATTTCAGCGGCCGCATGGACCGTATAGTCTACTGAAGCGCTCTGGCCTGCAGTGAGATCACCAACCGTAATTACTTTGATGCTTGCGCCTCCATCAATAAAGGTGAATCCGGTGGGAAGCACGTCTTCAACGACCACGTTCAGCGCAGCCGCGTTTCCTGTATTCTTCACCACTACGGTATATACAAAATCAGTATCCGGGTTGGTGAATGTGACCGACGCGGATTTGGTCACCTCAAGGCGAGGTTCCGGACTACTGCCGCCACCGCTTGTGGTCACTTCCACGGTGGCGCGCGCTTCGCTCCGGTTATCGTCGGGAATGCCGTTCGCAATAGTGGCAACTGCCACATTTTTATATTTACCGGAAGCGACCGATGCGCCGATAAGCACGTCATAGGATTCCGTCATACTCGCGCCTGGAACCATGGTGCCAAAATCCCAGGTGCGGCTGCTTTGGGCGCCTTCCACAAAGGTAAATCCTTGCGGTAAGGTGTCAGTCACCGTAACCAGAGAAGACGCTTCGTCGCCGCCCGCAGTCACCGTAAAGGTGTAGGTCACCACTTCGCCAGGCTGCGCCACCGGTTTATCCACCGATTTCACAATCGTGATCTTAGGATAGGTTGATCTCCCGCTGCCTCCGCCGCAATTCTCCGCGCACCCGCCCGGAGGGCCTGGAGGTTCTGTCGCCTTCACCGTTGCGCTTGCCTGGTCGTCTTCGTTTGGATTGCTGTTGCCGGGAATGGAATCCACATCAGCTTGGTCCGCCGCGGAAACCTGCGCAATATTTTCGAAAGTGCCAGTCGTGCGCGCCCGTACGCGGATATCGATCGAAGAGGAAGCATTTTTTGCTAAAGAACCCACGGTCCAGAGTCCAGTATCCTTGTTATACGCACCCGCGCCAGTATCTGCAACATACACAAATGCGTTAGGGATAAGATCAGTCACTGCAACACCGCTCGCATCTTCAGGACCGCCGTTTAAGACCATGATGGTGAATACCGTCTCATGGTCATTCTGCACACTGGTAGGATTTGCTGATTTCGTAAGGCTCAGGTCAATTCCCGCGGCAGGAGGTGGAGGCGCCTCTACCGTAGTGCGCACCGTATCGCTCACCTCTGGCACACCCGTGGCGCTTGCGTGCGCGATATTATCAAACTGTGCACCATCTACCGCATCAGCTTTTACTTGTACGGTTACAGTCGTCGTGGTTGACTGGGACGGCGGCAAATCTCCCGCCGCCCATGTAATAGCGGTGCCGCCGTTGAGGCCCCCATGAGTATCCGTGACGGTAATATCGCTTTCGGAATAATCATCGCTCATCATCACGTCGGACGCTGTGGCGGTGCCAGTGTTGGTAACCACGATGGTATAGGTGAGTATTTCGTCGCGATGCGCCGTATTGGCATCCACGAGCGTCTCATCGCTGTCACTCACCTTCTTGCCCACCGTAAGTTGAGGGGTTGTGGGAGGAAGCTTTGCCACCGTAGTGGTCTCTTCATCGCATACCCAGCTGCCCGCATCTTCGTAAAGACCGAGCTGTTCCGCCCATGCGCACGCTTTATTCAGGAGCTCATCGCCGTTTTCCAATCCTAACTCGGTAGAAACGGTGATATCCACCACATGCTCCTCACCCGGCTCCACGACGTCAAAATTCCAAACATTATCACCGCTCGTGGGCAACGGCACGCTCGTAATGAACGCAGTCCGACTGTCATAATATTCTTTCAATTCGACGCCTCCTCCGGTACAGTCTGCCGTACCGGTATTTTTCACCTTCACAGAATAATGAAGATCGCTCCCCGCGGTCACAGGGTCAGAATCGTCGGTTTTTGTCACTTCCAATGTGCACTCGCCCGTAGGAGGGGGCGGAACCACTACCCTAGTAGTCACGGTGGCGCACTTCCAATTCTCCGGATTTGACTTGTCACCCTGCTGTTCTGCCCACACGCACGCCTTATTGATAAGCGCATCGTTGTCTTTCACGGTCTCTGATGCCTGCACTTCAATATTCACCGCCTGCTCTTCTCCCGGCTCTACCGTGCCAAAATTCCATGTATCATTGCCGTCATCAGGCATGGGAGCGCTTGTGACAAACGCAGTGCTTGGATCATAGTATTCCTTGAGTTCCACGCCGCCGCCGGTGCAGTCTGCGTCGCCCGCGTTTCTAATCCTTATGGTATAAGTTATGTTCTCGCCGGGTTTCACCTCTCCCGGGGTGCCAATTTTCTCAATCTCCATCTTGCACTCTTTCGCCGGTTCCTCGATGACAAATGCGATAGACTCCACGTCACGGTAAGGGATCCCATAATTCGTCGGCGTTATATCACAGGAACTTGGATTTATTTCAAAAATACTCAACGCTTCATCATCAGCGTTGTGCCACCCGCCAAAAAGCTTGCCGTCCTGGCGGAAATCAAGCGCTTCGGTGGGCTTAGGCAAATTTTCGCACAGTTTCACCGCCGTCTGGGTCCCCGCATCCCAGCGGTACAATTTATTGCCCTGCGCGCCATAGAGCTGCTGGCCTTGAAGATCCCACGCTAACCCTTCCCAATTATCGTCTACTCCTTGCGCATCAGCCGCTCCTTTCAAGGTGAGCGCGCCATTGGAAAGGTTTACTTCCATAATGCCCACGTTTTCCTGAAACGACCACAGCGTGCCGTCATTGCGGAACGACGCAGATACCATTTCTTCATCTCCCGATGCGCCTGTATCACCGATGAGCGTGAGCGCGCCTGTCGATTTGTCCACGAGAAAAAATTTTCCGTCTTGATCGCCGCCGCCTCCCGCGAGAGCATAGAGTGCGCCCGTGGAAGGATGCGTATCAATGCCTTCAATGTCATATTGGGGATATTCCGACCCCAAGGCAGTGGCGACGCCCGGGTCAAGCTCCAGCGTGAAAAACTGTGTGTTTGACTCACCTGAATCCTGTACCCCGTACATGAGATAGGTATCAGCGGCAAGCGCCGGTTTAAAATTCGCAAACGAGTATATGCCAGTGACTTGTATGGTCACGGCAACCGCTACTACGATCCCCAGAACCCTTCGCAGGGATTTGGGGAAACTATTGGGGACGTAATTGATATGCATATTATTGAATTGATAATTGATAAAATAGTTAAAATATAGGCTATGTGGTCGACCGTACTAAAAGTTAAATTAAACATGCGAGCTTATCACTTCTGGTTATTTTTGTCAAACTGTGTACAGTTACCACCTACGATTGGAATCTACTTATCTTTTGGCAATCAAAAACCCCCTAAAAGGGGGTATGCACTGGTAATAGAACGAACTATTATAAATTGTTAAGGCCCAAAGAATATTCCAGCGTCTTCTCGGCGTGAATATCAAGAGTATTGAGAAGAGTAAGTGTCGTGTCGGTTTGTTTGATTAACATAGGAAGTTCCGTACATCCCAAAACGACCCCGTCGACTTCATATGTTTCTATCATCTTTTTAAACCAATTCGCGCTGGCCTCTTTAATCTTACCATGCACCAATTCTGCAAATATAATTCTGTTGATTTCTTGTTGGTCTCTTTCACCTGGCACCACCATATGAATGCCGTATTTTTCAAATTCCAACTTATAATAATCTGACTGCATCGTGTAAAGGGTGCCAGTGAGGAGCAGCCTTTTGAAGTCCATCGATTTAGCTTTTTGAGCGGTATTTTCTACGATGCTGAGAATTGGTTTTGAAGATAATGCTGCAAGCTCGTGATATACCACGTGTGGAGCATTTGAAGGGATGGTGATGAAGTCCGCTCCCGCGGTAATAAGCGAATTGATGCCTATCATCAATGCCTGTATATACGATTTTTTATCGCCGCCTTCTTGCAGTGCAATCATTTTTTGGAAGTCGACGCAAAAAATCAAAATTTCCGGATAAGAATTATCCTTATATTTCGAAAAGTATTTGCTCACGATGCCAAGATAAAACTCTGCAGTAGATTCAGGACTCATGCCTCCTAGTATTCCTATTCTTTTCTTCATAATGATCGCGTACTGGGGTTAAAATAGAAGCCATTGCGGAAACCCACGGATTGATGAAGCTCCACGGCTTTACCGCCGTGGCATCTTCACGTTCTTCGGCGGAACCCGCCGAAGCGTATCCGCCTTCGCTTGGAGGCTACGGCGGATTACCCGCATCGCATTCATCCACCCCGCCATGGCGGGGTGGCTTTCTGCGGAGGCGGGTAAAATAATGATTCCCGTCAGGGACGCATCCCTGCAAGGAAATGTCTCTTCAAAAAAGCTCTTCCGGATCCGGTTTTCAAATATTTCTCAAATTCTTTTGCTTTGCGTTCATCAGCGAACGCGGAGTAATAAATCAATTTCCATGGCTTAAACTTAGAAGTGTGTTTGGATTTTCCCTCATTATGATCCTTGAGCCTATTCTTGAGGTCGGGAGTATAGCCCACGTAATGTTGATCCAGATAACTGACACTTTGCAATAAATAGACGTAATACATATCCTTAATGTTGTTCTTCTTTTCCTCTATACCGTCGATACGGGCGACTTAGCCCGCCTTCACTAAAGTTTCGGCGCGCTCAGACTTCGCTCACGAATAAACACACCCTATCACTGAACAACCTTATCTGCCAATTTTGGTATAGCCAGACGAAGCCTTGGCGAAGTCTGGAGCGGGTAGGGGGAATCGAACCCCCGGCATCAGCTTGGAAAGCTGAGGTATTGCCATTATACGATACCCGCGTACCGAAAATTCCGAATCCTAAACCCTTACTCCCAAATAATATCCAAAATCTCCCGCTCCGGCGGGATCCCGCATACCTTAGATAATAATATTCAAAGTGCGGGACAAATCCCAATCAAATCCTAAATCCAATATCCAAAACAAGTTCGGTTATTGAAATTTTAAAATTTATTTAGGGTTTCGTGCTTAGTGCTTCGTGCTTCTCACTATAGGTTGCCACAAATATTTCTTTAAATCAACCCACCCGCTCCCGTCGCGGCGCGTGATTACCGCAATCCCTTCTTTGCGCAGAAGTGCTGCCTGGAGGCTCGCGGGGTGCTCGCGGCAGGTGGTGGAAATCATGCCGCGGGAGTTGATGACGCGGTGCCACGGTATATCCTGGTATTGCGCGGGAGTCATCACATGGAGCGCCCAGCCTACCACGCGCGCCGCGCGCGGATTGCCGGCAAGCGCCGCAATCTGCCCATAGGACGCCACGTTCCCCCGCGGGATAAGCGCCACGATGCCGTACACGCGCTGAAAGAAGTTCATACCCTGTATATCAACATCCAATGCCAAACGCGATGAGTATTGTATTGTTATGATGAATGAATGCGACCATTGGAGAAAAATACTTCATAAGGCTCCAACGAGCGTTTGGCAAGTGGTGAGGGAGGCTTGTAAAAAATTTGTTACATTTTAATCATTTAATAATTTTATCCTCGACGCTTGAATTAAGGAAACCACCCCTCAATGTCCCCTCCTCAGTAAGGAGGGGAAGGGGAGGTCTCATCCGCTCTTATTATATAACTTCTGCCCTCCGATGGATATCGGAGGGCAGATTCGTAATCTATCCTTACATGATGCTTCGTAATCCTTTATTGTACTCCGCTTGGTGTGGCTGTGTGCATTGCTGCACTCAAACCCCCGGTGCCGCTTTCAAGGCTGAACGTAATCGTATAACTACTCTCTGTGGGACCACTATAGGTATAGGGAACAGCATTGGGGGTCGGGTTTGATGGGACAAGACCCATATAGGGAACAGCACAGCCAACTGCACCCCATCCTGCTGTACCAAGACATTGCAAAGCGCCTGATCCGAGTAGTGTAGCTGCCGCTACTGTGGGATACTTATTTTGATCTGAATAGTAGAGCTCCAGCGCGGTCTGGATTTGCTTGATATCAGATACTCGCTTTGCGTCGCGTGATTTTGTCCTGGCATTGTTTAATGCCACGACCGCAAGGGTTGCGAGCAACCCAATGATCGCGATGACTACCAACAATTCAATAAGAGTAAAACCTTTTCGTGTACGCATGGGATAAAATTAGTTTAATGTAAGACGTTCTTATCTTTAACTTTATTAGAGAGCGAGGTACCTCAGCGCCCTCTATATCTACCACGCACATTTCGACCTTTCTACCCGCCTAAGTTTTGCCACGATTACTCCTTAATGCCATCCCACACCACCGTTATGTAATACGAAATGTTGTTAAGGATGTTTGATTTGATAGGAGCAAAATTTAGGCGGGTGTAGTTATCCACATTATACCATAATATTGTTATAAAACACAGTACGGGTTAATCTGCGCATACCTGCCCGCCATATGCCTTCCATCGGGAACGTCCCGTGCGTCAAGGTGAAATTTCAACATGGGGGATATTACCGTTCTCCTCGACAGGCGTTGGCAGGCGGGTCTGCGTTTTATCGGCGTTTACCCCACACTTTCCATTCATGAGAGTATCATCAACGCGCTGATCGAAAAGCGAAGCGGCTTCGCCTCCCGCAGTTTGGTCAATGTTCCTTCAGTGCGCAGAAAGTGCGGGGTGAATCTGCGTCTAGAGCGAGGACGCCAGGTTGTACATGGGCATAATGATCGCAGCAACCATGACGCCTACCGCAAGCCCCATCACGATCATGATAAGCGGCTCGACGAGCGACACCAGGTTAGACACGAGGTTGTCTACCTCTCTGGCGTAAAACTGGGTAAGCCGGTCTAAAATCTGCTCCAACTGTCCTGTCGTCTCGCCCACCGAGAGCATGTGCGACACCATGACAGGCACCTCCGGGCTGTTGACAAATTCGACCGCTATCGGATTCCCGTCCTGCACCTGCTTCACGGTGCGCAGAATGAGGTCGCGATACACCGCGCTTCCCACCACCTCTGCGGTAATCTCGAGCGCATGCGGGAGCGGTACGCCCCCTTTGAGAAGCGTGTTCATGGAACGCGTGAAGCGGATAATGTAGATGCGCTGGAAAAGCTTTCCGAAAATCGGCAGCTTTATCTTCATCCAATCCCACCAACGGCGCACCGGCCGCTGTTTGAGCGAAAAGCGGAGGCCTACGACCGCACCGACCACAAGGATCAGGAGTAACCACCAGAACTTGGCCATGAAGCCCGAAGTGCCAATGAGAATCCGCGTAGGCACGGGAAGCTCTCCTCCCGTTTCGGTGAGAATGGAAGTGAGCCGCGGCACGACAAACACCATCATAATAACGCCTACCACGCAAAGCGCGGAAAGGATGAATGCGGGATAAATCATCGCGCCGCGTATCTTGCTCATGAGGTCGTAATCTTTCTCCCGCTGGTCCGCAAGATACGAAAGCACCTCATCGAGGTGACCCGAGGTCTCGCCCGAGCGCACCATGTTCACATAAAAATTATTAAATACCTCTGGATGCCGCGCGAATGCTTGCGAGAGCCGTGCGCCTCCGTCCACTTCATCCGCGATTTCGGAGATGATGGTTTTCAGCTTCTGACTCTCGGTTTGCTTGATGAGGATGCGCAGCGCCGCCACAATCGGAAGGGTAGCCGCGGACATGGTCGAGAGCTGACGGAAAAACACCACCAGCTCTTTCGGCCTTACGTGATCAAACAGCTTGAACGTCTGCAGTTTCGACCTCATCTCCCGCACCGAAATCATGATGGGGATGAGGGAGCGCTCTTCCAGCGCTTCCTGCGCCGCCTGTTCAGACGGCGCTTCCACTACCCCCTGGATATCCTTCCCCTCCGCGTCCTTTGCCTTAAAATCGTAAAACATACCTTGGTGTGAAATCCAAAAATCAAAAGTCAAAAACTAAAATGAAGGTATTCCGCCCCGTTTTGCGGGGCTCCATAATTATGTCCCGCACCTTGAATTGTCGTAGTTTTAAGGTATGCGGGATCCCGCAAAGCGGGACATTTTGAGTTTTGCATTTTGATTTTATTTATGATCCTTTCACCATTCTCTGGAAATTCTCCTTATCGGACACCTCCCTTAGCGCGTCCTCCAGCAGCACTTCTCCGGTCTTTACCAGCTCTGCCAAGGAACGGTCAAGGCTTACCGTGCCTCCTTCCCGCGCAGTTAAGACCCATGAACTGATTTGGCTGAAGCGCCCGTCGCGGATGAGCGCTTTTACCGGCGCAGAAACGACGAGCACCTCGACTACCAATATCCGTCCGCCCCCTACGCGCGGCACCAGCCGCACCCCGATCACCGACACAAGGTTGTCCGCAAGGCTATGGCAGATCCGCTCGCGCTCGTGCGCGGCGTACGATTCAACAATATGCTCAAACGCTTGGGATAATGTCTCCGCATCCAGCGGCGCCACCACGAGGCGCCCGCCCTCCGTGAGATTGATAAGCTCCTCAAATACGAAACGATCGGATATTTCGGATACCGCAAGCACGTCGACGTCCTCATCCTTCAACGCCTTCAATCCCTCAAGGATGCTCGGCACATCCCTCCCCGCCTCCTGCTGCTCTATCACGCTTTTATCGCCTGTTAACACGTATTCGATAGGGTGCTCGATGGTAATAATGTTCTCCGACCGGTTTATGTTTATCGTATTCAAAAAAGACGCCATGAGGGTAGACCGCCCTGATCCGTGAGGGCCGGTAATAATAATGAGCCCTTTGCGCATAAAGGTAAGCTCCTCTACCACTTTCGGGAGTCCTAATTCTTTCAACGTTCTGATTGAGGGAGAGAGGAAATGGAGGAATATAAAAGGATACCCTTGCTGGTAGATAACTGAAGCCTTGAACCGCACGCGGCTGCCATAGGTTCTCGCAATGGTCGCTCTCCGCTTCACGGCAAGCTCTTGCTGCGCGTGTTCGTCAAAGAGGAGCATCACGAGCTCTTCCATGGTCGCAGGGGCAAGCACGCCTTCTTCCTCTAGTGGGCTCAGAGCCCCATCCACCCGCACCACCGGAGGCTGTCCTACGGTTAAATGCGCGTCAGAAGCGCCCCGCGCCGCGGCAGAGGCAAGAATTCTTTGAAAAAGCACGTCCGTTTGGGAAGACATTTAAACTGATAATTAAAAAAAATATAAAGCGCTTTCTACTCTCATTATTTAGCTGTCTGTTTCTTTTTCTTCGTTGCGACAAAATTTTCCACCACCATGGCAATCACCTCATCCGGCCTGTGATGATATTTGCTGAATACCATGGACACATACGGCTGCAACGCTGACAAATGAAGGCTTGCCGCATCATCCAAAGATGCAACGACTGCGAGCAGCGGGGTGGCGCCCCGCGCTTCGGCAAACCAGTGAGCGAGTGATCTGCCCATCTCGATTTGAGCCTCATGCTCATGATACACTATCGCCGCAATTTGTTCATGCTCAAGCATGGGTAAAGCTTCGCCAATGCTCGCCGCATACCGTATGGCGCCTTGGGGGGCAACAGAGCGCTGGTATGCGGGCAGCAAGAGGGAAGGGGCGATCACGAGCACCGAACCGTAATGTGTAGGGCGTTTGAGCATACTTGATAAAACTCTAAATCCTAAGCACGAAACACTAAACACCCTTCGACAGGCTCAGGGTGACAAAGACGGTTGTCATGATGAGCTTGTCGAACCATGTTTAGGATTTAGAACCTAACGGCTGACTTTGGTATGAAACTTTACCCCCCTACAAGTTCAACCGAAATCGTATTTGCTTGATGAGGGTAATGACCTTGTGGTATTCGGAATAAAATGACAACTGTTCTTTTTCAAGATTCCATTCGACGAACACAAACTGATGCGTAAACTTTTCTGGTAAGGGGACGTATTCATTCATGATGACGGTATGGGCAACTCCGTGGCGTTCGAGCGACTCCACAAACCGGGTAAAATAGACTTTCTGGTCTTTGCGCGATACCAGCCGATCAGTCGGAACGTCCTCGTGATGCTCAAGGTAGTTGAACTGTCCATTTACGATCAGCGGCGCGTACTTGTAGTGAAAGTACTCAAGACTCTCGGAATTGAACCGTTCGCATTCATGGTCGATCTGCTCCAGACTTGTGAACCAATTCTGTCCCCACACCTTTTCATTGAACACTCGATTATGGCCTTCAACATGCGGATTCGTCCACGGTTTTGACGGTGAGCCAAACAACGGAGTCACTCCCAGATTCAAGAGAAAGCGTAATACGATCCCAATCGCTCTCTTGCCACTGGCAGTGCCTCTGAACTGGAGGCCGTTATCAAGGCGTTGAACATCCGGTATTGGATAAATACGCCATTGTTCTTTCCAATGTTCGATCGCATACACTGCTTTTTCGGCTAATGTTCGCTTAATCTGGTAGAGCTTGAACGGCGCATAGTAGCTGGTGGAAAAGATATTCACTGGATCAGAACTGCCCGCCATATACTTCTTGCCGATGAAATCTGCGGACTGGTGGACGTACCCGAGGTTTCTGATGCACTGGACAGGATACAGCAGATACTCTGATCCACCCGTGCGTTTCGTCTTCGGCTAGCGCGTCTGCAGTTTCGCTTCACGGACAATCTTGTCAATGTACCAGATCGCAGGCAGTTCATCGATAGGATACTGGCGAGCGTAATCCATCTGCACGTATTCGCTGCCGACGAAATACTTGCTCGTAATCCGTTTCCGCTTGAGTTCACAGATGTGTTCAGCGATAGTCGGATCAGTGTACTTACGAGCCTTGCCTTCGTGCCAACCGCGGTTTTCATGGTAGCGGTCATGCTTGAGCCACGCGATGATCGTTGGCTTGCTTACTTTTAAAATGTTGACAATTTGATTTTTGCTTTTGCCTTCTTGATAGAGACGGTGCGCCTCTTGAAAATTTTTTAGCGTCTGTTTGATTCATAGCGCTGAGATGACAATAATCACTGGTTGATAAAGACCTTGAACGATTATTGTAATATCAGCGCCCTGAATGAGCAAGAAGGGGGTAAAGTTTTATACCAAAGTCAGCCTTTAGGATTTAGTATTTTCTGCACTTAGGCGCCGTAAAAAAATAACCTTTCCATTGATACGTGGTATCAACTTGGGAATATATGGGGAAATTTTATGCAGAATGGTTATGTTATTTTTTTAAGCGCCCTTACTCCTTCGTCGCGCTCAATACTTCTTCTATGGTCGTGGAACCCGCGATCGCCTTCAAGATGCCATCCTGCTTCAAGGTAAGCATCCCCTGCCGATTGAATGCATCTCGAATCTGATCGTACTTCGCACCGTTAGCGATAATCGTTTTCAGCTCTTTATTAACGCCCAAAACTTCACCGATCGCAGTCCGTCCGGCATACCCCTCCCCATTGCATCGCTGGCACCCTTTACCTCTCCAAAACGTTAACGGCGCATCAAGCTTCACAGTCTCCGGGAGACTCGCACGCACCGATTCAAGCTCCTTACGCACTTCTTGCATAAGATTATCAGGCACCTCAAGAGGCTCCTTACAGAATTGACACATCTTCCGCACTAAACGCTGGGCTACCACCACATTAAGCGTGGATGCGATGAGGAACGGCTCCACTTTCATATCAATAAAACGCGGGATGGCGCCAAATGCATCATTGGTGTGAAGTGTGGAGAGCACAATATGCCCTGTCAAAGCCGCGTGGATCGCAAGCTCTGCGGTCTCATTATCGCGAATTTCTCCCACCATGACCGTATCAGGATCCTGCCGAAGGATAGAACGAAGCCCTGAAGCGAACGTAAAGCCCACTTCGGGGCGCACCTGAGATTGGTTAACCCCTTTCAGGTAGTACTCCACAGGATCTTCCAGGGTGACAATATTCACCCCTTCGCTATTGAGCACATTGAGAATTGCATAAAGGGTGGTGGATTTACCGCTCCCTGTAGGCCCCGTGACCAGAAACATGCCATGCGGCTTATCAATGTTATCTTTCATGATAGCAAAGTTCTTCCCGTCAAATCCTAAACCCTCAAGGGTAGGCACCCCTTCGGCGGTATCGAGGATACGCATCACCACCTTTTCATTGCTATAAAGCGGTAAAGTGGAAATACGGAAATCTATTTCCCTTCCCTCGATCTCAAGCCTAATGCGCCCGTCCTGGGGCACGCGGGTTTCATCAATCCTCAAGTTCGCGAGCACCTTTACGCGCGAGACAATCGCCGAATGGATGTATTTAGGAAGCACGAGCGAGGTATGAAGCTCGCCATCAATGCGGTATCGCACGCGGGTTTCATTAAACACGGGCTCTATGTGGATGTCGGAAGCTCTTGCTTCTACCGCGTGCTTCAATATTACCGAAAGCATCTTTGATACCGGGGCGGATTTCACCACCTCCTCCATACCCTCCATTTTTTCCTTCGCGGATGGCGCAAATTTACCGGCCGCGACATCCAGCGCCTCTTTCGCTTCAGTGCCAAGGCTTCCATATTGCTTTATGATTCCTTGGTAAGCACTTAGGGTGGTGATCGCATAATGCACCTTTAAGCCTCTCTCGCGCACGAGAAATTCTACTGCTTCCTGGGCTTTAAGGTCCGTCGCATTGATGAGTGCGACCGAGAGCACGTCCCCTTTGAGGTCATACGCCGCGACTTGGTAATGCACCGCTACCTCTAGGGGGATGTTTTTCAGCACTTTTTGGTCTATCTTGCGGCCGATGAGGTCTTCATACGGAAATCCAAATGCTTTTCCCCGCGCCTTGGCAAGCACCTCCTCGGGTATCCCTCCTTGCGCGGCCAGGATGCCCTCCACCGCATCGATGGTTTCTTCTTTAATGAGCTGCTGATACGCATCAAGCGTAATAACCTTCTCCTGAAGAAGGCTTTTTAAAAATTCTGTTTTCGGCTGTTCTCTACGAGGCATACCTTGATGAAAATACTAAATCCTAAGCTCTAAATCCTAAACTCGACCCCTCTCCTGTCCTCCCCTTACTAAGGGGAGGAGTAAAGTGGGGTGTTTAGAATTTTGGATTTTGACTTTTAAATTAATGTCTATGGTCCAAATGCCGGAATAAATGGATTCACCTTGCCAGTGCGCGCTTCCCCCAGCGGCCAGGCGCCATACTTCTGCAGCGACCGGTATTCTTCGCTTTCTATGACGGAGCGGTCTAAGCTCCCCGCAAGCGTCTCCACGGCCGCGATTGCCGCGCTCACTTTCGAAGGAGTGGCGGAGACGATGGGCGCTTCTTGCACGCGGGGGGCGCTCTTGGTGTGAAAAAAATTCTGATACAGCAAATACCCCACCACGCTGTTGACGAGCACGATCGCCACCAACATAGTGGTTTGTTTCCGCCGTGATGCTTGCCGTTCAACTAACATATTATTATAAATTACATGCTTTAATTTACTTCTGCGTGCATCTGCGTTACTTTCTGCGTATACCTGCCCGCCATAGCCTAATTCATGGAATAGATACGACCTTTGATTATAAGTGTATCCTTCCTTTACAGTTCATTTTCAGTGACAGGCGTTGGCAGGCGGGTCTGCTTCTATACCTATTAGATGCGGAAGAACGCGGATGATGACGCAGAATAACGCAGAAAACATTGATATAAAAAGATACTAATCTTGAACGCCGGGAGTACGCTGATAATACGCGCTCACGCTCATTTTTATCATTTCGTCTTTCGGATTAAACGAAATCGATGGGACGTCAAGGAGGCGGAGATTTGTTTCTATGCGATAAAGAAGCTCCTTAAAGGTCAGATAATTGCTGCCCTTCGCCCAAAAACTCACCGAGAGCGGATGGACATTCACAGGCAATGCGGAAACCGCCGCAGCATCAGGGAGCGCTATCGCTGGCCCTTCAGACGATTGAGCCACTGACACGGATTCAAGCGTTAATCCGCTTAAAGTCACGATCGACTCTATGTTGGGTATAAGATCAGCGGTGCCAGGTTCAGACGGCAGCACGTCGCTTAATTTTTCATAATCTTCAGGGGTAATTTGCAAAAATTGCTCCTCAATGAGCCGGGCTTTTTTAAGGCTGCTGCGCCGCTCATCGATGCGGAGATCTAAATCCGACAGAGAGGTTTCACTCACTCTCTGATACGCCCCGATGGCGGGGCGCACCGCAAGGAACCAACCCAAAAGTGCGAGCGCTATAAGCGTACCGCTCCCAATGACCAAAAGATGCTGCTCCATAAAAGCGCGTATTGACCGATCTTTAGGGACAGAAGTGATTATTGGGTCAGACATAACATAACGGCATTAGGGCGCTTAAAAAAATAACATTTCACTTTTCCCATAGGCTTGTCCTTATTTTGTTGATGTACGGCGTAGATGGCGGGATATGTTATTTTTTTACGGCGCCTTAGGGTAGCGATGCGGGTAAACCCCCGTTACCATGAACTCGCGCCCATGGCATTGATCAGCAATCCTCTTCGGGATTGATTGTCATTTACCCCGTTGAGACATTGATGTCTCACGGGGTGAATCTACGGGCTCAACGACTCTGTAGCGTTCTGGTAACGGGGTAAAATAATTTTCGGATCAACGGATACGACAAAATCGACAATCACCGTCTTACCGCCCGTCTCACTCTTATCCTTTACTTCGACGGGTGATACCACTATTTTCCTGATTTCTGGGACGCGCATGAAACTGATTACTTGTTCGGCAACTGCATTATAGCTCTTGGCTTGCGCCTTCAAGTTCACGGTGCCGTCGGGGTTGGCCTGAAAAGAATCATAAAATAATTCTTGGGAAGTATGTTGCTCAATAAATGCGAGAAGTTTCAGCCAGTGCGTATGTTTTTTAAGCAACGCGCCGACTGCGTTGCTTTTTTCATGGAATACCAATGCCCGATTTAAAACATCCGTGCGTATGCCAAGGTCGCGCTCAATGCTCGAAATTTCCTGCAGTTTCATGTGGATATCGCGCTCAAGTGTGCTCGCGTGATACCGGTACCACACGGTAACGCCCCCCATCACAAAAATGATAAGTATACCCACCCCTATAAACAAGGTCACGAGATTCTCAAAGCTTATATTCGTCCGCCCATGGGAAGGCAGGAGATTCACATCCACCAGTGCGGATTTTTTCTCTTCAAGAGGTGTAGAAAGCGTGGCATTTTTTGGGGAGGGTGGTGCAACCTGCGGCTCAGGACGAAGGAGTGGCGGGGAAGGTGCCATAAGAGGGGCGGGTACGGGAGCGATTGGCGGTGCAGATGAAGGCGGCGGAGTGGGCAGTGATGGTGATTTTTGTTCTGCTTTTTGCGGTAATGCTGGTGCAGAGGGTAATGGCAGTTTTGGTTTCCGGGTAAAAAATTTATGTACAAACATCGCCAGAGGGTTTGGCGGCGCAGGGCGGGGGGAGCGGGGAGGAGGCGGAAGCTTTATTTTGCGGATAGGCTCTTCTGGTTCAGGGACAATGCGCAGCGCAGGGATTGGATGTGTTTTTTTAGATGTGGGACGGCGCAAATCCTGAAAAAATTTTTTCAGGATTTGCATAAACGGCACAGATTTATGCACGTTCGGATACTTTAAATCAATCTCCTGCTTCGTGGGGAGACGGCGCCGAGGCTTGCCTTTCTCTGATTGGGGAGCGAGAAAATCAATGTCGTCGAACATGGGGAACGAAACTCAAAACGCAAATCTTAAAACTCAAACCTATTGAGATCCGACGCAACGTCGGATTGAAATACCTAAGTTTTGACATTTGAACTTTGACATTTGACATTTCACGATATCTCCCTCATCGCCAATCCTATGGCGACGGAAAAACGAGGCCCGAGCTCTTCGAGCGCAGGACGAAGTTCAGTCGGATAAATCACGCGCGCCCACGGATCGCCTACGAATACCTTGATGGAGAGCAGGCGCGAAAGATAATCAGACAAACCCGGCAGAAACGCCGACCCTCCGGTAAGGATAATCTTTGAAACATGCCCAATGCCCTCCTGGGAACGATAAAGATCGAAACAATATTTCAGTTCATTAATGATGGGATTGATGCTTGATTCAATGGTCTTCAAAATGCCGCCGTCTCCCTGGCTGGTAAAGCCAATATCCCTCTTAAACTGTTCTGCGCGCAAGGTGTCCACTCCCAGGCTCCCTGCTATCATCTTGGTGATGGAGTTTCCGCCCACGTCCACGCTCCTGTTAAGAAGAGGAATCCCCTTCTCTGCCACGATAATATTCGAGGTGAGCGCCCCAATATCGACAATCATGATAGGATTGGGGTCATTCCCCACGAGCGACCGCTCAAGCGCAAATGACTCCGTCTCGAGCCCTGTGAGCTCCAAACCCACCGCTTTAAAAAGCGCGACGTAGCGTTCCACCAAATTTTTCGGCGCGGCGGTAAGCAAAATACGGACATTTACTTGCTTCTCTTCAATCTTCATTTGTGCCGATGCATTCCCTTCCCGCGGCGCAGGATCCTTTGGCGCGGAGGGAGATAAAAGAGGAGGAGGAGGAGAGGGAGGCTTGCTTCCCTCAGGCAATACTTTCCAATCAATGATCATTTCATCAATGGGGAGCGGCACAATCTTCTTCGCTTCCCACTGCACCGCTTGAGCAAGATCCTTCTGCGACATCTGCGGCAAGCTCATGATGGAGCTGAAGACTGAATAATTCGGGAGCGCGGCAACTGTTTTTTTCGTGGCGGTCTTTGCTTTCTCAAGCACTGCCTCAAGAAGGCTGATGACCTGCTTCTTCATCTCCTCGGAATTTGCTTTCACAAGGTCAGTTGATTGTTCAACGAAACCGTAGGTGATTAAACGCGCCCGACCGCGCTCATTCATCAATTCCACCACTTTTATGTTCGCAGAACTGATATCTACGCCCAAATAATGCTCATGATTCGCAAATAACCCCATATTTATATATAATAATCTCCCCTTTGCGCCGCTCTAGCCTCAAGGGGATTTTAATAAATATGCCTTTTACCTTGAGAAATTTATGTAATTAAATTAGGCTTCGCACTACAGTAGCGTAAACTGGCGCAATTCTGGAGAAAAGTGGCATCTAATTATTGGACTATAGAAGCTACTTCGCGCAACATGGTACGCTACTTTAGGCAATAGTATTGAAATTCCAATATAACAAACTATAGCACAAATTTGAATAAATCGTTATAGCTCACAATAACTGTTACCAAGAGAATAGCGGATAGATCAGAATTGGGTTACCGTAGCCGTCTATGACTATGGCAACCAAGAATGAAATCTTCTCCCGCTATCTGGGGGAATACCTCA
>Ga0265296_1000189_pt1 | contig 115356 bp, 101 predicted proteins | sample MunlanPumphouse1_FD_189073 | JGI IMG/M metagenome (GOLD analysis project Ga0265296, IMG submission 189073) | Groundwater microbial communities from a municipal landfill in Southern Ontario, Canada - Pumphouse #1 | ecosystem: Environmental > Aquatic > Deep subsurface > Groundwater | place...
CGATTATTCGTCGGACTGTTTTCGCACCGTCATCGTTGAGCCGTAAAAGCGCGGCCCAACGGGTGCGCCCGCGGGGGTAGGATGTCTGTTCAGGATCTGAGTGCGGGGCGATTGCTGGCGAAGAACGCCGTGCGTCTGCGCGCCTTTGTCCGCAGCCGGGTCCACAACGACGCCGACGCCGACGACATCAGCCAGGAGGCCTACGCCCGCGTCCTGGCCCGATCCCGGGCCACGCCGCTGAAGGATCCGGTGGCCTACGCCTTTCGGGTCGCGCTCAATCTGCTCAGCGATCAGAGGCGCCCCGGCGCCCCGGATGTGAACGAACCGATCGACGACGCGGCGGCCTCGGACGCGCCCTCCCCGTTCGAAGTTCTCGACATGAAGCAGAGAGCGGACCTTTTCACCCGCGCGCTTCAGCGCATGCCCCGGCTCAGGCGAGAAGTCTTTGTTTTGCGCCAGTCCGCCGATCTCAGCTATCCGGAGATCGCCGCACGGCTGAACATCTCGGTCGAGGCCGCCCAAAAACACTTCAGTCGCGCCGCCCGCGAAGTGCGCAAGGCGGTGGACATGGAGCGTGCGCGATGAAGAATTTTGCGCGCGTCTCCGAAGAACAGGCCGCCCTTTGGGCCGACCGTCGGCGTCACGGCGAAATGGACGACGCGGCGGACGAGGCGCTGCGCGCCTGGCTGGCCGCAGCGCCGGAGCGCGCCCGACTGCTGGAGGCTCAGGAGCGGTTGCTCGCCGATCCCGCCCTGGCGGCCGCCAGCGCAACACTGGCGGCTGAAGCGGGCCGGCGTCGGCGCGCCTGGCGGGTTCGGCCCCTTCCACTCTCGCCATCCCTCTGGGCCGGCGGCATGCTGGCCGCGGCCTCCGTGACGCTCGCCGTGCTGATATGGCCGTCCCAGCCCGCCCTGGTCGAACAGAGGCTGGAGGGAACGGCGGGACGCAGCCTTCAAGCGGCGCTGGACGACGGCTCTTCGGTCCAGCTGAACGGCGACAGCCGGGTCCGCACGGCCTTCGGCCCGGAACGGCGGGACGTCTGGCTGAGCGGGGAAGGCTTCTTCTCGGTGGCCAAGGACGCCAGACGCCCCTTCTCGGTCATCACGGCCACACATCGAATCACGGCCCTGGGAACGCGCTTCAACGTCGATGAACGCAGCGGCGGCGCGGTGGAGGTGACGGTCCTGGAAGGCCGGGTCGAGGTGGTCCCTTTGAACCACCCCGAGCGCGGCCAGGTGCTTAACGCAGGCGGTCGACTGCTGAGCGACGGCGCGACCGCCCGAGCCGGGGCGATCGAACGCCTGGACCCGGAGGTCAGGGCGCCGGACTGGACCGAGGGATGGATCGACGCGGACAATATGAGCCTGGCCGATCTGCTGATCGAGTTGAAACGCCGATCGCCCGGCCTTCAGGCCGAACTCGCCGATCCCGCCCTGAGCCGACGCCGGATCAGCGGGCGGTTCGCCGCTTCTCGACCGCAGGACGTCCTGACCGTGGTCGCGGACATGCAGGATCTGACGCTTCGCAGGGACGCCTCCGGCCGTCTGCTGATCGATCGGTGAACCCAGGATGGGAACGGGCCGCGCAAGGTTTTGGAGCGCAGCAGCGGTGACGAGCCTGTGGCTTGCGGCGGGCGGCGCCGCGGCTCAAGCCCATGCCCCGGCCCCGGCCCCGTTCGCCGCCGCCGCCGACCAGACCCCGCACAGGTTTCGGATTTCCAGCGGCCCTCTTGCCCAGGCCCTGCGTGATCTTTCCCGGCAATCGGGCATGGCCGTTCTGGCCGACGCCGATCTGATGAACGGACGTCGCACAGCGCAGTGGCAAGGCCGAACCACCGCCTGGAACGCCCTGACCCGGCTGCTGGCCCCCCATCCGGACCTGCAGGGCCGCATCGTCGGCGAGACCCTGATCATCGAGCGGGCGCAGGCTGCGCCGGCGCCGACGACCGTGACCCAGCTCGAGGAGGTGGTGGTCCTGGGCCGCAAAGGGGCCCTCCAGGAGGCTCTGGAGATTAAACGGGCCTATGACGGCGTCAGCGATGTGGTCAGCGTCGACGACCAGGGCCTGCTGCCCACCAACAATCTGGCGGAAAGCCTTGCGCGTCTGCCCGGCGTCAACGCCGTCAGAAACCACCAGACCGGCGAAGGCGATCGCCTGACGATCCGCGGCATGTCGACCGAATGGAACGCCTATCGGATCAATGGCGTGCGCCTGGGCGGCGCCGGGTCGCGGGCGGACAAATTCTATCGTGGCGTCCGCCTCAGCTATCTGCCGCCCGAAGGAATCCAGAACCTGATCGTGCGAAAGACCCTGACGCCCGATCTGGACGGAGACGCCCTGGGCGGCCTGATCGACATTCAAACCCCGACGGCCTTCGACGCCGACCACGACTATGTGCGGCTGTCGGCGGAAAACGGCTGGCTGACCCGGTTCGATCGACCGAAGTCGGGCAAGTTGGCCTTGGCCGTCTCGCGCCGTCTCTCGGATCAGCTGGGCCTCTTCGTCGCCGCCAACTGGAGCGACGCCCGCTCGCAATTCGAGATGGTCGGCGGCGAGAGCGACGACCTGCCGCCCGTCTGGTTCGACACCTTCTATTCGACCGGCTGGGATTTCGACCGTTTCATCATGAGGGGCATGGAACTGGCCGTCGGCGAGACCCAGGTGCGCCGCCTTGGGGTGAACGGGAGCCTGGATTGGCGAGGCGGGCAGCAGGAGCTTCACCTGCGGCTTCAGTACAACCGCTACGAGGGCGAGGAGTACCGGAACCGTCTGAATTTCCGGAACGACGGCCTGGCGGGAACCGAGCGGCTGGTCCAGGTGGACAGCGGTCGAACCGGTCTGGCGCAGCCGGACGCGATGGTGGTCGGTTCGGATCCGGATTTGGGGCGCATCTACGGCTACTCGACTGCGGACATGAAGGATGTGGACGGGGATGGGCGGATCACCGACGCCGACCGCGACGTCCGCTCCATCTACAGCCTGGCCGGCGCATCGGGCGTGTGGGACCCAATGGGCTTCCGACTGAGACGGTTCTGGGAAGCGACGCGGGAATCCGGCCTCTTGTCGTCCATCACCGTGGGCGGACGGCGGTGGGACGGGCCGTGGCGGATCGACTATGATGTCTCGCTGTCGCGCTCTCAGGATGATCTGGACGAGGGCGCGCTCCTGGAATTCAGGACCGACGCCGTCGAATGGCTGGGCAATCGCGGCGTCCGGGTGGTCGAGACCGACGATCCGCGCTTTCGCCTGTGGGGGCTCAATCCCGCCGGCATGGCGGCGGTTCAGGATCCGGCCGCCTATGATTTCAGACATCTGGGCGATGAGTGGGAACAGACGTCCGAGACCCTGGCCCAGGCCCAGTTCGGTCTGACCTATACGCCGACCGGCGGCTGGCTGGAGTCGGTCCAGGCCGGAGGGCGCTATATGCACTCCAACCGCCGCAGCGCGGGAGGCGCTCGCCCCGATCTGATCGGTCCGGAGACCCTGGCCGATCTGGAAGGGCTGTTCGGCGCGCCGGTCACGGACTTGTTCGACGGCCGCTATGTCGGGGACCACCGGCTGGGCGTGGTCTTGGACAGCCGACGGATGTCGGCCGAGATCGAACGGGCCTATCGCGGCGACAGCGCCTATTTCACCGTAGACCCCGCGTTCGAGCCCCAGGCCGACGCCGAGAGGTTCCGGCTGAAGGAACAGGCGGCGGCCGGCTATGTCATGGCCGCAGCCCGATGGGCCGGAACCGAGATCACGGGCGGCGTGCGGGTCGAGCACACCCGATCAAAGGTGAGTTTTCCCATTCTGGATGCGCTCCGTGGCGACGGACGGGATCAACGTCGAAACAGTTTCACCAATGTCCTGCCCTCGCTGCATCTGCGGCGCGCCCTGGAGGGCGACAAGGTCTTGCGGGCGGCGATCTGGACCAGTTTCGCCCGACCGGACATCGCCCGAATGACGTCGGCGCGGCAGTATGTCTACGATCAGGATCCCGACCGCGACGGCGAGGTCAATCCCGAGGCGGACTGGATCCTTCAGGAAATCCGCCAAGGCAATCCGGACCTGAAGCCTATGGAAGCCATCGGCTATGATCTGTCGCTCGAACACTATGGCCGATCGACAGCCTGGTCGGCGGCCCTGTTCCACAAGGACATTCATAATTTTCTCTATAGGGCCTCAACCAGTTCGATCCGCGACGGCGGACTGATTGACCGCGGGGATGAGAACGGGACGCCCGTGCGGGCCTACGCCAACGGTCGGCGGGCGCGGATCAGCGGGGTCGAACTGGCGATACGCCACGGCCTGGACTGGGCGCCCGCCCCGCTGGATGGGCTGGGCGTCACGGCCAATCTGACCTGGCAGGTCAGCCGCGCCGACGCCAACATCGTCTGGCGCGTCGGCGATCGGCTTCCCTTTACGGAGACGCCCGAGACCCTGGCGTCCGTCGAACTGTTCTGGCAGGGCGGCGGATGGGAGGCGGCGGCCGGCTGGAGCCGCCAGGGCGGCTTCCTCGAAGGTATGGATAGTTTCGCCAACGACCCCTACGAACAGGCCTACAGTTTTGTGGACATCAGCCTTCGACGACGGTTGGGCGGCGACGGCTTGGCGTCGATTCAGATCCGCAACCTGCTGAACAGCCATACCTATTGGTACACCTTCGGCTCGGGGCCGGAGGATTTGCGGGAGTACATCCGCACCGGGCCGACGGTGACCCTGGCGATCAGCCGCAGCTTCTGAGCGGATCCTGCGACGCCAGGCGGCCCGCGAACCTTCGGCTGAAGGCGCCGCCGAGGCGCGAGACGGTCAGGTCGTAGGCGCCGTCCGGCAGGACCGGAAGTCGCAGGCGCAAGGGCGCTCCAGCGCTCAGCCTGTAGCGGCGCGTGGGACACAGGCCCGTCTCGTCATTGACGCAGAACCAGGCGTCCTCGGCCGGGACGATCTCCAGGATCAGGCCCCGACCTCGGCGCGGCTCTTTCAGGCGCGCCGAGACAGGGCCGTCTTCGGCCAGACAGCCGGAGAAGCGCCTGCAGAAGCCGTCGGGTCCGAGCAGGCGCAGATCATAGGGGTCGGCCGTCCGGATCAGTTCGACCTGCTCGCCGGGCGGCAGGTTGAAGGCGTCCATGGACGCCGACGGCTGATGCGCATCGAGGATCTGAAGATGCGCCACATCGCCGCCGGCCGCGTTGCACACCGTCAGCAAAAGCTCATCCTGGGCGAAGTCAAAGCGATCCGTCACGGAGAGGCTGCACGACCCGGAAAGATCGCGCGTCTTCGTGGTCAGGCGGGGATTGAAGGCGCCGCCCGCTCGGCCCCCGCGCCTTTGCATGGCTTCGATCATGGCAGCGCCGCGAGCCCGCAGTCGCTCACGGCGCGCCGAAGGCCCCGCGGCCGATCCGTCTGAATCACATTGGCGTCCAGGACCAGCAGTCCCTCCAGCCGGGAACACAGGTCGGGCGCCCGGACCGCCAAGGCCTCATCGACATCGCCCAGACTGTTGACCCAGATCCGCGCCGGCAGGGCCCGCGCCCCGTTGCGGAGCTGCGGGGTCAGAGACTCGGGGTCGCCGTGAATGATCGTCACCGCCGGCAGCCCCTCGACGGCGGCGGCCAAGCCGTCGGGACGGCTGACGCGCGGCATGAGCAGGGCGCGCGGCGCGAGCTCACGCACCGCCCGCAACACCGCCCCGTCGGAGTCGAAGAAGACGACCTGGTCCGTCATTCCCAGCCCCTGCACCGCCGCGACCACGGGGCCGATGCGATCCGTCTTGAGGTCCAGATCAACCAGCACCCGTCCGCACGTCTTGCGAAGCGCCTCGACCAGGGTCGGGGGCGGCTCGGAACTGTCTTCCAGCCGCAGGCGACGCAGTTGGGCGTAGGTCAGGCTCTCGGCCTCGCCGGCGCCGCCGGTGGTCCGAGCCACCGTATGATCGTGCATCAGAAAGGGCACGCCGTCGGCGGAGACCTTGACGTCGATCTCCACGATGTCGGCGCCCTCGCGCACCGCTTCGTCGATGGCGGCCAGCGAGTTCTCGGGCGCGTCGAGGTGGCCGGCCCGGTGTGCGGCGATCAGCAGGGCGCCGCGCGGCTTCGCCAGTTCGGCCTGAAGGCGCGACATGACGGCGGTCTGCCCGCAGACCGGATCGGCCAGGGCCGGCGTCGCCGCCAGCCCCGCCGCCCATGCCGCGAGCAGCCCGACGATCGCGGTACGCACCGTCACTACTGGTCCTCGCGCCGCAGGATCAGCTCCGGCGTCGCCGGCTTCAGATCGGTCAGGCGCGCCGGACCCGCGCCGGGCTTGTCCAGTTGGAAGGCGTCGTACAGGGCGCCGTCCATGGTGAAGGCCCGCACCGTCAGCCGGTCGCCGGCCGCCTCGACCTGCTGGAACACCTGCACGCCGCTGGCCTTGCGCTCCGTCCAGTTCAAGTCGCCCAGCGGATACTGTTTCGGCCCGACGTTGGAGACCATATAGACTGGGCCCTGTTCGTGGGGGCGGCCGCGCCCATAGGTGTGGTCATGGCCGGCCAGCACCAGGTCGACGTGATAACGGTCGAACACCGGCTGCAGCGCGGTTTGCAACTCTTCCCCGCTGCGTCCCCGAGCGGTGGAGTAAAGGGGGTAGTGCAGGAAGACGACCGTCCAGCGCGACGGGTTGTCCGCGAGTTGGCGCTCCAGCCAGGCGAACTGATCCTGCGCAGCCTGCGGGTCTTCGTCGATCATGTCGGCGTCGAGCGAGATGATGCGCACGCCCTGATAATCGACCCGATACACGGTCTCGGTCAGCATGTCGGACGGGCCGTTCTCGGGCAGGGTGAATTGCAGCCGCCACTGGGGCGCCAGCATTTGCGGGGTCGAGCCCTGGGGCTTCATGTATTCGTGATTGCCCGGCGTCATCAGCGACGGAGTCTCGGCCAGACGGTGGGCGTCCATGTCGAACCACTCGCCCCATTCCGCGTCGTTGTCGGCCCGGTTGATCAGGTCGCCGGCGAACAGCATGAAGGCCGCGTCCGGGGTCTGGCGCAGGGCGCGGCGCACGGCCAGGCCGCCCATGGAGCGGATGTCGTTCTGGACGTCGCCCATATAGAGGAAGGTGAAGGGACGAACCTCGGCGGCGGCGGTCTTGACCTGGCGCCAGGGCGACCAGGCGCCTTCCTTGCCCACGCGATAGACGTACTGGGTGTCGGGGGTCAGGCCGGTCAGCCGCACGCTGTAATAGTCTGCGGCGACGTTCTGTTCGTCCCGCGTCGTGAAGGCGGCGGAGGTGCGTTGTGCGGGCAGGCGAACGGCCTGGGCCGGATAGGCCGGCCCCGGCGTCAGGATCGCATATTCGATGAAACTATCGCCCGCGCCCGCTTCGGCGCGCCAGTTGAAGGCCAGGCTGGTCGAGGGCGTCTCGGTCAGATTGACGATGACGCGTTCGGGCAGGGAAGCCGTCTGGGCTTGCGCCGGGACGGCCTGGAGGGCGGCGAAGGCCAGGACGCTGCAGGACAGGGTCGCGGCGAGGCGCAGGGACAGGCGCATGAGGTATCCTCGATGTCTGGAAAAGGCGCCGCTCGCGGGAGATCTCCCGCGAGCGGCAGGAACGGTCAGAGCCGCCAGTTCAGGTTCAGGCTCAGGTAACGACCGTTCTCGATGTAGTCGCGGACGCCGCCCTTTCCTTCACCGAAGGTGTAGAAGTAGGTGTAGTTGTCCAGCAGGTTCTGCACCTTGAAGGTGGCCGTCAGGTTCGGCGTGATCTGACGCCGCGCCATCAGGTCCACGAAGTGGTAGTCCTGCTCATAGGGATCGTTGCCGAAGTCCTCGATGTCTTCCAGAGACACGTCCTGATAGTTGTAGGCCACATAGGCCTCCCAGCCGTTGCGCTCCCAGAACAGTTCCAGGTTCACGATGTGGTCGGGGGTTTCCATGAAGGGCAGGGTGTAGCCTTCAGGGTGCCAGGACAGGCCGGTTTCGGCTTCCGAGCGCTGGATGGTGGCGTTCGCCGCCACGCCCAGCCCGTCGAACGGCGCCGGCAGCCAGTGGAGCTGCTGGCGGGCGTTGATCTCGACGCCGCGGATCTCGGCCTTGCGACCGTTCATCGGCATGGAGACGGGCACGCCCGACGGATCGTCGAACTCGCCCTCCGTGCCGTCCCGAATGACCGACGACGAGGAGCGGAACAGGAACTTGTCCAGATCCTTGTAGAACAGCGCGACGGAGTAGGCGCCCGTGCGTCCGTTGTAATATTCCGCCGACAGGTCGTAGTTGACCGAGGTCATCGGCTCGAGATCGGGATTGCCCTGGACGATGCCGGTCAGCACCCATTCGCTGGTCGGGTTGGTCACGCCGTCGCCGTCGGGATCGCCGTCGTAGCTGTATTCCTTGACCGAGGTCATCCGTTTGATGTCCGGACGCGAAACGCTGGTCCAGATCGCCGCCCGCAGCTTGGCGTTCCGGCTCACGTCATAGTTGACGTGGATCGAGGGCAGCCAGTTGGTGAAGCCCGAGGTGTCGGTGGTGTAGTCCTCGCCCCGCACCGGGTTTTCGGTCCAGGCGCGGATGTCGTTGCTGGTGTCCTCGACCCGCACGCCGGCGATCACTTCGGCCGCGCCGAAACGAGCCGTGCCCATCACATAGGCAGACACTACCTGTTCGTCGTAGAACCAGGTGGAGGCGTAGTCGATCGAGTCCGCCTCGTTCAGCGTCAGCAGGGTCGAATTCCCCGCCTTGGCGCGTTCGATCTCGGCCATCATCTTGTCGGTGTCGATGACGGGGCCGAGTTGGTACTGGCCGGTGTAACGGCCGTCGAACATGTCGGTGATCGCTTCGCCGAACAGGGCGGAATAGTCGGCCATGGTGCCCCGGGGCTCCAGGTCGATCAGCGAACCTTCCAGGCGTTCACGCTCGGACTTGTAGTATTTGGCGCCGGCGCGGACCTCTTGCAGCCAGGAGCCTGTCGGCTGGTAGCGCAGGTTGAACTGGGCCTGGTTCAGGGTTTCCTTGGCGCCGCCGTAGCTGCCGCTCAGGCTGGAGGCGGTGTACTGGGTCAGGTCCTGGACGCCCGCCATGCCGGCGGGGTTCAGCACCCATTTCAGGTACTGCGGATCCCCCTGGCTGACGATCTCGACGCCTTCATTGCCCTTCCACAGATAGGCGTTGCGGCCGAAATACATCTCGTAGCTGTCGACGATATTGTCCTCGGATTCCGAGTGCGACAGGTCGTAGTCGAGGGTGAACTCGCGGAAGCGGCTTTCGCCGCCGAAGTTGACCATCTGCAGCACGCCTTCGGTCGTGCCGCCTTCCCAGTAGCGACGCAGGCGGAAGCCCTTGGGATCCCATGAACCCGACGAGCCGTTCAGGCTGTAGTATCCGTTGGAGCCCTTGTCGGCGTCGGTGATCACCCCATCCTTGTCGCGGTCGACGATCTGGGCGGTGGTGTAGTTGTAGATGGCGCCCTTGGGGCCATAGCCGATGACGGCGTTCGCGGGCTGGGTCAGGTCGCCGCGCGACTTGTCGACCTGCTCCAGGCGCGCCGAGGCGCTGGTGCCGGCCTCGTTGCGGAAGTTGAGGCGGTTCCTGAACTGGGTCTCTTCATACTCATTGTACTGGCCACGCAGGTGGAAGTCGTGATTGTCGCCGCGCCAGTCCAGCGAGCCGTTGAAGCCCCAGCGCGTCACGTCCGTGTCGCCGGTGGACATTTCCAGACCGCGGGTCACGAAGGTCTGGGGATCGAAGTCCAGGCTCTGGGCCTTGCTGTACCAGTTACGGGGCATATTATCCCCAGAGTTGCCGATCTGCTCGAACTGCGAGGCGCGTTCCGAGTAGTTGCCGGTCACGAACAGGCCCAGCCGATCGGAGAACTGCTTGCCGAAGGCGACGTCGGCCGCCCACGAGGTCCGGTCGTCGCGCTGTTGCAGCAGGGTGCCCTCGATCGAACCGGCGACGTGGGTCGGATCATAGTCGAAGGCCGTCGGCGTCTTGATGTCGATGGTGCCGCCGATGGCGTCGCCGTCCATATAGGGCAGCAGGCTCTTGTAGACGGTGATCGCATCCACGCCCGACGTCGGCAGGAAGCTGAGGCGCACCCCGCGGAAGAAGTTGTCGCCCGGCGATCCGGTGCCGCCCATGCGCACGCCGTTGACGGCGTAGGCGTTGTATTCGGTCGCCATGCCCCGGATCACCACCCGGTCGCCTTCGCCGGTGAAGTGGTTGCGGACCGCCGACACGCCCGGAATGCGCGATGCGGCCTCGGTCAGGTTGGACGACGGCAGCTTGCCCATGTCGTCGGCGCTGACGCTGTCCGAGATCATGTCGCTGTTGCGCTTCTCGTCGATCGAGCGGCGCAGGCCCTGCAGATAGCCGGTGACGACGACTTCATCGAGGACGGCGGGGTTGGGTTGCGCCGCCGTTTCCGCCTCGGACGAGGTCGATTGCGACTGCGATTGGGCCGCCGCCCATTGCGGAAAGGCCGCGATCAACGCCAGGCCTCCGGCCGCCGCCAGATAGCGAGATTTGGTTTTCATGATGTAGTCCCCCGTGGTCTGCCTAGGCGCAGACGACAGAGAGACTGGACGACCCGAACAAGCTGACAGGCGTCGTCAATATTTCATACGCACGTCGTCAATCTGTACTGGACAATCAACCTCAGATATACAGATCCGCCCCGTCATTGACGAAACCGGCAGGCAGTCGAAGTTCCGACAATGCGAATTTCAAATCCCTGTTGGTCTACTCAACGACAACACCGGCTGGGCCAACGGGCCAGCAAGGCTGCCGCGCTCGGCGAAATCTGCAAAACGTGGTCAAGCCTCCGCGGCGCGAGCCAAACCCTTCAAGTTTACATCCCACGCCGAATAGCGCTCTGGGCCCGACGTCAGGCGCCAACAGGCGCTTGGGCGTCACCGGGAAACCCTCAGGGTTCGAGCTCGATGTCCCAGTACAGGATATTCGATGCCGCGAACTCTCGTTCTATCCTATTGATAAAGCTGATTTTTCTAAGACCTTAGGAAATCTCAGCGACGATTGGTCACCATATGGTCACCAGAAGAGGGGAAGAGCCAGCAATCTGGATCAATACCCACTTCCTGAAATCCCATAGCAGAAACCCGGTCGGAAATCTCCCGACCAGCGGCCGCTGAGCCGCCGAAAGCCCTAGCCCAACTTAGTGAGCCAGCAGTGGGGTGCGTGCGGGCTATCCTCGCTGTGCGACCAGCAGCCGTTTGCATCAGCAGACGCTGGAGGTGAGAACATCTAATGTCCGCCTCCGATCCGCGATCGGCCCCGAGCTCACCCTTTCGGCGTGCCGAGATCGTTGTTAGTCGGTCAGCGTGCTAGGCTTATGCATCGACCCCGAAGCCTCAATAGCAACTATCACCTCGACACGGAGACCGCCTCCTGGTGAGCGCAAGAACTGCACCTGTCCCCCATGGGCCTTCACTGTGGCGAGGACGATAGAGAGGCCCAGACCGCTCCCTCCGGAAGGTGCATTGGCCGCACGGAAGAAGCGCCTACCCAGCCGATGCAGATCCGAGAAGGCCACGCCCGGGCCGTCGTCCTCGACGATTAAACGCCCGGAAGTCGGGTCGTAACTGATCACGACTGAGGATGCCGCATGCGCCTGCGCGTTGGCGAGGAGATTGGCAGCCGCTGCCTCGAAGCGATCTGGATCCACGTTAAGCAGCGCGTCACCTTCAACGATCGACACCCGATCATCGCCTTCCGCTCCTGCAAACAGCGACCGAAGCGTCACCCAGCGGCGATCTTCGTCGCTAACCGGCATCTCGTCCTCGCGCGCCAAGACGAGAAGACCTGTGACGAGGCGGGCAGTGCGATCGACAGAGGTCTGGATCTGCTCCAGCGCGCGTCTTCGAACGGCCGTATCCGAAGACGACGCCGCAATCTGCGCCTGGACGCGCAGGCCTGCCAGAGGCGTACGCAATTCGTGCGCGGCAGCGGCCGTGAACTCGGCCTCGCGACGTCGCGCTGCGCCAAGGCGTGACATCAAGTCGTTCAGCGCCAGGGCGAAGGGACGGAGTTCGCGGGCGTCCGGCGATACGTCCAACGCCGTCAGATCTTCCGCATCCCGTACCGCAAGGCTGCGGGTCATTTGTCGAATAGGGGTCAGCCCCCGCCCTACCGACCACCAGATCAATACGCCAAGCACCAGCAGACCAAGGACCGCCGGACCGATCAAAGCGGTGACGACATTGCCGACCAGGTGCTCGCGAACGGCCAGATTGTCCCCGACCATGACCCTGAAACCGGCATCACGATCATGCACCGTGTAGACGCGCCAGCGCTCGCCCCGGATCGTGCGTTCTGAAAAACCGTCGCCCCCTTCCGACAACCGCTCCGCAGGCGCGCTTTGGGACCGACCAATCAGATCGCCTTCCAGCGACCAGATCTGGCAGGAGAGCTGACGGTCGTAGACATCGGCGGCCCCGCTTTCCGGAGCCTGCATCGCCGGGCGCACGCTGCCGGCCTGCATCAGGGACGAGACCATGCGGGCCGACTCCATCAGGCGCCGGTCCAGCACCCGTTGCACCTCGGCCCGGGTCTGGATCTCGACCCAGACGACCGCGCCGCCCCAGACGAGGGCGGTCACGAGCGCGAGGGTGGCGAACAGACGCAGGCGGATCGAGCTCATTGCAGGGTGTATCCTACGCCGCGGACGGTGCGGATGAAGCCGGCTCCCAACTTGGCCCGGAGATAGTGGATGTGCACTTCCACCGCGTTAGAGCCGATCTCCTCCTGCCAACCGTACAGGCGTTCTTCTAGCTGACTGCGCGAGAGGACCTGTGCAGGCCGTTCCATCAGGGCCTCCAGGATGGCGAACTCACGTCTCGAAAGGGGCAGGTCCCCCTCTTCACGCCAAGCCAGACGCGACTGGGGATCAAGGGTCACCCCGCCGTGGCGCAAGGCGGGCGCCGAGCGCCCAAGCAGGCGACGCCGCACCGCGCGCAGTCGCGCCGCCAGTTCGTCGAGATCGAAAGGCTTGCCGACATAGTCGTCCGCGCCGGCGTCCAGACCCACAATGCGGTCCCGACTGTCATCGCGCGCCGACAAGACCACCACGCCGACATCCATGTCGCGCTCGCGAACGAAACGCAGCACCGAAAGGCCGTCGCCATCAGGAAGACCCAAATCCAGCACGACCGCATCGAACGCCGAGCTTTCCAGCGCCGCGAGGGCGTCCTCGACCCGCCCGACGACTTCGACCGTCCAGCCGCAGGCGCTGAGCCCGACCTGGAGGCCGTCGGCGAGAACGGGATCATCTTCTATGGCGAGCAGTCTCATGCGGCGTGAGGTGGAAGTTGCGGCTTAAGCCTGACTTAAGCTCGTTTGCCGACGAGATGGCCATGAGGTTTTTCCGCCGACTGTTGCCCGCCGCTCTCGCGATCCTGTCCTTCACCCTTCCGGGTTCGGCATTGGGTCAGGCTCCGCTATCGCCTGACAAGGCCTTCTCCCTGACGGTGACGCGTGAGGCTGACGGCGACCTGGCCTTCGCCTGGGACATTGCGCCCGGCCATTATCTCTATCGTGACCACACCGTCGCCAGCACGCCGGGCGGGAAAGCATCGCTGCCTCTGGAGCTTGCGACCGGCGAAACCAAGGACGATCCGGGCTTTGGCGTCGTCGACGTCTGGCATGACGAGGGTCGCGCGACCCTATCGGCGCAGACCCTGACGCAGGTTGGCGGCCCGACGTCGGTCAACATCACCTACCAGGGGTGCCTCGAGGACTCGATCTGCTACCCGCCGATGACGCGGACAGTGGACGTGCCGACCCGGCCGCAGTCCGAGGTTGCCGCTCGGGAGGCCGATGCGCAGACCGCTCAGGCCGCCGCTCTGCTGGCGATCCAGGCGCCGGGCGCTGCACCCACACCCGCACTCGCGAGTGATGAGGGCGCGTTGGCGCCTCCGCCGGTCGCGCCATCGCCGGCGGTCATCCCGGACCCCAGCCCGGGCTTCGTCGATCGCTTGGCGCTGCAGGGCGGGGCCACCTGGGTCCTGCTCGCCTTCTTCGGTTTCGGCGTGCTTCTGGCCTTCACGCCCTGCGTCTTTCCCATGTACCCGATCCTGGCCGGCGTCATCGGACGCGGCGTGGACGGGCGCGGTACGCGCCGAGGCCTGATGCTCTCGGTCGCCTATGTGCTGGGCCTTTCCGTCGCCTTCGCCCTGCTGGGCGTCGCGGCCGCCTGGTCCGGACAGAACCTGCAGATGGCGCTCCAGTCGGTTTGGGCGATCGGCGCTCTGGTTGTCGTCTTCGTCGTTCTCGCCGCGTCCATGTTCGGCGGCTTCGAGTTGCAACTGCCCTCGGCCTGGACCAGCCGCCTGTCCCGCGACAGCGGTGACGGACGGCGGTCCCTGCCCTCAGCCGCAGGTCTGGGCTTCGTCTCCGCCCTCATCGTGGGCCCTTGCGTCACCGCGCCCTTGGCGGGTGCCCTGCTCTATATCGCACAGACCGGCGACGTTGGGCTGGGCGCGGCGGCCCTGTTCTTCCTGGGCCTGGGCAAGGGGGTGCCCTTGATCGTGTTCGGCACGGTCGGCGCGCGCTTCCTGCCCAAGGCTGGGCCGTGGATGGACCGGGTGAAGATGCTGTTCGGCTTCATCTTCCTGGGCATGGCCTGGTGGCTGGCCGGCCGCATCCTGCCGCCGAGCGCGACGCTGGCTTTCGGCGCGGCGCTGGCGCTCGGTCTGGCGGCGGCTCTCGGCCTGTTCCAGCCGCTGAGCCCGAATCTGAGAAACGGCGTCGCACGTGTCGCTGGCCTGGCGGCCGCGACCTGGGGCCTGTTGCTGCTGGTCGGCCTCAGTCTCGGGGCGGACGACCCGTGGCGTCCGCTTGAGCCCCTGGCGCGGCCCGCTGGAATCTCAGCCGCCGCGCCGGTCGAAACCGCAGCGGTCGTGCTGGATCAGACGGCGCTCGACCGCGCCGTCGCCGATGCCGCCGCGCGCGAACGTCCCGCCCTGGTCTATTTCACCGCCGACTGGTGCGTCAGCTGCAAGGTGATCGAGCGGACGGTGTTCGAGGACCCCGCGGTCATCGCCGGCCTTTCGAACACCGACCTCATCAAGGTCGACGTCACGCGCAGCACGCCCGAGGCGCGCGCGCTTCTTGAGCGGCACGGAGTGATCGGACCGCCGACGATGATCTTCCTGTCGCCCTCGGCGACCGAAGCGCCGGGCAGCCGACTGATCGGAGAGATGTCGGCCCAAGACGTCGCCTCCGCCCTGCAGAGCGCCGGAGCCGCCGCATGAACGCCATCACCCTGGGCCCGCTCGTCCTGTCGGGCGAGCGGTTCGCCATCATCGCCGGCGTGTTCGTCTTCATGATCGGCGTCGGGCTGTTGGCCAGCCGGGTCAGCCCGCGCTTCAACCTGTGGAGCACGGTCCTAGTCTTCGGCGGTCTGGCGGTCGCCCGCCTCGGTCACGTGGCGACGCACTGGGAGTATTTCGGGGCTGACCCGTGGCGGGCGCTCGCGGTCTGGCAGGGCGGATTCAGTTGGATCTGGGTCGCGCCGGTCGTGATCCTGGCCACCATTCTGCTGCTGCGCACGACGCGCGAACGCGCCTGGGCCATTGCGCCTGTGCTGGCCAGCGCCTTGGTTTGGACCACCGCCCATCAGTTGGCCTCGGCGACGCAGCCCATGGCGCCGCCCGCCCTGACGCTGGCCGCGATGGACGCACCGGCGATCGACCTTTCGGCGCCGATCGATCGGCCTACGGTGATCAATCTCTGGGCCACCTGGTGCCCGCCCTGCCGGCGCGAGATGCCGGCTTTGGCCCAGGCCGAAAAAGCCCATCCGAATGTGCGCTTCCTCTTCGTCAACCAGGGCGAGGGCGAAGCCGGCGTTCGGGCCTTTCTGCAGAGCCAGGGGCTGGCCCTCGACCATGTGCTGTTCGACGAGGCCATGGCGCTGCCCCGCCACTACGGTACGGCCGGCATTCCGGTGACCCTGTTCCTCCACGCCGACGGCCGTCTGGCCAAGGCCCACATGGGGGAAATCGCCCCCGAACAGATCGCGACCGAAATCGCGCGTCTGCACTGACCCCCTCGCCTCACGGAGCTTCCATGAACCGCACCTTCGCCCCTGCCTTCGCCGCCGTCCTGGCGCTCGCCGCCTGCGGCCCGGCCGACGCCGACAACGGCGCGGCGCCCGCCAGCCCTTCCGCCGCCTCCGGACAAGACATGCCGCCCATCGCCCAGGTCGGCTTCAATGACCTGCTGCGCGATCCCGCAGCGCCCTTCATCGGCGCCGAGAACGCCGATGTGACCATCATCGGCTTCGTCGATTACAACTGCCCCTACTGCAAGAAGATGCAGCCTGAGATCGACGGCCTGCTGAAGGCGGACACCAAGGTGCGCGTCCTGTACAAGGATTGGCCGATCTTCGGCGACGTCTCGGAGACCGCCGCCCGGACCGCCCTCGCCGCCGCCTATCAGGGCAAGTACGAGGCCGTCCATAACGCCTTCATGCTGTCGCCGTCGCGCATCGGCGACCAGGCGGACATCACCCGTCTGGTCCAGTCGGCCGGCGTGGACATGGCGCGCCTGAATCAGGACCTGGCCGAACACCGCGCAGACATCGACGCGGTGCTGGACCGAAATGGTCGAGAAGCGGCGGCCCTGGCCCTGCAGGGCACGCCCGCCTTTATCATCAACGGCAATCTGATCCCCGGCGGCATGCCCCAGGCGCAACTCGAAGCGGTGATCGGTCGTATCCGCTCCGGACAACCGCTGCGCTGAAGCCGACCATGACCACCCTGACCCTGCTCCAGCTGAACGACCTCCACGGCTATCTCGAGCCGCATCCCGAACTGGTGCGCACCGAAGGCGGCTGGCGGTTCGAACGGCTGGGCGGGGTCGCCCGCATCGCGCGCCTCTTCGAAGAGGCGCGCGCCGAAGGTGCATGCCTGACCCTGGACAACGGCGACACCTTCCATGGCACGCGGGTCGCCGTCGCCAGCCGGGGCGAGGCGCTGGTTCCGATCATGAACGCCCTGAAGATCGACGCCATGACGGCGCACTGGGAGTTCGCCTATGGCCCGGCGGGGTTCAAGGCGTTGGCGGCGGGACTGGATTATCCCGTCCTGGCCGCCAATGTCTTCCGCAAGGATGACGGCGCGCCGGAGTTCGACGGGCGGTGGGTGTTCGAGCGCGGCGGTCTGAGGATCGGCGTGATCGGCCTGGCCTGCCCCATCATCGACAAGACGATGCCCCCCGCCTTCTCTGAAGGCGTGCGGTTTGAAATGGGTGTGGCCGAAGCCCGCGAGCAGCTGCACCAGCTCCGCGAGGAAAAGGTCGATCTGGTCGTCCTGCTGTCGCACCTGGGCTTTCCGCAGGATCTGAAGCTGGCCGCCGAAACGCCGGGCATCGACGTGATCCTGAGCGGTCATACCCATAACCGCCTGCACGAACCGGCCCGCGTCGGCGACACCCTGATCATCCAGTCCGGCTGCCACGGCGCCTATATCGGCCGGCTGGATCTGGAGATTGCAGAGGGCCGCGTGTGCCTGCGGCGCCATCGGCTCATAGCCGTGGACGCTGGCCCCGAAGACGATCAAGTCGCCGGCTTGGTGGAGATGGCCCTGGCGCCCGAGCGCGAGCGTCTGGCGCGCATCGTCGGCCGCACCGCCATCCCCCTTCACCGCTACGCCATGGCCAGCGCGCCGATGGACGACGTCCTGCTGGCGGCGGCGGCGCAGGCGGCGGGCGTGGACATCGCCTTCTCCAACGGCTGGCGCTACGGCGCGCCCGTCGCGCCGGGTCCGGTCACTCTGGGCGACCTCTACAATATGGCGCCGATGAATCCGCCGATCTCACGCACGACGCTGACCGGGGCCGAGTTGCAAGCGATGCTGGAAGAAAATCTGGAGCGCACCTTCGCCGCCGACCCGTATGAGCAGATGGGCGGCTACATCAAACGTTGCCGGGGTCTCACGGCCTTCGTGAAGCTTGAGAATCCCAAGGGGCAGCGCCTCGACCGCCTGCTGGTCGGAGACCGCCCTGTCGAGCCGGAGGCGGACTATCTGGTGGCCTTCGTCACCGCCCAAGGGGTGCCCGAACATTACGGGCGAGACCGCCGGACGCTCGACATCGACACTGTGGGCGCGCTTGAATCCTGGTTCGCCGACCATACGCCTGGCGAGACCGATCTGCCCGTCAGCGTCCTCATCATCTGAAGGAACACCTTATGGACTCCGTCGCCGCCCGCGACTTCTGGAACAGCCGCTATGACCGCCAGGACTATCTGTTCGGCGAGACGCCCAACGCCTTCCTGGCCGCTCAGATCGCGCGGCTCCAGCCCGGCATGACCGCTCTGGCGGTCGCCGACGGCGAGGGCCGAAACGGCGTGTGGCTCGCCGAACAGGGCCTGGCCGTCACCACCACGGATATCGCCCCGCGCGCGGTCGAGAAGGCCCTCGCCCTGGCCGAGCGACGTGGCGTCACACTGGACGCCCAGGTGGCGGACTTCGAGACCTGGGGCTGGCCGCAGGGTGCGTTCGACGTCGTGGTCGCCGTCTTCATTCAGTTCGCCCCGCCTCCCCAGCGCGACCGACTTTTCGAGCGTATGAAGGCGGCCGTGAAGCCTGGCGGCCTGGTCCTGTTGCAGGGCTATCGGCCGGAACAGATCGCCTATGGCACCGGCGGTCCGGGGCAGGTCGAGAACCTCTACACCGAGGCGCTGCTCCGCGACGCCTTCGCCGACTTCGACATCCTGCATCTGAAAAGCCACGACAGCGACGTCTCCGAAGGCGCCGGCCACAGCGGCCGGTCCGCCCTGATCGATCTCGTCGCCCGCCGTCCCTGACCCCCAGCGCCCGCACACCGGAACCGGCCATGAAAACCCTCCTCCTCGCCCTGTCCCTGGCCGCCTCCCTGGCGGCCTCCCCGAGCTTCGCTCAAGCTGTTTCAGGCTTCGGCGGCTTCAAGCCCCTGCCCGAGGCCGGCGAACAGCCGGATCCGTCGCGCGTCTATCGGGTCATCTTCGACGTGTCCCAGGGCGGTCCGGACGACAGGCCGCTGAAGGGACTGGATCGCGTTGCGCGGCTGGCGAATATGCTGGCGGCGGGCGGCGTGGACGCCGACCATCGTCAGATCGTCGTTGTGCTACACGGCGCCGCCACCCCTGCGGTCCTCTCCGACGCCGCCTGGGCCGCGCGCGGCAAGGGCGACGCCAACCCCAACAGCGCCCTGATCCGCAGCCTCATCGCCGCCGGCGTCCAGGTTCGGCTGTGCGGCCAGGCCATGGCCGGGAACGGCATCGCGCAAGCCGACCTCGAACCGGGCGTGAGCGTTGATCTCGCCGCCCTGATGACGGTCATCCACCTTCAACAGGCCGGATATGCCCTGGTTGTGAACTGACGTCTCGGCATAGGCGGAACCTTCACTGGCCATAAGAACTATTAGTTTGGGTAAGTGTGTATGTAAGTGTTCAATGGGGCGTCTGAAGGAGACATCGACATGACCGGACTGCCCCGCCTCAACGAACCCGCCCCCGACTTTCACGCCCGCACCACGCACGGGGATCGCAGCCTGGCCGATTACCGCGGCAGATGGCTGATCCTCTTCTCCCATCCGTCGGACTTCACCCCGGTCTGCACGACCGAGTTCATCGGCTTCGCCAAGCACGCGGATGAGTTCGCCGCCATGAACTGCGAGCTCCTGGGGCTCTCCATCGACAGCATCTTCTCGCACCTGGCCTGGACCCGGAACATCAAGGAGAAGTTCGGCGTCCAAATCCCTTTCCCCATCATCGAGGATCTGAAGATGGAGGTGGCCCAGGCCTACGGGATGATCCACCCCGGGGCGGCCGACACCTCGGCTGTTCGCGCCACCTTCCTGATCGATCCGGAAGGCAAGCTGCGCGCCATGGTCTACTATCCCATGAGCAATGGCCGCAGCATCGAAGAGTTCGTTCGGCTGCTCACCGCGCTCCAGGCGTCCGACGCCAACGGGGTCGCGACGCCTGAGAACTGGCGCCCTGGCCAACCGGCTATCGTCCCTCCGCCCAAGACCGCCGAGGCGGCCGAGGCTCGCGCTTCCGAGGGTTACGTCTACACCGACTGGTATTTCTCGACGCGCGACCTCCCCGACGCCCCGAAAGCCGCCTGATCGGACGCTGGCCGGACCGCGCAAGCGGTCCGGCCCTTTTCTTCGCAAACCAAACGGAGCCATCATGCAGATCATCGACCACGGCGGAGCGCGCATCGCGGCGCTCCACGACAAGAAGACCGGCAGTTGGCAATATGTCGTCTCCGACCCGGTCAGCCGCAAATGCGCGATCATCGATCCGGTCTGGGATTTCGACGAGAAGGCGGCGGCGACCTCGACCCGCAACGCCGACGCCATCCTGGACTACGTCAAGGCGGAAGGCCTGACGGTCGAATGGCTGCTGGACACCCATCCACACGCCGATCACTTTTCGGCCGCGCCCTATCTCAACGAGAAGCTGGAGGCTCCAACCGCCATCGGCGAGAAGGTCATCGGCGTCCAGAGGTTGTGGAAGGACATTTACGGCCTGGACGACGAATTCCCGACCGACGGTCGCCAGTGGGACCGTCTCTTCCAGGCCGGTGATACGTTTGCTGTCGGCGACCTGACGGGGCGGGTCATCTTCTCCCCAGGCCACACCCTGGCGTCCATTACCTATGTGATCGGCGGCAACGCCTTCGTCCACGACACCCTGATGATGCCCTATGCCGGCACCTCGCGCGCCGACTTTCCGGGCGGCGACTCCAAGGTCCTCTACCGAAGCATCCAGGACATCCTGGCCCTGCCCGAGGAGACCGGCGTCTTCGTCGGCCACGACTACGGTCCCGATGGCCGCGAGCCCGCCTGCTTCAGCACCGTGAGAGAGCAGAAGGCGGACAACATCCATGTCGGCGGCGGACGCGGAGAGGCGGATTTCGTGCGGCTTCGCGACGGCCGGGATGCCACCCTTCCCCTGCCGAACCTGATGCTCTACGCGCTTCAGGTGAACATCCGCGGCGGGGTGCTGCCGCCACCCGCCGAGGACGGCCGCATCTATTTCAAGATCCCCGCCAATCACTTCGCCCCGCCCCAGGAGAACTCTTGATGCGTCCTTCCACCCTGGCCCTGGCCGCCCTTTTGAGCACGACGGCCCTGGCCGCCCACGCCCAGACGCCCGCCGATCCTCTTCATGTCTACGGTCCGGGCGGCCCCGCCCCCGCCATGCGCGAAGCGGCGAAGGCCTATGAAGCGCGCACCGGTCGCGCCGTGGCCGTCGTCGCCGGACCCACGCCCCAATGGCTGGACCAGGCCAAGGCGGACGGCGACCTGATCTTCTCCGGCTCCGAGACGATGATGACCGACTTCGTCAGCGCTCTGGAGGGCCGCATCCGCGCCGAGGCGGTCGAGCCGCTCTATCTGCGCACCGCCTCCATTCTCGTTCGCCCGGGAAATCCGAACGGCATCGGCGGCCTGGAAGATCTCTTCCAGCCGGGTCGCCGAGTCCTGGTCGTCAACGGCGCGGGCCAGAACGGCCTGTGGGAGGACATGGCCGGTCGCACCGGCGACATCGCCAAGGTGCGCGCGCTGCGTCGCAACATCGTCGTCTACGCCCGCAACAGCGCCGAGGCCCGACAAGCCTGGATCGACGACCCGACGCTGGACGCCTGGATCATCTGGGGCATCTGGCAGGTCGCCAATCCGGACCTCGCTGATGTGGTCGAGGTCGAAGAGCCCTACCGCATCTACCGCGACGCCGGCGCCGTTGTGACAGAGACCGGCCGCCAGGACGCCGACGCCCAGCCGTTCCTCGACTTTCTGAAGTCCGACGAGGGGGCCGCCATCTTCGCGCGGTGGGGCTGGCGGACCGGCCAACCTTAAGCCTGCCTTAAGGTGAACCCTGCGGTGTCGGCGGCATGGTTGATCGTCGCTCCTCAATCCTGAACCGCCGACACCTGCTGGCGGCCGCAGCGGCGCCGCTCTGGGTCTCTACGGCGGCGCGAGCAGCACCCGCGCCCGCCGCCTTTGACATCACTGTTCTGACTACAGCCTTCTACGCCGCCCGCGGCGGACGCCCCGCCTGGGCGGGGTCCGCGCGCCGGCAAGCCATGGACGCCCTAGCTCTGGCGGACCGCCACGGGCTGTCGGCGCCCGACGGTCTCGCCCTTAGCGAAGCAGAACTGACCCAGGCCGTCCTGATCCTGGCTGAGGCGCTCGCCCATGGCCGGGTCGATCCAGCATCCGTCGAGACGCTCTGGGAGATGGATCGCAACCAAGTCGACACGCCGCCTCTCCTCGCAAAGGCGGTCGACGACGGAACACTTGCGGCGACGATGGCCGGCCTCGCACCCCAGGACCGCGGCTATCAGGGCCTGTGCGACGGCTTCCTCCGCTATCGCGCCATCGCCGACCGCGGCGGTTGGCCGCCCTTTGCCCTGGGCGCGACGATCGAACCATTTGCGTCCGACCCGCGCCTTCCCGCCCTCCTGCCGCGCCTTCGGGTGGAAGGCGATTTAAGCGAAGCCGCCGCCGCGATGGTCGGCCCGTCTGGCGGTGAATACGGCTCCATTGTGCAAGAGGCCGTTCGGGCGTTCCAGGTGCGCCACGGTCTTGAAGCGGACGCCCGCATCGGCCCGGCGACACAGCGGGCGCTCTCGATTTCGGCCGAGGCCCGCGCTCGCCAGATCGCGCTGAATTTGGAACGCCGCCGTTGGCTGAAGAGAGACGTCGCCCCGGAACGGATCGAGGTGAACACCGCCGCCTCCATCATGGTCTACTGGAAGGACGGTCGGCCCGTGCATTCGATGCGGGTCGTGACGGGTGACGCCGACAATGCGACGCCCAGCCTCGAACGGCCCTTCGCCTCGGTCGTCGCTAATCCGCCCTGGACGGTGCCGACCTCCATCGCCCAGCGCGAGATCCTGCCGCGTGGCGCCGGCTATATGCGGGCGAACAACATGACGATCCAGAACGGCATGGTGGTTCAGCGCGCGGGTCCGAATGCCGCCCTGGGCCAGGTCAAGTTCGAGCTTCAGGACAGCTACGCCATCTTCCTGCACGACACCCCGTCTCGGGGCGCGTTCGACCACAGCTTCCGCCATCTCAGTCACGGCTGCGTGCGGGTGCAGGACGCCGTCGGCTTCGCCCGCCTTCTCCTGGCGCCCGACCCCGAGAGGCTCGCCCGCTTCGACGCCGCGCTGGACAGCGGCCAGACCGTCCGTGTGGCGACCGGTCGGCCGATCGACGTGCGCCTACTGTACTGGACCGCGTTCCTGGACGGCCAGGGCCGCGTCGCCTTTCGCGATGACATCTATCGTCGCGACACCCGTCTGGCGGAGGCGTTGGGCATCGCCCTGCACCTGCCGCGGCCCGACGACCGGCGCGCCGATGCGGACGACGTCGGCCCCTGACGGCTATTCGGTCGTGCGGCCGTCGAAGTGCTCGTGGTCGGCGGAGGCCTCTTCCACCGTCGCGTGAACCGTCCCGTCGAGATGCTCCGGCGGGCCATAGAGGGTGTAGAGCCGAAGCGGCTCGGACCCCGTGCTGACCACATTGTGCCGGGCGCCCTGAGGGACGATGACCCCGTCGTCCGCCTTCACGGCGTGACGAACGCCGTCGATCCAGATTTCGCCCTCGCCCGCCTCGATGCGGAAGAACTGGTCGCGGTCGTCGTGGACCTCTTCGCCGATCTCCTGACCGGGCGGAATGGCCATGAGGACGAGCTGCAGATTGTGGCCGGTGTAGAGAACGCGGCGAAAGTCTGTGTTCTCTTCCGTCAGACGTTCGATATTGTCGATGAAGCCCTTCACGAGAGTCTCCTGTGCGGGTTGGCCGTCAGCGACGTGCGACGGCGGTGATGCGCGCGAACTGAGCCGTGTCGCCGCGCGCCGGCGTCGATGGGCGGGGCGCCGGGGCGGCGACGCGGGCGCCGACCGCCTTCGCATCGCCGCAGAAGATTTCGTACAGCATGCCCATCACCGCCTGGGCCCGCTCGTCGGCGATCGAATAGAAGATCGAGCGCGACTGACGACGCGTCTTGACCAGACCGTACTGGCGCAGCTCAGCCAGCTGCTGGGACAGAGCCGGCTGTTTGATGCCCAGGTCCGCCTCGAGCTGCCCCACCGAACGTTCCTCCTCGGCGATATGGCACAGGATCAGCAGCCGGTTGGCGTTGGCCAGCTGGCGCAACAGCTCTGCGGCCTCCGGCGCCTTTTCCTTCAACCGCTCCATGGCGGCCGCTTGATCGTCGGTCATGCGCGGCGCTCGCGATAGTACCAGGGCGCATCGCCTTCACCGTCGGCGATGGCGGCGTCCAGGGTGGTGGCGGCCGGCTCCAGCAGAGCGTCGCCGGGCATCCAGCCCGCCGGCGTGGAGGCCGCCTCGCGGTCCGAGGTCTGCAGGGCGGTGACGAGACGTAGCAGTTCATCAACCGAGCGGCCGATGTTCATCGGGTACCAGCTGATGGCGCGCACCACGCCTTCGGGATCGATCACGAAGGTGGCGCGCACCGTCGCGCTGTCGCTCGAGCCGGCGTCCACCATGCCGAAGGCGTGGCCGATGGCCATGGAGGGATCCTCGATGATTGGGAACGGCACCTTCACGCCGAAGCGGCGGTAAATGTCCTTCAGCCAGGCCAGGTGCGAATACAGACTGTCCACCGACAGGGCCATCAGATCGCAGTCGATCGCCGCGAAGGCGTCGGCCTGCCGGGCCAGGGCCACGAACTCGCTGGTGCAGACCGGCGTGAAGTCCGCCGGATGCGAGAACAGCACCAGCCAGCGTCCACGGTAGTCGCTGAGGCGCCTTTCGCCCTGAGTCGTGCGCGCCGTGAAGTCCGGCGCCGTATCGTTGATGCGCAGGGCGCGCATTGCGGGGGGATAGACGGCTGGCCCGGTGTCGATCGTGTCCATAGCCGCAAGCTAAGCGCATCCCACCGTTTCCGCTACATTAAAATACATACTTGCACGAACTATGAATGAGTATATGTGTTGAGTCACCGAAACGGAGACACGTCATGTCCTCGCCCACACCCGACCCCGCCCGCGACGACGCCGCCGACATCGTGCGCGCCGCGCTGGGCGATCCTCGCCAACGCCCTGTCGTGAAATCGTTCTTCGACGAAGCCACCTTCACCGTCAGCCACGTCGTGCGCGATCCCGGCTCCGACGTCTGCGCCATCATTGACAGCGTGCTGGACTACGATCCGGCGTCGGGCCGCACCACGCACGCTTCGGCCGATGCGCTCATTGATTACGTGAAATCCGAAGGTCTCACGGTTCAGTGGCTGCTCGAGACGCACGCCCATGCCGATCACCTGTCGGCGGCGCCCTATCTCCAGGAAAAGCTCGGCGGTCAGCTGGCGATTGGCCATGAAATCCTCACCGTCCAGGCGGTCTTCGGCAAGATCTTCAACGAAGGGACCGACTTCCGCCGCGACGGCAGCCAGTTCGACCATCTGTTCAACGACGGCGACCGGTTTGAGATCGGTGGTCTGAAGGCCACGGTCCTGCACGTGCCCGGCCACACCCCGGCCTGTCTGGCCTATGTCATCGGCGACGCCGTCTTCCCCGGCGATACCATGTTCATGCCCGACTATGGTACGGCGCGCTGCGACTTCCCCGGCGGCGACGCCCGGACCCTGTACCGCTCGATCCATCGCCTGACCTCCCTGCCGGACGAGGCGCGGGTCTTCCTGTGTCACGACTACAAGGCGCCGCCGGGCCGGACCGAGTTCGCCTGGGAGACCACCATCGGTGCCCAGCGGACAGGCAACATCCATATTCGCGACGACGTCAGCGAGGACGAGTTCGTGGCCATGCGCACCCAGCGCGACGCCACCCTGCCCATGCCCAAGCTGATCCTGCCGTCGGTTCAGGTGAACATGAACGGCGGCCGCCCGCCCGAGCCCGAGGACAATGGGGTGCGCTACCTCAAGGTCCCGCTGAACGCGCTGTGAGGCGAGGCTCCGATGCTTGAGCCTCTTCCCTTCATCTGGCCGCTGGCCGGCGGTCTGCTGGTCGGCCTGTCGGCCGGTCTCTATCTGTTGCTGAATGGGCGCGTGGCCGGGATTTCCGGCCTGACCGCCGCAGCGACCGGCCTGTCAAAAGGCGCGCCGCGCATTCTGGGCCTGCTTTTCATCGCCGGCCTGCTGGGCGGCGCGGCCCTGGCCTCGGCCCTGATCCGCAGGCCCGAGGTGCAGATCACTTCGGAGGTCTGGCTGCTGGTGCTCGGCGGCCTGATCGTCGGCTTCGGCACCCGCTGGGGCTCGGGCTGCACCAGCGGCCACGGCGTCTGCGGCCTGGCCCGCCTGTCGCCCCGCTCCATCGTCGCCACCGGCGTCTTCATGGCCGTCGCGGCCCTGACCGTCTTCGTCACCCGCCACCTGTTGGGAGGCCTGGCGTGAGCCGGCTGATCGTCGCCGTCCTGTGCGGCTTGTTGTTCGGCGCCGGCATGGTGGTGTCCGACATGATCAACCCGGCCCGCGTCCTGGCCTTCCTGGATGTGACGGGCGCCTGGGACCCCTCTCTGGCCTTCGTCATGGGCGGGGCGCTGATCCCCTCCGCCATAGCCTGGCTGATCCGCCGGCGCATGGAGGCTCCGGTCGCGGCCGACACCTTCCATGTGCCCGAGGGCCGGACCATCGACACCCCTCTGGTCGGCGGGGCCGCCCTGTTCGGCCTTGGCTGGGGCTTGGTCGGCCTGTGCCCCGGCCCGGCGCTTGCGGCGCTGACGACCGGCGCCTGGCAGGCCTTCGTCTTCGTCGGCGCCCTCGCGGCCGGCATGGCGCTGTTCCGCCTGACCCTCGACCGAAACGCCTGAACCAGAAAAGACCCTAGGGAGACAAAGCCATGCATATTCGCCCTTTGGACGAGGCCCTGTCCGCCTCGCCCCAGATCGCCCCGGAAGACCTGCCCGACATCGCGGCCCAAGGGTTCCGGTCGGTGATCTCCAACCGACCCGACGGCGAAGAGCCCGGCCAGCCCAGCTCCGAAGATCTGCGCCAGGCCGCCGAGGCTGCGGGACTGGCTTTCGCCCATGTTCCCGTGGTCGGCGGCGCAATCTCCGACCAGGACGTGGCGGACTTCCGCGAGGCTCTGGCCAACCTGCCCCAGCCTGTGTTCGGCTTCTGCCGCACCGGCACGCGCACGACCACCCTGTGGGCGCTGGCGAACGTCGCCTCGATAAGCGCTGACGATCTGATCGCACGCGCCAAGAGCGCCGGCTACGACCTCGGCGCCCTGCGTCCCCGTCTCGAAGGAGCCGCGTCATGAGCGCCCAGTACGCCCCCCTGGAGTCCTGCGATGTCCTGATCGTCGGCGGCGGATCCGCCGGCATCGCCACAGCCGCCAGCCTCCTGCGTCGTCGCCCCGACCTTGATGTCCGCATCGTCGAGCCATCCGAACATCACTACTATCAGCCCGGCTGGACCATGGTCGGCGCCGGCGTCTTCACGCCCGAGCGGACCCGGCGCCGCACCGAGGACCTGATCCCCCAAGGCGCCCAGTGGGTGCGCGGCTCGGTCGCGGCTTTCGACCCCATCCACGATCGCGTCGAACTGACCGACGGCCGCTGGATCGGCTATCGCATGCTGGTCGCGGCGCCGGGACTGAAGCTGGACTGGGGCGCCATTCCGGGCCTGGCGGAAACGCTCGGGCGCAACAACGTCACCTCCAACTACGGCTATGAGACCGCGCCCTACACCTGGAAGCTGGTCCAGGCGATGCAGAGCGGTCGGGCGATCTTCACCCAGCCGCCCATGCCGATCAAATGCGCCGGCGCCCCGCAGAAGGCCATGTATCTGTCGGCCGATCACTGGCGCGACCACGGTCGAAACGACATCGAGATCGAATTCCACAACGCCGGCCCGGTGCTGTTCGGGGTCAAGGACTACGTTCCGGCCCTGATGGAATATGTCAGCAAATACCGCATCGACCTGAACTTCGGATCGAAACTGGTGGCGGTGGACGGCCCGGCGCGGATCGCGACCTTCGCCGTGACCGGTGCGGACGGTGAAGTTCGCCAGGTTCGGCGCGAGTTCGACTTCCTGCACGTCTGCCCGCCGCAGACGGCGCCGGACTTCATTCGCGAAAGTCCGCTGGCCGCCGAAAGCGGCTGGATCGAGGTGGATGACGCCACCTTGCGCCACAAGCGGTTCGAAAACGTCTTCGGTCTGGGCGACGCCTGTTCGGCACCCAACGCCAAGACTGCTGCGGCCGCCCGCAAACAGGCGCCCGTGGTGGCCGAGAACATCCTGTCGCTGCTGGACGGCCAGCCGATGCGGGCGGTCTATGACGGCTATGGCTCATGTCCGCTCACGGTCGAGCGCGGCAAGATCGTGCTGGCCGAGTTCGGCTATGGCGGCAAGCTCCTGCCCAGCTTCCCGAAATGGATGCTCGACGGGACCAAGCCGACCCGTCTGGCCTGGCATCTGAAGGCCCAGGCCCTGCCCGAAATCTACTGGCTTGGGATGTTGCGCGGTCGCGAATGGCTGGCCGGCCCCCACCACATCGAACCCGCCCCCCAGCTTCGCCCTGCTGTCGCCTGAGCCTGATCATGGACCTGTCTCCGCTGCAGTACGGCCTCGGCGCCGGCGCCGGCTCGCTCGTCGGCTTCACCCTGGGCCTGGTCGGCGGCGGCGGGTCCATCCTGGCCGTGCCGCTGATCGTCTATCTGGTCGGGGTCAAGGAGCCGCACCTGGCGATCGGCACCAGCGCCTTCGCCGTGGCCGCCAACGCCTTCGCCAATGTGATCAATCATGCCCGCCACGGCACGGTGAAATGGAAAATTGCCAGTCTGTTCGCGGTCGCCGGGGTGCTCGGAGCCTTTCTGGGTTCGAGCCTGGGCAAGGCCGTGGATGGTCAGAAGCTGCTGGCCCTTTTCGCCGTCCTGATGCTGGTCGTCGGCGTACTGATGTTGCGGGGCCGCTCCGCCGGCGGAGACCCGAACGTCCAGCTTGATCGGCGCAATGCACCCAAGCTCGTCGGCACGGGCCTGGCCACGGGCGTGATGTCGGGCTTCTTCGGCATCGGCGGCGGCTTCCTTATCGTGCCCAGCCTGATGTTCTCGACCCGCATGCCGATCTACTATGCCGTCGGCTCTTCCTTGGTCGGCGTCACCGCCTTCGGCCTGACCACGGCCTTCAACTACGCCCTTGATGGCTGGGTCGACTGGCCCCTGGCGGCCGTCTTCATCGGCGGCGGCGTGCTGGGCGGTCTGGTCGGCGCACGGCTCGCCAAGGCCCTGTCGGGACAGAAAGGCGTCTTGAATACCGTCTTCGCGGGGCTGATCTTCGTCGTCGCCTTATATATGCTTTACCGCAGCGCCGGCGCGCTCGGCTTGATCGGTTGAAACGCTTCCATGGAACTTGACGCCCTGATCCTGGCTCGGATGCAGTTCGCCTTCACCGTCGCCTTCCACATCGTCTTCCCGACCTTCTCTATCGGCCTGGCCAGCTATCTGGCCGTGCTGGAGGCCCTGTGGCTGAAGACAGGGCGCGAGCTCTATCTGAACCTTTTCAAATACTGGCTGAAGATCTTCGCCGTCGCCTTCGGCATGGGCGTCGTCTCGGGTCTGGTGATGTCCTATCAGTTCGGCACCAACTGGTCGGTCTTCTCCGACAAGGCCGGACCCGTCATCGGCCCCCTGATGGCCTATGAGGTGCTCAGCGCCTTCTTCCTCGAGGCGGGCTTCCTGGGCGTGATGCTGTTCGGCCTGAACCGGGTCGGCAAGAAGCTGCACTTCCTGGCCACCCTGATGGTCGCCATCGGCACCTTCGCCTCGGCCTTCTGGATCCTGTCCGTCAACAGCTGGATGCAGACGCCGCAAGGCTACGCCATCAACGAGGTCGGCCAGTTCATCCCGGCCGACTGGTTCAAGATCGTCTTCAACCCGTCCTTCCCCTATCGCCTCGCCCACATGCTGCTGGCGGCCTACCTGACGACCGGTCTGGTGGTCGGCGCGGTCGGCGCCTGGCACCTCATGAAGGAGCGGACCAACAAGGGCGCGCGCAAGATGTTCGCCATGGCCATGGGCATGATCCTGGTCGCCGCTCCGGTGCAGATCTTCATCGGCGACATGCACGGGTTGAACACCCTGGAGCACCAGCCCGCCAAGGTCATGGCGATGGAAGGCCACTTCGAAAGCCACCCGGACGGGGCGCCGCTGATCCTGTTCGGCCTGCCCGATCGCGAGGCCGCCACCGTCCATGGCGCGGTCGAGGTTCCGAAGCTGTCGTCCCTGATCCTGAAGCATGATCCAAACGCGCCTCTGGCCGGTCTCGACACCGTCGCCCGCGCCGACTGGCCGCCGGTGGAGATCGTCTTCTGGTCCTTCCGCGTCATGGTGGGACTGGGCATGGCCATGCTGCTGCTGGGGCTATGGGGGTTGTACGCCCGCCTGCGCAGCCGCCTCTATGACGCCCCCTGGCTGCACCGCTTCGCCCTGATCATGGGACCGATGGGGTTCGTCGCCGTGCTGGCGGGCTGGATCACCACGGAGGTCGGCCGCCAGCCCTGGACCGTCTACGGCCTGCTGCGCACCGCCGACAGCGCCGCGCCTCTGGCGGCGCCTGCCGTCGCGACTTCCTTGGCCGCTTTCGCCGTGGTCTATTTCACCGTCTTCGGCGCCGGGGTCTTCTACATCCTGCGTCTGATGAGCCATGCGCCTCATCGCGGCGAGCCGGGCGTGGCGGAAACGCCGATCCGCACGGCGGGCATCACGCCTGCCCCCGCCATCGACCCCGACCGTCCCATCCCGACTGGCGAGGAGACTGATCATGAGCGTTGATCTGACCCTGGTCTGGGCCGGTCTGCTGGCCTTCGCCGTCTTCGCCTACATCGTCATGGACGGGTTCGACCTGGGTGTCGGCATCCTGTTCCCGACACTGAAGGCCGGCGATCAGCGCGACAAGGCGATGAACTCGATCGCCCCGGTGTGGGACGGCAACGAGACCTGGCTGATCCTGGGCGGTGGCGGCCTGTTCGCGGCCTTCCCCCTCGCCTATGCGGTCCTGATGCCGGCGGTCTACACGCCGATCATCGCCATGCTGCTGGGGCTGGTCTTCCGGGGCGTCGCCTTTGAATACCGCTGGCGCACCGTGCGGGCCAAGCCCGTCTGGGATGTCGCCTTCTTCGGCGGCTCCCTCCTGGCCGCCTTCTCCCAGGGCGTCACCCTGGGGGCCATCCTGCAGGGGGTCGAAGTGTCCGGTCGCGCCTATGGCGGCGGCTGGTGGGACTGGCTCAGCCCCTTCAGCCTGCTGACCGGTGTGGCCGTCGTCGTCGGCTACGCCCTTCTCGGCGCCACCTGGCTGAACATGAAGACGGATGGCGCGCTCCAGACCCACGCCCGGTCCCAGGCCTGGAAGTTGGGGCCGGCGACCTTGCTGATGATCGGCGCGGTCAGCCTGGCCACCCCGTTCCTCGACGGCGAATACGCCCGCCGGTGGTTCGACTGGCCCGGCGTGCTTCTGACGGCCCAGGTGCCGTTGCTCGTCCTGATCGTCGCGGCCGCCTTCTTCTGGACCATGCGTCAGAAGCGTGAGGTCTGGCCCTTCCTGCTGTCGCTGGGCCTGTTCGCGGTGACCTTCGCCGGGCTGGGCGTCAGCGTCTTCCCTTACGCCGTACCCGACGAGATCACCCTCTGGCAGGCCGCAGCTCCCGCCTCCAGCCAGCTGTTCATGCTGGTCGGCGCCCTGATCCTGATCCCGATCATCCTAGCCTACACCGCCTACGCCTACTGGGTGTTCCGCGGCAAGGTCGGCGACGACGGTTACCACTGATGCGTCGCGGCTCCACAAACGGGCTCCGGCAGGGCCTCTGGTTCGTCGCGCTCTGGGCGCTGGGCGTGGGCGTCCTGGGCATCGTCGCCTATCTGCTGCGCGGCGTTCTCAAGCTGGCCGGGGGGTGAGCCCGCAGGCGCCGAACCGCTGGCCCTGGCCGCCGCTCATCACGGGCGGCGCCGTCCTTGTCGCGCTCATCACGGCGCGTCTGTGGTCCCCGCCCGCTCTCTTCCCCGGCGCCTTCGCCGCTGGCGGCCTCCTGGTCGGGCTCGCCCTTGGTTTGGACCTCTGGGCCATGCTGGTGATGCGGCGGTGGCGCGCCAACATCCTGCCGCACCGGGCGGCGACCGCTCTGGTCACGACCGGTCCGTTCGCCTGGAGCCGCAACCCGATCTATCTCGCCAACGGCCTGCTGCTGCTCGGCCTCGGCGGCCTGTTCGACAACGCCTGGTTCTTCGTGGCCGCCCCCGTCGCCGCCTTCGCCACCGACCGCCTCGCCATCCGGCGCGAGGAACGACACCTGACGGCCCTCTTCGGGCCAGCCTGGTCCGCCTACGCCGATCGCGTGGACCGCTGGTTTGGGCGGCGGATGCCGTCGCAATCACCTTAAGGCTGGCTTAAGCTTGGCCCGGCCTGTTGCGACAAAACGCAGCAGGAAACGACGATGGGAGACATCAAGAGGCCCGCGCCAACCACGGGAACGCTTGTCCGGTGCTGATGGGCCTCCTCATGAGCGGTGCGATCGCCGCCGCCGGGCAACCCACGGACGCCCAGGATAGCTGGCGCGTCTCCGGATCGGCGCGCGCGCGGGGAGAGACGCTGTCAGGCCAGTTTTGTCCGATGGCGGAGCCAAGCGACGCCGTCCTGACGACGCGGCTGACGCTGGCCGTCGAGCGGGATGTGGGTCACGTGACGTTCGGGCGAGGTGTTCGATTCGCGGGCGTTCGGGCAAGGTCCGCTGTCGTCGGTCGGCGTTGGCGAGGTCAATGCGCTGGAGTTGGTTCAGGCCTACGCCAAGATCCGTCTCGGCGCGCGACGTGAGCGGACACTGAAACTCGGCCGCTTCACCATGGATCTGGGTTCCAAGCGTTTCGTTTCTCGCCAGAATTTTCGCAACACCACCAACGCCTATACCGGCGCCCGTTTCGACACGCCCCTGGCCGACGGCGCGCTGACGGCCTTCTGGGTCATGCCGCAGGTGCGGTTGCCGGACGACAGGGCCGCCATCGAGGACAATCGGATCGCGTGGGATCGAGAGAGTTCCAACCTGCAGTTCGCCGGCCTGTTTTGGACTCGCGACCTCGGCCAGCGGCGGTCGCTCGACCTCTATGTCTACGGCCTGACCGAAAGCGATGACGCGGACCAGCAGACCCGAAACCGCCGGCTGGCGACGCCCGGCGTCCGTTGGCGCCATTCGCCGGCGGCCGGGGCGTGGGATGTCGAGGTCGAGGCGGCGGCCCAGGTCGGTCAGGTCCGGCGCTCGGCCTCGCCCGCAGACACCCAGGATGTGGATGTCAGGGCGGGCTTCATTCATCTGGAGGCGGGACGTACCTTCGCCCACGACTGGTCGCCGAGACTCGCCGCCCAGTTCGACAATGTCACGGGCGATGGGGGACGGGGCGACTATGGCCGGTTCGACACCCTGTACGGCGCACGCCGCTTCGAGTTCGGCCCCGCCGGTCTCTACGGCCCGGTCTCGCGCGCCAACCTCGTGTCGCCCGGCGTTCGCCTCGAGGTAAAGCCCGACCGCAAGCTGGACGGCTTCGTCGCGGTGCGGGGCCTGTGGTTGGAAGACGCGCGCGACAGTCTGGGCGCGACGGGGGTCATCGACCCGTCGAGCGACAGCGGCCGCTTTGGCGGAACTCAGATCGAGGCGCGGGTCCGCTACAAGCTGACCCCCGACGTCACTCTGGAGACCGGCGGCGCCCGGCTCTTCAAGGGCGGCGCCCTGACCGATGCCCCGAACGCGCCGGCGACCGCCGACACCACCTACGGCTATGTGGACGTGACCTATGCCTTCTGACAGAGTCCTCGCCCCATGTCGCTGACCATCGGCCTCCTGCTGGCGCTCAGCTTCCTCGTGTCCTTGCTGGCCCTCGCCTTTCTGATCTGGGCGGTGACGAACCGGCAGCTCCAACTACACCAGGGCCAGGCCTACACCGTCTTCACGCCCGGCGAGGCGGGCACGCCCGACGATGCGACGATGGCCGGCGAGGACACCCAGTCCGTCGGGCCGCATCACTATGACACCGAGCGCGAGGGCATCGATGCGGTCTCGCGCCGCCCCGTGATGATCCTGATCGGCAGCGGCATCACCTGGCTGGTCATCGGCTCCATTTTCGGCCTGATGGCCTCGCTGAAGCTGCACTGGCCGGACTGGCTGACGGACGTCGCGCCGCTGACCTTTGGCCGGGTCCGCACGCTTCATCTGAATCTCGTGATCTATGGCTGGCTGTCGATGACCGGCATCGGCGTGGCGCTCTGGATCGCCCCGCGCATCTTTCATACGGAGCTGCGACATCCCCGACTGCCTGTGATCGGGGCCGTGCTCTGGAACATCGCCGTGGCCTGCGGCGCTCTGGCGATCGCCTCGGGCTGGACGGATGGCGAGGAATGGCTGGAGATCCCCTGGCAGATCGATGGGCTGTTGGCCCTGGCCGGGGCCTTCTTCGTCTGGCCGCTTCTCCACACAGCACTACGGCGCAACGTGGACCACATCTATGTGACCGGTTGGTACTATCTCGGGGCGCTGTGCTGGTTCCCCATTCTGTTCTTCATCGCCAATCTGCCGGGCATCCATTCGGGCGTGCAGGAGGCGACGGTCAACTGGTGGTTCGCCCACAATGTCCTGGGGCTCTGGCTGACCCCGCTGGGCGTTGGCGCGGCCTATTATTTCATTCCCAAGATCATCGGCAAACCCATCTACTCCTACAGCCTGTCGCTGCTCGGCTTCTGGGCGCTCGCCTTGTTCTACAGTCAGGTCGGCATCCACCATCTGATCGGCGGTCCGGTGCCGACCTGGGTGGTGACCCTGTCGATCGTCCACAGTGTGATGATGTTCGTTCCGGTGATCGCCGTGGCCATCAACCAGCACGTCACGGTCGCCCGCAACCTGTGGGCCTTCAAGGCCTCGGTCCCTCTGCGGTTCATCTCGCTGGGGGCGGTCATGTATACCCTGGCGTCCTTCCAGGGGTCGATCGAAGCCTTGCGCACGATCAATACCGTGACCCACTTCACCCAATACACGGTCGGGCACGCCCATCTCGGCGCCTATGGTTTTGTGTCCTTCATACTGTTCGGCGCGGTCTACCACATGGGCCCGCGACTGACGGGACGGCAGTGGCCCGAACCGGCCCTGATCAAGGCCCATTTCTGGCTCGTGGTCATCGGCTTCGCCATCTACTTCTTCGCCCTGACCATCGGCGGCGTGCTGCAGGGTCTGGCCATGCTGGACGCGACGCGCCCCTTCGCCGACAGCGTCACCGTCCTGGCGCCCTATCTTGAGGCCCGGTCTGTCGGCGGCGGGCTGATGACCCTGGGTCACCTCATCTTCGCGGGCCATTTCATAGCCCTGCTGGCCAAGGGCCGCGCGCCCCAGGCCGGGGCCGTCCCCACCGACACCGTTCCGGCGACCACAGCATGAACCGCGTCATTCCTCTGGGCGTCCTCGCCCTCGCCATCCTGGCCTTCGCCACCCTGATGCTGGTCATCCTTCCCGGCATCCAGATCCGCGAGCAAGCGCCCACGCCGGGTCTGCTGCCCTACACGGAGGCGGAGCTTCGGGGACGGGCGGCCTATGTCTCCGAAGGCTGCGTCTATTGTCACAGCCAGCAGCCCCGCGCCCTGGACCAGGCGCCGGACAGCGAACGCGGCTGGGGCCGGGCCGCGGTGGCCTCCGACTATTTCTACGACCAGCCCCATCAACTGGGCACCATGCGCACCGGGCCGGATCTCCAGAATGTGGGCGCGCGACTGCCGAGCGAAGCCTGGCACATGACCCACCTCTATCAGCCGCGCGCGATCTACGACTGGAGCATCATGCCGGCCTATCCTTATCTGTTCGAGGTCAAGGACAAGGCGGCGCCGGGCGACGTTGTCGTTGCGCTGCCGGAACGCTATGCGCCCAAGGGCAAGGTCGTCGTGGCCAGACCGCAGGCGCGCGACCTCGTGGCCTATCTGCGCAGCCTGGACCGGACCTTCCCTGCCCCGCCCACGGCCGTCCGCGACGACGGATACAGCGAAAAGGGCGAGCCGAAATGATCCGCAAAAGGCCGCCTGACGCCCCTCGGCCCCGCGAACCGGACGAGGCCTTCGAACCCTACGAGGAATTCCGGCGCATTCCGCTGCCGGTCTACTGGATCGCCATCGCCCTGGCGATCTGGGGCGCGGTCACCTTGTGGGACAACGCCCAGGCGGTCAGCGTCGGGCGAGAAGAACGCGCCGAGCAGATCGAGGACATCCCCGCCCTCGCCTTGAACAGCGGCGCTCAGGTCTTCGAGGCGCGGTGTTCGACCTGCCATCAGCCCAACGCCGTGGGCGTGCGCAGCGCCATCCCGCCGCTGGCGGGATCCCGGTTCGTCGCCGCCGATCCGGCCGTCATCGTGCAGATCCTGCTGCATGGGATCGACGGCCCGATCGATGTCGGCGGCAAGGTCTTCGACGGCCATATGCCGAGCTTCGCAAGCGTGCTGTCCGACGCCCAATTGGCGCGGGTCGCCACCCATGTCCGCCAGACCTGGGGCGGCGATGACCAAGAGATCACGCCCGCCTTCGTGACGGCGCAGCGCGACCGCTTCCCCGGCCGCGGGGCCTGGCGCGGAGGCGAGGAGCTGGCTCGGGTCGTCGATCCCGGATTGGCGCCTCAACCTCCGGTCGGACCTGTCCGGATCTTCAGTTTCGACGATCCTGGCGTGATGCGTCTGGTCACAGAGGGCCGAGGCGAAGCCTGGGCCTGCGCCTCCTGTCACGGCGCCGCCGGCGAGGGCGGCGCCAACGTGCCCCGACTGGCAGGTCTGCCCGAGGGTTACATCGTCAAACAGCTGCAGGACTATGTCTCGGGCCGCCGTCGCAATGAGACCATGCAGACCGTCGCCGGCGCCCTGAGCGACGCCGACCGACGCGGCCTCGCGCGATACTATTCGGCCCTGCGCACGCCCTCCACAGCGCGGCCGGAGCTTGGCGGCGGACTGAAGCGTGGCGAGCAGCTGGCGCTGTATGGCGACTGGTCCAAGAACCTTCCCGCCTGTTTCAGTTGCCATGGCCCCTCGGGCTTCGGCGTGGCGCCGAACTTCCCCTCCCTGGCGGCCCAGCATCCCGCCTATACGGCCTCGCAGCTGGCCGCTTGGGTCGGGGGGCAGCGCGACAACTCTGACGTCCAGCTGATGAACGAGGTCGCACGCAATCTGTCCGACGCGGACCGACGCGCGATCGCCGACTATCTGGCGACCCTTCCGCCGGTGCCGGCCGCTTCCGATGATGAAAGGCGATGACCATGGATGACGACGCTCCGCCTCCCGCACCGCAGGATCGGCCCGCCAAGGGCCGGTTCGCCCGTGACGTGATCTATGCCGTCGGCGGCGGCTTCGCCCTGTTCGCCATCGCCGCCTACGCCTTTGACGCGGGCTGGCTGCGGGATCGCAAGGCTGGCGAGGCCGACGGCGACAGGAACGTCCACGCAGCCCTGTTCCAGCCGCCGCCGGACAGCGCCATCCCCGACGGGCCGGAAGGCGATGCGATCCGGCGCGGCCAGGCGATCTTCATGAACACCTCGGCCAATGCCTCGGATTTTGTCGGCAACAATCTTTCGTGCTCGAACTGCCACCTCGACGGCGGTCGACGGGCCAACTCGGCGCCCATGTGGGCCGCCTGGACCGTCTATCCCAAATACCGTTCCAAGAATAAGCAGATCAACACCATGGAAGATCGGGTGAAGGGCTGTTTCACCTATTCGATGAACGCCCAGCATTCGCCGACCGGCGGCCCGCCGCCGGCCGGTCACGACGTCTACAAGGACCTGCAAATCTATATGCACTGGCTCGCCACCGGAGCCCCGACGGGCCAAGACTTGGAGGGCGCCGGCTATCCGGAGCTTGAAAAGACCGCGGCGGGTTACGACCCGGCGCGCGGGAGCCGGGTCTACGCCGCCAACTGCGCGACCTGCCATGGTGCGGACGGCCAGGGGCAGTACGACCTGAATGGACGGCCGGTCTTCCCGGCGCTCTGGGGCCCGCGGTCCTATAACTGGGGCGCCGGCATGGCGCGGGTGAACACCGCCGCCGGCTTCATCAAGGCCAATATGCCGCTCGGCCAGAGCGATCGTCTCACAGACCAGCAGGCCTGGGACGTCGCCGCCTTCATCAACAGCCACGAGCGCCCCAAGGATCCCCGCCAGACCGGGACAGTGCAGGAGACGGCCCAAAAGAACCACAGCGGCGAGGAGACGTTTTACGGGCGCACCTACCAGGGCCGTCTGATCGGGGTGGGCACGCCTGAACCGGCCGCTCGCGCCCGGCCTTGAGCGCAGACCCCCGCCAGCAGCTGTTCGCCGTGGACGGCCTCTTCTGCGGCGGGTGCGCGCGCGGTCTAGAGCGTCGGCTTGGCGAAACCGACGGCGTCCTCCTGGCCCGGGTCCACCACCTTTCCGCCTCGGCCCTGGTGCGATGGGACACACAGCGCTGCGATACCGCTCATCTTCGCGCCGTCGTCCGTCAGGCCGGCTATCGCCTGATCGAGCGCGCCGACCCTCAGGATGCGGTGGACCGGTTCGACGGTCAAATCCGCCAGTTGACGCTCAGGCTCGCCGTGTCGGTGGCCTTCGGCATGTGGGCGATGGTCGCAGCGATCGTGATCTATGTGACTCCGAGCCTCGGCGCGAACCTCGGCTGGAGGCTGGCTATCGCCAGCGGTCTGCTGGCCTCGCCGGTGCTTCTCTATGGCGGTTGGGACATCGGCCGCATGGCGATCCGATCCCTGCGTCTCCGCGCGCCCGGGCTAGACCTCCTGGTCACGCTCGGCGTTCTGGGCGCCGTGGCGGCCTCGCTCGTTCATCTGGGGGCCGGCGATCGCCACGTCTACTTCGACACGGCGGTCATGCTGATCACCCTGCTGCTGACCGGACGTCTGATCGAGACCCATATCCGCCGCAGGGCCGCCCAGGGCGTGGTGGCGATGGGCCGTTTGTTCGACGACACGGCCCTGGTCTGGCGGGAGGCGGACGGCTGGCAGGCGGCGCCCAGCGCCAGCCTCCGTCTTGGCGATCTCGTGCGGATCCCTGCCGGCGCCGTAGCGACCGTCGATGGCCTGATCTTGACCGGTAAGAGCCGCCTGAACTCGGCCGTGCTGAACGGCGAATCCGCGCCGCGCGCCATCACTCCGGGAGACCGCATCAGCGCGGGGGCCGTCAATCTCGACCGGATGATCGAAGTCTCGGTTGATCGCGAAGCCGGAGATCGCGACGTGGATCGGATGGGGGGACGGGTGGCCCTAGAACTGGCGACGCGCGGCGGTGACGAGGACCGGATCGCGCGCCTGGCCGGCACGCTGACCCAGGGCCTGATCCTGGCGGCCGTCCTGGTGACGGCAGCGACGCTGGCGGTTATGGCCGACGGGGGCGAGGCGGTGATGCGCGGCCTGGTCGTGCTCCTGGCGGCCTGCCCCTGCGCCCTGGCCCTGGCCGCGCCCCTGGCGCAGGCGCGGCTCTCGGCCAAGGCCGCCGGGCACGGTCTGCGGTTTTCCGATCCCGGCGTCGTCGATCGCATGGCCGGGCTGCGCACCGCCTTTCTGGACAAGACCGGGACCCTGACCCTGGGCCGCCTCGAGGTGGTCGCCGTCGACCCCTGCCCCGGCTGGTCTGTGGCGCAGGTGCTGGACCTGGCGGCGCGTGCGGAGACCGGCATCGCCCATCCCCTTGCGCAGGCCGTCGTCGCCGCCGCGTCGATCGGCGACGCGGTCGTCGTCGGCGGTCAACGCCTGGATCGCGGCGCCGAGACGACGCTGGCGGACGGAACCCACGTCCATGTCGGCGGCGTCGCTAGTTTGCAGGGAGAAACCCGTCTTCGGGTCACCGTGGATGGTCTCGCGGTCGGCGACCTTCTGCTCGCCGATGCGCTGGACCCCAGCGCCGCCGACGGTGTGGCGCAGCTCAAACGGCGAGGATTGCGGGTCGCCATGGCCACCGGCGACGCCGACGGGCCGGCCCTGGCGGTCGCGCAGCGGATCGGCCTGGACGCCGCTGCGGTCCACTGGGGCTGCACCCCCGCCGACAAGGCCGACAGGATCAGGAACACGAGAGGACCTGTGCTCTTCGTCGGCGACGGCGTGAACGACGCCCCCGCCCTGACCGCCGCCGCCTGCGGGGTCTCGGTGGCCCGGGCGCATCCGGCCGCCGCGGCCACGGCGGCGATCGTCATCCTCGAAGGGGGTCTTGAACAGGTCGACGTGGCGCTAAGCCTGGCCGCCGAGACACGCCGCAAAATCCGCCAGAATGTCGTCCTCGCCCTCGCCTACAACATCATCGTCCTGCCCCTGGCGGCTTTGGGCCTGCTTTCTCCCTTGGGGGCCGCAATCGCCATGACCGCGAGTTCCCTGCTGGTGCTGCTGAATGCGTTGCGAGATTGACCGACGGGGCAGTCCGGGGGCCATCCGCCCTCGGCGCCGGACGAACACCGACACCTCATGTCTTGCGTTGAGCGCCGGTTTCGACCCAGCACGGCTGTGGGATTTCGATAGAGGGCCTTTCGCGCGGGCGCTCGGACGACGGGGAACGTCCGGCGATCCTCAGATCTGGAGCCAAGAGACGCCAATGGCTCGGCAGCGATCGCGGGGAAGATGTTGAGCGGAGCACGCTTGTTTCTAGCCCGCCGCTACGAACGATCTGATGGCGATTGCCATGGAGTTCCGCTCAGCAGCCTGCGCCAAAAGTCCGTTCTGCGAATTGGGCGCCCTAAGTCTGATCCGCACGATCCCATCCGCGCATGATGACCCCCTACTCGACGTCAAGATATGCTGATCGCGCATGCCGTCATCCTCCCGCCGAGCGCAGTCAGGAGGATGTGCCCCGGCTTCTTCGGCGCAGCGGTCAGATTCGCTCCGCCGAAAAGACATATATTCATTGGGCGTCACCCGTGGTTGTCTCGATCTGCGCCGGTTAGGGCGCCGCCTGTCGAGGCGCGACCAGCTTAGGGAAGTAGGGCGGCGGCTTGCAGGGCGCGCCGGCGATCAGCGGATGCACCTTGGCGAGTTTCACACCGAGGCATTGCGTTACGAAATCGCCCGCGTCATAGGCCCCTGGCGCGCCTTCAAATGACTGGTGGTGATAGACGGCGTTTCGCGCATCCCGGATGCGGTCGAGCCAAGTCACCGCGAGTTGCTTCGGAACCATTTGCCCCTTGAAGACGAACTTGGGCGCGAAGAGCGACCAGTGGTCCTCAATCAGGAAGACGAGGTGTCCGAAGTCGCAGGCTGTCAGGAGCTCGTTCCCGGTGCGAAAGCTGGTGACCGCGACCTTCTTGTCGATCAGGGACTGCAGGATTCGCCCCATTCGGTAGGGAATCTCGCGGTTGATGTCGACGTTGCCGATGCGCGTCACCGACCGGGGATCCCACGCGCTCGACATCAGCCCTTTGAGTACAGGGTTCCACCAACCTTGGATGCCGTAGTGGGTCTCCAGCTCGACGGCGAGGCTCGCGCGCAGGGCGGTCTCGACCGTGTGGAACATCGGGAACATCTGAGCGTGCTCAGCGACCTTGCGATTGTAGATTCGGTAGATCGCGTCGCGGATATCGCCCTCAGCCGGTTCTTCCGGCAGCTTCTTTTTCGCGGTCGCCGCGATCTCCTGGATGGCGCCGCTCAAAAGCTGCGAGCTGACGACCGACAGGTCCGTTCGGAGACGGTCGATTACGGCTTGGTCGGGTCGCTGCGGCAGGGCGTCGATGAGGGCGTTCAGGGATTCTGTGATAGACTTGGTCACGCGCCGACGCCCCCGCTCCAGCCCGGCGCATTGACGAACCGGGAAACAAACCTCATATTCACGGCACTCCAGCCACGTCGTTCCGTGGGTTCGTTACCAGCCGCAAGGCTGGCGTGGAATGAGTCTAAACAGACTTCCAAGGGCCGCCGCGAGGCGGCCCTTCTACTTTGGGCCTCGATCCGAGCGGTCAGGCCGTCGCCTTCCACCTCGTGCGTCGAGACCGGATCGGTCACGGCTCCACCAAGGGTTCAAGTCTTGAGCGAGAGCTGCAGCTTGTCCTGATAGACCCTGATGCGCTTTTTCGCCCTGGCGACGACGTCGTCGTAGAAGAGGATTTCGGAATAGGTCTCGCCCAGTTGTCGCCTGGCCACCGGGTCGCGGAGCTCACCTGAGGAAAACCAGCCCGTGCCGGTCGGAAACTGGGTCCAGGTCTCGCCGAGCCGCAGCGGGTTGAGCGTGTCGCCGATCAGATAGCAGTAGAAACGGTTGAGCTTGCCGCCGGACTTGGCCGCAAGGAGATGGGCGTACTCCCGCAGGTCGCCGGTGTGATCGTCCATCGACACGCCAGGCGCCTTGAACTCGACAATGATCGCCGACCCCTCCTTGCTGAAGAGCGCGATATCGGGGCGTTTCGCGGCATGGTCATTGGAACGCTCGACCAACAGCTTGGCGAACTCGCGATCGATATCGTCCTCGAAGACGGTCTCGTCCCCCTCCCAGACGATACTGGCCAGCGGAACATCCGACGCGATGTAGTCGTAGTACTGGTAATCCTCGCTCAGCAGCCAGATGTCGTGATCGGTGACGTCGGTGCTGTCCCGCCGCATCGGGAAGAAAATGCTGTGAATGATCCGTTCGTCCTTGCGGCGGACACCATCCGCCAACGACTGCATGGCGAGGTTCTTGCCGCAGGCCAGGGCGAGAATTTCCACGATGGCGGCGCGGCGAACGACGAGCTGGGACAGGTTCGCCATGTCGAAATTCTTGAGCGACGAGGTGTACTTCCAGGCCAGCTGGTTGATCTTCGCACGGAACTCCTCGGAATCCGGTTCGGCGCGGATGATCTCCTCCTTCAAGTCGAAGATTTCCGCCGTCTCCTCGATGACCCGCTCCTGGTACTTCTTGAGCACGCGCTCGACCACGGACTGCGCCGGCTCGCCATAGACGATGCGCGTCGAGGTGTCGGCCAACATGGCTTCGCTCACACCGAACTGGTCGGTGAGCTCCTTGATCACGACCTCCTTCGTCCAATCCGCCGGAACGACCATCTCCTCGATCACGGGATCGATGGCGGCATGGATGTCGGCGTAGGAGAGGGGGTCCGAGGCGAAGAGGTCCGTGGTCGGGATCTCGGCGGGAATGTCGTCGAAGCCGTCGCGCTGTTCGTTCACCCGTTGGTCGAGGAAGTCGCTCTCCACGAGGACGATGTGGTGAAAGCCGCCGACAGGGTTGTTCTGCTCGGTCTTCGTACGGAGGTAATAGCCTGTGATGTCCTGCACCGGAGAGGATTTGGCGCAGAAGGCGATCGCATTCCTGGGCAGGCCGAACTCGGCGGCGTCCAGCTGATAATGCGAGAGCCGGAAGGTCTGATGGACCCCGGTCCCCTCGCCCGTCGACGGATTCCGCTCCTCGACCTCTACCGACCGTGTCGCGGTCACTTTCGGAAGATCGGCCCGCTTCAGCACTTCTGTGTTGGCGTCGCCGTCGCCATGGCGGGTCACAAAGGCGATGCCGAAATCCCCCAGGCGTTCATCCAGCCCGACGAGACGCTGGAGGAAGGCCATGAGCATCTGACGCTTCAGCGCTGCAGCGGAGAAGAGCGTGCTGGGGGCCGCCCCCGCGAAGCGCGGCCGCGCCGTCTCCTTGAAGGCGCCGAGCGACAGCGCCGTGCCGATAACCGTCTCAGCGCCGGGCGTTTCCGAGAAGTCCTCGAAATCGATCTGCTTGGTCGGCTCGGCATAATCCATGCGACGATGGATCGCCTCCCCGCCCCGCCTGAACGTGCTCTCGATCGATAGCGAACCGAAGTAGTGGAAATACTGAATGCGCCCCGCGCCCTTACACTTGCCGATCCCGGCGATGTGCAGGTCGTCCTTGTATGACGTGTCCTTGGTGAGGAACGCCTTCAGCTGATCGTCACCGAGCCCGCAACCGTTGTCGCGACAGCGCACCGACATCACCTCGAGCTCGCCGAACAGATCGCTCGTCCTGAACACCACGTCCACACGGACATCGAGCGCCGGCGCCGAAGGCTCGGCATCCTTCCGGATCAGGTAGGAGTCGATGGCATTCGAGATCAGTTCCTCGAACACAACATAGGGGTTCGTACTGAGCTTCGTATTCTTGATGCTGCCCCGGATATCGAGCGTCATAGTCGTGTCGGCCCGTCTTCGAGGTGTCGCCCTTCCCTCTCCAGACCAGCGCCCAGAGGGCAAGTCAAGACGACTTTCTTCGCTCCACGAGACGTCCGCGACCGCACCTGGCGCAGGCGAACGACTCTGGAACACTCGCGCAATGCGGGTATCATCGCCCCTCGTTCAAGCCGCTGGAATCACTCCGGCGGATCGGGGGAAGTCTTGACGGCGTTCGAAATCCAGAATGAGAACCGGAACCCGGGCTCCGCTCTTCGGAACGAGGCGGCGAACTACCTCAGCGGTCTCTACGGAAACGGCCGCACCGAGATCCTGATCGCTGGAAAGAAGGTCGACGGCGTTTTCGAGCGAGACGACTTCGGAAGCCGCGAGACGATCATCCTTGAGGCGAAGGACTACGCGCGCCCCCTCCATCGGGACGACCTCAAAGCAATCTGGTCGGACTATGAGACGGTTCTGGATGAAGTGCGGCCGGCCAAGCTTCTGGTCATCTCCCGTCACGGTCTGGCTCCCGGCGCACAGGCCTATCTCGATACCCGCCCGCCGATGCGGCACCGCACGATCTGGGAGCTGGAAGACGAGGTGCTGGGCCTGCGACCTCACACCCAGGCGATGGCGGCCGCCTTTGAGGAGGGCGGGCTCAGCCGGTTCTACATCGAGGCCCGAGCCGCCGAGGTCGCGTATGATGCCGACATGGCCGAATCCGAAGGCGAGGTCGTCGGTCTGATCGACGAGGTCGTGGCATGGCTGGCTACGGAAGACCCCACGCCGCTGGCGATCCTCGGCGGTTACGGGGCCGGCAAATCGAGTTTCGCCAAACGCCTCGTGACGCAGCAGGCGGCGCAGGCTCTGACGGATCCCAGCGCTCGCCGTCCGATCCTGATCAAGCTCGGCGGGCTGTCCCGCTACAGCGATCTGGAGGGCTTCCTCGGCGCGATGCTGACGAGTCAGCACAATGTCCGGGGATACAACTTCACCCGCTTCCTGGACTTCAACAGCAAGGGCCGTTTCCTGATCGTCCTCGACGGCTTCGACGAGATGAAGCACGCGATGTCCTTCTCGGAGTTCCGCGCGCAGGTCGGTCAGTTCAATCAGCTCATCACACCGGGGGCGAAGGTGGTTCTGCTGGGCCGCCCCTCCGCATTCACCACCGACGCCGAACACCACTATGTACTGAAAGGGCGCATCCCTGCGCAGGATCGCTGGCGCAAGCTGCCGGGCTGGCCCGAGTTCAGGGAGTACCGCCTCGCCGATTTCAGCGACGCGGAGCGCGATCTCTTCATCGCCGGCTTTCTGGCCTATCAGGCCGGAACCTCGGGCGATGGGGGTGCGGATGCGGAGTGGGTCGACAAGCGTCGCCAGGAGGTGTCCGAACTCGCGGCGGCGGACCCTGCGGTTTTCGGACGCCCCGTCCATCTGAAAATCCTCGCCGAAATGGCGGCGGACCGCGAACAGGATCTGACCCGACTGCGCCGAAGCCCGTCGCGCTGGTCGCTTTATGATGAGTTCTTTCAGTCGCTGGCGCGCCGTGAGGCCGAGAAGCCCGCCCGCACCCCCATCGGCGAGAAAGATCGACTTCGTTTCCTGGCCGAACTCGCCTTTTGGCTTTGGAGAGATCGGGCCGCAGCAACGAGCTTCGTCGCGGAGGTCATTCCATCGGACCTTCTCGCGGACTTGCCGGATGGAGACGCGCACGAGGTCGAACACAAGCGTCGGGAGTATCTCGCCGGGGCCTTCCTGGAGCGGAAAGCCGGCGACATCTATTATTTCCCGCACCGGTCGTTCGCCGAATTCCTCGTGGCCTCCCGGATGTTGAGCTGCCCGCCGCAGGCAGGCGACCATGTCCTCTACGGGACCCTCGCGCAGGAGGGCGTTCTGGAGTTTCTCCAGACCCCCGAAAACCAGCCCCGCCTCCGCGCCTGGGCGGAAACCTTCGTCTCGGCGCAGGGCTCGCTCCGGCCGAGTTACATCCGCCTTTTGATCGATGCTTTCGGCGGACCAAACCCGCTCATCCAGCACATTCCTTCAACCTACTGGACATTGCCGATCCGACTGATCGGCGGATCGTTGAAGATCGATCCGTCGAACCTGGCGCCTCTGCGGACCGCGATGATGCAGGCTCGCGTTCCCGAGCTGGCGCTCGCACTGCAGTTGCTCGAGCCTCACGGCGTTCTCGCCTCTGAAGACACTGTCCGTCAGGCGCTGGAGCCGATGATCGCCGGCGTCCTGATCGAACGAACCCTGGGACACGTCCGAGAGCTGCCGCAGAATGATCGGCTCTCGGTCGATGGCGAAGAGGGCGAGCGCATGCGTGCGCTTGCGACCGCGGGGGTAAAGGAAATCGCGGCCGGCCGCACAGGGCGCGTGGTGTCCATGAACTGGCTTGGACTGCTTGAAGGGGCCTGGGCGGCGAGCCAGGCGCACGGCGTCGTCCTCAAGACCCACGCCCCTCAACAAGCCTCGGGTTACCCACCCCTCGAACTGCCTCTCGATGTCGTGCTCTCGACGATCCCGGTGGCATCCCGCCCACGGATTCAAGGGTTTCTGCATAAGCTTTCCGACCTGCGGCACATCATCGTTGTCGCGCGCCGTAACCCGCGCACGATCGCAGCGGATCGGCCAATCCGGAGGCCCTGAATTCCGCTCGCGCGAAGCCCTTCCCGGCGTCGTGCGGCGCGGTTGTGCAGGCGACGCGCGATCATCGGAGAATGGCCGACCGAGGCCGTGGGTGCGTGGTGAGGTGACGTGGGCGCCGAACGTTTGCACCTGATCGACGGACCGGGACCGCCGACAGGAGCGGCGCGCCGCCCAGCCGTCACTCAAAAGGGCGAGAGCGCCAGGTCGACCCTCTCGATCAGGGCCCGAAAGAGTTCAGCCGTTTCGGTCACATAGGCTTTGGTGAAGACCGTCAGCTTCTCGTTGTTCTTGTCGCGGCCGTTTCGATGGACGCAGTCGTGACGATGCTGAATCGCGACAAACAGCTTCTCCCTCTGTGTTTGCTCCTTGAGGAGTTCGACCTCCAGAGCGATCCGGTACAGCGTGTCGACCTTCGCGAGGTTGTGGTAGCGGATGTCGGCCAGATAGGCCCCGACCCTGTCTCGGATCAGGCCGGGATTTTCCTGGATCTCCGCCAGGGTGAACCTTTCCTTCGCCAGTTCCTTGTCGCCGGCGAGAAGCCGCCCCAGACGCTTCTCGTCGCCCAGCACTTCCTTGAGAAGCGTGTCGCCGAGGAAGGCTTCGAGAGCCGCAACGTGCTGAGAGAAGACCATCCGATTGATCAGGGCGCCGCCGTCGTCCGAGCCGTGGGCATCGAGATAGGCCTGCGCCTGCTCGAACGACTCCGCCCAGATTGAGAGCGGGTTTTCCGGGAGAGCGTAGTCGGACCAATCCTCCTCGGGAGAGTAGAAGGCGACATCCGCCGAAACCGCCGTCTCAGGATGGGCGTTGAGCCTGACCTCGCAACTGCCTGCGCTGTTCACGACATAGGCCTCAAAGACGGTTTCGCAGTGGGGGCATTCGACCTCGGTTTCGCCCTCGGAGTTCAGGTCCGACATGCTTTCGGCTGCGCTCCAGTCCGGCTCGGGCACCTCCGCGCTCGTGACCGCCAGGGCGTGGCAATCCGGGCATGTGAACTGGATCTGCGTCTCGAAACGTTGGGTCATGCGGGCGCGGTCCTCTTGAATGGGCGGGGGTCGGCATTGGGCCGACCGCGCGAACGCCAGATATCGCGGAACAGGACCGACTTCGCCCCCCAGTTGCTGTCTCTGGACAGACTATCACACGACCGGAGTAGAACGACGCCCTCCGAAGCTCCCAATACGCAAGAAGTTCGGTGATCGTCCGCAAAAAAGTTGCGGGTCACACGCAATCTATTGGCGGTCAAAATATAACCTTGCATTGCATCAAATATATCTGCACTAACTTGTGTAATCGGATCGGCCTCCCCCCGTTTCCCGGTCCGCCCATTGTTCAGTCGAGGGCGTCATGCAGACTTCCGAACCACGAGACCCCTATGGAGCGGCTCTGGGTGCTCTAAAGCGGTTCGCCGAGGCGGGCCGGTTTGTTCCGGGCGAGCCGATCGTGGTGACGGAGCTGGCGGCGGAGGTGGGATTGAGCGCCACGCCGGTCCGGGAAGCCCTGGCCTGTCTCGCGGGACAAGGGCTCATCGAGCGCAGACGCGGACGCGGCTACTTCTACCCGTCGCTGAGCCCGGCGGAGATCATCGACCTGTTCGAACTCCAGCTCGCCTATCTCCACGCCGCGCTGACCCTCTACCCCCGCGGGCTCACACCTTTGCGCAAGGCGGCCGTTGCGGTCGATCCGCTCGACGGCGTTCAGGCCCTTTTCGACGCGATCATCAACCAGTCGACCAACGCCGCGCTTGTGCTGGCCCATCAACGTGTCGTCGACCGGCTCAAGGCCGTTCTCAAGGCCGAGCGCATCCATGAAGAAACTGACGGCGCGACCGTAAGGACCATGGTGGAGGTGATCGTCGACGGGCGGATCCCGGCGCTCCTGGGTCTGCTGGAATCCTATCACGAGCGCCGCTGCTCACGCACAACGATCCTGGTGATCGAGGCCGCCTGATCCCCTCACTCCGTCCCACTTCGCGCCACCTCTTCCCGAGGCCCGACGCCGGCGAAGACCAGAGCGGCCAGTGCGCCAGCCGCCCCGATGCGCCGGTCATGGTAGCGCCCGACGGTCGCAGCGAACGCGGGCGCGGCCTCCTCATTGTAGGCGGTATAGAGCCCTATCGCCTCGTCACAGAGATCGTCAAACAGGGTCGCCTCATGGCGGCGCACCAGATCGAGCTGTCCGCTCACCTTCTGAAATCCGTCCCACAAGGCCTGATTGCCGGCGCTGCAGACGATGGTCGCGAACAGCCGGTTCACGGCCGCTATGGGACGACCGTGTTCGTAAGCGGGCGCCGGCGGACGCACGGCTCCGAGGGCGCGCAGGTTCACCTCGACGGCGATGCGGACGTAGTGGCCATGCATCGCCCAACGGTCACGGGCTGCGGTGGCGTCCAGCCGCAGGGTGACATAACCGCCGGTCGACGCACGCTCGACCAGTCCTTCTCCGCTCAGCCGAGCAAGAGCCTCTCGGATCGGCGTGGTCGACAGGCGCAGCCGCCGGGCCTCGTCCTGAACAATGACCGGCGACCCGCCGGCCAGGGCTCCCGAATGAATACGCTCACGCAAAGACGACAGCGCCTGGGTGAACGGGTCGCGATTACGCGCCATGTTCAGATTCCGATCTGCTCGGACCCCGGTCCGCCCCCTGATCGTCCACCCAAGCATCGTTCCCCAGACCGGCGAGTTCGTCTGCGAAAATCTTCTTCGGACAGGCCGCCATGCTCTGGCGCGCGCCCCGCCGATTTCTTGCGGGTTCTTCGTCTCGCTCCGGAACCATTCAAAAAAGTCGCACACGCCTGCATTGATTCGACACACCCAACACAGCACCTTCAGTGGTGAAAGGTCGAATCGCCTATGCTTTCCGATCCACCAGAAAAGTTGAGTGATGCACGGCTGATCGGTCTGGCGGCGCGGACGGTGCGGCGTGCCCGAAACATGACCGCCCAGCAGGTGGCGACCGCCATGAACCTGCCGCTTCGCACCTACGAATACTTTGAAGCCGGCGCTGGCCGGGTGAACCTCGACTACGTTCACCGGTTCGCCGTCGCGACGAACTGCGACCCGTGGTCGCTCTTGCTCGGCCCTTCGCTCGGCTCGATCGAGTTCGCGCGTCAGACGGCTGACAGCAAGCTCATGCTGATCTTCCTCATCGCCCTGGGCGAGTTCGTCCGGAAGATGGGAGACCGGCTTTTGACGCTCGATCCCCGCGCCCTGATCGAGGCCTTCACCGAGACCTTCCGCAAGCTGGAGGAAGAGAACCGGGCCAAGAGCGAGGAAACCGAGTCCTGGCTCGACGCGGGCCGCGACCGTCTGGCGGGCAAACCGCCGGAAGATGAGGTCTGAGCCGCAGCAGTTGAAATACACGACAGATATAGATTGCCGCTGGGGTCACCGCGGGCGCTCCATGACCTGCCGCAATCCGCGGCGACTTGCGAATGGAGGCTACCATGACCAGCACCGTTCAGATCCGACTGATCGGCTTCGGACCCGTCACCGCCCTCACCCGGGGCGCCATCGTCGGGCCGCCGCTGGAGATCGAAGAGACGCCGTTCGACGGCGTGGCCTGATCGCCCGGGACGAGCGTCGTTCGCGGCGCTCGTCTTGCCCCACATTGAGGATGACCGGTCGCCCGACAGCCGTCGCGGCGACGTTTGTGCATTCGCTCCTGTCCGATCGACAAGGCTCAAATACACGACAGATATAGATTGCGACCGCCGGCTTCGGAGCGGCTCCATAGGCTGCCGCAATCCTGCGGCCTCACAACCTGGAGGCTCTCATGACTGGCATCGCTCAGATCCGACTGATCGACCTCGGTCCCGTCACTGTTCTGACGAGGGGCGCGGTGATCGGCCCGCCCCTCGAACACGAGGAAATGCCGTACGACGGCGGGGCCTGACGGCCTCGGGGACGAACGCCTTTTGCGGCGCTCGTCCCCAGCCGCCGCGCGCGTGCCTCATGGAGAACCAGACCTTCGATTCCCCCACGCCCTTCGTCGCCGAGCCGGGGAGCGCTCTCGCCCACCTTTGGGAGCATCTGCATTTTGCTGTCGTCGATGAAGACGTCATTGTGCTCGATGAACGGACGGACGCTTACAGCTGCCTGCCCGGCGCCGGAACGGTGATACAAGTCCGTGGCGACCTTATCGTCGCCCCCGAACCCGTGCTGGAGCAACTTCGGGACGGCGGGTTTCTCGGCCCCTCGGGTGAGACCCGGGCCGTCGCGCCGCCGGCGCCGACCCGAGCCCTTCCCCTGCCGCCGTCGCCTGCGATCGATGTGGTTGCGACCACGCGGTTCTGGTGGTCCTGGTGGCGCGAGGGACGGAATTTCGAATCCCGATCCCTCGCGAGTCTGCTCGCCACGCACCGCCGGCGCTCCCCCTCCTCGAGCCTGTCCGAAGAGGAGGTCGCCCGTCTGACGGCGGCCTTCGTGCGCCTCCTGCCTTGGGCGCCGGGACAGGGCGCCTGCCTCTACCGGGCGCACCTGCTGAGGACCTTGATCCGGGACGCAGGCGGAGACGTGCGATGGGTGTTCGGGGTTCGCACCTGGCCATTTTCCGCCCACTGCTGGCTGCAGGTCGGCGACGCGGTGCTCGACGACGAGCCGGACCGGGTCGCCGTCTACACCCCGATCATGGTCGTCTGAGGTGGGGCATTTTCTGCATCTCGCCTGGTCCGACACCAGCAACCTTGCTCTCGCCGAAGGCCTTGTGGCTGAAGCCCAGGCCCGAGGGTTTGTCCCGGTCCAGGTCATGGAGCAGGCGTGGCTCGGCACGAAGGGGCCGAGGCCCCTGGCGGTCCACCATCCCGCCGGCGAGCATCTGCTCGTCCTCGGCGACCTGTTCGATGCCCTCGACGGGGATCGAACCCCTATCCCGACGCACGGCGACGACGCCGACCGCGCACGCGCCCTGATCCGGCGGTACTGGGGGCGGTACATCGGGATGTTCAGGACGCCGCGAGGCCAGGTCCGCCAGATCCTGCGGGACCCTTCCGGCGCCCATGAATGCGCGGCCTGGCGGTACGAAGGTGTCCAGGTCGTCACCTCCGAACTCTCCGACTGGCTGCTGGAAAGCGCCGCGCCGCCGGTCCAGATCGACTGGGACGTGGTGGGCGGTCTGCTGCGCGACCCCATCAATGCGACCGCGGCCAGTCCGTTGATCGGGATCAGGGTCGCCGAGGCCGGCGACCTGACCGATCTCAACGCCCGGCGAACGACTCCGCTGTGGCGTCCGGTAGACTTCACCGCCTCGGTCACCTCCGATCCCCGCGAAGCCGCAGCCTGGCTGAGAGGCCGGATCGACGGCTGCCTCGCCGCCTTCGCCAAGGTCATCGAACGGCCGGGCGTCGAAGTGTCCGGCGGGCTCGATTCTGCGATTGTCGCCGGCGGCTTTCAGGCTGGGGGAGCGACCCCGCACCTCTGGTTCAACATGTTCGGCCCGTTCGCCGAAGGCGACGAGCGTCGGTTCGTTCGAACCCTCGGAGATCGCCTCGGCTTCGAACCGCACTGCGTTCAACGCGCGATCAGGCCGATGACGACGGAAGGGTTCGAGGTCACCGCTCGAGGTCCCAGACCCGGAGTGAATGGAAGAGATTACTCGTTCGACACGGCCGTCGCGGAAGCCTGCCGGGAGGCCGGCGTCGACGCCCTCCTGACCGGGAAGGGTGGCGACGGGGTCTTCTTCCAGATGGGGGTTCCGGACATCTTCACCGACGTCCTTCGCGAGCGGGGTCTCGGCGCTGTGTTCAGCCCCGCACTACCGCAACTGGCGCGGTGGACACGCCGATCGACCTGGTCCCTTCTGCGCACCGCCCTGAGCACACCGCGACGCGCTCCGCTCGACCGGTCGGCACGCAGACTGTCCATCTTCAATCCGGAGAGCGTTTCGCACGATGCAGAAAGGGATCTGCATCCGTGGCTACGCGGGCTGGAAACGGTCCCGCCGGCCAAACGTCTCCAGATCGAATCCGTGGCGGCGGGCCTGGCCTATCAGAGCCAGTGCCGCCGAACGGAGGCTGCCGACCTGATCCATCCGCTTCTGGCTCAGCCCGTTGTCGAACTGGCGCTCGGACTGTCCGTTCCCCTCCTCACCGACGACGGTCGGGCCGATCGAAGGCTGGCGCGCGCGGCCTTCGCCGACAGACTGCCGCCCGAAATCCTGCACAGGCGATCCAAGGGTGAGATGACCGCCTACTTCGGGCGCCAGGCGGCCGCGAGCATTCCGTTCCTGAGAGACCACCTGCTCGGGGGTCGCCTCGCTGCGCGCGGACTTATCGACCGGGGTCGTACGGAAGCCCTCCTCGACCCTGACCGTCTGCTCTGGAAAGGCAGCGTCCCGGACTTCACGATGGCGGCAGTGATGGAGAGCTGGGTCCGGCGCTGGGAGGCGATCGGGGCTGGGGTCTGAGTACCGGCGGGACCTCGCCCGAGCTGAGGGTGCGGTCGAGGAAGGCCACGATCTCCGTGTAAAGATCCCGGATATTGTCCGGGCTCCAGAGGTGATGGCCCTCGCCCCAGTAGGTGAGAAGCCGTGCATCCTTGTTCTGTCGCCAGAGCGCCGAGAACATGATCTCGGACTGGGTGCTCGGCAGAAGATCGCGGTCACCGTGGACGAGAAGAACCGGTGCCGAGATCCGGTCCGCGCCGAACAGGGGACTGTTCCGGACATAGAGGTCAGGCGCGGTCCAGGGCGGCGCGCGCATTCGCCCCTGGCTTTCCTCGGCCCATCCGATGCGCTGGCGCAAGGAGAGTCCGAACTCCGGATTGTCCCGGTTGGCGGGAGAAAACTCGCCCCAGGCGGTCGCAAGATCTGACAGGCCCGCAACGGAGATGATGGCCTTGAACCGGTCCGTCTGCGTGGCGGCGACCAACCCAGCATAGCCGCCGAAACTGTGTCCCCAGTGCGCGACGCGGTCCGGATCCAGATCCGGGTACTGCGCGAGGGCGGCGTCGACCACCGCCAGGACATCCTCAGCGTAGTCCTCCGCGGGCTCCTTCTCCCGGTCGAGAGGCACGATCGGGATCAGCACTGCATATCCGCCGGAGACGACAAGCTGGGGGTTGGCCCAGGCGTTGAGCGCGGCGGGTTCCGACGGCGCGGCCGCAGGGCCGCCTGGGTAGGAGAGAACGACCAGAGGCGTCTTCTCCCCCCGCCACTGCCGGGGGCGATAGAGCCAACTGAACCGCTCTACGCCGTCCGCCCCCCGATGGCGGACCCGTTCGGGCTCGGGGAAGTCGATCTCTCCCATCCATGCGTTGATCATCGACAGTGTCCGGTCGGGGCGACCCGGCTGCTGAAGGCGCAAGGTCTGGACCCCGTTTTCCACGGTGCGGACGATGACGCCGTCGGCGCCGGCGTAGACGCCGGAGACGAAGGCGTCGCCCGTCGCCATCACGTCAGGATCGAGGTCCGGGCGGGCGATCGCACCATCGGACAGGCGCACCGCCATCCAGCCCCGCCGGGGTGGAGAGTTCCGCTGGCGTCGCTGCGACTCCAGATAGCCTGCGCCGTCGAAGCCGGTCACGACGCCGGTCGGAGCGACCATCGGCGCGGCTTCGCCAGAGACGGTCACGGCCCAAGGGCGGCCTCCGGCGACCAGCAATAGCCGCTCCCCGTCGATGGCCCCGATGTCGACGGACGGCGGACTGAGCGCCGCCGTCAGGTTGACGGCGCCCTGGCGTCCGAGCCGGTGCCAGTCGTTGCGCTCGCCCGTCGCGGTGTGGGCGAAGAGGACAGGCCAGTCTCCCAGCCAGTCCGCATAGACGCTGTTGAATGTGGCCACCCCGCCGCCGGTGTAGGGCCTGAGACCGCCGAGATCGTAGCGCTGCACGGCGTCACCGTCCGGGTCGACGCCGAGAAGGTCGCCGGCCTCCCATCCTTCGGCGCCGCGCGCCCACACCAGCAGACGATCCGAGGCCGGCGACCAGGCCAGCAGGCTCGGGGCGATATCGGCGTCGCCCAGCGGCGAGGTCACGGCGCCCGTCCGCAGGTCGGCAATGCGAAGCCTTCGCTCCCGATCAATGGCCTGCGGCTCGAACGCTGTTGTCGGGTCGAAGGTCGCCGCCGTGGCGGTCTCGACCAGCGCCAGGCGATCTCCGTCCGGGGAGAGTTCGAGGTCGTAGAACCAGCCTGCGGCGAGCGGGGTGGCGATGCCTGAACGAACGTCGAGTCTGACCGCCTGGTTCTGCGGAGGCTGGGGCATGTCGCCGGCGAAGGCGCCGCTGCCGAGGGAGGTCCGCTGCGCCGGTCCACCGGCGTCCGTCGCACGCCAGCGCGCCTCGAGCGCTCGCCTGCCTCGCGCACCGCTGGCCAACCATTGCGGCAACGATCCATCGGGTCTCACCAGCAGCAGGAGCTCGTCGTCCGAACGCCATTGCGCCGCCTCCCCGAAGACAGAGAGCTCCGGCGACAGGGAAAACCAGTGGACCGTCCGATCCGACATTTCCACGACCCCGGCCTGCCACCGGTGATCTCTGAGACGGAAGATCAGGAGTCTGCGCCCGGACGGCGACCAGGGCCCCAGGACGTGGCCGTCTCTCTCCTCCGGCCGAAGGAGGCTCTCAGCAGGCCGGCCCGAGGCCAGATCCACCACTTTCAGACGGCTCACGGTCCATGGGTTGCGGAGACCGAACTCGAACGACGTCGCCTGGTCGTAGGGCGCGCGTTGTTCAAACACCGCCCACCGCCCCGTCGGATCGATGGTGGCGTTGCCGAAGGACTCCGCCGCGAGCATGTCATCCGTGCGATAGGGACGACCCGGTGTTGCGGGCGAGGGAGATCCGGTGGCGACCTCAACTCCCGCCGGAGCGTTCTGTGGGATCTGCGCGGCAGCACCCCATCCCGCGCCCGACAGTAGGATGAAGGCCGAGGCGGCGACAAATGCGCGCGAACGCGCGCGGCGTCCTGCGGACGCCGTCTGGCGTACGCTCGAAGCAGCTCGGGGCATGACGGCCTACCAGCGCTTGATCAGCTGGAACGCCGCGACCCGGCCAAGCGGACCCGCCTGCCCCGGATCGAAGCCGAAGCCTTGCGGGGAGTCATAGAAGGGCGGGTCCGCGTCGAAGACGTTCTGGATCGTCAGGGCCACCTCGACGCCCTCGGCCAATCCGGTTCCGACCCCCGCCCAGCGCAGCTGAAGATCGGCGGTCGTGAAGGCGTCGATGGTCCGCCCCGCCGCGTCGCGGTAGTCGGCGGCATGGTTGACGCCGATCCGCGTCGACCAGTCCCCGCGCGTCCAGGTTGCGGCGGCCTGGGCGCGGAGATCGACGGGGAAGCCCACCAACCCGAGAACGTCCTCGCGAACGGCCACCGGGGTCACCCGACGGCTGTAGTCCAGCAGGTAGGATGCCGAGAGGGAGAGACCGAAAGCGTTGTCTCCTACGTCGAAGTCGTAGCTGCCCGCCAGATCGATCCCCTCGACGTTCAGTTCGCCGGTGTTGGCCCATCGGCCGTCGAGGATCACCGAGTAGGACGACGCCGGATAAAGGGTTGGCGAGACGAAGCGCGGGTCGGCGAGGAAAGCCTGGACGCGAGCCAGATCGGCCGCATTCCCGGGCGTGAGACGGGTGACGAACGGCGACAGGCTCGGATCGACGAGGATGCTGGTGATGTTCTCCAGCGCCGGTCGACCGATCTTGTTCTCGAAACGGATGTCAAAATAGCCCGCGCTGAACCGCATGCCGGGCCGGGGCGCCCATTCGACCCCGAGGGTGAGGCTATCGGCCGTTTCCGGTTCGAGGTCGGTATTCCCGCCGGACTGCAGGATCGCCACGCGGCTGACCCCGGAGTCGGACACGGTCAGGGGACCGAGCTGGACCCGATCGAAGACTTCGGTGAGGGCGGGGGCGCGAAAGGACGTCCCCCAGCTGGCGCGAACCGTGAACGGGTCCGAGGGCTGCCAGATCAGGCCGATCTTGGGATTGGAGGTCGTGCCGACGTCGTCATAGTCCTCGGCGCGCCCCGCCAGGGTAAGCTCCAGACGCTTGATCCCGGGCATTGCATTGGCCTCGCCCACCAGCGGCGCCCGCACCTCCATGAAGACGGCGCCGATGTCGCGGACCTGGGGGTCGCCGATGGTGATGACCGGAGCCACGCCCGAAGCGAAGTTCTGGCTGCGACGGTTGAACTCCTCGCGCCGGAACGACGCGCCGATCGCAATCCGGAGGTCCCCGCCCGGCAGTCTCAGGGGTGAGCCGTCCAGCATCAGATTGGCGGAGCTGATACGGCTGCGGTAGCGGGACCAGGTGTAGCCCTGCGAGATAAAATCCAGAACCGCGTCGCCGTTGGCCCCGCCCGACCCGAAGGGATTGAAGTATCCGTCCCGGGCTGCGTTGTAGGAGGTCGCCGGATTGTCGACGGCGTTGCCCAGCGCTTCGGCGAGGAAGGTGCTGTTAAGCTGGTTGTTCGTGCCGCCTTCGCTGAGCTCCTCGGCGAAGGCGCCGTAGGCTTCCAGCGTCCAGTCCCTCGGCAGCGCGATCTCGATCCCGGCGGTCCCGCCGAGGCTGCGCGACATGCCGTAGCTCTCGGTCGGACCGAGGTCGCCGATGAAATTGTAGGCGATCAGGTGGGAGGCCGAACCGGTCGGCGATACGAAGAAGGGGTTGTTGCGTCCGATGGTGAGAATGCTCACGGGCGCGAGGTTGGCGTATTCGAACGTCCGCCGGCTGAAGCGGGCGTCGGCGGACACTTCGATGTGCGAACCGAGGTCTTGGCGGACGCTCGCATAAGCGCTGTGGCGCTCCTGGAGCGGGAGGATGTCGACGTCGGCCCGCCGGTTGCCGAGGTTGGCGCCGCCTGCCTCGAAGTCCGACGGCGTGCGCGCCGTGCCGTCGGGACCGGGTCGGATCGCATAGGTGCTGCGATAGGCGCCGCGAGACGCGTCGAACACAACGATGCTGCCGGGCGGCCCGTAGAAGCTGCGGCGATCCGTGCCGCCCCAGGGCCTCAGATCGCCGGTGGCGGTGTAGTCGCGGTCCGCCGAGTTGAGCGCCGATTGATGCTGATACTCGTAGGACAGGAGCGCCGAGCCGGTCTCCCACCGCGTCCCGAACAGGTGGGACGCCAGCAGGTCCTCGCCCCCGCCTTGCGCCGCAGAGGCGCGCAGCCGGGTTTCCTGACCCTCATAGCTCCGCCGCAGGATGACGTTCACCACGCCGGCCACCGCGTCAGATCCATACAGGGCCGAGGCGCCGTCGAGCAGCACGTCCACGCGCTCGACCGCTCCACCCGGGATCGCCGAGACATCGGCGAACTCCCCCTTCATTCCGGTCCCCGCCAGGCGCCGCCCATTGACCAGAACGAGCGTCGCGTCCGCCCCGAGCCCTCGGAGGTTCACGCCCGTCGCCGTCGAGGTGTTGCTTCCTAGCGAGTCGGCGCCCAGCAGCAGGCTGTTGGGTGTCGCGTTGCCCGAATAGGACTGAGGCAGCCGAACGAGGGCGTCGGCGACCGTGGCGTCGCCGCGCCGGTCGAGGTCCGAGCGCGAGATCACGGTCACGGGGGACGGCGATTCCCCGGGGCCTCTCAAAAGCGTCCCAGTGACGACAACCTCGTCGATGACGGTGGCGTCGTCGGTCGCCGCCTGCTGCGCCGAAGCCCGGCGCAGAACTATCACGCCCGGCCGACTGCGCGACCAGACGACGCCGCTTCCGGCGAGCAGGCGATCCAGCGCCGTGTCCGGCGCATGCCGTCCGCTCAGTCCCGGTGTCCGAAGGCCGGCCACGAGGTCGGCGGTATAGAGCATCTGCACATTGGCCTGCCGGGCGTAGGCGATGAGCGCCGCGTCCAGCGAGCCGCTGGAAATATTGAACTCGCGGGCCTCTTGGGCCTGCACGTCGGTGGCGAAGGCCACGGCGGCGATGGGCACGAGCGCGACGCCGGCAAGCAGGCTTCGGGTGCAGATGGTCATGAGTTAGGTCCTCTCTGACGCAACGGCGCGTCGAACAGGAGACGCAGGGCCGTCATCTCATCTGAGTTGGAGCCTGAAATTTTTATCCGCCGACGGATCGCGCGGTGAGGCGGACGCCGCCGTCGGCCTGCGGCTGGGCGGTCAGACCGAAGAGATCCGAGACGGCCGCGACGAAGGCGTCCCTGTCACCCGTGGCGAAGGAGCCGTTGACCGCGACCTCCGATGCAGGCCCGGCCGCCAGGACAATCTTGTCCGGAAGGTAGCGATTGACCTCGGCGACGGCGTCGCGCAGCGGCGTGCCCCGGAAGACCAGGTGACCCTGCGACCAACTCGTCTCGACCGTCGCATCGACAGCAACCGGCGCAGGGTCACGACGCGATGTCTGGACCTGTTGCCCCGGGGTCAGGCGCCAGTTGCGGGTCTCGGCCTGGACATCGGTGACCGCGACCGATCCCTCGACGAGGGTCACACGCGCCCCGGTGGATTCGCGCCGGACGTCGAAGACGGTGCCCAGGGCCGTGACCTCCGTGCCCCCGGCCTCGACCCTGAAGGGGCGGGTCGCATCGTGGGCGACGGTGAACAACGCCTGACCCTGTTCGAGCACGATCCGCCGTTCGCCAGAGGCGAACCGCACCCTGATCCGCGTGTCCGTATCCAGCCGGACCTGGGTCCCGTCGTCGAGCGCGACGACCCGTTGGCCGCCGATCTCCGTTTCGTACAGGCCTCGCGTGGGCAACCAGAAGACCAGCGCTAGCGCCAGGGCGGCCACGGGGACGAGGACGACCGCGACCGGGAAGAGCCGTCTGGACCATTCGCGTTTCGTCCTTGGCCTTGAGGTCCGCAAGGTGGCCTGGGTCAGGTTCTGGATGTCGCCATCCGACGAGAGGGATCCCGTGCTCCGCCAAAGACGCTCGACCTTGTGATAGGCCTCCACGTTGCCAGCGGTCTCGCGCCACGTCTTGAACGCATGGAGCGTGTCGGCGGACACGGGGCGTTCCCCGAGTCGGACATGCCACTCGACCGCTTCACGGTCCGCAACGCCTGTCGCGCTCTGCGGGTCGCTCATGGCGTTCCCCATCGGCTACAGCCGCAACTGGGCTGCGCAGTACTCGAGCGCCTTGATCATCCGCCATTGGACCGTGGTCACGGGGATGTTCAGCCGCTCGCCTATCTCTTGATACTCCAGATGCGCGAAACGGCTCAAGACGAACACGTCCCTTAGTCGGGGCGGCATCGTCATAACGATCTGCTTGAGAAGGACCATGTCGATCTGAGAGGCGGGATCCACGAGCGGATCAGGGTCCAGCCGATCGTTGGCCCCGAGAGGCGCTGGCCCCCGCCGCCTGGCCTTATCAATGATCAGGTTGTCGACGATCTTCAAAAGCAGCGCCTTGGGATGCTCGATCAGACCCTTGCGACTGTATGGCGCGGCCCGGATCCAGGCCTCCTGGGCGAGGTCCTCGGTTTCGTCGCCGAAGCGCTGCCTCAGCCGCGCCGTGAGCCAACCGGAATAGGCGCGATAGAGATCGTGAAGGCCGTGATCGGCCTCCTTGTCTCCCACACCTCCAGTTCGATCCGACACGGGCTCGCCTCCAGATGATGAGGCGAGCCCGGCCGAAGCACCGGGTGTTGAGACCATGCTTGAGGCATGCGCCGACGCCTTTAGCCCCCAAGTCGTTGTCCGAGGGGCCTGGACATACGCGCCAGCCACACCGCTGCCGCGGAGCGAAGATGTAGAATGATCGTCTCAAGCGAGGTTCTCACGCCTCGGCGCCGCCCGAAGGCGACGCACTCAAAGCTTGAATCATGGCGGCGGGGTTTGCAAGCGGTGGCGCATTGGGTGCGCATGTCATCCACGACAAGCCAGCCGCGCGAGCCTCACCGCGCCTAAGCGCCCCATCGGGACACGCGCGTCTTGTCTGAATTCGCTGTCGCGGTCTTCAGGCGGTGAACGGTCTCATCGATGCGACCTTGCGTATCCGATCGACGACCTCCTTCGCCGCTCGCTTGGCCTCCCCTCGTTTCATGCCCTTTCGGCGCAGCTTCAGGGCGGTGTGGGCGAGGAAGAGCCGGTCCCAGGTCGCCTTGAAGCCCGTGTCCGCCACCTCGACGATGATCTTCGGCTTCTGTGGATCGTCCTTGAGACGATCCCCTGGCCGGCCAGGTTGCACATAGAGGCCGCGATTCTGGAGGATCTGCTCCACGATGACCCCATGGTTCTTGTTGAGATCGAATTCCACCATCACCACTGCTTCCACCGGGCGAAGAAGGGTCAGGATGAGGGTCACCGTCTCCTCACGGTGCGGAAGCCTACCCCACTGGACCCGGACGTCTCCCGGCGGCCCATGGTCGTGAGCTGCGATCGCCGCGTCGATATCGGGACGCTCCGTGGTGTCGAGGATGACCAGGGGAAACATCCGACCGTCGCCCACCCCCACGGTGGCGAGCGATCCGTCGGCGATGATCGGCGCGATCAGCTTCTCGTGGCTATGGTTCAGGGCGATCATCGCCTTGCGGAACGCTCCGATCATCGGAGACTCCAGGTCAGCATGTGGGTCTCGAGCGTCGTCTTCTCCTGATGCGTATCGGTCGCGACCAGCTCGTAGCCCTCGATGGTCGAGCCCTTCAAAAGGTCGGCGGCGACCGCGAACCGCACCCAACCTTCGACGGTGTGATGGGCGTCGATGCGCAACGGCATCAGGAGCATCGGCACGCTCTCGTCGGCATTGGGGATCGCCGGCGCCAACAAGGTCAACGGAATCTCGCGGCGGTGGCGGATGCACAGTTCCAGCCCGGCGACACTGTTGGCTGTGTCGGTTGGGTTGGCGATCTGGAGGTGGATGGCGAACGATCTCTTCCCGTCGATGTCGGAGACCTTGGAGTCGATGAGGCGGAGATCCAGCCGGGGCGCGCGACGGGCTTCCTGCCGCTCCGCCAGTCGCTGAGCGCGGTGCGCAGTGATCCAGCTCATGATCGCAACGACAAAGGCGGCGAGGGAGACGAGACCGGTCGCGATGGCGATCACGTCAGACGAGGTGAGACCTTTCATCCGATCGCCTCGCGCTTGCGGGCGATGCGCACTTCGGCAGCCGCATCCTGTGACGCCCTGAAAGGCCCATAGTCGGCCGAGATTTCCCCGAGGCGAGTGTTGTTCTCCTCATCGCCGACGATCTGGGTGAAGGCGACTCCCAGGGCGATCCCGATCATCAGGATGCGATCGAGCGTGTCGGCGATCCGCTCGGGATCCTCGGGACCGACCAGATAGCCGTTCCAGCTCTCACCGTCGTCAGCCATCCTCATGTGCCGCTGCAGGGACTTGCCGGAGGGGTGAACGGCATCGTCCGACATCACGCGATAAAGGAGGTACAGGTGTCCCAGAGGGCCGAGCTCCGCGAGCTTCGAGATGTTCAGGTTCGACACGGATCCGATGCTGTCCACAACATCCTGAAGCATCGCGGCGTCCGCGGACATACCGCTGCGGAGGATCGTTTTCGCCTGCCCCTTCTTGGCGGCGGCGGCATCCTCGATCATCACCGCGCGCGCCTTGTCCGGATTGTCGTGAAGCGCGGCCATCAGCAGGGTGTTCTCCAGCAGTCCGCGCGCCAGTGTCCGCGCCTCAACATCCATGCCGCGTTCGGCCATCAGCACCGCTCCCTGCAACTGGGCGCAGGACCGATGCAGGAGAAGCAGGGCCATCGGCTCGCGGTCGAACGGCATGCCCCGCACGGTTTCGCAGGCCGCGGTGGCGGCCTTCTGAAGGCAGGCATTGAGGGCTTCGACGAGTTCGAACCCGAGGGCGTTGCCGTTCCGCCTGGCCTGGATGCGGTCCGAGATCGCCGTCGACAGAAAGCCTGCTTCGTTGAAAGTCGTCATGCTGCGGATAACACGGTCGTCCCGTCTTGAAGGCAAGGGTCGTCTCTCCCTACCTAGGATTCACGCCCAGGGCGCACGGGGAGGGACTATTCGGCGGGATGACGCAGCAAGGGTTCAGCGCGAAGGACATGGTCGGGGCCCGCGCCTTGTTGGCGTGGTCGCAAGCTGACCTGGCCAAGGCGGCGAATATTCACCCCAGCGAGGTCGCTGACTTCGAGCTCGATCGGCGTGAGGTCAGGCCTGCCGCCATCGAGGCCATGACTGAGGCGATCGCAGACGCCGGCGTCCGGAACGACGATCAAGGCCTCAGCCTCATTGAAGATCCCGCTGCGCCGACCCCCTTCTCCGGCGGGAACCCGACCCGCTTGATCGAGGCTTCCGACCTCGTCGTCTGGGCCGACAGCCGCGACGGCCAGGCTGGCATGCCCGAGCTTCTGAGCCGTTTGATCCGCGCCGAGCGCGGGGTCGCCGCCAGAGTTCGATTCCCGTCCGGCGACAGCGTCGCTCAACATGGCTGGGACGGCGAGGTCCGCGTTGTCGGCGCGTCGGTCAGGATTCCGGATGGCCAGTCGGGGTGGGAAACCGGGACCGACCAGAACAAGAAGTCAAAAGCCGATGGAGACATAGAGGCCCGAACGACGGATCACGGCGACCTCGACCCGGCGGATACGACGTTCGTCTTCGTAACGCCCCGTCGTTGGGCAAAGCAGAAGGACGTCTGGGCCAAGGCGCAGCGCGCCAAGCGCATCTGGAAGAACGTCCTGGCCTATGACGCCGACGACCTGGTGGACTGGATCGAGTGCCATCCCGGCGTCGGCCAGTGGCTCGCAGTCCGCCTTGGCAAGCGCCCTAGAGATCTGAAGTCACTCGCGGACCTCTGGGCGGACTGGTCGGGCGCGACCCAGGTTCCGTTGAGCGGAGAGCTTACATGCATCGGACGCGACGAGGATGCTGCGGTCGTCCTGCGGTGGCTTTCGGCCCCCGCCTCAGAGCCGCTGTTCGTTCAGGCCGAGTCCGTCGAAGAGGCGGCGGCCTTTTTCCATGCGACGATCGAGATGTTGCCTGATCGGTACTATCGCGCCGTGGAAACCCGCGTCCTGGCGCCGGAAACATCGGCAGCGGCGGCGGAGCTTGCCGACGGCCTGACGCCGCTCATCCTCATCCTCAACGAGACGGAAGCCGGCGTCGCTCAGCGGCTCTCTCGAAAGGGCCATTATATCTACGTCGCCCTGGGCCCGAACTCGGAGGCGCCTGACTCAGCGCGTCGGTTGGCGAAGCCGACCCGGAACCAGCTGCAGCAAGTGTTGGAGCGGATGGGCCTCGAGTACGGCCAGGCGCAGAATCTCTCGCTCGACGCCGGCCGTAGCCTCGCCGTCCTTCGCCGTCTCATGCCTGCGGCACCGGGCAGCCGTCCATCCTGGTCGATCCCGCAGCCGCCTCGTCCGATGCTGGGTGCGCTTCTCGCCGGCGGATGGCTCGAGACGCTGGACGGCGACAAGGCCGTCATCGAACAGCTGGCCGGCGTCCCGTACGAAGAGGCCGTCAGAGCGCTCGGGCCATACGCGACCGCTCTGGACGGGCCTCTGCGCAAGCGCGAAGACGCGTGGCGACTGAAATCGCCTCGCGACGCCTGGACCCTCCTCGCGCATAGTCTGACGGCTCCGGACATCGACCGCTTCCTGTCCGTCTATTGCGAAGTCTGCGCCGAGATCGATCCGACATGGGACATGGCGCCGGACGAGCGCTGGCTGGCTCCCATTCGGAACATCCACCCGCGTTTCTCGTCATTCCTGAAACAGTCGATGACGGAAACGATGGCGCTTCTGTCGTTGTACGGCGACCGGGCGGGTCTGGTGGACGGCGTCGAGGCGAAAGTCGCCAGGTCCCTCACCACAATTCTGGACGGCGCCACGGAGGCGATCTGGTGGTCCCTCGGACCCGTCCTGCCGAAGCTGGCGGAGGTCGCGCCTTCGGCCTTCCTTGGCGGCATCGAACGTGCGCTCGGCCCGACGCCCAGCCCACTGATCGCCTTCTTCGAGCCCGAGACGTCGACCCACACCGTCACGCGGCTTCCCCAGCTGATGTGGGCCTTGGAAAGACTGGCCTGGGATCCGGCTCTTCTGCCTCGGGTCGCCGACGTCCTGGCGCGGCTCGATGCGCTGGATGGGGGCGGCAACAACGTCGCCCGTCCGAAGCAGGTTCTCACCACGATCTTCCTGTCGTGGTCTCCTCAAACCCACGCGACGCTGAAGCAGCGGCTGGCCGTCATCGACGGCCTGCGCAAACGACATGGAGACATCGCCTGGGATCTCATGATCTCACTCCTGCCGCGCTCGCACGCGATCACGATGCCGACGTCGTCTCCGCATTGGCGCAAGGCCGCGCCAACCGACCGCGAGGCGTCGCCTGAGACGGTCGTCCACGACTGCGTCGTAGAGGTCTCAGACCGGCTGATCGAGGATGTCGGCAATCGGCCAAAGCGTTGGAAGGCTCTGCTCAAGGCCATGGAGCTCCTTCTGCCCGACGCTCGGGCTGGGATCGGCCAGAAGTTGCTGGAGGCGGAGCCGACGATCATCGGCGAAGAGGATCGCGACTTCACGCGCACGGCCCTTCGGAAGGTCCTGGCTCGCCACCTGGAATTCCAGGACGCGGACTGGTCGATCCCGGCGGATGAATTGACGGTCTTCCAGACCACCCTCGAGCGGTTCAAACCCGAGGATGTCCTCTGGAGGCATGCCTGGCTGTTTTCCAACGGCACCGGCTGGATGGGTTCCGTGCGCGAGTGGCGTCAGTCGCTGGACGAAGCGACCGCCGCCCGTGCGGCGGCCTTCGAGGAGATCGTCGAGGTGCGCGGAATCGACGGCGCGCTGGCCCTCCTCGACCGATGCGATCAACCCCGGTGGGTGGGAGAGGCGGTAGCGCACTCGCCCGCCGCAGCGTCCTGGCGGTCAGACTTCATCGAACGCGGACTGGCCTCCGATGACGGGCCGCTCTGGCAGGCCGCAGCCGAAGCGATCGGCCTTCTACGCGAGAAGGAAGGCGGCGCCGATTTCGTCACCCGCCTGCTGCCGGCGCCGGCCCCCCAACTGGACGAACGCGTGGTCGGACGCCTGCTCCACTTCCTCCCGGCGCGCCCCGAGACCTGGTCGGCGGTCGCGGCCTACGGCCTCTCGTCAGAAGATCGCTACTGGCGTACTCTCGCGGGGTGGGCGGTGGCTGAGACCAAAGAGGAAACCGAGCACGCGATCCGGCGCTTCAACGTCGTCGATCGCGCTCGTGACTCTCTCCATCTGATCGGAAGCCGCCTTGAAGTCGACCTCGATCCAAAGCTGATCGTCGAGACGCTCCACTTGGCGCTGAAGACGATGAACCAGGCGAGCGAGGACACGAACGAGCCGGTGATGCGGCTCCACTACCTCACGCGGATCCTCGCCCACCTCGAAAACCATCCCGAGGTGTCGGACGAAACCTTGGTCCTGCTCGAGTGGTACTACTTCCACATGCTGCGGTACTCCGAGCGACCCAGCCCGGCTTTACACCGCGAACTGGCGAGGAACCCGGACTTCTTCCTCCAGGTGCTGACCATGGTCTTCCTGCGGGACGACGACGGCGGCGGCGCAGACGAGGACCTCCCGGGCGGACCCGCGACGCCGGAACAGCGGGCCGCCATGGCCCGGCACGGCTACGATGTGCTGGATGCTTGGAACCGCATCCCCGGCGCAGACGACAAGGGGCGGATCGACGGCGCCGAACTCGAGCGGTGGGTCACGGAAGTGCGCCGCCGCGCGTCGGAACTGGGACGCAGCCTGCCGGCTGACCTCCGGATCGGCCGCATCCTCGGGATGAGCGCAAAACCAGCCGGCGAGGTTTGGCCTCCCATCGCCATCCGCGAGATTCTCGAGAGCGCAGGATCAGAGACCCTGGAGGATGCTTTCGTCTCGGGTGCGTATTCATCGCGCGGAGTGATCACCCGTGACCTGAGGGAAGGCGGTCGCAAGGAGCGGACGCTGTCTGACCGCTACAGAGATCACTCGTCGGCGATGGCGTCAGACTACCCCGTCACCGCCCGGCTACTGAATGACATCGCCGATATCTACGACGGGCGGGCGAAGCGCGAAGATGACGAGGTCGAGGAGCGGAGCTGGCACTGAGATGCCAGCCGAGCGTGATCAGCTTGCTGCGCCTCGAAGCTGATTGAGGCGCTCGCGGCAGACTTCGGCGACGACGGCCCCGAGGCGGCGGGCCGAAATCGCCAGCATTTCGAGGTCTTCCCGGCTGACATCGTACTGGTCCGAATAGCGGGCCTCGACATAGGCGCGCTTCAGCGTCTCGAACCGCCGCCGTTCGGCCCGCTGCTCACGCGGCCACGCCTCGACAAGGCGCTTGTCGATGTCCTCGGCCAGCGACCTCAGGAACTTGATGTTGTGGGACCGCGGGAAATAGAACGTGTGGACGAGCAGGAAACAGATGTAAGCCGCCTCCACAGTCTGGTGGAGTTGGAACGCTGCGTTCTTACGCCTCGAAAGCGTCGACTCCTGCGCCAGCAGGTGCGCGACGGTGTCGAGCCAGACTTCAATGTCCGCCTGCTTCGTATCGAAGTACCGCTGCGCCATCTCCAAGGCGTCAGCCGGCGTCATCGGCTTGGGAGTCGCCAACGGATGGCCCGGCAGCTCGTAGAGCATGACCCCGTCGCGGGCGATGTCGGTCCAGAAGTATTCGCCGCGTCCGAGAGCCTGGTTCACCTCGGCGAGGTCGTGCACGATGATGTTGACGATCCGGCCAACCGACGGGTCGTGGAGGATCTTATTCTCGGCCTCCCACCAGTAGTCGGCGATGTCGGTCAGCTTGGGGTGGCTGACGATGACCAGCAGATCAAAGTCCGAGAGGTAGCCGTTGTCCGGTTCGTCCACCCAGTCGGTGCGGGCGTAGCTGCCGAACAGGATGATCTTGAGGACCTTGCCGCCCTTGCGCCAATCCGACGTGCCGCCCGCGCCTTTCCGGAGCGCCGCTTCGAACTCCGTCAGCAGGGTCGCGCGGACGTGCGCCAGCTCCTGCTGCTGACGTTCGGGGAGATGGTCGAGGGTCGTTTTCATCGCGATGACTCTAGCGAGAAATTCGCGTTCTGCCGGATATATTTTGGCCGACCGGCACAGATACCCACGAAGCTAGGCTGGAGGCCGCACAACCGTTAGTCTCACTCCGAGAGCGGCGGTCACGCCGGTGGGATCATCGCTGAAAACCACCCTAGAACCTGCCCCTCGCGCCACAGAGGCCGTCGCCAGGGAGCCGCGCATTCTTCGAGTCTTCGCCCACCTCGCCAACCTCACCCAAGGACTGGCCGCACTTCGAAAGCCGTCGCTCCAGCGGATCACGACACGGCTCCACCGCGAGCATCTCCGGCGGAACGTCGCGTCCGCCGGGCTGCGGCATGGATCGGGCCGTCGCATGCTCGCGTTCGTCCGTCGACACTGGCGGGTGTCGCTCCTTGTGGCGATCGCCCTCTACGGCGTTGTCGGCACGATCACCGCCCTTGTGCCGCCCACCGATTACGGACCGCAAATACCGGGCGATCTGGCCGACTATTTCCGCGATCTCCAGACCATCAACCTGGCCCTGCTGGGCGCGCAGGCGACCTTGCTGGGCCTGGTCTATCCCCTGGTGATCGCCTTGGTCGGAATGCTGTTTGAGACGCGGTCCTCGACCGGCCACCGGCTTCAGATCTATTTCTCCGAGACCGAGGCGGCTTCCGTAGGCGGCCTGGCGCTGACCTACATCGCCTTCGTGGCCCTGCAGTCGCTCCTCTACGCCCAGCTCGAGCTCAAGGTCGTCGGCGCGATCACCGTGCTCAACGTGATCTGGTTCGCCATCAATCTCCTGGGCCTGGCCTTCTTTGTTCTGAGAAGCCTGGATTTCATCCAGCCGACCCGCCGCGTTCGACTGACGCGGAGCTACATCGCCAACATCGCCTGGCGCGATCAGTTGCGCGGCCTGATGCTCGCGAACCGCTGGGTGAACGCCGCGAGGTACAAATATCTGCCCGAGGACGCGGCCGAGTCCGAGTTCACCATCACGCCTTTCATCAGCGACGCCGACCTCGTCGCCCGCGAATTCTCCAGCCCACGCCGGCTGCGTGACATCCGCTTCGGCGTACTGTCCGTGGCCCTCAAAGCCAGAACGAAGCGCGCTTCGGCCGAGGACAAGGAAATCCGCACGACGTTAGCGGGATGGCCCGGTCAGGACTACGCCAGCCGCGCGGTCCTGGTTCGAGGCGTGGGTGAAGCGAGCTGGTCCGAACGCCGGCTATTCCTCGCCGCCTTCCGGTTCGGTCCCGTCTCACACGCGGACCCAATCCCGACGACCGAGGGCCTTCTGGCGGAGGGCGCCGCCGATCTCGTCTCGCTGTTCGATGCTGGTCGGCTCGATGATTTCAAGGCGCGCCTGAGGGAACTGCTCGAACAGCACGCGCTCTACTATCAGCTGGCGCAAACGCCCCAGAACCCCGGCGACCCACCCTTCAACTACGGCGCCATGGACGCCGGTTTCCAATCGCTCGCGATGGAATGGGTGCGCGCCTACATCCCCTTGCTGGACCGTCTTGCGGAACGGCTGAGCAGCGACCCCAAGTTTCTGGAGAGCGCGGCCTCGCTTGCCGCCCGGCTTCAGCACCGTGTTGGGAGCGCTCCGCACGAAGCGACCCGCGCATTGTTCTTCCCGACCATGTATCTGGTGCGCGGCCTGCTCCTCACCGCGACGCGCAGTCGAACCCTGTCGCCAGGGACGACGCCCGAGCCGACCTTCGCGTTCTCGGGTCCGAAGGCGGACGCCTATACCCGCGCCTGGCAAGATGTTGTCGGGGGCTGGGAGACCTTCGCCGAAGCTCTCGCTCCGCTCGGGACCAGCAAGCCGGCGCCAGGATGGCCCCAGATCCGGGCCCTGGCGCCGGGTTTGGCGCGACATCTGCGCGACACGGCGATGATGGTCGCCGTGGCGGCTCAATCCGGCGAGACCATCGCCATCCGCTGGACCATCGATCTCATGCTCAAATGGGACGAGCGCAATCGGCGGATCTGGCCGACGTCAAGCCAGGGTTGGGCCGTCGGGCGCGCACTGCCTACTCTGGAGCTGACGTCCCGGGAATGGGAGGCCGTGCCCGCCTCTCTCTACCGTCACGACGATCGCCCCGCAGAACCGATCGATGTCTTCGACGCGGCGATCGAGAACGCCTGGCGAGACACCCTTCTGGTGCTCGTCTGCAGCCTGATCGGACGCTCCGTTTCTCCCGCTCCCGGCGTGGTGAATGACGGCGCGGCCATGGCCGCCTGCGCCCTGTTCCAGAATCGGGAGTTCGACGCCGGCGCCTCCTATCACCCGCGTTCCGCCCCGCTGGTCACGGAGGAAATCCTGCGCTCGATCCTCCGCCTCGTCGGCGAGTCCGGTCGTGACGACGCAGCCTACGGGCGGTCCATCGAGGAGCTCGCCGAGCAAATCAGCCGCCTGGAGGGGCCGAACTACATCTCCGGTCGGGTCTATGGGTGGTCGGGAGAGGCGTCTCTCTGGGGTCAGAACACGACCCATGGCCTGCTGATCGCCGCCAGCCTGAATACACTGCCCGCCGGAAGAACGGGCAAGATCGGCGTGTCGGGCACGATCAGAACCCTTCTTCTGCCAGCCTCCGATGAAGCGCGACGAGCGATCATCCGGCATCTGGAGGGAATCCGCGATGCATTGCCCGGGATCGATCGTGTCCACGGAGCGGGGATAGCGTCCGCACTGACCGCATCCGTGATCGATGTGCCCGAGCTCGAGACACGTCTGGACCGGGTGCGGGAGTGGTTGGAGGAATGCCTTTCGCTCATCCACGTCGCGCGTGAGCAGGTCCTGTTGTCCGCTCCAGTCGACACCGCCGCGCTGAGGGCGATTTCCGACGCCGCCCAAACCAAGGGCTTCTCCAAGGCAGAAGGGGCCTTCCCGGTATCGGCCTTCGCCGTGATCGATCAATCCTCCGACGCTCTGAAGCCTAGGGTCTATCGCCAGACGCACGTCCGCCGAGGAAGCTACGTCTTGCCCCCGATGGACGACCGGATGGGCAGCGAGGGAGAGTGGTGGGCGCACGAACTCGTGGGTCGCGTGGGCGAGATCGTGCTTCTCGATGTGCTCGAGGCCTCCACCCCGTCGCGACGATCCCCGCGCAGCGCAGCGACCTATTGGAAGGCTCTGTCCGAAGCGCTCGAGGCCGTGCGCGCGACCGGGCAATCACCCGTGGTGATCCGGCCTCATCGGCAGGACCCTAAATGTCTCTGGGACTGGACCCACGGCAGCGGCGATCGCCCATCGGACTTCGCCTTCGTGCGCCAGCCGAATGAAGACGACAGCTACGACTTCCATCTCAACGGTACGCCCGTCTACTCGTCGAGAGCCGCGAACGGAGCCACATGGGTGTTCGGCGTGGAGCGGCTGGATCGGCTGACGTTCCAATCCTTCGGCGAAGAGGGTCTGACGAAACTGACGCTGGAGCCGGATGCGGCGAATCCGTGGTCGGCCTCCCTGCGTCTTGAGTGGGCACGCAGGGTCCGCCTGTCCGACGGCCCGGCGTTCCGCATCTCGCACCCCAAGCCATCGTCGTGACAGCCCGGCGATCGCGTTCCCGCCATGGACGGCGCTCGGCCGTGTTCCTACAGTTGCCCCACCTGAATGTTCGGAAGGTCACGCAGTGACAGAGGCGCTCCTCAATCAACTGGTCGAAACGGTAGAGGCGCACTACGCCGCCCCCGAGGCGCCGCCGCTGCTCGCATCGCGCTTTGGGCATAGCAACAAGGCCCTCCTGAACGACCTGAAGGGCGCCTATGGCGGACTGCTGGCTGCCGTCCGGGCCGCCGGCGAGGACCGCCTCAGGATCGCCGACACCCGCCCCGGGCGGGAGGTCATCGCGCCGGCGGACCGGGCCGCCGATATCGGCAATGAGGTGCAGCAACTGTCTGCGACGGCGCGGGCGGCCGGCTCCAGTTTCGACAGTCTTCCGAAGTCCGTTCAGATCGCCTTCTGTGTTCGGACCGAGGCCGGGGAAGTCGTCACCCTTCGTGTGACCTCGCCCTACGACTACAAACGCATCAAGGCCGGTGAAATGGTTCGGCCCGGCTTCCGCATCATCGCGGAAGAATATCGCAAGCCCGGTCTCGCCCTCGCTTCAGCCACCGTCCAGGACAAGCAGGCTTTGTGGCGACAGTTCCTCGCCTGGGCCCAGCAGGAGCAGCTCGACCCTGCGACCTTCCAGGCCGCCAAGAAAGACAGCAACGCCCTGGCCCGGTTCCTCGCCGCCCAGCCTTCGGACATTATCGGCCGCATCGTCATTCCGGCCGATATCGCAGAGATGCTTCTTCGGCGGAGCTAGGCGTGGCGGGGAAGGTCAAGACCAAGGCGAAGCCTGTTTCGCGAGCGAAGACACGCGGCGTCGCCGGCCGAGCGCCGCTGCTTGTGCTCGCGGGCTTGCCGCAAGCCAGCGCCGCCGCCGCCGCGAACACGATCAACAACGACGGAAGGACGCCGTGGCGGGCGACTACGGTCGCCTTCCCGGATCGCGACCCCGTTTACGACGTCGCAGCCGTCGAGGAGCTCGCTGCTCAGGTTCTCGCCTATGCCAGGGAGAACTATCAGGGCGAAGAGAACCCGGTGAACCCGACCCGCATCGTTCTCGCCTATGTCGACGATGAGTGGACCCAACCGTTATGGGAGGTCTTCGGCAGCGCCGTCTTCCCGATACGCATGGCGGACCCTGGCTGGGAGTGGCCGGACGGTCGCCCATGGCGTTTTGACGCTGATGCCGTGCATGCAGCCGTGAACCGCGCACGCGTCACCGCCGAAAGTGAGGAGGTGAACGGCACCCGGCGAAGGCTCGAAGCCCATCGTCGCGACGATCCGTTGCTTCTGCCGGCCCGAAACTTCGAGCTGGCCCGAAATGCGGTGTTTCATGACCGCTTCCTCGCCCTGCTGGAGAGCGGGATCGCACCTGCGGACATCGCCGCGATCGACGAGGACGTCGAGCGCCGCAAGTTCCCGTTCAAGCATCTGCCGAAATTCTACGCCAAGACAGGCGGGCAGAATAAGAGCTTCGCAATCGACCGACGCGACCTCGTCTTTGCGAAGGCTCATGTGGGCCAGGACGGAGGGGTCCACGATATCCCTGCGGACGCCGAAGAGGACCTGACCGCGGCCAGGCTGCGTCGGGAACTTGAAAGCCGCTTCCGGTTCGGGACCCCGCTTCAGCCCCCCGGCTTTCAGCACGATGTTCAGAGGGAGTTCGGCACCCCTCTGGTCCGGGAGCGCATGTTCTGCATCGATCGCGGCCCGGTGCATGTGTTTGGGGATCACGCCAACGTCTTCGGCAGCGACATGATCACCGCACACCGGATCGAAGACGCCCAGAATGAGTAAAGGGCGGGTGCTGGTGCACCCGCCCGATACATAGTCGCGTTATCTTCGTTTACCGCCGATTCAGTTGAGGTCTCAACTGCGTCGGCCCCAAAGCTCCAAGGCCCTATGTCCCCAGTGCCCGGTTTCAACGGATCCAAGATCCTCGGCGACGGCGAGAGAGGTGTTATCCCCTCGTCAGTCCCGTGCACTTCCACCAAAAATGGCTCAGGTGCGAATTAGGATAACGCAAAAACCTGCGTACTATTTAGGCGCAAACCGCCTTCACGACAAGCCGCACGCTTTAAAGCGCGCTGTGGAGGTGCGCCGGGCGTTGAGAACATGTGAGATTCGCATGCGCTCACGCCTTTAGCCGAAGCCTGTACATACGCGTGAGCCGCACCGGGCGGCGCCATTCTAACGTAGAGACAGGCCGACAGGTAGGTCGCGGCGATCGTGAACCGTCGTCAGGCCAAGAGCACAGCGGCAGCCTCGGCCGGCGTATGGACCATGTAGTCCGGCACGGCGGCGCTGAGAGCCGAGGCCGCTCCGTATCCCCAGGACACGGCCATGGCGGCCACATGAACGTGGTGCGCCGCTTCGATGTCCCGCACCTCGTCGCCGACGGCGCAGACGCGGGCCGGTTCGACATCCAGTTTACGGATCAGGGAAGAGAAGCGCGCCCCCTTGCCGAACAGCGACGCGCCGCAGCTAAAGGCGGAGATCAACGCCGCCGATGGCCCGAGCACCGCGCGGACGTTCTCTTCGCTGTTGGAGCTGACCACGGCAGACCGGACGCCGCCGTCATGCAGCCGCCGCAGAAGATCGGGGACGCCTTCGAACAGCGCGATCTGGTGCGCCTCATCGGCCATTCGCTTGCGCAAATCGGCGGCGATCCCCGGCAGGCGGAGCGGCGACACGCCCAACGCCTTGACGACGTCTCGGGTCGGCAGGCCCCGAAGACGTTCGATCTCCGCCACATCGGGAGACCGGAAACGATGAGCCTCGGCGAGGCTCGGCAGCTGGGCGATGAACCATGCCGCGCTGTCGGCGAGCACGCCGTCGAAGTCGAACAGGACGAGTTTGTATTGGGCCATTCGGATCGCCATAGCGGGAATACGGTCGGCGGGCACGGGGTCCCGCCCCGCTACGTCCCGCTGGCGATAAGAAACAGGGTGAATGGGGCCGTTAACGGCGACGCTTAAACGAGCCTTCAGCGCCTCGCACTAGGTGTCGGGAATGAGCTTCCCCGTCGCCAGACCCGATCGCCGCATTCTCGCGCGCCGCCGGTGCGCCGAACAGTGCGTCATCGAGTACGGCCAGGGAGAGACAGCGCCCGGGGTGCTGCGCCAGCTCGATCTGCACGGCGCTCGCGTCAGATTGCTCCAACGGGGCGCCTCGCTCTCGGGCGATGTCCGCATCCTCACGCAGGCCGGCGACGAGGTTTTCGGCGCGACGGCCTGGCGCATCGGCGACGTGCTCGGCGTGCGGCGGCACTCCCGATCCGAAGCCAGGATCAGGGCGCTCGGGGCAAGCTGAACCCCGCACTAGACCCAAGGCGCTAGAAGTCGAAGCCAAGCTGACCCTCTGCAATGACAGGGCCGCTCCGACGCCGGGGGCGCGACTTCGGCTTGCTTCCTCGCGGTGACGGCGACGGGTTCGGCTTTGCCGTCGGCGTCGCGATGACGCGGTCTTCGCGAGGACGGGGCGGCGTCGGCCTGATCGGTCGTGTCGCCGGCTGGGGTTCCGGTGCCGTGGAACCGCGGCTCTCGTTCCAGCGGGCGATATCGCGCTCGCGCCAGGCCACCCGTCCGGGCGAGATCGACACCGGCTCCGGAAAGTCTCCGGCCTGACGCATGCGCCAGGCGGTCGTGCGGCCGAGGCCCGTCAGGTCCCGGACCTGCCGCCAGCCCAGGAACCGCTCGAGCCCGTCGTCATGGGCCATGACGCTGCTCCAGAAGCGCCGTCGCGCGATCCCCCATGACCGAGGCGAGCGCCGCCGCATCGTTGGCCGCGTCCAGGGGATCCCGGCTCCACCAGACCAGCAGCACGGCCTTGAGCGGATAGCTGACCGTCGGATCGTTCATCAGGGTCTCGAGACTGGGGCGGGTGGTCGTCATGGGGTCGCCTCCCGACGCCGGGCCTCCCGCCGCAGCCGCTGGCGCTCGCTGGATGAGGCGGCGGGCGCCGTGATCTGGGCCTCGGCCCAGGTCTCCAGCAAGTCCAGCGGGTAGTAGGGCTTGTTTCGGATGTGCCGGCACGGCGGGCCGCCCGACCCGGTCGAATAGGCGCGCGCCAGGGTCGTCGGCTTCATCCGGATGCCTTTGCCCTCCAGGAATACGGACGCCTCCGCGCGGGTCAGGAGCGTCTCCCGGGGCGACGACGCGGCCGCCTCCGCGCCGTCATGAGGGGCCGTCGCGAAGGTCACAGCCCGGCCTCCGCCGGGACGCATTCCCGCGACGATCGCACCCCGCGCCCCGCCGTGAGCGCCAGGTAGCAGTTGATCACCGAGACGACGTAATTCTGGGTCTCGGTGATGTTCGGGATCCGGCCCAGCCGGGCGACCCGATCCGGTCCCGAATTATAGGCCGCGAGGGCAAGGCGGAGGTCGCCGAAGCGGAGGATCTGCCGGGCCAGATAGTCGGCCCCTCCCCGCAGATTCTCATAGGGATCGAAACGGTCGCGCACGTCGAGATCCGCGGCGGTGCCCGGCATCAGCTGGGTCAGGCCGCAGGCGCCGGCGTGAGAGCAGGCCTGGGCGCGATAGGCGCTTTCCACCACGACCAGGGCATGGAGCAGCTTGCGATCCAGACCATGCCGGTCGGCCGCTTCGGCGATGGCGTCGGCGAAGGGCTGGTCAAGGTCCGCCAGACGAACGGCCTCGAGGCCAGCGGCCTCCGGTGCGGGTGCTTCCGGAACGACGCCCACGAACAGGTCGCCGCCGGCCGGACGCCAGTCGACGCGGGTCTGGGCCGCGACCGGCGTCGCCGCCATGGCGATGACGGCGGCAAGAGGAAGAAGGTGGCTCACCATGTCAGGGTCTCCCGATAGACGCCCTCGATCTGGGCGGTCCTCACCGGCCCGAAGTACCGGCTGTCCAGGCTGGACGGCGTATCGCCGAGCAGAAGTCGTTCGTCGGCGGCGAGCCTGCGACAGCCTCGCCAGGCCGGAAGCGCGACGCCCGCGCTATCCCGGGCGTGGATGCGGACGGTGCGCATCGGCGCGATCAGCCACCGGCCGTCCGAACACACCATCTCGCCGCCCGTCGCCGCCACCCGTTTGATCAGCCGCACCTCGCCGGGCATCCCCTGGCGCGAGAGATAGGGCCGCACGATCTCGGGCTGACGAATGGCGACCACCGCGCCGCGCTCGATGTCCCGGGCGTCGGCGCGGACATAGACGCCCCGAGGCAGGCTCGGGCTCTCATTGATCAGGGCGACGGCGGGCCGCTGCGCCGCGACCCCGCCGACGGCGAAGAGGCCGACGGCGGGCGCGACGGCCGCCACGAGAAGACAACGAAGACGGGTCATCGGCGGTACGGCTCCAGAATGAGGTCGCGGGTGATCATCACCCGAACCGGAGCCCCCGCCCGGACCCTTATGGACGGCTGGACGCCGAGCTCGCGATCGACGAGCCGTCCGCCGACCTGGGAGGCCTCGATCGAGGCTGCGCTCCCCGCACTGGCGGCGAACGAGCGGTCCTCGGATCCGCCGCGCGCCAGTTCGCCCAGGGTCGTGATGGCGCCCGCGAACAGGGTCGCCACGCCGAGCGGCAGAAGCCTTCGATCCACCTCTCCCCGCACGCCGACCGCGCCCTGCGCGTCCACGCCCGGTTCTTCGGACAGGATCAGGCTCTTGCCGTTGGGAAGGATCAGCCGATCCCAGACCAGGAAGGCCCGACGGTCGCCGTGGGCGCTCTCGCCTTCGTGGCGTCCGATCAGGCGCGTCCCCTGCGGGACGACGAGATGGCGACCGGTGATGGAGTCGAACACATTCTGGCTGACCGTGGCCACGACCGGGCCGGGACGCGAGGTGTCCACGGCCGTCAGCAGCACGCCCGGGATGATGGCGCCGGCCTTCAGCTCATAGGGGGAAACCGGCGCCAGGAGGCCGTGGGGACTGTAGATCGCGCCATAGTCCCGCATCGCCGGGGACGGCGGCGCATCCGATCGCCCGCCTCCGGCCGGAGCGGCGGCCCCGCTCGACGGGCCTCCGAAGAACAGCCCGGACGCCGCCGCCTGCTCCACCGGTCGCGGCCCTCTGGGCGTCGCGGCGTATGAGGGCGCCGGCACGCGAGCGGGCGGCGGCGAGGCGACGGGAGGTTCATCTTCCGGCGTGGCGCCCCGGCGCTCCGGCAAGGCGTCCGCCCGGGCGAGCCGGTCATAGCTCGCGGGCTGGTCGGTCACCCGCTCCGAGGGTCGAACGCTGCCCCGGGCCTCGCCCGCGCCACCGGCCTCGGCGGCGTCCCGGGCCTGACGCGTCATCTGCGGCTGGACGACGAAGGCCCAGGCGAGCGAGCCGGACACAAGCAGGGCGGCGACCATCACCGCGCCCTGGACGACGAGCTTGCGGATGCGGACGGCGCCCGGCCGCGGCGCCCGGCCCATCAGGGGCGGCGGAGGCGCCTTGGGCGTCGCTGTCGGGGTGGACGGAGGCGGGGCGACGTCGTCGCGAGGGGTGTCTGGAGAGAGATTGGGATCGGTCATCGGGCGGCTCCCGGAATGCGACGGATGCGGACGATTTGCGGACGACGGTCTCCGAGCCGGAGCTCGGCTTCGTCGAACAGCCTGTCGACGATCAGGACGCCGTCTGCCTGCCGGTAGTTGACCAGCTGGAGTTCCTCGCCGGCCCGGACGAAGAGGGCCGGCGCCTCATCGATCGAGGCTCCCGGCGACAGGGTGATGAAGGTCCGTGCGCCGTCATTGAAGACGGCGGTCGGAGCCCAGCGCGGGGAGCGGCCTCGCGCCTCGATCCTGTAGCGGGCGTCGAGGGGCCCCTGAGGCGTCGCCGCCTGCACATCGACCGGCGGCAGGCCCGACAGCGGGTCGGCGACCGGGCGGCTCGAGGCGGCGAAGCCATAATCCCAGGCGATGGCGGCGTTGAAGGCGTCGGCGGCGCCGCTGCGCAAGGTCAGGAGATAGACCCGCTGGCTGGTGGTCAGGACGAGGTTGGTCTCCAGACCCGCCTGCAGGGGTTTGATCAGGACATGGGTCCGGGCGGAGGCGCCGGCGCCCGACTGGCTCTCGCCGATCTGCCAGCGCACCGTATCCCCGGCCGCCTTGGCCGTGACCGTCTCGCCCGGCGCCAGGGTGAGGGTCGTGACCCGCAGGGGGGCGGTCCAGACCTCGTAGACCCGACCGTCGGACCAGCCGAACACCTGGACTCCGCCCACGAAGCCGTCGGCGCTGGAGGCGGCGCGAGCGGATCGATTGGCTTGTGCGATCGCGGCGCGTCCGGACGGCGTCTCCGGCGGCGGCGTCTCGGCACGACGTCGACGCGGCGGCTCCGCCTGGGCGACCGCCTCGAGGTAGGGTCGTGCGGTGGAGTCCGGCTCTACGGGAGGCGGAGCCGGGTCCGCCTCAGACGAAAGGACGGGCTCGGGCGCGACTTCGGGGGTCGGGACCTCGGGCGTGATCGCCTCGGCCAAAATGACGGGGTCGGCGTCCGGCCCTCGCAGCAGGGCGCAGCCGGAGAGCGCGATAGCGGCGAACGCCGAAAGGGCGGTCACGCTCAGGAAGCGTCGGGGGTCCATGAGACATCCTCGATCTTGAGGCCAAGGGGATTGCGCATCAGCTCGGCCTCGTTGCGCGGCGGCTGATGGGCGACGGTGATCAGGGCGCGCCAACGCTCGGCCCCGGCCTGCTGGCCGTTCACGAACCGGGTCTCACGCCATTGCAGGTCGAAGGTGCGGTCGCTGCGGCGGACCACGTTCAGCACCTCGACATTGACCGCCTCGCGGCCGGCCTCCGCGAACGGATCATTGGCCTGGGCCCAGTCGTTCAGAAAGGCCGAGGCCTTCGGCGTGAGGAGGTCGTAGGCGCGCAGCCAGTTCTGCCGGATCACGATCGGATCGATCGATTTCGACCGAACGTCCCGGATCCATTGCGCGAGGGCATAACCGGTCTGGGCCTCGGTCGGTTCGTACCGGCCGTCCAGGGCCGTGATCCTCTGGGTCTGCCCCCAGTCGGACACCTCCACGACGAAGGGCCGCACCACCGCCCGATCGGCCTGGACCCACCAGCCGGCGCCGAGAAAGGCCGCCAGCGCGAGGTTGGCCAGGGCGATACGGCGCCAGTTGCGGGCATGGGCGATGGAGAGCCCCATCCGGTCGTCCCAGACCTGGCCTGCCCTCTGGTAGGGAGTGGCCTCGGGCGACGCAGTCAGGGCGCGCTTGGGCTTGAAGAAGGGATGCATGCTCAATCCTCGGATCTGACGGTGGGCTTGAGGGCGCCGCTGTTCTCGCCGGCCGGCATCAGGGCGCGACCGGAGTTGGCGATAAAGAAGGCCTGGAGGGCGGCGGATCGGCCGGCGGCGCGTCCCCCCTTCGCGCCCCCGCCCAACGACCGGTCCTCGGACAGGGACGGCCGGGAACGGGTCTCAGCCTGGGGCCCGGCCTGGCCCGGAGGCGGCCCGGACGAATCCGGCTGAGGGGGCGGCGCCTCCGACGGCGCCGGGGTGGGAGAACTCGGGGCCGCCGCAGCGCCCGAGGTCGGCGCGGCGCCGCCGGTGGAGGGCGCCGGATCTCGCGTGCGCCCGGCGGGCCCCAATCCGGGTCCAGGGCCCGGTGATGGCCGCGGTCCGCCGCCCGAGGGCGCGCCTCCCGAGGAAGGGCCGGGTCCCGATGGTCGCGCCGCGGACGCGGCCCCGGCGGCGGATCGCGACGACCCGCCGATCGCCGCGGCCCGTCCGGCCATGGCGCCGACGCCCGCGACCCCGCCGGCGACGAGGGCTCCCGCCCCGGCGACGGCGAGCCCGCTGGTCAGGGCCGCGCCCGCCCCGAGGGCGGGGCCGCCGGTCACCAGGGCCGAGGCCAGGTTGGGGATGAAGATCGCCAACATCGCCAGCAGCAGGGCAGCGACCAGGATCGTGAGGGCTTCATAGATGTCGGGATTGGCGGAGGGCTGAAGCTGGTCGAAGATCGTCCGCGCGCCGGAGACGACGATGGCCAGGGCCAGCACCTTGAGCCCCGAGGAGACGACATAGCCGAGCGGTCGTTCGGCCAGGAAGGCGGTCTTGTTCCAGATGCCGAACGGCAGGAGGACGAAGCCGCCCAGGGTGACGATCTTGAACTCGAGCAGGGAGACGATGATCTGCAGGGCCAGGATGGCGAAGGCCAGCATGATGCCGATCATCGCCAGACCGAGAATCAGGGCGTCGGCCATATTGCCCATGACGTCGAGCGGGTTCTCGACCGGGGCCGGCGTCTCTCCCAGGGCCTTCACGATCTCCCAGCCCTGCTGAAGGATGGCTCCAGGGTTGAGGAACTCCTCGCGCGACAGCGAGCCTCCCCCGGCCGTCAGACCCAGCTCCAGAAACCCGGCGTAGAGGGTCTCGGACAGGGCCTGCCAGTCGTTGATGATCCAGGCGAAGGCGCCGATCAGCAGGACCTTTCCGAAGCCGGACGCCAGGACCTCCCTGTTGGGCGAGAGCGCCCACTGGATCCCTGTCAGGGCCACGACGAGCGCGATCAGCAGACCGAAGACACCGTTGACCGACCCGGACAGGGCGTCGAAGCCGGCGGTGACGGTGTTGGAAAACACCACCATCAGCTCGTTCGGGGTCTCCATTCCGGGGCCGGCCATGACAGCGCTCCTCAGTCCCGGGCGTGGGGCAAGGGGTTGAAGGACGGAGCGGCCGGCGTGGCGGTCCCCCGTTCCCAGAAGCGGCGGCGCGCCTCGATCGCGGCTTCGCGGTCGGCGGCCTGACGCGCCGCGCCCTCGGCCATCAGCCGGGACTGGGCCAGAAGCACGGTCCGCATGCTGGCCAGATCCTCGGCCAGAACGGACAGCATCTGGGTCGAGGACTGGATCGCGGCCGTCTCGCCCTCCGCCGCCTCGCTCGCGGCCATGGCCCCGCGCAGGCGGCCGTCGCGGCTCTGGGCCAGTCGCTCCAGCTCGGCCGCCGTGCGCGCCAGGTCCTCGGCGGTCCGGCGCGCGGTCGTGGACCGATCGGCGCCGAGGGCCGTGAGGTCCGAGAGGGAGAGATCGTCCGGATACAGATCCGCGAACTGCCGCTGAACGCCATCGAGGGTCGAGGCCGTCCCCCGGACCGTGCGCGCCAGCTCGCCGATGTCGCGCAGGGTCTCAGACGATCCCGCGAGATGGCTGTAGGGCGAAGCGGCGAGGCTGCGGGCCTGATTGGCCAGAGTGCGAGCCTCATTGGCGAGGCTCTCGATCTGCCTGGCGGCCGAGAGCATCGCCTCGACATCGGCCTTGGCGTCATACACCGCCCATTGCGCGCTCGCCGGCTGGGGCGCCGCCGCAAGGGTCAGCGAAAGCGCTGCAAGCCCGCAGAGCCAGCGTCGGCTATTCGGCCGCGAGACGATGGGCGACGGCCGGATCGAAGCTGTCGAAGACGTTGTCGACATGATGGACTCCCTTGGCTTTGAGGAATTCGCGGGCGAAGCGGTCAGGCCGCGGATCGGCCGGATCGAGAGCCGCCAGCACGCTCTCGATGAGAGTCTGGTCCTCGGGAGACGAGGCGCCGCAGAGGGCGAGCCCGGCTCCGCTGAGCTTGAGGTCGAAAAGCCGCCGCCCTTCGGGCTGACGCAGGTAGTAGGTGCGCTTGGGGGTGGCCCAGGCGATCAGCTCCAGCTGGCGGCGGTTGAGACCGAACATCCGGTAGAGGTCCGCCGAGGCCGGCTCGAGCGCGCGGGGGTTGGGCAGGAAGATCTGGGTCGGGCAGCTTTCGATCAGGGCCGAGGCGATCGACGAGCGCACGACGTCGTCGAGCGACTGGGTGGCGAAGACCACCGCCACGCCCTTCTTGCGGAGCGTCTTCAGCCACTCGCGGATACGGGCGGCGAACGCCGTCTCGCCGAGGAACAGCCAGGCCTCGTCGAGGATCAACAGGGTCGGCCGGCCGTCGAAGCCGCGCTCGATCTCGTGGAACAGCGCCGCGAGTACAGGCGCGACCGCCGACGGGGTCGCCATCAGGCTCTCGAGCTCGAAGCATTCGAAGGCGGCGAGCGTCTCGTCTTCCGGAGCGACGCCGTCGATCAGGGCGCCATGAGGCCCCTTGAGCGTCAGGGGCTCGAGAGCCGCGGCCACGGCCTTGTCCTGGACCAGGGCCGTGAAGACGGTCAGCGTCCGCTGCGCCACGGGGGCCTGGGCCAGGGCGCCGAGCGCGGCCCAGATCTCCTCGCGAATGCGCGGCGTCGGCTCGAGGCCCGCGAGCCGGACGGCATCCGCCAGCCACTCCGAGGCCCAGGCCCGTTCGCCGTCATCCTCGATGCGCGCCAGGGGCTGGAGGGTGAACGCGCCGCCGGGCTGGAGCGGATGCCAGCGCCCGCCGACCGCCAGGGCCGCGGCCCGCGCGCTGCGGCCCTTGTCGAAAACCACGACCCGCCCCTCGGGATAGCGGAACCATTGAAGGGCGAGGAAGGCGAGCAGCGCGCTCTTGCCCGAGCCGGTCGGCCCAACGACCATCGCATGGCCGACGTCGCCCACATGCAGGGCCAGCCGGAACGGCGTCGATCCACTGGTCCTCGCGACCGCGAGCGGCGGCCCCTGCAGGCGCGGGTCCGATGTCGGTCCGGCCCAGACCGCCGAGACCGGCAGGAGGTCGGCGAGGTTCAGGGTGGAGACCAGAGGCCGACGCACATCCGCATAGGGCTCGCCCGGCAGGGAGCCCAGCCAGGCCTCCACGGCGTTCAGGTCCTCGGTGCGGGCGACGAAACCCTGGGCGTTGAGCGTCGCCTCGATCGCCCGGGCCTGTTCCGCCGCCCGTTCGGGATCGCGCGCCATCACCGTGATCGTCGTGGTCAGATAGCCGTAGGCGCAGGCGTCCGAGCCGAGGGCTTCGAGCGCGCCGTCGCACTCGTCGGTCTTGGCCGCCGCATCCGTATCGAGGAGCGGGACCTCCTCCTTGGTGATGGCCTCGCGCAGGAGAACCCCGACCCCCTTGCGCTTGGCGAACCAGCGCTTGCGCAACTTGACGAGCTCCACCTCGGCGTCCGCCTTGTCCAGACCGATCCAGCGCGCGCTCCAGCGATAGGGGAAGGGCAAGGCCCCGAGGGCGTCGAGCAGTCCCGGCCGCGTGCTCGCCGGAAGCCCCCGCACCGAGACCACCTTGAGCGTCTGGCCGTCCAGTGTCGGAGACACGCCGCCGAGCAGGGGCGCGTCCGCCAGCCAGGCGTCGAGGAACATCGGCGTCGCGGGCAGCGCGAGCCGGACCGACCTCGGAGACACGCAGTCGTGCAGCCAGGTCAGGATCTCCACGTCGTCGAGCATCGCGACTTCCGGAAGGGCGTCGGCCAGAAGGTCGACGATCTGCGCGGTCTCGCGGGCGAAGGCGTCCAGGGCGGTGCGCCAGTCCCGGCTCGCCGGATCTGCGCCGTCGAACAGGACGCGCTCCACCCGGCGGGTCTGGTCCGCCGGCGGAAGCCAGGTCAGGGCCGCCCGATAGTCGGTCTCGTAGGCCGGCTCGCTGGTCTCGAAGAGGGAGCGGCGCTCGGCGTCGACCAGCCAGGCCGCGGCGATCTCGAACTCACTCGTGGGATAGGGCTGGGCGGGGCGGCGACGGGCCTCGACATGGAGGCACCATCCGCTGCCCAGACGCTTCAGGGCGTTGTTGAGCCGCGCTCGAACCGACATCAGCTCCAGGTCGGAGGCTGACTCCAGATCCGGCCCCCGGAACCGCAGGCCGCAGGTGAAGGAGCCGTCCTTGTTCAGCACCACCCCGGGAGCGACCATGGCCGCCCAGGGCAGATGATCGGCCAGAAGCGCGGGCCGGCGGCGATGTTCATCCAGAAAGCGCATGCTCAGGTCTCACGCATCGAGATGGCCCGGCAGGGCCAGATGGCGGCGAAGGACGTCGAAGAACCGCTTGTCAGCCCGTGCGGCGTAGAGTCCGATCGCGTGGGCGACCGCCCACCACAGGAGGCCCAGCCACCAGATCCGCAGCGCCAGCCCCAACACAACCGCCACGGTGCCCATCAGGATGGCGTAGTCGCGAGGCATCCCCGCCAGGGTGACCGGCTCGGTCAGGGCTGCCGCGACCGGAAGATCCCAGCCTGGCGGGCGGTGATCGGACGACGTCTCGGACATCAGGCGATCTCCGCCCCGCCGGCGAAGCCGAAGAACTGCAGGAAGAAGGTCGAGGCGGCGAAGGCGATCGAGAGGCCGAAGAGTATCCCGAGCCCTCGCCGCATGGACGATCCGTTCTCGCTCATGGCGACCCCGGCGCCGAACAACACCACCGCCACGACGGCGGCGGCCTGGACGACCGGCCCGGTGATCGATTCCACGATCTGCTGGAGCGGTCCCTCCCAGGGCATCCCGGATCCGCCCGCCAGGGCCTGTCCGGCAAAGAACAGGCCGCAAGTCACCGTCGCGGCCGAAAGGCCACGTTGAAGTAAACGTCGCATGGTTTGAGTTCCTGTGGTCGGGCCGGAAGGTCGGCGTTGACGATCCACAGCAAGCAAAACCATCCACAGCCTGTCAACGCGGCCTGTGAATATATTTTTACGGCGGAGTCTTGCTTCTAGATCGCCCTCGAAATCCAGCGACCGTTCATCAAAGTCTTGCAACGGCGCAAGTCGTCCGCGACTTTCTTCGATTCACCCGGAGGGCCCGTCATCATTGACTTCAGACCTCAATGCGTCCGGATTTCGCCGGAATGCGCGACAGGGCGCCGACGAGAGAATCGGATCGACGCCAGGCCTCCCGAAAGCGCGAAGCGCATGACGTCAGAAGCTTGTCGGACCGCCGAATATTGTCGGGCGTGGCCTGCGACGGATCAGCATGGGACCGGCGGATGCCGGCGGCCCCTTAAACAGGGGCCCGCCAAGACGTCCGCGACCGCCTGGAAGACGGCGGACACGCGGTCGAGGCGGTCGTCCATCGATGTCGACGATCGCGCCGACAGTCTCTGAGCCGAGTCAGGCGGTCTCGCGCAGGAAGTCGTCCTCGTCCTCGACCTGCGCCTCCTCCCCCTGTCGGTTGGGACGGAACTGACGCCCCATGCTTCGACGGGCGCTCTGGATGGAGTCGTAGAAATCGTCGGCCGCCAGGCTCAGGCTTTCCGGCGCGAGGGCGTGACGCACGGCGTCGGGATCCCATTCCTTGTTGAGCTGCTTGGCCAGGGCGAACACCACCGCCCGACCGACGCGCAGGACCATGCTCTTCTCCGCCTGTCTAACGGCGGCTTCACGCATGGTGTCGAGGTCGGCGACGGTCGCATAGGAGGCCTCGAGCGCATCCTTCATCTCGCCGATCGACGGATAGAGCATGTTGAGAAACAGCTGGCCGTTCTCATAATACCGACCGGCCCGCCCCTTCAGCTGCTTCTCCTCGATCTCCTCGGCTGTCCTCAGCAGGACGATCTCGGGCGCGCGTTCGCGGTCTTTCCAGAGATCGGCCGCCTTCGACCCCTGCGGGGCAAGGTTCAGATCGATATGCTTTGTCTTCGGCCTGGAGGCCCCGCCGGCTCCGCCCTCGCCGTCACGCTGGGGTTGGGCGCCCACGCCGCTCGCTGTATCGACCAGACGGATTCCCGTGGTCGTCGGCCTCGGGGAGACCCGGCGAACCCGCAGGTCGTCGAGCAGCTTCTGAAGTTCGTCACGGATGTCGTCGCTGGAGGTGCTCTCCGGCGCGAACGACCGAATGACGTCGATGAGCCACTGGGGGCGATGCTGGGCGACGAGGTCGCCGAAATGGGCGGCTTGAACGGTGTCCTGCTCACCAGCCTGGTATCGCAGGAACTGACGGTAGGCCTCCGGCAGCACGTCTGCGTCGTCCGGCAGTTCGATATGGACAGAGATGTGCTTCGATCCGAAGGGGATGCCGAACAGGGGGGCGTTGATGGACCAGCCGCGCCCGGTTTTCACATCATAAAGCTCGTCGCGATAGACGACGCCGGCGAGACTCAGGGCCGACTGGATGGCGCCGCTGATCGAGCGGTTATGGCTCGGCGACTTCTCATAGGGCGGGTCGTAGAAATAGTGAATCTTCACGCCGCCCGGCGCCTCGACCGTCTCGGTCCGCTCAAAGGCTCCGGCGGCGGCGCGTCGCGGCAGGGGCTCGAAAGCCCGGGTCCCGTCTCCGAGCTTGTGCGTTCCAGCCAGCAGGGTCACGCGCACGCCTTCAGGCAGGCGGTAGAACCGGTGATACAAGTAGGTGGCCAGCCACTGCGCATCGACCACCGGATCGCCGTTGTAAGGCGCACGGGCGGTCTCCTGATCCGCCTCGTTCCCCAGCAGGCGAACTTCCGTCCAGTCCTCCGTCAGGTCGTATCCTTCCTCGGCGGCCAGCTCGGTCACATCGATGACCTCGACGAGGTCGCCGTTCTCCAGCGTTCGCCGAAGACGCCCGTACCGCCCGTCGCGCTCGCAGAGGATCACCTCATTGACCGCGCCGGATTTGCAGGAGCGATAGACCATCCCCAGTCGGTTGGACGGCAGGGACGCCACCTTCGCGCCCATCCCGAAGTTCGCGTCCAGGCCCTTCTGCTTGCGGATGGACGAGGCTAGATCGCACATCCGGTAGAGCTCGGCGGCGTCCATCCCCGGTCCGGTGTTCCAGATCGCAAGCTTGGGCGTGTCGTTGAACGTCACAGTGCGGAAGATGACCTGACGACTGCCTTCGGGCGCGAGGGACGCGGCCTCCATTGCGTTCTTGGCCAACTCCCGCACCATCATGGTGCGCGGGCAACGCTCGATGGTGGTCGAGACGAGGAAATCGACATCGTCGATAAGGATCGGGGTGATGCTGGACTGGGTCATGGCGGCCTACAGCTTGAAGCCGGACTTGCGGGTCCGGGGAGCCTCGAAGCGGGCCTCGACCTCCGCGACGGCGTCACGCAGCGCCCGCATGATCTTCTTCACCTCCACGTCCTCGTACTCATAGACCTGCCGGTTCGACAGGTTGCCGATCCGGGCGATCGCATCGAGCGCCTTGGTGGTGCGACCTTCCGCCAGTTCACGGAATTTTTCGCGTTTCTGAGTCACGAATGAGCATCCTTGTGATCGTATTCGTCGATATTTTCGTCGAATACGAACCACACATCCGCACGATTTGCAATCACGCGGATATTTCAGGCCTATGGGGGAGCTGCCTCTCAGCTCCAGCGCGCGGTACCCTCGTCAGCTTTCAAGGGGCAGCAGGTCATCGACGACCCGGCCCGTCCGGGTCCGGCGGATGTGGACGATGATGTCGATGGACTGGGTGATCATACGGTGCGGGATCGCTGGCCCGACCTCGGCGATCAGATCCTCGATCCGGGACACAGCCTCGCGGGCGGAATTCGCGTGGATCGTCGAAAGGCCGCCCGGATGCCCGGTGTTCCAGGCCTTGAGGGTTTCGAGCGCCGCCGACCCTTCGCGCATTTCTCCAACGACGATCCGATCAGGTCGCATGCGCAAAGCGTCACGGACCAGGTCGACGACCCCGATCGGCACAGGGTGGCGGCGTGTGAGGGTGGCGACGAGATCCCACGCGGAACATTGAAGTTCGGGCGTATCTTCAATCAGGAAGACACGGTCGTTCGCAAACGCCGGCTCTGCGAGCAGCGCATTGGCCAGCGTCGTCTTCCCCGAACCCGTACCGCCCGAGATCAGCAGATTCCGGCGATCCCGCACCGCGGCGCGCAGGACCTCGGCCTGCCCCTCCGTCACCACGCCGTCACGGACATAGTCATCCAGGGTCCAGATCACGGCGGGTCGTTTCCGGATCGAAAAGGCAGGCGCGGCGGTTACCGGCGGGAGAAACCCCTGGAACCGCTCCCCGGTGACCGGAAGTACCCCTGCCAGACGTGGATTCTCCCGGGTGACCGGATCCCCGACATAGTCCGCGATCAACCGGATGACCCGTTCCCGGGCTTCTGACTCCAACTCGTGGCCGGTATCGGCGCGCCCGGTCCCGACGCGATCCAGGACCAGGCGCCCATCCGGGTTGACGAGGACTTCGACCACAAGCGGATCGGTGAGCGCCTCCAGGATGTCGGGCCCCAGCGCGTGGCGAAGCGCCTCCAGCTTCCGTTCGCCGACGATAGGATGGACGCTCATTCGGCCGTCCCGCGCTGCGGCCTGCCGCCCGAGATCAACCGGGCGGCCGTGTCATCGAGAAGCTGTTCGATCCGGCGGTCCACTGCGGCGCGGGCGACAGGATCCTGATCCGTGACGGCGTCCGGCAAACGCATGAAGAAGGCGCGGGCGACCTCGATGACCAGCTCCTGGATGATTTGCACGTCTCGCGCCGTCGACCGCATGTGGTCTCTTAGCGCGCGGTCGAGCTGAAGCAGACGGTCGTCCGGATCGGCGGGGAGGCTTCTGGCCAGGCCCTTCGCAAGCGAGCGTCCGGCGGCCTGGCTGATCGGAATATTGGCCGAGCGCGCTTCCCGCTGCAGGGCGGCGACCACGCGGGGGTCGGTGAGATAGACCTGAACCCGCGTCGCCCCGGTCTCACGCCCGCCCATCCCCGCCTCCCTGCAACCCGTCAAGCACCGCCTGTTCCGCCGCGAAGGCGGTCGAAATCCGCTCGTAGGTCTCGGCCGCCCTGGCGGCGACGCGTCGGTCATGGATCGCCGCCTCCACCTCTTTGAACAGCGGCAGGGCCGCCTCCGGATCCTCGCCCAGCCCCCGTCGTCCCGCCCATGGGTGAACCGGTGCGCCAGGCGTGTCGACGCCAGCCGCCTGATCCGGCGGCGGCAGGTCCGCGCGCGTCCGGAAGGGCCGCTCCCTGTCGTAGAGGACCTTGCGTGTCCGCAGCGGTCTGTGCCCTGCCGCAAAGGTCAGCTGCACCTCGTCCGGCAGCGCCCGGACTTCGCCCGGCTCCAGCAGGGGCCGTTCGATCTCGGAGCGGGACACCGAGCTCCGGCCGGCGCCCAGCCCCGCCGGACCGCTGCGGCTGGTCTTCCGCTCCAGCACGGTGCCGGTGAGCTTGGACACCTTGTCCTGTGTTAGCGGATCGAGAGCGCTGAAGGCGGTGTAGACATGGCAGTTGTCGAGGATGGTGTTGTTGGCCCCATAGGTCTCGACGATGTCGTTCAGGGACTGGGCGACGAACATTGTCTTGATGCCGTAGCCGCTCATCAGGCGCAGGGACTTCTCGAAGAAGGCCAGTCGGCCCAGCAGCGGGAACTCGTCCATGAGCATCAAAAGGCGCCGGCGCTTCTCGCGGCCCGCGTCGTCGGCGTGCTCTGCGGCGGTCAGGGCCTGGGCCGCCGCGTAGAAGAGAAGCCGGATCACCGGTCGCAAGGCGACGGCGTCGGCCGGAGCGACCTGCACATAGAGGGAGACCGGCGCCTCGGCGCACATCAGATCGCCGAGCGCGAAATCCGATGCCGACATCGCCCGAACCAGATCGTCGCCGGCCAGCCATTTGAGATAGCTGCGCGCCGTGCCCTGCACCGAGGTGCGAAAGCGGTCGTGCATCGCCGCGTAGCCCTTCACCGCCGTGGAGATGAACGGATGGACCTCGGGGACGCCCTCGGGACCCAGACGATGAAGGGTCCGGACCATGACGTCGGCGGCGGCGTCCAGATCGGCGAGGATCGTTCTCACCGTCAACAACGTCTTGTCCGCGTCCGGCGCCGTGTAGAGGACGTGCAGGATCACGGCTTCGAGAATCTCGGACGCCGCCTTGTCCCAGATGGCCTCGTCGTCCCGTGCGCCTCCCGGATCGCTGAGGATGGCGACCAGCCGCTGGACCTGCGCCAGTTCCTGGGGCCCCGGTCTGATCTCCGCCAGAGGATTGAAGCGCGCGGACGCCGGGTCTCGCGGGTTGAAGTAGAGCGCATGACTGTGCTGGGCGCGCCAACCGGCGGTCACCCGCCACAGCTCCCCCTTGGGATCATGGACCAGGACGCTGTCGGTCCAGCTCAACAGGGTGGGGACGACATGGCCCCGTCCCTTCCCCGCGCGGGTCCCGCCCGTCACGAGCGTCGGGCGCAGGTCGGTCGTCGCCAGAAGACGGCCCTGCAACCGCCCGAGGACGCACCCCGCGTCGTGCCTCAGGCCCGCACGGCGAGCCTCCGCCAGGCCGCCCCACCCGCGCGTTCGCTTCACGGCGCCGCCGTCGAACAGAAGCAGGCCCCCGGCGCCCGCGGCCATCACGAGCATGAAGACCGAGAGCGGCAGGGCGAAGGCGTCCCCCTCCGCCGCCCCGAACCTCTGGCGCCAGACGAGGATCATCCAGGGCCAGTAGACGCCTGTCTCGTCCAGCCGGAGCGCCGGCCCCAGCGTCACATGATAGCGATAAAGCCAGGCGAAGGTCTGGGTGGACGCCTGAAGCGCGACTAGTAGTGCGGCGACAAGACCGGCGAGGCGTGCTGGCGGCATGACGACCATCCGTTCGAAGACCATCGAGACTTCGAGGGAGAGGGCCGTTTGAGGCGACTTTCTGGCCGCAAATCCGGTCCTCGGGCGCCGTCGACGCCGATATAGAGGCGTGTCACGCGGGTGAGCCGTTTTGCCCGATCCGGCCGGACCGCAATATATTCTCGCTGTCGGCTCGTCTCCGAGCCGTGACGGGTCAGTTGCCGCCTTCGCGCACCCCGGCGGCCCTCAGGAGGTCGCCGACACGACGACCGTCGAGCCGGCAGGTCGCGATCACCCGATCATAGACGATCACCCGGCCGCTACGTCCTCGCGTCGCCACGCATTCGAGGCGTCGGCCCATCACCAGACGGCGCAACTGGTCCCGGGCGGCGCGTCCGCCCGGTGCGTTGAGCTCCGGGGCATTGAAGTCCGCGAGCCTCACCTCGATCCAGGTGGAGGGGTTCGTGCTGTCGCCGACGCAGAGCCCGTCGCCATCGCCGACATAGCGGGTTTGCCCCGAGAAAACCTGTCCGGCGCGATCTGGCAGTCGCCCCTCGCACGGATCGGCATGGGCGATCGCGGGCGCGGCGAGGAGCGGGAGGATGAGCCACCATTTCATCGGATCAACCTGGGCCGATCCGGTCGGATCGAAAAGCGCGATCGGGAAGAAAGGAAGGGCGGCCGGGAATGCTCCGCTTGGGAGCCTTGCTGGAGACCGCCATGCGCCCGCTTCCTGACCTCGAACCCGCGATCGCCGCGGCTGGGCGTTCGCCCGACACGAGTTCCCTCGCCAACCTCGACGACCGCGCCCTCCTCGCGCTTCTGCTGGGCCGCAGCATGCGACAGACATCAATGCCCGCCGTGGACGCCCTGTTCGACCGGTTCGGCGACATCGCCGCCATTGCTTCCGCCGATGTGCCGGAACTGGCGCGCGCCAGCGGACTGGGACCAGCGGCTCTCACCGACCTGAAACTGCTTCGTGTGCTCAGCGAACGGCTGGTCCGCGCCGAGGCTTCGAGACGGCCCGTCATCACCAGCTGGACGGCCTTGCTCGCCTATGTTCGGGTCGCATTGGCCGAGGAACCCCGCGAGCAGTTCCGGGCCCTGTTCCTCGACAAGCGCAACCGGCTCCTGAGCGACGAACTGGTCGCCCAGGGCACGATCGACCATGCCCCCGTCTATCCGCGCGAGGTCGTGCGGCGGGCGCTGGAGGGGTCGGCCGCGTCCATCATCCTCGTGCACAATCACCCTTCGGGCGATCCCGAGCCGTCCCGCGCCGACATCGAGATGACGCGGAAGATCGTCGACGCCGCCAAGGTCTTCGACATCCAGGTTCACGATCATCTGGTCGTCGGGAGGGACGGTACGGCCAGCCTGCGCACCCTCGGGCACTTCCGGTGAGCCTGCGCCAGATCGTGGCGATCCTCGGCGGAGACCTCTACCAGAACGGCTTGCGCGCCAATGTGCCGGCGCCCGGCCATGGGAAGGCGGACCGTTCCGTCTCGCTCCTGCTCGATGGCGGCCGTGTCGTCATCCACACCTTCGGCGCGGCCGATTGGCGGGAGGTGCGCGACGACCTGCGGCGTCGCGGACTGGTCGATCACGGCGGTCGGCTCATGGGTGTCGCGGACACGCCGGACAGGCCCGTGATCGACCACCCCCGACGGCGGGCGGTCGCGGGTGCGCTCTGGCAGGATGGGGTAAGGCCCGCCCGGACCGGCGTGGTCGCACGTCACCTCGCCGTGCGCGGCGTCGCTTGGCGGGAAGACCTCGACGACCTGCTCGAACATCCCCGCGCGCCCCTCTCGGTCTACCGGCCGGGGCGGCGCGTCGGACGCGCGATGATGACCGGGATCCGGTCGCCCTCGGGGGATCTCACGGCCGTCGAGCTCACCTATCTCGCGACCAACGGGCAGGTCGCATCGGGTCTGAGCGTTCCCCGCAAGACCGTGGGCCAAGTCCCGCCGGGATCGGCCGTACGGCTGCGTCCCGCGGCGGCGCGGATGCTGGTGGCCGAAGGCGTCGTCACCACCCTGTCCGCCATGGTCCGCTTCGACCTGCCGGGCTGGGCGCTCATGTCAGCCGGAAACCTCTCGCGGTGGCATGCACCCCACCATGTTTCGACGGTTCTAATCGCCGGAGACCGGGGCGAAGCCGGGGAGATCGCCGCGATGCGGCTGGCCAGGCGGCTCGAGCGCGATGGCGTGGAAGCGATCGTCGCCTTTCCCCCAGCCCCGTTCGGCGACTGGAACGAGGCCGCTCGAGACCATCAGAAAGCGGGAAAGGAAGGGCGCGGACGGGCGCCGTAAAGGCGGGGATGGACCTCGCCTACGGCAGGAGAGCCCTCATGTCCCGTTCCACCGCCGTCGCCGTCGTCGCCACCCCCTTCCAGGTCGCGTCGACCCGTAACCGCCCGCTGGTCCATCTCCGTGATCTCGACATCGCCCCGGAGAACCTTCGCTTCGGCGAGCCCTCCGACGATGACATTCCGCTGCTTGCCGAGACTCTGTTCGCCGCCGGTCAGCTGCAGCCCCTGACCGTCCGGCCCGGTCGAAAGAAGGAAGCCGCCAACATGGCGCTCGACGGCAGGCGGCGCTTGCTGGCGCTTCGTCTTCTGGTCGAACAGGGACGTATCGACGACAGCTTCCTCGTCGATGTCTTCGTCGAGACGGATCCCGCCCGCCAGGCCGCGGCCGTCCTGCTCACCAACACGGCCGTGCCGGTCCATGTCGCCGACATCATCGCGGCGATCGGCCGGATGCTGAAACGCAAGCTCGGCGTGCCCACGATCGCCAAGGCGCTGGGATACGCGGAAATCGACATCAAACGTCTCGCGGCCCTTGCCGCCCTGCCGGATGTCGCGCTGCAGGCGCTGCGGCTCGGCCGGCTGAACCTGCGCCAGGCGCGCCTGCTCGCCAGGCTCTCCGACCCCGACGAGCAGGCGGAGCTGGCCCGGATGACCCTCGACGGTCACGGTTTCCAGGATTGGCGCGTGACCGAAAAGCTCGACGAGGCTCGCGTCACCGCGCGCGACCCTCGCTGCGCCCTCATCGGCCCGGAGCGATACGCCGAGGCCGGCGGCCGCTCCGAGACCGATCTGTTCGGCGAGCTGCCGCCGGTGCTGCTGGACCCGGCCATTCTCACGGAGGCCTGGACCCGACGTGCACGGGAGATCGCCCTGATCTACGAGGCCGAGGGCCTGGCGGTCCACGTCACGGCGGGCCCCGAACCGGACCTGCCGGACGATCTGGAAGCCGCCGGTTACGTCTACGGCGGCATGCTTCCGGCCACGGAGATGGCGGCCTACCGCGACAAGCGAGACGCCTTCAACGCCGCCGTCGAAGGGGTCGAGGCGGTCCTGACGGAGACGACCGACGCCGAGGCGGTGGACGCCGCGCTCGACGTCATGATCCGCGACCGCCTGGCCATGGATCAGGCGGGATGGAGCGGCCGGGCAGCCACGACCCTGGTCCTGCGTCCTGCACTACGCACCGGGATCGAAGTCCGGTGCTTCACGCCCGTGGAACCGGAAGTCGAGGACGAGACCGACGATGAGGCGCCCGCCTCCGCGGGGGGCATCGCTGCCGCTCCCGTCTACCGGCCGCCCGAGGTCGATACGCCGGAACCCGAGACCGAGGGCGTCAACCACGCCCTTCACGCCGTGCGCACCGACGTGGCCACCCGCGGTCTGATCCGCGCCCTCGCCGACGATCCCGGCGTCGCCTTCACGGCGCTGATCGCCCGCCTGTTCAATCAGCTGGCCGTCAGGACCTCCGGCCAGAGGTCCGAGTCCGCCCTCGCCCTGACCGCGTCCGCCTTCAAGCCGACCGGCGGTCGCGTCATCGAGGCGTTGGACGGCGAGGTCCGCCAGAGGCTCGACGATCGACGCGCCGCGTGGGAGGCGTCGGGCCAGACGGTGATCGCCTGGGTGCATGGTCTCGCCCATGGCGACAAGATGGGTTTGCTGGCCGAGCTCACCGCCCTCTCCCTGGATGTTCGGGAGGAGCGGACCACACTGATCCGCAAGTCGGCCCGGGCCGAAGCCGCTGAACTCGCCGAGCTTTGCGGCGCGGACATCAGTCTGCACTGGACCCCGGACGCCGAGTTCCTGAAGCCGCATTCCAAAACCCTGCTGCTGAAGATGCTGGAAGAGATGGACCGGGCCGATGTGAGAGCGGCCCTGCTGAAGAAGGCCGATCTGATCCCCTGGGTCGAGGAGAATGCGGCCGAGAAGGGATGGGCGCCGGCCAGCCTGTCCTGGACCACACCGCCCGACGTCGACGAGGTCGCGGCGTCGGACGCTGACGGTCCGGAGAGCGATACGGCGGAAGAGAGCGAAGGCGATGCTGACGACGGCGTCGGCGCCTTCGAGGTCACCGCTGAAGGCGAGGCGGCGCTCGACGACGCCGCCTGATCCAGGCGTGAAGACGACGAGGCCCGTCGCGACATCGTCGCGGCGGGCCTTCGTCATGGAAGGCGGGAGGAAGGGCGGCTGGGCGCGAGCCTGGAGGACCGGAGGGATGAGCCCGCCGCTCCAGGCGACGGAGCCCTTCCCATGACCGCCGCGCAGACACCGCCTCAGACCGCCAGCCTCTCGCTCTTCAGCGCACCACGCCCGTGCGACCGCGCCGCCAACCTCATGGCCGCAGCCCGGGTGCTCGCCACCCACCTGGCCCGGTCCCGCCCGCTGCACCGCAAACTGGTCTCCAGCGTCATGACCACCGGCTTCGGCGGGTCGGACGCCGAGGGCTTGTGGAACTGGCGGGACGCCTATGAGGCCATCGAGGCGGCGACCGTTTTGCAGATCCGCCGGCTGGCGCCCCAGGTGTCGCGGCTCGAGGACGCGCCGGCCGCCATCGCCGTCCTTCTGGCGACGGTCGGCGCCCTGGGTCTGACCCACAGCCGACGCAGCGAAGATCAGATCGCGCTGGACCAGTTCTCCACGCCGCCGGAACTGGCGGCGCTCGTGGTGCTGGCCGGTCAGGTTCGCCCGGGTGACCAAGTGCTGGAGCCTTCGGCGGGCACCGGGCTGATCGCTATCGTGGCCGAGGCCTGCGGCGGAGTTCTGACGCTGAACGAACTGGCCGAGGGTCGCGCCGTCCTGCTCGACGGCCTCTTCGTTTCGGCGACGCGGTCACGTCTTGATGGACGACGCGTCCAGAACCTGTTGCCGGGCGCGGGCGGGTTCGACGTCGCGGTCTGCAATCCGCCCTTCACCGATCTGGAGGCGCATCTGACCGGGGCCTTCTCGGCCCTGGCCGATGGCGGGCGCCTGGCCGCCGTCGTGCCGATCACCGCCCTCATCGACGAGGGTCTGATGCGTCGGTTGAGCGCCAGGGGGCGTGTCGTCGCCCGGATCGGCTTTCCGCCACGCGCCTTCTCCAGGCACGGCACCAGCGTGGAGACCGGGTTGCTGGTTCTGGACCGGCTCGAGGGCGGCGCCGCGGTCGCTGCGCTCGCGAACGGTGAAGATCTCGCCGCCTGTGCCGCCCTGGCCTCGGCTGTGCCCGAGCGCGTCAAGGCGAGGCCGAGGGTTCGCCTCGAACTCGGGGCGCAGACCTTGCTGGCGCCCCGGGACCGGTCACTCGCCCTGCCGTCCGGGCGTCTCGGCTTCCTCGCGGGAGCGTCCCCCATCACCTATCAGACCCTCGCCTGGACGGGCGAGGGCCGCGATGTCGGCCTCTACCAGGCGCACCGGCTGGCGCGGATCGCCCTGACGGCGCAGACGCCCCACCCGTCAGCCCTGGTCGAGTCCGGTCCGATGGCCTCGGTCGCCCCGCCCGCCCCGTCATACCGGCCGGTCCTTCCGGCGGCGGTGCGTCTCGACGGCCGGATCTCCGACGCCCAGCTGGAGACGGTCATCTACGCCGGCGAGGCTCACGCCGGCATGCTGCCCGCCTGGTGGACGCCGGGAGAGTCGGCTCGTCAGCTCAGGTTGTCGCGGGAGGAGGATGAGGGTTCCGTCCAGCTCCGGCGCGGCTTCTTCCTTGGCGACGGCACCGGCTGCGGCAAGGGCCGGGAGATCGCCGCCGTCATCGCCGACAACATGGCCCAGGGGCGGACCAAGGCCCTGTGGTTGTCGAAGAACGACTCCCTGCTGGACGACGCCCGGCGCGATTGGGCCGCCATCGGCGGCGGGGCCCACGACATCGTGCCGCTCAACAGCTGGAAGTTGGGAGATGGCGTGCGGCTGGATCGCGGGATTGTCTTCACCACCTACGCCACCCTGCGTCAGCCTGCGCGCGGCCAGAAGATGTCGCGGCTCGACCAGATCGTCGCCTGGCTGGGCGAGGATTTCGACGGGGTCATCGCCTTCGACGAGGCCCACGCCATGGCCAACGCCGCGGGGGGCGGCAAGGGGGCGCGGGGAACGAAGAAGGCCTCCCTGCAGGGGATGGCCGGCCTGGCGCTTCAGAACCGGCTGCCGAACGCCCGGGTGCTCTATGTCTCGGCGACCGGCGCCACCACCGCGGAGAATCTGGCTTACGCGGCCCGTCTGGGTCTTTGGGGCGGGCCGGAGGCGCCCTTCGTCACCCGCGACGACTTCCTCGACGCCATGGACAAGGGCGGGGTCGCCGCCATGGAGCTCGTCGCGCGCGAGCTCAAGGCGCTCGGCCTCTATGTGGCGCGGTCGTTGTCGTTCGAGGGCGTCGAGTACGAGCCGCTCTTCCACGCCCTGACCGAGGACGACATCAGCATCTGGGACGCCTGGGCCGACGCCTTCCAGCTGATCCACGCCAATCTGGGCGAGGCGCTGAAAGCGACCGGCTTCAATGATGAGGAAGGCAAGGCCAAGAGCGGCCTGGCCGCCTCAGCCGTCCATTCCGCGTTTGAAGGCGCCAAGCTGCGCTTCTTCGGCCACCTCCTCGCGGGATTGAAGGCGCCGACGCTTGCGGCGTCGATCCGGGCGGACCTGACCGAAGGGCGTTCCGCCGTGATCCAGATCGTTTCGACGAACGAGGCGGTGATGGAGCGAAGACTGGCGTCCATCCCGCCGGAGGAATGGAACAACCTCTCCATTGACCTGACGCCGCGCGAATATGTCCTCGACTATCTGCGCGAGGCTTTCCCGGTGAATCTCATGGAGGCGATCGAGGGTGACGACGGCTCGGTGACGCTGGTCCCGGTCATGGTCGACGGCCGGCCCGCCGTGAGCCAGGAGGCGTTGCGCCGGCGCGAAGACCTGATCGAGAAGATGGCGCTCCTGCCCGCCGTGCCCGGCGTTCTGGACGCCCTTCTGGACACCTTCGGAACAGAGGCGGTCGCAGAGATCACGGGACGGTCGCGTCGCGTCGTCGCGCGCGACGGACGCCGGCTCGTCGAGCGCCGCGGCGCCTCGGCCGCGCGGTCGGAGACCGACGCCTTCATGTCCGGCCGCAAGCGTATCCTGGTCTTCTCGGACGCAGGCGGCACAGGACGCAGCTACCACTCCGACCTCTCGGCGCCGAACCAGCAGCGCCGCTCGCACTACCTGGTCGAACCGGGCTGGCGGGCGGATGCCGCCATCCAGGGTCTGGGGCGCAGTCATCGCACCCATCAGGCCTGTCCGCCGCTGTTCCGCCCGGTCACCACCGACATCCACGGCGAGAAGCGGTTCACCTCGACCATCGCTCGACGGCTGGATTCGCTGGGAGCCCTGACGCGCGGCGAACGCCGAACGGCCGGGGCCGGTCTGTTCCGGGCCGAGGACAATCTGGAAAGCCCGTGGGCGCGACGCGCCTTGCTCGTCTTCTATGGCGCGCTCGGCTTTGGCGAGCTGTCGTCCATGACGCTGGAGGACTTCGAGACCAGGACCGGCCTGAAGCTGCGCGACGCCGACGGGGGGCTCAAGCTCTCCGACGACCTGCCGCCGATCCACACCTTCCTGAACCGGCTGCTGGCGTTGCGCATCGCCGACCAGAACGCCCTGTTCGCCGACTTCGACGGCATCCTTTCAGGCATTCTCGAAAGGGCCGCCGCCTCGGCCGACCTGGACCGCGGGCTGGAGGACATCGAGGCTGAGGAGTTGGCCGTGGTGGAGGAGGAGACCATCCGGACCGACGTCTCGACCGGGGCGGAAACCGCACTCGTCACCTTCGAACTCAAGGTGCGGCGTGAACTCGTCAGCTCGGACGCGGCGTTGGCAGGCGCTGAAGGCTCGGCCTTCCGCCTGGTCGTCAACGACCGTTCCGGCCGCGCCGCCCTGGCCGAGTTCGGGTTGACCACCACGACCGATGACGACCGGCTTGTTCCGGCGGTGCGCCTCTTGCGGCCTGACCAGCATCAGGTCACGCCGGAGAAGACGTTCGAGGAGTCGGCCTGGGCCCAGACCGATGAGGCGGCGTGGCGGGCGGTCTGGGACGCCGAAGTCGCCGCGACCGATCCGTGGCGGACGCGCCGCCTGACCCTGGCGACCGGCCTTCTGTTGCCAATCTGGGGAAGGCTGCCGTCCAAGGGCTGTTCGGTTCGCCGCGTACGCGCGCCGGACGGTCGGCGTTGGCTGGGCCGCGTGCTGGACGAGGTTCAGGCCGCCAGCCTGAAGACGGCGCTGGGCCTGACCGAGGTCGGCGACGCCTGGGCCGATGGCGGGCGCACCGCTGCGGCCGTACTCGACCGCAATGTCCAGCTCGCCCTTTCGGGCGGCCTGTGGCTCAAGCGATCGCGGGTCATGGACCGCTGGCGGCTGGAAGTGGTCGGGGGCCGCACCGACCGTGACGCCCTGGTCTCGCTCGGCTGCTTCGTCGAGATCATCGCCTATGCCCCACGGGTCTTCGTTCCGGTGGACCGGCCCGATGTCGTGGAGGGGGTGCTGCGCCGCCATCCGGTCCAGTCGATCCTGGAGGGTGCCGCAGCCTAGCGAAACAGCGACTTACGCTTGCCGGCTCACTGCGGGTCGCCGGGCGCGATACCGACAAGTCCGGCGACTGGAATCAACAGCGGCAGCGCGCCGACGATTACCAAATGGGAAGAGCGACACCGTCCCGCGAAACCCAGACCGGCTGCGGCCTGGCGGTCTGCGCTGCAGTCTCAAGGCCGTGCCGCTTCGGCCACTCCGGGGTGATCGTGATGACGCGGACCGAACTGCAACTGATCTCGCGTCAGAACAAGAAGGCCGAACCCCAAGAGACATACAGTCGCCATGGCGGCGGTCATGACCCGTCCAGCCTGCCCCTTCCGCCCGAGACGATAGGTCATGATCGCCAGGAGCGACATGAGAACGCCGAAGGACACGAACACCGGGATGCGGTAGGTCGCCGCCAGCGGTACGGCGAGACAGACGACGATCGCGCCGGCGACGAGGCTCGCGCCAATCGCGATCAGTGTGTCCTGCACCGGCCGGAACGGCTCTGGCCTCCCGTATAGCTTGGACCGGCCGCGCCCCTTGTAGCGCCCTGGACGCCATCGAGGAGCCTTGCTCCGGATCGGGGATCGCTTGCCCCCCATGGCTTCAGCCCTGCGCGTCCGCCGGGCGAGCCGCGCGGTTGGCCAGCCACACCCGCATACGGACAATTTCAGCTTCCTGAGTCCGAATGATCTCCTCCGCGAGGCCCTTGACCTCGGGATCCGAACCTTGGTCGAGCGCAATCCTTGCCATGGCGACCGCCCCCTCGTGGTGGGCGATCATCCCGCGCATGAAGTCGACATCGGCGTCGCCGCTGTAGTCGATGTTCATAGCGGCGTGCATCCGCTCGTTCGCCTCCTTGTAGGAACGGGTGGCGGGATTATCCGAGGCGGCATCGCCGTGCCCGGCATGCTGGTCGATCGGGCGTGCATCGACTGCCGTCGGCTCCGGCGCCGGGCGACCCTGCCGCGAGAGCATCCCGAAGCCGAAGACCGAGATCAGGAGAAAGGCGGCGATGACGCCAACCCAGCCGAGACGTTTCATTGGACTATCCTTTGCTTTCCTGAAGGCGGGTCATTCGACGCCGCGCGGACCGCGCCACGCCAGAAGGCGAAGCGCGTTGAAGACGACCAGCAGGGTGGAACCCTCGTGGAGGGCGACGGCAGGGCCGATGCCGAGACCGAGGATCGTCGCCGGGACGAGGAACGCCACGACCCCGAGGCTGACGAACAGGTTCTGGCGGATGATGCGGCGGGTTTGACGGCTGAGACCCACGGTGAAGGGCAACTTCGACAAATCATCCGCCATCAAGGCTACGTCGGCGGTCTCCAGGGCGACGTCCGATCCCGCCGCACCCATGGCGACGCCGACCGTCGCGGTGGCCATCGCCGGAGCATCGTTGACGCCATCGCCGACCATGGCGACCTTGGTCTCCGCCCGGAGTTTCTTGATGGCGTCGACCTTGTCCTCCGGCATCAGGTCGCCCCACGCCTCGGTCAGCCCGACCTGACCGGCCACCGCCTGGGCCGCCTTCTGGTGGTCGCCCGAGATCATGATCATGCGGCGAATGCCGAGCGCGCGGAGCGCGGTAAGGGTCTCGCGCGCCTTGGCCCGAGGCGTGTCGAGAAGGCCGATGACCCCGAGATCCTTTGTCCCGCGGCGAACCACCATGAGCGTCCGTCCCTGGTTTCGAAGGCCCGCGACGGCGATCTCGGTGTCCGGTGCGAGCGGAGCGATGGCGTCCGAACCGAACATCTCCGGTTTGCCGATCCAAACATCCTGGTCGTCCAGGCGTGCCGTGACGCCCTTGCCAGTCAGGCTACGCAAATCCGTTGCGGTTCGAACGGGGGCGGCGACCAACCGCTGGCTTCCGTCGCGGACGATCGCTTCCGCCAAGGGGTGATCGCTGAGCCGTTCGACCGCGACAGCAATCTCCAGGAGCTCGCTCTCTGTCGTCTGGCCGAACGGAACGACATCGGTGATCCGCGGCCGCCCCTCGGTCAGCGTCCCGGTCTTGTCAAACGCGATGGCGTCGAGCGCTCCCAGGTTTTCGAGCGGCGCGCCACCCTTGACGAGAACCCCGGCGCGGGCCGCCCGGGCGACCCCGGACAACACCGCGCTCGGCGTGGCGATCGCGAGAGCGCACGGACTGGCGGCCACCAGCACGGCCATCGCCCGATAGAAGCTGTCGCGGAACGGCTCGTCGACGACAACCCATGCAAACAGGAGGACGAAGGCCAGACCGAGCACGAGGGGCACGAAGACGCGCTCGAAGCGATCGGTGAAGCGCTGGGTCGGCGACTTTTGGGTCTCGGCCTCACTCACCATCCGGACGACCTTGGCCAAGGTGGTGTCGTTGGATCGACGCGTCGTTTCGATCTCGATGGCGCCGCCGCCGTTAATGGTGCCGGCGAAGACCACCGACGCCGCCGAGACATTCGCCGGCTTGGCGCGGGCCTCCTCGGGGTTCAGGACAGGCTGCTTGTCCACCGGAATGCTCTCCCCTGTCACGGGAGCCTGGTTCACGCTGGATGTTCCCTTCACGACGAAGCCGTCGGCCGGGAGACGCTCGTTCGGCCGGACGACGACGAGGTCGCCGACTTCCAGCTCTTCGACCGGAAGTTCGACGACGGCCTCTCCTCGCCGCACATGAGCGGTGCGCGGGGCCAAGGCGGCCAGAGCCTCGATCGCCTTCTTGGCGCGACCCATCGCGAAGTGTTCGAGGGCGTGCCCGAGGCTGAACAGGAACAGTAGCAGCGCCCCTTCCGCCCAGGCTCCGAGCGCCGCGGCGCCGGCTGCGGCCACCAGCATCAGGGTGTCGATCTCGAAACGCTTGCGCCGCAGATTCCCGACAGCCTCGCCGACCGTGAACCAGCCGCCCAAGGCATAGGCGATCAGGAAAAGGCCGAAGGGCAGCCATCCCGGCACGCCCGGAATGAATTTCTCGATCAGCCAACCAATCGTGAGCGCGACACCGCTGCCGACCGCGAAAATGAGCTCCGTGTTGGGTCCGAGGAAGCCGCCATGACCATGGTCGTGCCCGTCGCCTTCGGAATGTCCGTGGTCATGGCCATCGCCATCGAAGTGGCCATGGCCGTGACCGTCATCGGGCGTATGACTGGCCTCGTCATCGGATGGCGCAGTCGGCTGCGCATCAGGGCGCTTTGCAGTGGCTGAAGCAGCGTCCTCCGTCGCTCCGACCAGTGCGAGGCCGTGGCTCGCAAGGCGATCGACAAGCGTCTCACGGTTCGTGATCTGCCGGTCGAACTCCAGGCGCAGAGCGCCAGCCGGATCCAGCACCGCCTCGATCACGCCGGCTTCTTCGCCGAGCGCGGCCGCGAGCGTGCGGGCGTGCCGGGCGTGGCGGACACCCTCCACTCGCCCGACGAGATGCCCGAAACGCTCACTGACCTCGGCTCCGGCCTGACGCGCACGGCGACGGACCTGAGCCAGCGACAGCTGGTCGGGGTCGTAATGGATGCAAAGCTCTGGGCCTCCCTCGCCTTCGGCGACATGCGCCTCAGAGACGCCGGGTTCGGCCCGCAACAGCGCGATCAGCCGTCCAACGCAGCCGTCCTGCACATCGGGCGCATGAGGCAGGAGGACGGGAATGTTGAGGCGGAGGGTCTTGGGCATGATCGGGCTCCTCAGGAGACATCACGGGTAGGGATCGAGCGGTCAGGCACGAACATCCCGGCGCGCTGGGCGACGGCTCCAGCGACGAAGGCGGCGATCGCCAAAGCCGCACTCAGGAGGATGACCAGTCGCTTGCGGTTCATCTCGACCTCACGGTAGGGCGATGAGAGCGTCGAGCCAGCCGAGGTTCTGGAGGTGCTCCAGTCCCTCGAACACGGGCAACGCCAGAAGGAAGACAAGGCCGTCGCGGACAGTCCGGAGGAAGAAGGCCGGCCGGACGGACAGTTCCGCCTCATCACGCCAGAGGCGCAGGTTCGGAACGAAGCGGGGGGTGCGCACGACGTAGCTGCGGTAGGTGTCGCCGAAGGCCGACGTCAGGAAGCTTTCCTCTCGGCTCGCGACGATGCGGAACACGATCCAGCAGGCGACGGCGAAGGTGGCGCCGACGGTCAGGCTGCCCGTCTGTGCGCCGATCCCGAATGCGCCGATGAAGCTGAAAACATAAAGCGGGTTTCGACACAGCGAATAAGGCCCGCTGGTGACGATCTCCTGCTTCTTTCGGCCGCCGATGTAGAGCGAGCACCAGGCGCGCCCCAAGACGCAAACCATGATGGCGATCAGCCCGAGATGTTCGACGGGATGCTCGAGCTGTGGCTGGGCCTTCACGAGAGCGGTCCAGGCCAGCAGGGCGAACAACCCGGCGGCGATGAAGAGTTTGCGCCAGCGCTGGACGGAGGCGATGTCGATCAACGGCGGGCTCATGTCACCGAGCTCTCCGCGTCGCGTCGCGCAAGGCGCGCATCGCGTAGAATGTCGAAGCCGCCCTTGGCGGCTATGGCGGCGACCAGCACCCCCACCAGCAGGTCGGGCCACGACTGGTCCAACCACATCACCAGGCCGCCTGCGACGAGGATGCCGCCGTTCGAGGCGAAATCGTTCAGGCTGAATGTCTCGGCCGCCTTCATGTTGACGTCGCTGCTCTGCTGACGACGGATCAACAGCAGGCAGATCAGATTGATAACCGCCGCTACGACAGCGAGCACCATCATGGTCGGTCCGACCGGCTCGGTTCCCGTCAGCGTCCGGCGCAGGGCGTCGAGCAGGACGAGGACCGAGAAGATCAGCAGCATCACGCCGGAGACCTGAGCCGCCCGCGTCTTCCAGATCAGCGCGCGCCCGACGGCGAGGAAGCTGATCAGATAGACGGCCGCGTCGGAGCCGTTGTCGACGGCGTTCGCGAGCAGAGCGCTGGAGTCGGCGGCGAGGCCGCCGACTCCCAGGCCCACGAACAGCAGAGCGTTCAGGAACAGCACCACCAGGAGGGTGCGGCGCTGGACCTGCTCTGTTTCGTGGGCCCCGCTCATTCCTCGATCCCTTCCGCCTTCCGGTGTTTCACGGCCTTGGCCGCGAAGGTCGGAAGGACAAGGAGCGTCAGCGCGGTGGCCGTGAGCAGGCCTCCGATGACCACGGTGGCCAGCGGCTTCTGCACTTCGGCGCCGGCGCCGTGAGCGAATGCCATCGGGATAAACCCGACGATGGCGACGAGAGCCGTCGTCAGGACGGCGCGAAGCCGGCTTGTCGCGCCTTCGATGGCGGCAAGACGCGGCGCCGCTCCGCCCGTGAGACGCTCCCGAATGGCCTGCATCAGCACGAGACCGTTCAAGGTCGCGACGCCGGACACGGCGATGAAGCCGACCGCTGCGGAAACCGAGAACGGCATCCCCCTGAGGACAAGCGCCAGGGCGCCGCCGACCAGAGCCAACGGAACGCACGCGAACACCAGGCCCGCCTCGGCGAAGGATCCCAGAGCCATGAAAAGCAAGACCCCGATCAGGATGAAGACGATCGGAATGACCAGCCCCAGACGCTGTTCGGCCCGCTTCAGGTTCTCGAACTGGCCACCCCAGGTCAGGGAGTAGCCGGTCGGAAGATCGACGTCGGCCTCCACCTTGGCCTGGGCCTCGGTGACGAAGCCGCCCAGGTCGCGCCCGCGAACGTTGGCCTGCACCACCATCCGCCGGCTGCCGTCATTGCGGCTGATCTGGTTCTGTCCTTCCGCGACCTGAATCCGGGCGACGGAGGAGAGCGGCACGGTCACGCCTGTGGCGGTCGTTACCGGCAGAGCCGCAAGGGCCGCCGGATCATTCCGTGCATCATCCGCGAGACGGACGACGACGCTGAAGCGACGATCGCCTTCGAAGATTTGCCCGGCCTCGGCGCCGCCGACCGCGGCCGAAACCGCCTCGGAGACATCGGCGGCCGACAAGCCGTAGTTGGCGGCCGCGAAACGATCCACGCTGACGGTCAGGGTGGGCAGCCCGGACGCCTGTTCGACGCGAACGTCGGCAGATCCGGGCGTTGCGCGCAGGGCGGCGGCGACCCGGTCCGCAGTGGCCTGCAGCTGGGTGAAGTCGTCGCCATAGACCATCACGGCGAGGTCGGTCCGAACCCCCGAGATCAGCTCGTTGAAGCGCAGCTCGATGGGCTGGCTGAACTCGAAGCTGTTGCCGAGTTGTCCGGCGGCGAGCTCTTCGAACCGTTCGATCAGCTCCTCTTTCGGAAGGTTCGGATCGGGCCACTCCTTGCGGTCTTTCAGGACGATGACCGCGTCCGAAATGTTCGGCGGCATCGGGTCCACCGCCGCCTCCGCCGTCCCGGTCCGGGCGAAGACAGTCTTCACCTCGGGCTGGGCCTTGATGACGCGTTCGAGGGCCATCTGCATCGCCAGCGATTGTTCCAGCGAGGCGGACGGCACGCGCAACGCCTGCATGGCGATATCGCCTTCATCCAGGGTCGGAATGAACTCCCGCCCCAAAGAACTGAAGGCGATGCCGCCAATGACGAGGGCGCCGAGCGCGGACGCCAGGACGACTTTGGGCCGGTCGACGGCGGCGCGGATCGCCGGTTCGATCCAGCGCCGCGCGTATCGGAGGATGAAGGTCTCGTGCTCGTGGGCGTGGCCGTGCTCATCGACCTCGACCTTCTTCGGATCCCGGACCAGCAGGGCCGTCATCGCCGGCACGAAGGTGAAGGAGAAGATGAAGGCGCCGACGAGGGCCAGCATCACCGTTGCGCCCATGGGGATGAAGGTCTTGCCCTCCACGCCCTCAAGCATCAGCAGCGGCGTGAAGACCAGGAGGATGATCAGCTGGCCAAAAGCAGCCGGTTTGACCATCTGACGCGCCGCGGCTCCAGCAACCTCGAGCCGCTCCCGGCGTGTCAGCATTCGACCGGCTTCGGCCCGCCGCTGGCTGAGCATCAGCAGGGTATTCTCGACCACCACGACCGCGCCGTCGACCAGAAGGCCGAAGTCCAGCGCGCCGAGGCTCATCAGGTTTCCGCTGATGCCAAAGCGGTTCATGCCGATGACCGCGAACAGGAAGCTGATCGGGATCATCAGGGCGGTGATCGAGGCCGCACGGATGTTGCCGAGCAGCAGGAACAGCACCACGATCACCAGCAGAGCGCCTTCGATCAGGTTCTTGGCGACGGTTGAGATGGTCTTGTTGACCAGCGAGCTGCGGTTCAGGACCGGTTCGGCGACAACGCTCGGCGGCAGGCTCGCGGAAACCTCCTCGAGACGTTCGGCTGCGGCTTGGGCCACCGTCCGGCTGTTGCCGCCGGCCAGCATCAGCGCCGTACCAACCACGGCCTCGTGGCCGTCGCGGCTGGCGCCGCCGAGACGCGGCGCCTGGCCAATCTCGACGGTGGCGACGTCGGCGACCCGGACGACCAGTCCGTTGCGGTTGACGACGGGGGCCTGGGCGAGATCCGGGATGGTCTGCGCCAAGGCGTCGGTCCGCACGGTCAAGGCTTCGCCGGACCGCTGGACATAGCCAGCGCCAGCCTGGGTGTTAGCCCGTTCCAGCGCGACGACGAGATCGTTCAGGCTCAGACCGTAACCCGCCAGACGCGCGGCGTCGGGTCGGACCGCATACTCCTTCACATAGCCGCCGTTCACATCAACGCCGGCCAGTCCCTTCGCGGTCCGCATGCGCGGGGCGATGATCCAGTCCTGAACCGTGCGGAGATAGGTTGCGCGGGCCTGGGGCGTGGTCAGGAGTTCGCCTTCGGGCGTCAGATAGGCGCCGCCCGCCTGCCAGCCGGGCTCACCCGGTTTGGCGAGGTTGGCGCTGTTGAACGGCTTGAAGTCGACCGTCCACATCAGCACCTCGCCCAGTCCCGTGGTGATGGGCGCAAGCGCCGGCTCCACGCCTTCGGGCAACCGTTCGCGCGCCTGGGCCATCCGTTCGGCCACCTGCTGGCGGGCGAAGTAGATGTCCGTGTTGTCGGAGAAGATGACCGTGACCTGGCTGAAGCCGTTTCGGCTCAGCGACCGCGTGGTCTGGATGCCAGGAATACCCGCCATCGCGGTTTCGAGCGGATAGGTGACCTGACGTTCCATCTGCTCGGGCGCGAGCGCTGGCGCGATGGTGTTGATCTGAACCTGCCGGTTGGTGATGTCCGGCACGGCGTCGATGGGTAGCTGCGTCAGGTTGTAGAGGCCGAAGGCGGCGACGATCGCCGTCGCCAGGACCACGAACCATCGGAAGCGGACCGAGGCTTCGATAAGTGCTTTGAACATGACGCCCCCTAGTGCCCGTGCTCGGCTTCGCCCTTGGCCATTTCGGCCTTGAGCAGGAAGGCGTTGGCGGACGCCACGCGTTCAGATCCGGTGAGCCCGCGCAGGATCTCGGTGCGGCCCGCGGCCTGGCGGCCTGCGAGCACTTGCACGGCTTGGAAGCCGCCCTCGACCTGCACGAAGACCACGGTGTTTCCATCGACGGTCTGGACCGCCTCGGTGGGCACGGTCATCCCGCCAGTCGCCTCGCCGGTCACGATGGCGCCAGTGACGGCCGAACCGGCTGGCGGCAGAGACGCGCCAGAGGGTCGGGCCCGGATCACGGTCGCGCCGCTTTCGCTGAGACCGGCGTCGGCGGCGACGCCGGTGACGACGGCGTCGAACTCGCCGTTCGGCCCGGTCACGCGCATTGGCGCACCGGCACGCACATTGGCCGCAAGGGCAGGCGGTGCGTTGAAGACCATCTCGACACGAGCAGGATTGCTGACTTCCGCCACCACGCCGCCCTGGGCGACGAACCCGCCCGGACCGACCTGGACGCTGCTGACCACGCCCGAGATCGGACTGGTCACGCTGAGCCTGCCCGAAGCGTTCGGAGAGCCAGCGGCCGCCGAGCGGGCGCGAGCGGCGCGGGTCGCCGCCTCGGCGCTCAGGAACTGGGCGCGTGACGCTTCGACCTCCTGCCGCGCGACGATGCCCTGATCCGCCAGACTGCGATTTCGCTCATAGGCCTGGCGCGCCGCTTCAGCGGATGCCCCGGCCGCGTCGGCGTCCGCGCGGAAGGTCGCCGCCTCGCCGCTGACAAGGCTCACAAGCGGCTGACCGGCGCGGACCGACTGACCCGGCGCGACGAGAACGCGCTCGACGCGACCTCCGACGGCAGCGCCCACGGCAGCGCGAGAATCGACCATCGGCTCTACGCGGCCGGCGAGCCGGGTCTCCCCTCCTCCTCCGCCGCCGACGCCGACGACCGTGATGCCCGCTGCCTGGATCTCTGCTGTGGTGAGTTCAATCCGACCTTCGGTCTCTGCCCCGGCGGCCTCCCCCTCGGCGTGTCCCCCCTCTTCCTCGGCATGGCCGGCTTCGCCTTCGGCGGCAGCCGGCGCGGCGGGTTCGGAGGACCGGGTGGCCAACCAGAGGCCGCCGCCTCCGAGAATGACCAGGGCGGCGACGCCGCCGATCAGCAGGGTCTTGTTCGATGTGCGCTTGCGCATCACTGGGCTCCTTCGAAGGGGGCGCGGCCATCAAGGCGCGCGAGATCGATCTCGGCTCGGACGCGCGCGAGACGCGCGTCGACCGCTGCAGACCGGGCGTTGACGAGGGCGGTGCGGGTCACCCGCAGTTCGACCTGGGAAATGCGGCCGGACTCAAAGCCGATGCGGGACAGGCGATAGGCTTCCTCTGCGGCGGTGACGCCGCCGTCAGCAGCGTTGACGCGACTGACCGAGGCCGAAAGGCGAGCGACCGCGGCAGCGCGGTCCGCCTGGGCTTCCTGCCGCGCACTCATCAGCCGGGCGTCGGCAGCGCGAAACTCGGCTTGCGCCGCTTCGATGTTTCCCCGGTTCCGGTCGAACAACGGCAGCGGCATGCTGACGCCGAAAGTCAGCGCCGTCGCATCTTCCGCCTCGAAGCGGCGGATGCCGATACTGGCGTTGATGTCGGGGCGGGCCTGAACCCGTTGAACATCGATGCGTCGTTCGGCGGCGGACCGTTGGGCTTCGGCGACGCGGACCGTCGGCGCATCCTCGATCACGGATCCGATCGTCGTCGGCGCCTCGTCGAGAAGGCTGTCTTCGATCTGCGTGACCGGAACCGGGATCATGGCGACAGCCGTGAGACGGGCATAGGCCGCGTCGCGTTCCGCGACAGCTTCATCCCGCGTCGCGCGCGCCGAGGCAGCCTCGGCCTCCCCCTGAATGCCGCGGAGGAGAGGTTCGCGACCTTCCTCCACGAGGGTCAGGGCCGCGCGGGCATCCGCGACGGTCAGCGTGAGGGTTTCTTCCGCGAGCGTGGCTCGCCTCTGCGCGGCCTCCGCTTCGGCATAGATCAGGGCCAGGCGGCCTGCGGCGTCGATGACCGCAAGGTCTCGTTGAAGGCCCACTGCGCCGGCCTCGGCGCGAGCGGCGGCGATGCGCGTCGAACGACGTCCCCACAGCTCGAGATCCTGACTGATCGCCAGGGTCATGTCCGCGTTGTTCAGACCCGAATAGGGGCCTGAGCCATAGGCGTTCTCGACATCGAAGCCGAGGACAGGGTTGGGACGCACCCGTGCCTGACGGACACGGGCTTCCGCTGCGTCGTAGTTGGCGCCCGCCTCAAGGGTCGCAGGCGCATTCCCGAGTTGAGCGAGGAGTTGGGCATAGGTCGGAGCTGGGTCAGCCCATACGGGACTGGCCAGGGTCGCCGCGATCGCAGCGAGGGCGCAGCCGACCGCGTAACGCGGCCGCCTGCGAGATGTGGGAGACATGATTCATTTCCAGAGTTTCTGAGGACGAAGAGGCGCGCTAAGGCGCAGGTCTTCGGTCAGACTCTGGGAGGACGCTTCAGGCCGTCAGGCGTGATGGACGCCCGGAAGTCATCCTGTCGGCCGCTTTGCAGAGGAGGCTCGCCGAACGACGGAGCAAAGGCGTCCACGGCAGGACCGCGCGCCGTTGAGGTGTGGTGGCAGTGGCCGTGCGAGCAGATCCCGTGACCGCCGCTCTTGCCGCTGTGGTCGCCCTCGCTTTGATCATGATCGACGACCGCGTGAGCCGCAGGCGGTTCCGGCAGACAGGTCGCGGCGTCGACGGCGGGCGCAAAGAAGAAGGCGGCGAAGACAAGAGTCATCGCCACGATCAGCTTCGCCCATGTCGTCATCGACCAGGTCATCGCGCGCTGCATACTTTCGTTCTCGAAGTTAGGCAATGCGTTACAAAGTCCGAGCAGCGGCGTGGGCTGCGCGGCTCTCCGCCCTAGCCTGCACCAAGATCGAAATGGCGGACTGGAGGAAGACGCCGCCCAGCAGAAGGCCCGCCAGCAAGTCCGGCCACCGGGATCCAGTCAGCCAGACCAGCCCGCCGGCCGCGGCGACGCCCAGGCTGTGGATCAGATCGTTCCGTGTGCAAAGCCAGACGGAGCGCACGTTGGCGTCACCGTCACGGAAACGCACGAGCAGCAGGGCGGCGATTAGATTCGCGGCGAAGCCGACCAGTCCCAGACCGGTGATGACGACGCCTTCGGGCGGCTGCCCCGTGACCGCTCTCCAGACGGCGTAGCCGAGAATGCTCACGGCCATGACGAGGAGGCTTGCGCTTTTGAAGACTGCGGCACCGGACCGCACCCGCACGGACTTGCCGATGGCCCAGAGGCTGACGGCGTAGGTGGCGCTGTCGGCCAGGAAGTCCATCGCATTGGCGGCGAGAGCCGCCGATCCCTGCATGAGACCGCCCGCGGCGACCGCGAAGAACCCACCCAGATTAAGGGCGATGACGGCCATCAGCACGCGCCGATAGGCGGGCGAGGCCCCGTCGAACCGGACCTGATGGCCGCAGCAGCCTCGGGCCGGGGCGCAGGATTCTGTCGGAGCGGGCGTCGTCATGCACCCTTCATGCATCCTCTAGCCACTAGAGGATCAAGCCCTATATTTCGAGCATGGCCAGAGACCCATCCCCTCCCCCGCTCCGGACGATCGGGCGCCTTTCGGCCGAGACCGGCGTGAAGGTTCCGACGATCCGGTTCTACGAGAAGATCGGACTGCTGGAGGAGCCGCCCCGCACCGCGAGCGACCGACGCCTTTACGACGGCGCTGCGACGCGGCGGCTCGCCTTCATTCGCCACGCGCGGCAGCTGGGGTTCGAGATCGACGACATCCGCGCCCTGCTGGCGCTGTCCGACGAACCCGACCAGCCCTGCACGGAGGTCAACCGGATCGCCGAACGCCAGCTTGCGGCGGTTGAGACTCGCATCGCCGGGCTTCAGGCGCTGCACGCCGAACTCACCCGTATTCAGGCGGCGAGTTGCTCAGGTGGGCGGATTTCCGACTGCCGAGTGATTGAGGCGCTTGGAAACCATGCGCACTGTGACGGTCTCCACGCATGACGACGGCCCTTCGCGTTCCGTCACTCCAAACAACCTTGGCCGTATCGGTCAGGTGAACGACCCGGCGGAGCACCAGTGGTTCCGAAAGTCGAGCGTACTCTTCGTCGCGGTTGCCGGCCGCCACGAGCGGCCAGTCCGGGTGGATATCCCAGGCGAGGGTGAGAACGCACATGCCCCAGCATCGCGCGAAAGCGGATCGATAGCGACAGTCCAGGCGGTCACGCCCGGGGCGAAAGCGCCCGGCCGGGAGCTGAGGAGGAAGGGAGGTCTCGGGCGAAGCGGGATTGGGGAGATCGGCTCCCCGGCGGCTTCGCATCAACAGGAGACTGATATGCAGACCATGGTGTTCACGGGCCGCCTCGCGGCCGACCCCCAGATCAGCGACGACTTCGGCAAGGCGGTCTTCCGCCTGCTCGAACAGCGCGGGACCGACAATGCCGGCAAGGCCCGGCTGGTCGGCGTCAACTGCGTCAGCTGGTCGAAGGGCCTCAACGAGAAGGTCATCGCGCGCGGGCTGGCGCAAGGGTGCGAGGCCGTCGTGATCGGCGCCTTCATCGACACCGCCTACACCGCCCGCGACGGGTCGGAGCGGACGGCCAAGGAGCTGGTGATCAATCGGCTCACCGTCCTCGACTGGGCGGAAGACCGCCAGGCCGATGCGAGCGCAGACGCGGCGGACGACCGCGCCGCCGCCTGATCCTCAACCGCTCATCCTGATTTCAAGGAGACTGACCATGCAAACCCTGACCCTCGAAGGCTACCTGGCCGCAGACCCTTCCATCCTGTCGGCGCAAGGCTCCGGCAAGAAGCGCGCGAGCTTCCGCGTGGTGGAAACCACCCGCTTCCGGCGCGCCAACGGTGAACCCGGCGAGCGGACCACCGGCTTCAACTGTATCTGCTTCAACGAGGCGACGGCTGAAAACTACATCCAGCCCTATGCCCGAAAGGGCAGCCGCGTCGTGATCCAGGGCCATGTCGAAAACGACACCTGGACCGGCAAGGACGGGGTGGAGCACTACGACCTTCGCCTCGTCGTCAGCGACATCCGGTTGAAGAACCGGCGCGTCGTCGGCGAACCGTCCGAAGACCGCTCCGGCGTCGCCGATCGCGGCGTCGAGGCGGGCGGCGGCTACGATCTCAACGACGACATCCCGTTCTGATCCGAAGGGGAGATTTGAAGGGCCCGGGCGCGCTGCGCCTCGGGCCCTTCTTCGTGCTGGCGACGGAAAGGCCGGAGGAAGGGCGCGGTCGGACGAGCCATCGGGGCTCGCCGAAGGAGACCGCCATGTCCGCATGGACCCAAGCCCGTATCAATCTGCTGAAGCGCCTGTGGCCCGAAGGGCGGAGCGCCGAGACCATCGCCCTGGAACTCGGCGGCGGCCTCACCCGCAACGCCGTCCTCGGCAAGGTCGCTCGCCTCGGCCTCTCGGAGGGGCGCACAGGCGCCCGGACTCGTCGCGAGGCGGCGCATCACGTGGCGCCCGAGCCGCCGCCCGATGGCGTTGCGACCATTCTGTCGGTGAGGCGGATGGATTGCCGTTGGCCGTATGGCGAACCGGGCGACGCCGCCTTCAGCCTCTGCGGTCGTCCGTCTGAACGCGGCGCCTTCTGCGCCGCCCATGCAGCGATCGCCTATCGGCCCACACCGCTGTCGGTGGAGGGCCTTATGCGCCTCGCGGGCGTGGCGCCTTGAGGACGGCTCGCTCGCCTGGGGATGCGCCGCCGGCCCGCCGGCGTCGAGGGACGAGAAGATCGACGCCTTCTCGTCCGTATCGGCGCGACGGCGCCGAATGGAGTCGTCGTCGCGAAGGGCGACGACGACTTGCCCCCACACAACGCCCTCCGACTTTGTCACGGCACCCCGGAAGTCAACGGCTGCGCCGTTCCCCTCCACGGAGGGCAAGCGGCCCTCCGCTCCGGTGACTGCCGAGGACCCCGCCGTGGCCAAAGCCGGGGTCGTTGCGCATGGGGCGCTTCGACAGTCTCTTTTCAAAGGAATGGTTCGATGACCCACTTCAACACCGCCTTCTCCGCCTCTTCGAAGACCGACTCCGCCTTCGACGACCTGACCGCGTCCTTGGGGGATGCGCGTCCGCACCCCACCGAGGACGCCCTGATCCAGCTGGGGCGCGCGCTCATGACCGAGCTCGTGGACGTGATCTCCGACACCGCTCTGGAGGACTATCAGACGATCCTCGGCGAAGCGCTTATCGGCGCCTTCCACTCGGCCGCGGGACGGATTGAACGGGACGCCGACCGCGCCCGTGACGCGATGCGCGCCCTGGATCGGGATTTCGACGGATCGGAAGCGGCCGATGTCGAACTTCAGGACGCAACGGCGAAAGCGAGATCCGGAGATGCGGCGACGCAGGCCTGCGAACTGATCCGGGATGCGGCCTCCGAAACCTGGACGATCGCGACCGGGGAGGTCTGGACCGCCTGGCGGGGATCACGGCGCGGCACCCATCTGACGGCGGCGCAGCTGGAGGCGAAACAGGCGATCCGGGCGATCCGGAATCGTCGGTCCGGAGAGGCCGATCCGGGCGGTCCGGTCGTCGCCTTCCGGGGCGCGCCGATGGCGGACACGGCCGAGGACGCCGGGCGGATCTTCGACGCCCTCAACTGGGCTAAGGGGGAGTGGCCGGACATGGCTCTGGCGACGACCGGGGCGAAAGGCTCCGAGAAGCTGGCGATCAAATGGGCCCAGCAGAAGGGGGTGAAGCTGATCCTCGCCCGGGCGGATTTCGACAGGAACGGAAAGGCGGCTCCCTTCCGGGCGAACGACGAGTTGATCGCGCTGGAGCCGGAGGTCTGCCTGACCCTGGTCCATTCGCTGGCCGGGGTGCGGGAGGATCAGCGGCCGTTCGGACCGGCGCTCAACCTCGGCCAGAAGGCGATGGAGAACGGGCTGCGGCACGTGCCCATCAAGGCCCGGGCCGCCTGAGACATCACGATCTGGATCAATGACCCGCTCGGCTTCGGCCGGGCGGGATTTTTCTTGTCATCCGGCGGACCCGAAGCGGTCTGAACGCCGGGGTCGCCTGGGTCTTGCCGAGGTTTGATCGGCTGTGTTCACTGTTGGAGAGGCTGGTTGGAAATCGTCAGATTGAGGGCTTAGGGCAAGATAAAAGAGGGGTTTTGGCCTTCTGTTTTCCTGAGCCCGGGCAGACACTTGCGAGGATTGCGGAGACCGACGTCGACTTGCGCTGAGTTGACGCCTGATTCCGCGACGACGACAGGCCGGAGCCCCGATCATGCAGGTCCGAACCGCCATTGAGGTACGCCTCGCCCAAGCGTCAAAGGATGACGTCTCGACCTTGAAAGTGCGCCTTCCGCAGAGGTTGAAGTCGGACAAGACCAGCGTCCGGATCGCCATGTTCCAGAGGCTCGCGGCCTCGCGCCTGTTCGCCTACGGGGACCGCGCCGGGTGTCTGCGCGCGGCCCAGAACCGCTCGGGTCGTCCCTTCCGTCTCGACGTCCGGCAGCGCGTCACGGTCAAGGCGCTGGTGTCCCGGCACATGGGCAAGGGGTTCGCCCGGGGCGCGGCGCTCGCCGCCCATATCGCCTATCTCGGCCGCATGGGCGCGGGCGAGGACGGCGAGCGCGCGGCCTTTTTCGGACCGGTGCGTGAGAGGGTCGATCCGACCGGCGCCACGGAGTGCTGGGCGAAGGACAGGCACCATTTTCGCTTCATCATTTCACCCGAGCACGGCGATCGGATTTCGGACCTCCAGGGCTTCGCCAGGGAGGTCATGTCGAGGGTCGCCGACGACTGATCTGCTCCCCGAAAACTGGATCACCGGACGTTAGAGTTTTTCGCTGAGATTTCCCTGGCTGGGAAGGAGCGAAAACCATGAAGGCATCGGCTTTCTCGGACGCCCAAAAGGCGTTCATTCTGAA
>Ga0265296_1000190_pt1 | contig 114712 bp, 106 predicted proteins | sample MunlanPumphouse1_FD_189073 | JGI IMG/M metagenome (GOLD analysis project Ga0265296, IMG submission 189073) | Groundwater microbial communities from a municipal landfill in Southern Ontario, Canada - Pumphouse #1 | ecosystem: Environmental > Aquatic > Deep subsurface > Groundwater | place...
GCTTCGCCGCCACATCAGGATGCAAGGGCGTACCGAGACGCCGACTTGGAGTCCGCGCCCTTGACGAAAGCTAGAGTTTGACGTTCCGGCCCACCCTGTTTCTCGCTGCCCTGGCGACCTGCAGCCTATCCGCCCAGGCCGCCTCAGCCGATCCTCGCGCCCAGATCCGCGGCGACATGGACGCCGAACTGCGCCGCATGCTGGAACGTGCGGTCGGCGAGGTGGACGGGGCCCCGGAAAGCCGTTTCGAAGCCCGCCGCCGCGCCCAGGGCGCCCTGTCTGCGGCCGAGGCCCTGCTGCGTTCCGAAGCCTATTACCAGCCCGTGCTGGAGGACGTGGTCGAGGGCGAGGATCGGCCGTCGGCCATCGTGGACGTCCAGCCTGGCCGCCGCTTCCTGCTGACCCAGCCCACGATCACCTGGACCGATCCCGCGCCCGACGCCGAAAGCGCCGCCGACGCCCTGGAGGCCATAGGCCTGAAGGCGGGAGCCCCCGGACGGGCGGTGGACGTCATCTCCGGCGAGGGCCGGGCCGTCGCCACCCTGGTCCGCGACGGCTACGCCGACGCCAAGGCCGATCCGCGCCGCGTCGTGGTCGATCACGCCGCCTTCACGGTCGCCCCGGAATACCGCATCGACTCGGGCCGACTCGTCCTGCTGGACGGCGTGGTCATGCCCCGGACCGGTCGCACCAACCCGGCCTGGGTCGCGGGCCTGGCCCCCTGGACCGAGGGCGATCGCTATGATCCTGACCAGGTGGCCGAACTGGAACGCCGGCTGCTGGACACCGGGGTCTATGACGGGGTCGGCGTCGCCCTGGCGCCCGTCGACCAGACCAACGCCGACGGGCATCGCCCCATCATCGTCAATCTGCAGGACCGGCCGCGCCGCGTGCTGGAGGCCGGCGCCACCTGGTCCACGGCCGAGGGCGCGGGGGTCGATCTGATCTGGACCCGCTACAACCGTTTCGGCCGCGCCGACACCCTTCGGCTGGAAACCCGGCTGGCCGATATCGACAGCCGGATCGGCGCCGACCTGTCCCTGCCCCACTGGCGCAAGCCGGGTCGGACGCTGAAGCTGAGCGCCGGCGTGGTCAAGGAAGACACCGACGCCTACGACCGCACCGCCCTGGTGCTGGCGGCCGAACTTCAGCAGCGGATCGGCAAGACCTCCTACTTCAACTATGGCGTCGGGCTGGACGCCGGCCGGTACAACGAGATCCGGTACGACTACACTTCCATCCCGCCCCGTGCGGTCAGCTTCGATCGCGATCTGGCCATCATCACCGGGCGGACCAGCGCCTATATCGACAACTCCAACGACCCGCTGAATCCGACCCAGGGCTGGCGCGTGACCGCCTCGGTCCAGCCGACCGCCGTGACCGGCCAGGACACGATCCTGTTCCTGCGCGGCGAAACCCAGGCCACGGCCTATCTGCCGCTCCAGGACGGGGCGCGCACGGTTCTGGCCGGCCGTCTCCGCATCGGTTCGATCATCGGCGGCGGCGAGCTGAGCGTGCCGTCGGACCGTCTGTTCTACTCGGGCGGCGGCGGATCGGTGCGCGGCTACTCCTATCAGAGCGTCAATCCCAAACTGCCCGACCTGACCCCGCGCGGCGGCCTGTCGCTGTTCGAGACCTCGCTGGAGGTGCGCCGTGACATCGGCCAGAGCTTCCAGGCCGTGGCCTTCGTCGATGCGGGCGCCGTCGGCTTCCAGGAGACGCCGAACCTGACCAACATGCGGTACGGCGCGGGCCTGGGCGTCCGCTACAAGCTGCCGTTCGGTCCCATCCGCGCCGACATCGCCGTGCCGCTGGACAAGCGCGAGGGCGATTCCGCCTTCCAGATCTACATCAGCATCGGGCAGGCGTTTTGACCGAAGCCCCGCCCGAAAACACGCCGGACGCCGCAACGCCGGAAGAATCGGCCGCCGAGGTTCGCAAGAAGCGCAGCCTGCCGCAGCTGTTGGCCCTGGTCGTCGGCGGCGTGGTCGGCGGCCTGCTGGTGCTGCTGGTCATCGCCCTGATCGGCGGGCGGATGTACATCGTCTCGGACGGCGGGCGCGACCTGGTGACCGGCTTCGTCCAGGGCCAGAAGATCAGCCGCTATGGCCGGATCAACGTCTATGGGCTGAAGGGCGACCTGTTCGACGACTTCACCCTGGACCGGGTCACGGTGACGGACCGGGACGGCGTCTGGCTGGACGCCCGCAATGTCCGGGTCGACTGGTCCTACTGGCCGTTGATCACCCGTCGGTTCCACGCCACCGACATCAGCGCCGAGGTGATCCAGCTTGTTCGTCGGCCGGTTCTGGACGCTCCCAGCGGCGAACCCGGCGGCCCCCAACCCATCGACGTCGATATCGACCGCTTCTCCGCCAGGGTCGAACTGCTGGAAGGCTTCTCCAAGGAATACGGCCGCTGGGACCTGATGGGCGACATCGCCCTGCCGCGACGCGGGGCCAAGACCGCGACCGTCAACGCCGACAGTCTGAACCGTCCCGGCGACTATCTGCGGCTGGCGGCGACCTTCGGCGGCAAGCTGGAAGAGACCCGCGTCAATCTGCGCGCCAATGAGGCCCAGGGCGGGCCGCTGGCCGGATCACTGGGCTATTCGCCCGACCTGCCCTTCTCGGCCGTGGCCTTGGTGAACGCCGACATGGTCCACGCCAAGGTCCAGACCGGACAGTTCACGCCCCTGACCGTCGATGGCCGGTTTGGCGAAAACGGATCGCGCGTCTCGGGCTTCTTCGACTTCAGCGGATCGGACCTGTTCGAACCCTTTGTTCAGCGCGTGGGCCGCACTGCCCGGTTCGGCTTCGCCATGGTTCCGGCCAAGGACAAGGCGTTCCAGGGCGTGGGCTGGAAACTGATGTCGGACAATGTCGCGTCCGAGGCGCGAGGTCTGATCCGCATGTCGGACCGCAGTTCGCCCGACGGAATCAGGCTGGATCTCCAGACCGTCTCGCTGAGCCGTCTGGTCGGGTCCGACGTCGGCGGGCCGGCCGCCTATTCCGGACTATTCAAGGGCGACGCCGAGACCTGGACCCTGGAAGGTCAGGCCAGCCTGCTGAACGCCAATCTGGCCAGCTATCGCGCCACCCGCATGGCCGGTCCGCTGAACGTCCAGGTCAAGGACGGCCGGATCGATCTGGACGGGGACATCCGCGCCGTCGGAGGTTCATCCGAGGGGCTGATCGGCGGCCTGCTGGGCGCGACGCCGCGCGTGCAGATGGAGGCCGCCCGGATGAAGGACGGCGCCCTGTTGCTGGAAAAACTTGATCTTCAAGGCCAGGGACTGACGCTGAAGGGCTCGGGCTCGCGCAATCTGCTGGGCGGCATGGGCTTCCGCGGCGATGCGCAACTGACCGACGCCTCGCGGGTCCTGCCCGACGCCAGGGGCGCCTTCGGCGGTCCGGTCCGCGCCTCGTCGGCCAAGACCGGCGCGCCCTGGGTGCTGACCTTCGACGGCCGGGGCCGCAATCTGACGGTCGGAATGGACGAACTGAACCGGCTGCTGGGCCGCACGCCGCGCCTGCAACTGACCGGCAAGCTGAATGGGAACCGGATCGAGGTGGATCGCGGCGAACTGACCGGAGCGGCCGGTCGCGCCGGGGCCAAGGGCCTGATCGAGACCGACGGCCGGCTGCGGCTGGCGCTGGACTGGAACGCGCGCGGCCCCTTCGCCGTCGGACCGGTCGAGATCGGCGGCGACATGAACGGGCGCGGCGCCCTGACCGGCACATTGTCCCAGCCGCGCGTCGATCTGACCGCCGGATTCGACACGGTCACGGCCGGCGCCTTGACCCTGACCCAGGCCGACCTGATCCTGAGCTTCCGCAAGGGCGCGGATGCGTCGGACGGCCGGATCACCGTGACCAGCGGTTCGAACTACGGCCCGGCCCGGGCGTCCGGGAACTTCTTCCTGGGCGGGCGGCGGATCCGACTGAGCGATCTGGACGTCAACGCCGGCGGGGTGACCGCCCAGGGGGCGATCGCCCTGTCCAACAACGTCCCCTCCAGCGCGGACCTGACCTTCACCGCCCGCACCGGCGCCTTCCTGGCGTCGGGCGAGGCCAACGGCCGCATCCGTCTGACCGAAGGCGGCGGATCCGAAAGCGCCATTCTGGACGTCAACGGCCGCAACATCCGCCTGGCCGGCCAGAGCTGGAACATCCGCACCATCGACCTGGACGGCCGCGGCACGCTGGACAACCTGCCCTTCACCCTGGCGCTGGACGTCGGCGGCGGCGTCCCGGCCCAGTTCAACGGCACAGGCGTCTATTCACGGCGCGGGGCCGCCCAGACCCTGACCCTGCGCGGCGGCGGCCGGGTGCGCGACGTGGCCTTCACCACCCGCAGCGCCGCCATGATCACCCTGAACGGCCAGAGCCGGACAGCCCACCTGGACCTGGGTGTCGGCAGCGGCGTGCTGCTGGCCGATCTGCGTCAGGACGCGCGCACGGCGATCATTCAGGCCGACCTGACCAGCGTGGACCTGCAGACCCTGTCGCCCAATCTCCGCGGCCGCGCCACCGGGCGGGTCGCCCTGCGCGGCGCAGGCGACGACCTGTCCGGGTCGGCCAACGTCACCCTGGCGGACGTCCGCAGCATCGACGCCCCCAGCGGGCTTTCGGTCGACGGCCGGCTGGACGCGACCCTGATCAACAACAGCCTGACGATCAAGGCGACGGCGTCCGACGAGGGCGCGGTCCAGGCGGCGGCCGATGTCGTCCTGCCGGTCGAGGCCTCGGCCGCCCCGCTGCGTCTGGCCATCGCCCGCCAGCGGCCCATGTCCGGCAATGTTTCGATCAACGGCCAGATCCAGCCGATCTGGGACCTGTTCCTGGGCGGCGACCGCAGTCTGGCGGGCCAGGTGGCGGGCCAGGCGACCCTGGGCGGCACCCTGGCCGCGCCACGCCTGAACGGACGGTTCGACCTGACCCAGGGCTCCTATCGCGAGAAGGCGGTCGGCCTGGTCCTGGGCGACCTGACTCTGAGGACAAGCTTCGACGACACCACGGCCCTGATCGAGACCTTCACCGCCAATGACACCGCCGGCGGCACCGTCGCCGGCCAGGGCCGGATCGGGCTGCGCGAAGGCTCGGGCTCGACGGCGCAGTTGAACCTCACGCGGTTCCGGGTCATCGACAACGATATCGGCGAGGCCCGCGCTTCAGGTCCGATCACCATTGTTCGCGGTCAGGACGGCAACATCCAGCTGTCGGGCCAGATGAATATCGACGAGGCCCGGATCGAGCCGGAAGTGCCCGGCGCCACCGGCATCGTCTCTATGGACGTGGTCGAGATCAATCGTCCCGGCGGCGATCCGGTCGAGACCGAGGCCCGTCAACGCGGGCCGCAGATCGGCATGGACATCGCCCTGCGCTCGACCGGCGGCAAGGTGCGGGTCAGCGGCCGCGGCCTGAACGTCGTGCTCGACGTCAACGCCCGGGTGCGCGGCACCATCGCCCAGCCGCAACTGACCGGCACGGCCAATGTGGTGCGCGGCGATTACGAGTTCGCGGGCAAGCGATTCATCTTCAACGACACCGGCCGCGTGACCCTGTCGACCGATCCGAAGCAGATCCGCCTGAACCTGTCGGCGACGCGCGAGGATACGGCCCTGACCGCCTCCATCGCCGTGACCGGCACGGCCGACCAGCCGAAGATCGCCCTGACGTCCACCCCCGCCCTGCCCCAGGACGAAATCCTGTCGCAGGTGCTGTTCGGCCGTTCGGCCTCGCAACTGTCGCCGTTCGAGGCGGCGCAACTGGCCGCCGGGGTCGCGGCCCTGGCGGGCGGCGGCGGCTTCGACGTGATCGGGAACCTGCGCGAACTGGCCGGGCTTGACCGTCTGTCCTTCGGCGGCCAGGCCTCGGCCGTGACGGTCGCCGGCGGTCGCTACATCACCGACAACGTCTATCTGGAGGTCATCGGCGGCGGCGAAGGCGGGGCGGCGGTCAAGGTCGAATGGCAGCCGCGCCGCAACCTGGCCATCAGTTCGCAGTTCGGCGGTCAGGGCGACACCAGCCTGTCGATCCGCTGGCGCCGCGAAAGCCGCGAAGCCGGCCAGCGCACCGACCGCCGCCCGAACCGGAACTAAGCCTCAGCCGCCCGACGTGCCCCACGCGACCTTCACCTTTGGCCCCGCGACGGCTAGGGTCCGGCCGATGCGGATTCTGACCACGGACCAGGCCGTCCTCGACCACGTCGCCGCGCGACGCGAGGCGATTATCGGCCGCACCATCGACTGGGCGAACATCAACTCCGGCAGCCGCAACGCCGCCGGTTTGAACGCCGTGCTGGACGCGCTGGAGGCCGTAGCCAGGGCCCTGCCCGGCGCCGTCGTCGAACGGATCGCCACCCAGGGCTCCACCACCGTCGCCGACGACGGCTCGGTGCGGACCGAGGCTCACGCCGACGCGCTGAAGATCACCGCCCGTCCCGAGGCGCCGATCCAGGTCGTCCTGACCGGCCACTACGATACCGTCTTCCCTGCCGACAGCCGCTTCCAGACCGTCACGACCCGCGCGGACGGCGCCCTGAACGGCCCCGGCGTCGCCGACATGAAGGGCGGGATCAGCGTGCTGCTGGCCGCGCTGGACGCCTTCGAGACCCACCCCGAAAAGCACGGCGTCGGCTGGACCGTGCTGCTCAGCCCCGACGAGGAGATCGGCTCGCCCGCCTCGGCCCCGCTGCTGGCCGACCTGGGCGCGCGCGGGCATGTGGGCCTGACCTATGAACCGGCCCTGGCGGACGGCACCCTGGCCGGTGCGCGCAAGGGCAGCGGCAACTATCATCTGATCGTGACGGGCAAGGCCGCCCATGCCGGCCGCGCCTTCGAAGAGGGCCGCAACGCCATAGCGGGAGCGGCCATGATCGCCGCCGCCCTTCACGGGCTGAACGGCCAGAAGGACGGCGTCACCGTCAATGTAGCCAAGATTTCGGGCGGCGGGGCCCTGAACGTCGTCGCCGACAACGCTGTGGTGCGGTTCAACGTGCGTGTGCCAGACAAGGCCGCCGCCGACTGGATCGACGCCTCGGTCCACGCCATCGCCGCCACGCCGCCGTTCGAGGGTCTGACCCTGGACCTGCACGGCGGCTTCACCCGTCCGCCCAAGCCGATGGACGCCACCCAGACGGCCCTGTTCGAGGCGGTGAAACAAGCCGGCGCCCTGCTGGGCCAGCCCATCGCCTGGAAGCCTTCGGGCGGCGTCTGCGAGGGCAATAATCTGCACGCCGCCGGCCTGCCCAACATCGACACCCTGGGCGTCCGGGGCGGCGACATCCATTCGGACCAGGAGTTCACCTGGCCCGAAAGCTTCGTCGAACGCGCCCAGCTCAGCGCCCTGATCCTGTGCAAGATCGCCTCGGGCGAGATCGACGCGGCCAAACTGAAATCCCTGCGGATGGAAACCCTCTGAATGCTCGTCGTCCGTCCCGCCGGCCCCGCCGATCTCGACTATCTGCTGGAGCTGGCCATCCTGTCCGGCCCCGGCTTCACCAGCCTGCCGGAAGATCCCGACGCCCTGGCGGAACGGCTGGAGCTGAGCCAGGCCAGTTTCCGGGGCGAGGTGACGCACCAGGAGGCCTGGTACACCCTGATGCTGGAAGACGGCGACACCGGCGACATCGACGGGGTCGGATCGGTCAAGGCGACCGTGGGGCTGAAGCGGCCCTTCTTCTCGTTCCGCATCGTCAACAACACGGCCTCGTCGCCGTCCCTCGGGGTCAAGCTGGATCACCAGACCCTGGTGCTGGTCAATGAATGCACGGGCTGGACCGAGGTCGGGTCGCTGTTCCTCAAGGCCGATCGGAGGAAGGGCGGGGCGGGTCGCCTGCTGAGCCAGTCGCGCTACATGCTGATCGGCGCCCAGCCCGAACTGTTCGCCGAAAACGTGCTGGCCGAGCTGCGCGGCGTCTTCTCGCCCGACGGGGCCTGTCCGTTCTGGGACCATGTGGCGCACAAATTCTTCCCGATGGAGTTTGATCACGCCGACCGGATGAGCGGATCGACCGACAAACAATTCATCCTGGACCTGGCCCCGCGCCACCCGATCTATACCGAGCTGCTGCCCGAACCGGCGCGCGCCGTGATCGGCAAGGTCCACCCACAGGGCGTGCCGGCCATGGCCTTGCTGGAAAGCGAAGGCTTCCGTCCCAACGGCCTGGTGGACATCTTCGACGCCGGCCCCACCGTCTCATGCGGGCGAGACAATATCCGCACCGTCCGCGACGCGCGCCGCCTGACGGTCGAGATCGCCGACCGGGTCGAGGCCGAACTGCCGGCCCTGATCTCGACCGACAGCATCGCCGCCTTCCGCGCCGTCCGCGCCAAGGCGGACATCGACGGCGACACGGTTCGCATCGGCGCCGAGACCGCTGCGGCCCTGAAGGTGGGCGCAGGCGCCAGCGTGCGGGTGAAATCGTGATGAGCGGACTGGAATAGAGCCATGACCATTTTCAACTCCACTGACCCCGCCACCGAAGCCGTGAACTGGGAAGGCGAGGCCGCCAGTCCGGTTCAGGTCCAGGCCGCCGTGGACGCCGCCCGCGCCGCCTTCCCCGCCTGGGCCGACGCCCCACGCGCCGACCGCATCGACGCGGTCAAACGCTATCAGGCCGTGCTGAAGGACCGCGCGCCCCAGATCGCCGAGGCCATCGCCCGCGAGACCGGCAAACCGCTGTGGGAGACCAAGACCGAAGCCGCCGCCATGATCGGCAAGGTGGACATCTCCATTCGCGCCTATGACGAGCGCACGGGCGAACGGACCAGCGACACCGCCTTCGGCCGGGCGACCCTGCGCCACCGTCCACACGGCGTGGCGGCGGTGCTGGGCCCGTTCAACTTCCCCGGCCATCTGCCCAATGGCCATATCGTCCCCGCCCTGCTGGCTGGCGACACCGTCGTGTTCAAGCCGTCGGAAGAGACGCCCATGGTCGGTCAGGTCATGGCCGAGGCCTTCGCCGCCGCCGATCTGCCGACCGGCGTGGTCAATGTCGTCCAGGGCGGTCGCGAGACGGGGGCGGCCCTGCTCGACGCCGGGATCGACGCCCTGATGTTCACCGGCTCGGGCGCGGCCGGCGCCCATTTCCGGCGCAAGTTCGCCGACGATCCCCACGTCATCCTGGCGCTGGAGCTGGGCGGCAACAATCCGCTGGTCGTCTGGGACGCCGCCGACGCTCAGGCCGTCGCGGGCATCGCGGTGCAGTCCGCCTTCATCACCACCGGCCAGCGCTGTTCCTGCGCCCGTCGCCTGATCGTGCCGGAGGGAGCGCAGGGCGACGCCATCATCGAAGCCATAGCCGCCCTGTCTGACCGCCTGGTCTTCGGCCCGTGGGACAGCGACCCCGAACCCTACGCCGGACCGTTGATCTCCGCCCGGGCCGCCGAGGCGGCCTTGAAAGCGCTGCAGGAACGGATCGACGCGGGCGCCAAGGTCATCCGCGCCTCGGGTCCCGTCGCCAATCTGCCTGGCGCCTTCGTCAGACCGGCCATCATCGACGTGACCGGGATCGACGTCCCCGACGAAGAGATGTTCGCCCCCTTCCTGTCGGTGATCCGCGTGCCGACCTTCGACGCCGCGATCCAGGCGGCCAACGCCACCCGGTACGGCCTGTCCGCGGGCCTGGTCAGCGACGACCCGTCCAACTGGGACCATTTCATCCGTCGCATCCGCGCGGGCGTGGTCAACTTCAACCGCCCCACCACCGGCGCCGCCGGCGACATGCCCTTCGGCGGTCTGGGCGCCAGCGGCAACCACCGCCCCAGCGCCTATTACGCCGCCGACTACTGCGCCTATCCGGTCGCCAGCTTCGAGGCGGATGCGGTCGCGAACATCGAAGGCGAGATAAAGGGGTTACGGTCGTGAGTCCTTCTCCCCTTGCGGGAGAAGGTGGCCCGCGCAGCGGGTCGGATGAGGGGTTTCTCCCTGCCGACCGCCTGCGTGACCCCTCACCCGCTCGCGCCAGGACGACGGCTTGCGCCGTCGTGCGCGACCTCCCTCTCCCGCAAGGGGAGAGGGCCGAATGACCCCCGCCGTCGAAGCCAACGCCGACGGCCTGATCGGACCGACCCACTCCTACGCCGGTCTGTCGCCGGGCAATCTGGCCTCCAGCCTGAACAAGGGCGAGGCGTCGAACCCGCGCGCGGCGGTGCTGCAGGGGCTCGACAAGATGAAGACGCTGGCGGACCTGGGCCTGCCCCAGTTCGTCCTGCCGCCGCATGAGCGGCCGAACATCCCCTTCCTGCGCACCCTCGGTTTCACGGGCTCGGACGCCCAGGTGCTGGAACAGGCCTGGAAGGACGCGCCATCCTTCGCTGCCGCCGCCTGTTCCGCCTCGCCCATGTGGGCCGCCAACGCCGCGACCGTGACCCCCTCCGCCGACGCCGCCGACGGGCGGGTGCATTTCACACCCGCCAATCTCGTCACCAATCTGCACCGGTCGCTGGAGCATCAGCAGACGAAGCGGGCGCTGGACGCCCTCTTCCCCGCCGCCGATCGTTTCGCCGTCCATGACGCCCTGCCCTCGGTCGCCCATCTGGCCGACGAGGGCGCCGCCAACCATGTGCGCCTGTGCGCCGAGCATGGGGCGCCGGGCGTCAATCTGCTGGTCTGGGGGCGCGAGGCCTTCACGCCCTGGGACGGCCCCTACCCCGCCCGCCAGACGCGCGAGGCGTCGCAGGCCGTCGGTCGTCGCCACGGCGCCAGCGGCGTCGTCCTGGCCCAGCAGTCAAAGGCCGCCATCGCCGGCGGCACCTTCCACAATGACGTGGTCTGCGTCGGGGCGCGGGACACCCTGTTCTTCCACGACCTCGCCTTCGAGGACACGGCCGGAACCCAGGCGGCCATCCGTCGCGCGACCGAAGGCCTGTTCGACCCGATCTTCGTCGAGGTGTCGTCCGCCGACCTGCCCCTGGCCGACGCCATCAGCAGCTACCTGTTCAACTCGATGCTGATCCAGATTCCGGGCGAGGACCGCCTGACCCTGATCTGCCCGACCGAGACCCGCGACAACCCGCGCAGCCATGCGGTGGCGCAGGCTCTGGCCGCCTCCAACGGTCCCATAGGCCAGGTGCGTTACGTCGATGTGCGCCAGTCGATGCGCAACGGCGGCGGCCCCGCCTGCCTGCGTCTGCGGGTCGTGCTGACCGAGGCGGAACTGGCGGCGACCAATCCAGCGATGCGCCTGACGGACGCGCTGCACGCTCGGCTCAAGACATGGGGCGAGCGCTGGTACCGCGACGAATTGCGCCCCGCCGACCTCGCCGATCAGGCCCTGCTGGACGAGAGCCGGAGCGCGCTGGATGAACTGACGGCGATTCTGGATTTGGGCGGCGGCTTCTATCCGTTCCAGCGGCCCTAGGCCGCGAACCGCCCGCCCTTGGACGCATAGGCCTGAGTCCCACGCGTGAAGACCTGATCGCTGGGCAGGACGGTCTCAATCGACAGGTCTGCCTGGCCTTTCAGGGCGTCATAGACCGGCCCGAAGTCCTTCAGCGTCTCGTCCTTCAGCGCTTCCAGGCTGTCGATGACGAAATAGACCTGCTGGAAGTCGTCGATCCGGTACAGGGTCCGCATCACCCGCTCCAGATCGAAACCCAGCCGGTTCGGCGACGGATCTTCCAGCGCAAAGACGCTTTCGGTCGCCGACGAGACGATGCCGGCGCCGTAGATGCGCAAGGCTCCGGCCTCCTGCATCAGGCCGAACTCGACCGTGTACCAGTAGAGCCGGGCCAGGTTCGGCAGCATGCCCAGACCGGCGGCGCGCTGTCCGCCCTTGCCATAGGCCTCCATATAGGCGGCGAAATCGGGGTCGGTCAGCATGGGCACATGGCCGAAGACATCATGAAAGATGTCGGGTTCCTGGAGGTAATCCAGCTGGTCCGGTTTGCGGATGAACTGGCCCGAGACGAAGCGGCGATTGGCCAGGTGATCGAAGAAGACCTCGTCGGGCACCAGACCGGGCACGCAGACCACGGTCCAGCCGGTCAGGGCCTGGAGCTTGGGATTGATGACCTCGAAGTCGGGAATGCCGCCTGCATTCAGGTCCAGCGCCCTCAACCCGTTCAGGAAGGCGTCACAGGCTCGGCCGGGCAGGATCTTCATCTGGCGGGCGTACAGCGTGTCCCAGGTCTGGTGTTCGACCTCGGTATAGGCGGCCCAGTTCTGGGGAATGGTCCAGTCGGCGGCCGCGCCCTCGGGCGGTTGTTCGAAGACATGTTCGAAGTCGGACATGGACGCTCCTCTTTGCCCCATCCTAACGCCCGGCGGGCGCCCCTTCCAAGTCTTCCTCAGTGAATGCCTTCATGCAGGGGGGCGTGATGGCCTTCGGCGTCGGTGGTGAACCAGCGCTGGGCGTCATCGGGCAGCAGGACGGACTGGCCGTCTTCCAGCACCCCCTCCGCCGCATAGGCGACGAAGCCGCCGTCCTCGCCCAGGGCGAAGACGCGGTAGAAGGGCTGGTCCGCCGCCACAGCGCCGGTTTCGACGGCGGGGCCGGCGTAGCCGTGATCGACGTCCATCACCACGCCGCGAAAGGCGTTGTCGCGGTGACGAACGATCTGGCCGATGGCGAAACGGGCGGTGTGAACCTGGGTCATGAGGTCTTGTTACGCTTGTGCGGATGACCGGGACGCCCACAGGTCCGTTCATCTTCCTGACAGAATGGCTTGGCGCGGACGATCTTCGCGGGCTAGGCTGATCGGGACGGGCGCCGCTTTGGACCGCCCACATCGGAATGACGGCCCATGCCGGAGACCCACGGCGCGCCCCGACGGCGCGACGAGCGGTCCCAGCCTTCCCGCGAGCGGGATGCGTCGGGTCGGGACGCGCCCCTGTATGGCGCGCTCGATCTGGGGACCAATAATTGCCGGCTGCTGATCGCGCGGCCGTCGCACGACGGCTTTCGGGTGGTCGACAGCTTCAGCCGGATCGTGCGGCTGGGCGAAGGCCTGTCCCGCACGGGGCGTCTGGACCCGCGGGCGATGGACCGGGCCTATGACGCCCTGGCCCTGTGCGCCGACCGGATCGTCAGGAAGGGCGTGGAGTCGGTTCGGCTGAGCGCGGTCGCCACCCAGGCTTGCCGCGCGGCCGAGAACGGCGCCGAGTTCATCGATCGTGTGCGCAAGGGCACCGGCTTGCGGCTGCGGATCATCGATCCGGCCGAAGAGGCGCGACTGGCGGTCGAGGGCTGTCTGAACCTGATCGATCCCAAGGCCGAGGCCGTGCTGATCATCGATGTCGGCGGCGGCTCGACCGAACTGTCCTGGCTGAAGCGGGAAGACGCCGATTGGAAAACCACCGCCTGGATGTCCGCCCCCCTGGGCGTCGTCACCCTGGCTGAGCGCCACCCGGAGCCGGAAGGCGCCGGCGAGGACTGGTACGAAGCCATGGTGAACGACATGGGCGCGGCCATTGCGGCGGGCGGGATCGAGGACCCAGCCATGATGGAGCTGTTCCTGGCGGACCGCGCCCATCTGGTCGGCACCTCGGGCGCGATCACCAGCCTGGCGGGCATTCACCTGAACCTGCCGCGCTACAATCGCGACCGGGTCGATGGGCTGTGGATGACGCGGAGCGAGTGCGAGGCGGCGGCCGAACGGCTGAAGGCCCTGGGCCCGGACGGACGGGCCAAGGAGGCCTGTATTGGACCCGATCGCGCCGATCTGGTCCTGGCCGGCGCCGCCATTCTGGAGGCCATCCAGCGGGCCTGGCCGTCGGAGCGGGTCCGGGTCGCAGACCGCGGTCTGCGCGAAGGCCTGTTGCTGCAGCAGATGCGCGAGGACAAGAAGCCGCCCAAGCGGCGCCGGCGTCGGCGGGGCCGAGGCCGGGGCCCTACGGCGACCTGAGCGTCAGCTCGCCGCCGCCAGCCGCACCGGCACGTCGATGTCGCAGACCGAAAAGTCCGCCCCCTTGGCCTGACGCGCCTGATCGACCAGGGCGCGGAAGGTCGGCGAGGCGGTGTTCAGCATCTGCACCGCCGGGCGTTCGGCGGCGGGCAAGTCCGAGGCCAGGCGGACGCGGGTCATCCGGTCGGGATCGGTGACGACGCCGTCCGGATTGGGGCTGGCTTTCAGGGCGCGCACGACCTCAAGCCCGACGACGACGCGGCCCCAGACGGTGTAGCGCTTGTCCAGGGCGGGGTAGGCCTGACGCATCAGGAAGAACTGGCTGTTGGCGGTGTCATTGCCCTCGTCGCGGGCCATGCCGGCGACGCCCGGGCAATAGAGGCCCCAGCCATGCACCTTGCGGTCGGCCGTCCCCGCCATCAGGGCGTCGGGCTGGGTCTGGACCGGGAGGGAATGGTAGAAGCCGATCAGGGCCCCGGCCGGCGCGGCGGTGGGGGTGAAGGCCATGTCCGGTCCGCGTCGGAAGGTGAACTCGGCCTTCAGGTCAGGATACCAGCTCTGGCCGTCGCCGGTCCCCAGGGGGTCGCCGGTCTGGGCCATGAACCAGTCGATGACCCGGTGCCAGGCCAGGTTGTCGTAGAAGCCGCGCGACGCCAGCAGCTTGATCCGCTCGACATGGGCCGGGGCGATCTCGGGCGCCAGTTCGACCAGAATCCGGCCCTTGGTCGTGTCGATGACCAGCAGATTGTCGGGCGCGACGGCGCGCCATTCGGTCGGGCCGGGCGGGGGCGGCGGCACAGCCGCCTGCTGCGCCAGAGCCGGACTGGCCAGCAGCGCCGCAAGGCCTGCCGCCATCAGCGTGTTTCGAATGGTCATCCCCCGGCCCTCCCCTGTATTTTGGCGATCAGCCGCCGACGACCTCGGCCACCGGTTGAACGTCGCAGATATTGAAGCTGCCGCCGCGCGCCGTGCGGGCCGCCGCGATCCGTTCGGCGAAGGCGGCGCTGGCCGGATTCAGCACACGGACGGTGGGCCGTTCGCCTTCCGGCAGGGCCGAAGCCATGCGGACCCGCGTCATGACGTCAGGGTTGGCGACCTTGCCGTCTTCGGCGTCGGAGCCTTTGTTCAGCTTGTTCACCACGTCCAGGCCCGAAACCACGCGGCCGAAGGCTGTGTAGACGCCGTTCAACTGGTCCCGGTCGCCCATCATCAGGAAGAACTGGCTGTTGGCGCTGTCGGGCGCGCCGGCGCGGGCCATGCCCAGGACGCCGGGGCAGAACAGGCCGTGAGCCTCGACCTTGAAGTCGGCGGTGATCATCATCTGGGCGTCGGGCTGGGTCTCGACCGGCAGAACGCCGACCAGACCGCGCACGCCCTGTCCCGCGTTCGGCACGGCGACGAATCCGGCGTCGCGACCACGACGGAAGCTGAACTCCGCCTTCAGGTCCGGCAGTTCGCTCCCGCCCTCGCCCGTGCCCTGGGGGTCGCCGGTCTGGGCCATGAAGTCGGGGATGACGCGGTGGAACTTCAGCCCGTCATAGAAGCCCTGGTTGGCCAGGGTGCGGATGCGTTCGGCGTGGGCGGGGGCGGCGACCGGCGTCAGCTCGACCAGGATCCGGCCCTTGGGCGTGTCGATGACCAGCAGGTTCTCAGGCGCGACGGTGCGCCAGTCCGCAGCGGGAGCCTGAACCTGGGCTGGGGCCTGGGCCTGGGCTTGGGCCACGGCCGGAGCCTGGGTCGCAACCGACGCCAGAAGAGCGGCGGCGGCCGCCGCGATCACACCAAGACGCATTGACGCACTCATCCTCTGTTCTTGACCTTGTCCCGCACGCGCGCGGCGATGGCGGGGCTGACGAAACTGTCGATCGCGCCGTCCAGACGGGCGATTTCCTTGACTAGCCGCGAGGCGATGGCCTGATGCCGGGGATCGGCCATCAGGAATACCGTCTCGATGTCCTGATTGAGGCGCTGATTCATGGCCGTCATCTGGAACTCGTATTCGAAGTCGGCGACCGCGCGCAAACCGCGAATGATGACATTGGCGTTCAGCTCTTCCGCGAAATGCATCAGCAGGGTCGAGAAGGGCTGGACCACGATGTCGCCGCCCAGGTTCGCCACCTCGGCCTGGAGCATCTCGACCCGTTCGGCCGTGGTGAACAACGGCCCCTTGTCGTCGTTCTGGGCCACGCCGATGACCACCCGGTCCACCAGCTTCAACGCCCGTTTGATGATGTCGGTGTGACCGTTGGTCACTGGATCGAAGGTGCCCGGATAGAGTCCGATGCGCATGGCGTGTCTCCCCAGCCTGTCGCCTGCTGTTCGGCGTGACTTAGCAGGTGCGAAAGGTTCGGCCTAGCAGGCCGTTGGCGTGGAGGCGTGTCGCAAAAACAGGGTGACAAGGCGCCAAAAGCGCCAAAGCAGGCGGGTGGACGGCGGGGCGGGTTTTGGCGTCACGTCGGTCATTGAGCGACCTTACACCCGCCGTAAACCCAGGCGCGTCGATTGCTGAGTTCGCTGACGGCGACGCTGAATTCATTAGGCTTTTTTTGCCAAATCAGGAGAGCTGGACCGTCAAGGACAGCGGATCATTGGCGGCCCAGGCGGTTTCGATCGCCGTCATCAGGGTCGGATCGACGGCGAAAACCGTGTCGTCAACTGCCGTGATGGGACAGGCGGACGTGGCGCTGTTGCACAGGAATGCGCCATCGAAGCCTGCGATTTCCGAAAGATGCACTGGCCGGGTCTGCGACGATAGGCCCAGTCCAGCCAAGCCCCGCTCGATCAGGACCTGGGTCACGCCCGCCAACATCGGCGCCTGGGGCCAGACGATGCGGTTTCCCTGGATGAAGCCGATGTTCCAGGTGACGCCCTCGGACACATGACCCTGGTCATCAACGAACAGGGCGTCGTCGAAGCCCGCCGCCCGCACGGCCCGGCGCACGCGCGTCTGACCGAAGGTGGCGACGTGTTTCAGGTGGGGCGTCTCGCGGCCATGAGGCACGGCCGTCACCCGCATCTGGGTCGCCAGCGGCGGCGGGGGCGGCGAGACGACGGTCATCACCTTGGGTCGGCCGACGAAGGACGGGTTGCGATGGCCGATCTCGGGCGAGAACAGGCTGACCCGCATCCAGGCCTTGTCACGCCCCTCAACGGCGAGCGCCAACAGACGCCGGAACTCGGCCTCGCCGGGGCTTTCGCCGAACAGTTCGACGGCGGCCTGGTCGAGGCGGGCGAGGTGTAGATCCAGGCCGCGGACCGCGCCGTGCTCGACGCGGAAGGAGGTGTAGGCGCCGTAGTTGACCAGGGCCTGGTGGGCGAGGTCGTCAGGGCTGGCGGGAAGGCCGTCGATCAGGATGTCAGACGTCATGGCCGCTCCCCTCTCCTCCTTCCTTCTCCCCTTGCGGGAGAAGGTGGCCCGAAGGGCCGGATGAGGGGTCCGCCGGTGGGCCAGTTCGCACCACCGTTCCCCTCACCCTTTGGCTGCTTCGCGCCGCCCTTCGGGTCGCGCAAGGACGACGGCTTCGCCGCCGTGCGCTCAAGCTCTCTCCCGGCGGGAGAGGGTGTGAACTTAGTCCTCGCCGCCCTCTTCACTCGCGGCGTCCGCCTCATCCGAACCGCCGCTTTCCGGCAGGCGTTCGACCGAGACGACCTTTTCGTCCTTACCGGTGCGGAAGATGGTGACGCCCTGGCTGGAGCGGCCGACGATGCGGACCTGGTCCATACGGGTGCGGATCATCTGCCCGCCCGAGGTGACCAGCAGCAGATCGTCCGTCTCCTCGACCGGGAAGGCTGCGGCAAGGCGCGTGCCCGCGCGACCGCCCAGGCCGTGGGCCGTCAGGCCCTGGCCGCCGCGACCGGTGCGGCGATACTCGTAGGCCGAGGACCGCTTGCCGAAGCCGGTCTCGGTGACCGTCAGGATGAACTGTTCGGCGGCGCCCAGTTCGGCGATCCGCTCGACGGTCAGAGCGGCGTCGGCGACCTCGTCTTCAGCCTCGGCCGGAGCCGCGACATCCTCTTCCGCCTCCGCGCCGGCCAGGGCCTTGCGCATGGCGTTGGCGTGTTTGACGTAGGCCGAGCGTTCCTCCGGCGTCGCATCGACACGGCCCAGGATGGCCATGGAGATGACCTCGTCGCCGTCCTGCAGGCGCACGCCCCGGACGCCGGTCGAATCCCGGCCCTTGAACACGCGCACGTCGTCGGCCTTGAACCGGATCGCCCGACCCAGCGCCGTGGTCAGCAGCACGTCGTCGTCGGCGGTGCACAGGCCGACGCCGACCATGCGGTCATCGCCTTCCAGCTTCATGGCGATCTTGCCGGCGCGGTTGACGGTGGCGAAGTCCGACAGCTTGTTGCGGCGCACGTCGCCCGAGCTGGTGGCGAACATGATGTCGTAGTCGCCCCAGGTCGTCTCGTCCTCGGGCAGGGGCAGGACGTTCATGATGCTGTCGCCCGGCTCGATGGGCAGCAGGTTGACGAAGGCCTTGCCGCGCGACTGCGGATTGCCCAGCGGTAGGCGCCAGGTCTTCAGCTTGTAGGCCTTGCCGTTGGTGGCGAAGAACAGGACCGGGGTGTGGGTCGAGGCGCTGAACACGCCGGTGATGGCGTCCTCGTCCTTCATCGTCATGCCGGACTTGCCCTTGCCGCCGCGGTGCTGGGTCCGATAGGCGTTCAGGGCGACGCGCTTGACGTAGCCGCCGTGGGTGACGGTGACGACCATGTCCTCACGCGGGATCAGGTCCTCGTCCTCCATCTCGCCGTCGCCTTCCCCGATCAGGGTGCGACGCGGCACGGCGAACTTGTCCTTCACGTCGATCAGGTCGTCGCGAATGATGGCCAGGACGTTCTTGCGGTCCGACAGGATGGTCAGGTGGCCCTGGATGGTGTCGGCCAGGCCGTTCGCCTCGCCGAAGATGTCGTCACGGCCCAGGCCGGTCAGACGCGACAGGGTCAGGGCCAGGATGGCGCGGGCCTGTTCGTCGGTCAGTTGCAGGCTGTCGCCGTTGATGACGACACTGCGGGGGTCGGCGATCAGCTCGACCAGGGCCATCATGTCGCCGACGGGCCAAGGCTTGGCCTGCAGTCGCTCGCGCGCCTCGGTCGGATCGGCCGAGGAGCGGATGATGTGGATGACCTCGTCGATATTGGCGACGGCGACGGCGAGACCGACCAGGACGTGGCCGCGGTCGCGGGCCTTGTTCAGCTCGAACTTGACGCGGCGGACGACGACTTCCTCGCGGAAGTCGAGGAAGATCTGCAACAGGTCGCGCAGGCCCATCTGTTCGGGCCGGCCGTGGTTCAGCGCCAGCATGTTGACGCCGAACGAGCTTTGCATGGCGGTGTAGCGCCACAGCTGGTTCAGGATGACGTCGCCGGAGGCGTCGCGCTTCAGCTCGATGACGATCCGCATGCCCTGGCGGTCGGATTCGTCGCGGACGTCGGAAATGCCTTCCAGACGCTTCTCGCGCACCATTTCGGCGATCCGCTCGATCAGGGTCTGTTTGTTGACCTGATAGGGCAGTTCGGTGACGACGATGGCCTCGCGATCCTTGCGGATCTCTTCCACCGAGGCGCGACCGCGCACGACGACCGAGCCGCGACCGTCGCGGAGCGCATTGCGCGGCGCGGTGCGGCCCATGATCTCGCCGCCGGTCGGGAAGTCGGGACCGGGCACGATGTCCAGCAGGGCGTCGTCGGTGACGTTGGGATCGTCCAGCAGGGCCAGGGCCGCATCCACGACCTCGCCCAGATTATGCGGCGGGATATTGGTCGCCATGCCGACGGCGATGCCGCCTGCGCCGTTGACCAGCAGGTTGGGAATCCGGCTCGGCAGGACGACCGGCTCCAGCTCCTTCTCGTCGTAGTTGGGCTGGAAATCGACGGTGTCCTTGTCGATGTCGGCCATAAGGGCGACGGCGGCCGGGGCCATCTTGGCCTCGGTGTAACGCATCGAGGCGGGCATATCGCCGTCGACCGAGCCGAAATTGCCCTGGCCGTCGACCAGCATCAGACCCATCGAGAAGGGCTGAGCCATCCGCACCAGGGCCATATAGACCGAGGCGTCGCCGTGGGGGTGGAACCGGCCCAGCACGTCGCCGACCACGCGGGCGCATTTCGAATAGCTGCGCTCGGGCGTCATGTTCAGGTCGTGCATCGAATACAGGATGCGACGGTGAACCGGCTTGAGGCCGTCACGGGCGTCGGGAAGCGCGCGCGAGACGATCACGCTCATGGCGTAGTCGAGGTACGAACGCTTCAGTTCGTCCTCGATCGTGATCGTGGAAATATCGGAGCCGCCGCCTCCCGGAACGATCGGAGTTGCGGCGTTTTCGTAGCTGTCGTCGGTCAAGGAAGCGTGGCTTTATGCGGCCGGAATCGGAACGTGATCCGCTGTGACGATTTCTAGCATTCCAGGGCCTCGGTGGCAAAGCGACGTCGCCGTGAAAGCCCGTCTCTGAAAGGACGTTCCACATGCGCTTCACGCCTCTCGCCGCCGCCCTCGCTCTCGCCGCCCCGCTGGCCCTCGCCGGGGCCTGCGCTTCAACCGCCGACGCGGCCCAGATGCAGGCCGAACGCGCGCCCGTCGGCGCGACCGGACAGGCCGTTCTGATCAACGCCCAGGGGGCCAATATCGGACGCGTCGATCTGCGCCAAGGGCCGACCGGCCTGGTGATCAAGGTCGAGGCCTCGGGCCTGACGCCCGGCTGGCACGGCATCCATATCCATGCGACCGGCGAATGCGCCGCACCCTTCACCTCGTCCGGCGCCCATATCAACCACGGCGAGCCCAAGGCGCCGCACGGCCTGCTGAACGCGGCGGGGCCGGACGACGGCGATCTGCCGAACGTCTACGCCGGCGCCGACGGCAAGGTGAACGCCGAACTCTTCACCACCCGCGCGCGGATTTCCTCGGAAGGGCCCGGCCAATGGCTGTGGGACGCCGACGGGTCGGCGATCATCATCCACGCCAATCCCGACGACCACTCGAGCCAGCCCATCGGCGGGGCCGGCGATCGGGTCGCCTGCGCGGCGCTCAGCGCGAGCTGACGCCCTAACGCCCCTTCTCGGCCAGCAACCGCTCGATCATTTCGGTCTGCTCCTGCTGGCGCGCCGTCAGGTGTTCGACCTTGTCCAGCAGGGCCATGATCTCGATCTCGGCCTTGAGGTTGACCTGGTAATCGTTGCCGGCGTCCAGCCGGTCCTTCGAGGCCTGACGGTTCTGGCTCATCATGATGATCGGCGCCTGGGCCGCCGCGATCATCGACAGCATCAGGTTCAGGAAGATGAAGGGATAGGGGTCGAACGCATCCCGTCTCAGAACCAGATTGATCAAGGTCCAGGTCACGAGGAACAGGCCGAAGGCGATCAGGAAGGTCCAGGATCCGCCGAACTCCGCCACCCGGTCGGCCAAACGGTCGCCGAAACTCTGGCGGTCGTCGAAGGCTTCGTTCACATCCTCCGAGATCGGGCGGCGTTCGGCGGCGCTGCGGACGACGCTGGCCTCGTTCGCGGCCAGTTCATGCGTCTCCTTGCCCAGCCAGCGGCGGGAAACATGATCGGCGTCGAGAGGGGCGTGGGGCATGACGGATTCCTGAATCGCTCAGGAAACAGATCAAGCCTTGGCGGCCCCCGCGCGCAAGCCCCGTTCGGCCAGGGCGACCAGGGCGACCCCGCCCATGGTGATGGCCGAGCCGGTCAGGATCTGGGGCGTCAGCACGTCGCCCATCAAGCCCCAGCCGATCAGCATCGACACCACGGGCGTCACCAGCAGATAGGGCGTCACCCGCCCGGCCTCGCGCCGCTGCACCAGCCAGAACAACAGGGTGGTGGCCAGGACCGAGGAGACGATCCCCGCCCACAGCAGCGAAGCCCAGACCATGGGCGTGGCGGACTTCACCGCCTCCCACTGCCCGTGCTCGAACACCGCCGAACCGAAGGCCATGACCGGAAAGGCGCCGAGCGCCAGCAGCCCCTGCATCTTCAGCGGCGGGATCGAGGTCGTGCGCCGCGCGACCACCGTCGTCACGCCCCAGGCCGCCCCGGCGGCGATGGCGACCAGGATGGCCTTCCAGTCCTGAAGCGCATGGGCGTCCAGCGTCATCCAGGCCACGCCGACAAAGGCCACGCCCATGCCGACCAGGGCGGCCCTGCTCAGTCGCTCGCCCAGGATCAGGAAGGCGAACAGGGCGGTGAAGGGAATCCACAGCTGGTTGGCCACCGTCACGGGGCTGACGTCGGTCGCCATCCAGTAGGCGGTGTAGGCCAGACCATACTGGATCGGCCCGCCGACGATGACGATCAGCAGCAGGCTCCTCCAGTCCGGGAACGGCGGACGGACGAAGACGATCAGACAGGCCGTTGCGAGACCGAAGCGAATCGCCCCGACCAGCAACGGCGGCAGGGTCTCGGTCGCCAGCTTGGCCCCCGCATTGTTCACGCCCCAGACGACAATGATCGCCACGATGGCGGCGATCTCCAAACCGGTCAGGGCGTGGGGCTTGTGCGACGGCGGGGCGGGGGCGGCGGCGGTCATGATCCGGCTATCGCACGGCGTAAGCCGCTTCGCCCGTCAAATGGCGTGTCGGCTCATTGCATTGACATGTACATGCCTCAGGCGCAGCATGTACATATGACCGAAGTCACCCTGACCGCCCTGCGCAAGGACCTGTTCCGGCTGGTCGACAGCGTGCTGGAGACGGGCGAGCCGCTGGTCATCCGGCGCGGCGGTCGGCGGCTGACATTGATCGCCGAGACCCCCGCAAAACCGACGACGCCCGAGGAACGCTGGAACGCCTATATGGCCCAAGGGGTGCGAGAAGGTTGGGAGGACTGCCCCGACGACATCGACACCAACAAGAGCCACTGGACCTGGGATCCGGACACCAAGTTCGATTTCGACGACAAGTGACGCATCTCGACACCCAGGTCGCCCTCTGGCTCTACTATCGGCTGGATCGGCAGATCAGCCGCCCGGCGCAGGCGCAGCTGGCGCGGGCTCCCGATTTGCGTCTGTCCCCCTTGGTGCTGGTGGAGATCGAAATCCTGATCGAGATCGGTCGGGTCAAGCTGAAGACGGCCGATCTTCTGCTGCGGGATCTTGAGGACCGGCTGGACCTGTCGCTATCGGAGGCTTCGACCGCCGCCGTCGCTGAGGCGGCCTGCCGCTTCGCCTGGACGCGCGATCCGTTCGACCGGCTGATCGTCGCCAACGCCATGGCCGACGGGGCGAAGCTGATCACCGCCGACCAGATGATCCTGCATCATTTCGACAAGGCGGTCTGGTAGGCCTCAGAACGTCGGCTTGGCGACCATCAGCCAGTAGATGGCCAGGACGCCGGCGAAGGCGGGCCAGCCCAGGGCGAACCACCAGCGGAACAGGCGATGATAGGCGGGCGGCAACGCCGCCCTCTGCCCTGCCGCCTGCTCGGCCAGCTTCATCATCCGGTACTGGATCCAGACGACCGGCAGCCAGCAGACGCCGACGAACACATACAGACCATAGGCCGCCAGCAGCCACGGGCTGGTCAGGGACCAGCCCTGCAGATGGATCAGGCGCAGGCCGCTGATCGGCTGGACCACCACGGCGCTGGTGGTGAAGACGAAATCGGCCAGGACCACGATGCGGCCGACCTCGGCCACCGTCTTTGCGTCCTTGGTCGCGTGGGCGCGCAGCATGAAGAAGGCGATGCCCGCCCCTGTGCCGAACAGGACGGCGCCGGACAGGATGTGGATGATTTTCAATGCGAAATAGAGGCTCATCGGCGGGCGTCCGTTGCGGCCACAAACAGGCACAGCGCCATCATCGGCAGGACCTTCAGCCACGGCCCCAAGGGGTCGGTCCAGTAGTGCGGCAGGCTGAGCGTACCGGCGATCAGATAGCCGATGGTCGCCAGACACATGAAGATCGCCACCCGCGCCGTCCAGGGCCGCACGAACAGCAGCAGTCCCAGCACGACGTCCAGCAGCGCGCCCCACCCGGCGACCGGCCCGGCCCAGCGGCCATAGCCGCCCTCGTGCAGAATGGCGACGGCGCCGTTCCAGCCCGGCCCGAAGCTGATCAGGCCCGTGATCAGCCAGAACAGGCCCAGGGTCAGGATGGAGATCGGGCGGACGAACCACAGCCGCGCGTGCCAGACGTCCTGGACCGAAGCTGGGGTCTCGGCCAGGAAACGCGTAAAACCGCGCGAAGACACGCCCAAACGCTCGGCCCAGCCGCTGTCGTGGCCGGAGACGTCGTAGTCCATCTGTTTGATCGCGGTCGTGCGGATCGGCGAGGACCAACCCAGCCGACCCAGCACGTCGCCGACGGCCAGGGCCGGCGCAGCCAAGGCGCGGGGCACAGGCAGGACCGGCGCAGGCTTCAAACCGAGCCAGCCGCGATAAAGGCGCACCGTCTCGACCATGGTCACCGCCTCCGGCCCCGGCATGTCCAGCGACTGACGCGACGGGGCGCCCGCTTTCAGGGCCGCGACGACGGCGGCGCACAGATCGCCCAGCGGGATCGGGCGGAAGGTCTGATCGCCCCCCACGACGGGGCTGAACAGAGGAAAGGCCGCCAGTGCGCGGATCAGACCCGTGCCGCCGAAGGCCGCCCGGTCCACCACCAGCGACGGCCGCAGGATCAGCCAGTCGAGCGCGCTGGCGGCGACCAGTCGTTCGGTCTGCGCCTTGGTGCGGGCGTAGTCGGTGCCGGCTTCTTCGTCCGCGCCGACGGCGGAGATATGCACCAGGCGCTGGAGGCCCGCCGCCTCGCACGCCGCGATCAGGGCGCGGGGGCCGTCGACATGGGCCGCACGGGTGCTGTCGCCGCCGCCGTCCTGCAAGACGCCGACGCAGTTCACCACGGCCGAAACTCCGTCCAGAAGGGGCGCCCAGGCCTGAGCCGTCGTCAGTTTTGAAAAGTCGGCGACGATCCAGTCGAAGCTCGGGGCGCGACGGGACGGTTCGGCGATACGCCGCGCGCCCGCTCTCACGCTCCAGCCTTCGGCGGACAGGGCCGCCGCTACGTGCGAGCCGATGAAGCCGTTGGCGCCCAGCACCAGCACGCGACCGCTCATCCCAGCACTCTATCCTTCAGATCGACGCCCGCCGGAGGAAGGCCGCACCAGGTCGAACCGGGAAACCGGCGACGGCGACGCGCCACGAAGTCATACAGGCGGTCGCGAATGAACCGTGGCGCGATCCGACCGATGATCGCCCTCCGATAGGGTGCAGGCAGCTGGGCGGCGATGGCCAGGACGGCGTCGGAGCGTTCGCGCGCCACGCCGTCCTGGATCAGCAGCATGGTCGCCGGATCCTGGGGATCAACGCCGTAATGCATCAGAAGCGCCCGCCCCAGGGGCGACTGCGTCGGGGCCAGCCGGAACAGCCCGACCCGGTCGGCCTTCAGGATCTTGCGCGCCGAGCCGGAGCAAAGCGCGCAGTCGCCGTCGAACAGGACCAGGGGTCGGTCGTCCGGGAAGGCCGGGACGGCGGGATCCTCACGATAGCTGTAAGGCCCCCGCCCCATGGTTGGTTCGGATCGACCTTAGAACGGAATGTCGTCGTTCAGGTCGTAGCTTTCCTTGGGTCCGCTCGGCTTGTTGGCGCCGCCGGTGGAGAAGCCCGAGGAGTAGTCGTCGTCGCCGCGACCACCGCCGCCGCCGCCGTAACCGCCGCCTTGCGAGCCGCCTTCCGAACGGCCGCCCAGCATGGTCAGCTCACCCTTGAAGCGGCTGACCACGATCTCGGTCGAATATTTCTCGACGCCCTGCTGATCGGTCCATTTGCGAGTCTGGAGCGCGCCCTCGATATAGACGGTCGAGCCCTTCTTCACATAGTTCTCGACCACCTTGACGATGTTGTCGTTGAAGATGACGACCCGGTGCCACTCGGTCTTTTCCTTGCGCTCGCCCGAGGACTTGTCGCGCCAGGTTTCCGAGGTGGCGATCGACAGGTTGGCGATGCGGTCGCCGTTCGGCATCGACCGGATTTCGGGATCGCGGCCCAGATTGCCGACCAGAATGACCTTGTTGACGCTGCCCGCCATGGAAACTTCCTTCTCGTAGGGAGCGGCGAGTCCCTCGCCCGCTCCGTAATTCAGCCGGATGTCTTAGAGCCGCCGCCGTTCACCGCCAGCCGCATTCGACATCAGACCCGCCAAACCGGTGGATTAACGAAATGTTCCACCTTTGTTCACGTCACGCAAGTCTCTTCTACGACAGCCCGGGCCCTACTTGGTCTCGGGCGGCGGCGCGGCGATCGCGATCGGGCGCCCCGTCTCGTCACGCTGGATGGCGCCGGGAATGGCCAGACGGCCGTCGCCGGTGCGGGCCATGGCGAAGAAACGGCTGCCCGTCAGGGTCTTGCCGAATTTCACGCCCTCGCGGTCCACGAAGATGAAGCGGCCCTGATAGGCCCCCGCGACCTCCTGGTTCGAGCCGCCCATGCGCAGGAAGCGCAGACGCATCTCCTCCAGCTGGCCGGCGCACAGTTCGATCTGGGCGACGTTCTCGCCCATCTTCTGCAGGCGCGGCTCCTGGCCATCCGGGGTGGCGACGAAATAGCAGACGCCGGGCTCGAACTCGAACTTCGGCTGGTTGCTGCACGCCGCCAGGACGGCGGCGGCGGCGATGACGGAAAGGGCGAGCACGCGCATCAGTTCAGACCCGGGAATTGGCAGTTGCGGTCCTGCTCCGCCAGAGTGCGGAAACGGCTGTTGTCGCCCGACTGTTCCACCCGGCGCGGGACGAGGCGAAGGGTCGTGTCGCCCCAGCGGCCGTACTGGGCGTCGCCCGGACGCACGCAGGTGCCGGCGTACAGGGCCTGGACGCAGGCGTTCAGGCTCATGCCGCTGGACAGGACGCGCCAGTCCGAACCGGAGTGACGCAGGCACTGGGCGCCGGCGGACGGCGCGGGCGCCGGATTGCTGGGCGCGGCGGCGCCCGGAGCCGGGCTCGGCAGGGGATCGGCCTGGGCCATCTCGACCGGCGGCAGTTCCGGCGGCGGGGCGAAGGCGGCGGTGGGGGCGGCCGCCAGGGCGCCCGTCTCGTCGATGCCGACATCCAGGGCGTCGGTCGCCAGGCCGTTGCGTTGGGCGCAGACGGCCAGTGTCGCCATGCCCACGAACTGGCCGTCCACGAAGCAGCGCAACTCGCGTGTCGGCTCCAGCGTCGGGGCGTCGGCCAGGTCGACGGTCAGACCGCCCCTCGCGGCCGGCGGGGCTTCCGGCGTCTTGTCGCCGCCGCCGGTGAAGATGAGCGCCAGCACCACGGCGGCGATGATCACCAGACCGGCGCCGATGGCGATGATGACGCGATTGTCGTTCGGAAGGGCCATGAGGGGCTTTCGCAACTGAAGCGCCCAATAACCCGGAACGCACGCCGGGCGTCAACCGCCTAGGCGCGCATGACGCCGATCAGACCGACAGGCGGCTCAGCGCGGCCTGGAAGTTGGCGAGTTGGGTCTGGTAGTAGGCGGTCGATGAACCTTTTCCGGTCTGGGTGTTGGTGATCGTCCCGGTCGAGGGCGCCAGCGACTTGTAGGCGGACCGGACGGCCGTCATCGCCTGGGCGATGCCCTCGTTCGCCGCCTTGATCGAGGCCGGATCGTTCAGGTTCAACAGGGTCGACAGATTCAGACCGAAGGTCTTTGGCGCATCCTTGTCCGGCTTGACGGGGCTGACGAAGCCGGGGGTCAGACCCAGGGCCGCCAGGGCGTCCTTGCCGACGGCGCCCGACGAAATGATAGCCCCTTCCCGGTTCGCCGCCGTGGATATCTGCAGCCGCTGGGTGACGGGTACGGCCTTCAGGTCCGTCACCACCTTGGCGTCCAGCTGGCGGCCCGAGGCGTTCACGATCTTCTTGGCCAGGGTCTCCAGCGTGTCCTTGGCCTCGATCGTCACGGTGACGGCCCGCCCGCCGCCTGCCGGCGAAATGCTGAACTGATCCCCGACCCGCGCGGCTGTGCCGACGGTCAGCAGCTTGGAGTCCGCCTGCATGATCTCGCCCTGCGGCAGCCCCAGCCGGTCCAGCACGCTGGAACCGCCTGCGGCGAAGCTCAGACTGGTCGGCTTGGCCTGGTCGTCAGCGGCGCGCCAGGTCTTGTTCTGCTCCACCGCGCCTGTCGCCAGGTCGATACGCGCCAGATAGCCCTGGGTCGGACTGTCCTTGGTCGCGCCCTCGGCCCGGTTCGTGCCGGTGATCCAGACCTTGCCGTTCTTGATTTCGACATCGGCGGCGGTGTCGTCGCCCGCCCCGCCGAAATAGGTCAGCCGGTCGCTGCCCGAAGCCTGAAGATCGGCCGACAGGGTGGCGACGAACACGTCCTTGCCGCCGGCGTGGGCGTTGGTCACCGTGCCGATGTCCAGCGCGGCGTTATTGGTATGGCCGGTCACGACGACCTTGCCGTTTTCCACCGATACGCCCGCGATTTCACCACTGGCGTAGCCCAGGTCGCGGGTCGAGGCCAAGGTCGGCACACCCCCTGCATCGAGGGTGAAGCGCCGCACGATGGCCTTCCCGTTCTCGACCCCGGCCGTATAGAGGTCTGAACCGGACACGGTCATCGCCTGGACGGAATCGTCGCCGGCGCTGCCGAACTGCAAGGTGGAGGCGTTCACCCCGGCGATCGGCCCGGTCACGGTCAGGGGCTTTTCCTGGAAGGTCTGCAGATAGGAATCCCATCCGCCCAGGGCCACAGTCCCCGACATGGCCGATTTGGACCGTCCCGCCACATACACCACGCCGTCCGCGCCGAAACTGACCTCCGTCGCCTCGTCGGCGGCCTTGGCGCCTCGGCGCTGGGTCCACAGTTCCTTGCCGGAGTCATCGAAAAGCGTGACGAAACTATCGGCGGTCGTGGGGCTGTCGCCGCTCTTGCCCGGCACCAGCGCCCCTGTGACCGAACCGGCCAGGGCCACGCGTCCATCGTCGTCGATGGCGATGGAGAAGCCGTTCGCGCTGGACGCCGCCCCCAACAGCTTGGTCTGCATCAGATTGCCGGCGGAATCATACTTCATCAGGGCGACGTCGCGCGTGCCCTTGATCGGCTGGGCTGCGTCGCCGGCCTTCAGATCGGCCACGACCCAGACCGAACCGTCCGGAGCCACGGCGCTGGCTCGCACCGCCTCGACGCCCTCGGGCATCTCTGTATGCCCGACCCGGCCCTCGACCCAGAAGGGATCGTTTACGCCCTGCTGCGCGGCGGGCGCAGCGCCGCCGTCGGCCTGGAACTTCAATATCTGTCCCGCGCCGGCCTTGCCGACGCCCTGGGTCACATAGACGGCGTCGGACGTATCGACCGCCGCAAAACTGACCTTCTCGCCCGCGCCGCTCGTGACCTTCAGAGCCCATTGGTCCGGCCCGGCCGGCAGGGTGATGGTCTTGTCGCCGGACTTGATCGTCTTGGGCTCCGCGGGGATGTATTGCGTCCCGACCCGCGTCGCGACGCCGGCCGCCTCCAGCTTGCCGTTCATATAGTTGACGACATTGACCATCGACCGTTCGGTGGAGCCCATCTCGGACAGGTCCATGGCGACTGTCTGGCTTCCGGTCTCGGTCTTGGCCGTCATCGAGAACTTGACGTCGCCTTCGAACGCGGCGACCGGGCTTGTGGCGACGCCCTGGTGAAGCGGTGCGGTCGTGAAGGTCGTCGGCGCCCGCTCCAGCGCATAGCTGGTCTTGACCTTGGTCTGCGACACGCCCTGCACCAGGCGGACGTCCTCGAAGTCGGCGGTCTTGAGATAGGCCGACATCTCGGCCAATCCCTCGCTGAAGCGTTTCGACACCTGTGCGGCTTCCGCAGCCGTCAATCCCTTGACGCTCGCCCGATCCGCCAGGGCGCTGAGGCTGTTCAGTCCCTGATAAAGGGCGAACATCTTGCGATAGTCGCTGGACGCGCCCGACAGGTCCAGTTCGACCGAACCTTCGTTTATGATGTTTCGTCCCGCCAGGGCCGCCCGCACCAGCTCGCTGGCCTTGGGCGCAGTCGCCGACGCGGTCGAAGCCCAGGGCGCCGTGGGCTGGGTCTTCTTTGGCTTGGCTGCAGGCGTGTTTGAGCCGATCAGCGACCCGGTGTCCGTCGTGATCCCGTAGAGACCCAGCAGATAGCTGTTGTTGATCATCTCACATGGCTCCGGCGATTACAGTGCGGCCGAGCCCGATAACGAAGTCTTAAGCCGCGACGTCAGTTCTTGAACAGCGACAGGATCATCTGCGGCGCCTGGTTGGCGATCGACAGGGCCTGGACGCCGAGTTGTTGCTGCACCTGCAGGGCCTGGAGACGGGCGCTTTCCTTGGCCAGGTCGGCGTCGACCAGATTGCCGATGCCGGCTTCCAGCGAGTCCGAAAGCTTGCCGACATAGGTGGTGTGGCGTTCGATCTGCTTGGCCTGCGCCCCCAGTTCCGACAGACGTGAACTGGCCACGGAGATGGCGTCGTCGATCCGCTGCAGCGCGAACTTGGCTTTTTCCTGGGTGAGCAGATCAGGGGCGGCGTTCAGCAGGGTCTCGTTTTCCGGCGTGCCGGCATTGTCGGTCCAGGCGTCGATCGCCGCAGTCGCCTTGTTCGAGTCATAGGAGTTGGCCGCCAGGCCCAGGCCGACAAGCGTCAGATTCTGACGCTTCATCGCAATGGTTTCATTGCCGTCCGCACTCGCCAGGAACGTCATGTCGGTCGTGGCGGAGCCGTCGAGAATATTGGCCCCGTCGAAAATGGCGTTGTCGGCGAAGGACTGCACCGACTTCAACAGCGCCTGGAATTCCTGGTCATAGGAGGCGCGCGTCGCGGCGGTCTGGCTAGGATCGGCTGCGGCGGTCGCCTTCTGCTTCATTTCCAGCAGAATGTCCGAGATCTGTTCGCCCGCGGCCAGAGAGACGTCGGCGATCGAGGTCGCCCGGTTGAGGCTGGTCGTGACGGCTTCCAGAGACCCCTTGTCCGCGCGCTGCCCCTGGGCGACAGCCCAGACGGCGGCGTTGTCCTTGGCGCCCTGGACCTTCAGGCCCGTATTCACCCGGCTCTGCGTCGACGCCAGCTGGTCGCTGGTGCGGTTCAGATTCTGCAGGGCGATCATCGCCGAGGTATTGGTGTGGATGCTGGTGGTCATGGCTTCAAGCCCCGGACGTTCTGTTCCCTGCAGGATTAACCATGAGTCGTGAGCGTATGGTTAACGGCGGAGAAAGCATGTTTGCGCCGCCCGGCGAGCCGGCGACGTTGGGTCCGCTTGACTGAAAGACCTCGCTAGATGGAGGTCTTCAGCAGATTTCCGCCCTTGTAGTCCGGGTCCTTGGCCAGATCCTGAACCACCTCTCGCGGCAGTTTCAGCACCACCTGGCCCGTAACCGGGTCGCTGATCGTATAGATGTAGCGGCCGTTCTCAGCCGTCTCGATGGTCAGGCGGTAGTTGCTGGACTCGCCCTTTTCCTCGACTGCGGACTTTGGCGACTGCGGCTTGGTTGGAGGCGAATAGGCTGCGAGGTCGGTGTTTTCGGAAGCAAAAATCTTTACCGGCGGTACGCTCGCGACATTGTCTACCATGGCTCCTCGCGCGGATGGACCGCGCCCTTCTAGGTTTGAACGAGAGCGAAGGGTCGGGACGGCGAGCGCCGTCCCGACCGATCATTCTTAGCGGAAGAGGCTCAGCAGCGTCTGGCTGGCCGAGTTGGCGATCGACAGCGCCTGCACGCCCAGCTGTTGCTTGGTTTGCAGGGCGGTCAGCTTGGCGCTTTCCTTGGCCAGGTCGGCGTCCACCAGGTTGCCCACGCCGGCTTCAAGAGCGTCCTGAAGCTTGTTGACGAAGGTGATGCTGCGTCCCAGCGACTTCGACTTGGTGCCGAAATCGGACAGGACGCTGGTGAAGGCGGTGATGGCCGAGTCGACCGTGGCCACGATAGTGGCCGCGTCGCCGGCCACGGCCGCCGTCGTGGTCGCCACGGCGGTGTCCGCCCCCGCGATGGCCTTCAGCGTGTAGGAGGTCGAAGGACCCGTCTGCACGGTGATGGCGGCTGCGTTCGCCTTGTACAGATTGACGCCGTCGAAGGTGGCGCCCGCCAGCGCGCTGGCGATTTCCGTGCCGATGGCGTTGTATTCCGCCAGATACGAAGTCTGGGCGGCGCCGGTGGATCCGGCGATGCTGACCGCCAGGCCCTTCTGTTCTTCCAGCGCGCTCGTGATCGTATCGCCAGCGGCCAGGGCCACGTCGACGATGGATTGACCACGCTGGATCGAGCTGCGGACCGCGTCCTGGGACGCGGCGGCGGCGCGTTGCGACGTGGCGATCGAGAAGATCGCCCCGCTGTCCTTGGCCGAAGAGACCTTCATGCCGGTGTTGATGCGGTTTTGCGTCCGCTCCAGCTCCGAGCTGGTCTTGTTCAGGTTCTGCAGCGCGATGGCTGCGCCGTAGTTCGTATTGATGCTCGCCATTTTGGCGTTCCTTCTTCACTTCGTGATGGCCGTCGTCATTTTGGCGACGGGAGCGTTTTGCTCGGGGTTCAAGACCTATGGCCCGGCCGTCGAGACGACCGGGCCTCCGGGCCTTAGCGGAAGAGGCTCAGCAGCGTCTGGCTGGCCGAGTTGGCGATCGACAGCGCCTGCACGCCCAGCTGTTGCTTGGTTTGCAGGGCGGTCAGCTTGGCGCTTTCCTTGGCCAGGTCGGCGTCCACCAGGTTGCCCACGCCGGCTTCAAGCGCGTCCTGAAGCTTGTTGACGAAGGTGATCTGGCGGCCCAGCGACTTGGACTGGGTGCCCAGAGTCGACAGAGCCGTCGTCGTCGCCGTGATTGCGGCATCGACGTTTGCGGTCGTGGCGTTGGCGGCGGTGACGCTGCCCGTATTCACGGCCGTGATCGCCGCATCGGCGCCCAGAGTGGTCAGGCTGTTGACGCCGTCGAAGGTGGCGCCCGTGATCGCCGAAGCGATTTCGGTTCCCAGGGCGTTGTATTCGGCCAGGTACGAAGTCTGCGCATTACCGGTGGATCCGGCGATGCTGACCGCAAGGCCTTTCATCTCTTCCAAAGCGGAAGTGATGGTGTCGCCGGCGGCCAGGGCCACGTCGGTGATCGACTGGGTGCGTTGCAGACCCGAGCGGACCGCGTCCTGGGACGCGGCGGCGGCGCGTTGCGACGTGGCGATCGAGAAGATCGCCCCGCTGTCCTTGGCCGAAGAGACCTTCATGCCGGTGTTGATGCGGTTTTGCGTCCGCTCCAGCTCCGAGTTGGTCTTGTTCAGGTTCTGCAGCGCGATGGCTGCGCCGTAGTTCGTATTGATGCTCGCCATTTTGGCGTTCCTTCTTCACTTCGTGATGGCCGGCGCCGTTTTGGCGACGGGAGCGTTTTGCTCGGGGTTCAAGACCTATGGCCCGGCCGTCGAGACGACCGGGCCTCCGGGCCTTAGCGGAAGAGGCTCAGCAGCGTCTGGCTGGCCGAGTTGGCGATCGACAGCGCCTGCACGCCCAGCTGTTGCTTGGTTTGCAGGGCGGTCAGCTTGGCGCTTTCCTTGGCCAGGTCGGCGTCCACCAGATTGCCCACGCCGGCTTCAATCGAGTCCTGAAGCTTGTTGGTGAAGCTGATGCTGCGACCCAGCGACTTGGACTGGGTGCCCAGGGTCGAAAGGGCGCTGGTGACAGCCGTGACGACCAGATCGACGTTGGCGGTCGTGAAGTCGGCGACAGCCGGCGTCGCCGCCGTAAACTTGGCCAGATCAGTATTGGCGCTGAGAGCGGCGGCCGTACCCAGAACCTTGGTGTCGGTCGCGCCCGTGCCGGTGCGGACCGTGGTGGTCGCGCCGGAGGCGGTGGTCAGCAGGTTGACGCCGTCGAAGCTCGCACCGTCCAGAGCGGACTTGATTTCCACACCCAGAGCCTTGAACTCGTCCTCGTAAGACGTCTTTGCCGCGCCGGTGGATCCGGCGATGCTGACCGCGAGGCCTTTCATCTCTTCCAGAGCGGAAGTGATGGTGTCGCCGGCGGCCAGGGCCACATCGACGATCGATTGACCGCGCTGCATCGAACTGCGGACCGCATCCTGAGCGGAGGCGTTGGCCCGCTGTCCGGTGGCGATCGAGAAGATCGCTCCACTGTCCTTGGCCGTAGAGACCTTCATGCCGGTGTTGATGCGGTTTTGCGTCCGCTCCAGCTCGGAGTTGGTCTTGTTCAGGTTTTGCAGCGCGATAGACGCGCCGTAGTTCGTATTTATGCTCGCCATTTTGGCGTTCCTTCTTCACTTCGTGATGGCCGTCGTCATTTTGGCGACGGGAGCGTTTTGCTCGGGGTTCAAGACCTATGGCCCGGCCGTCGAGACGACCGGGCCTCCGGGCCTTAGCGGAAGAGGCTCAGCAGCGTCTGACTGGCCGAGTTGGCGATCGACAGCGCCTGCACGCCCAGCTGTTGCTTGGTTTGCAGGGCGGTCAGCTTGGCGCTTTCCTTGGCCAGGTCAGCGTCAACTAGGTTGCCCACGCCGGCTTCAAGCGCGTCCTGATACTTGTTCACGAAGGTGATCTGGCGACCCAGCGACTTGGACTGGGTGCCCAGCGTCGATAGAGCGCCGGTGACGGTGGAGATGGCGGTATCGATCTTGGCGGTTGTGGCGTCTGCGCGAGCCTTGCTACCGCCGCTGACGTCAGTCACGCCGGCGACGCCCAGAGGCGTCGTCAGGCTGTTGACGCCGTCGAACGAGGCGCCGGAGATCGCAGAGGTGATTTCCAGGCTCAGAGCGTTGTATTCCGCCAGATAAGAGGTCTCGGCGTTGGAACCGGCTGTCGAGGCCTGGATGCTGACCGCCAGACCCTTCATCTCTTCCAACGCGGTCGTGATCGTGTCGCCGGCGGCCAGCGCCACGTCGGTGATCGACTGGGAGCGTTGCAGACCCGAGCGGACCGCATCCTGGGACGCAGCGGTGGCGCGTTGAGCCGTGGCGATCGAGAAGATCGCGCCGCTGTCCTTGGCCGAAGAGACCTTCATGCCGGTGTTGATGCGGTTTTGCGTCCGCTCCAGCTCCGAGTTGGTCTTGTTCAGGTTCTGCAGCGCGATGGCTGCGCCGTAGTTCGTATTGATGCTCGCCATTTTGGCGTTCCTTTCACTTCGTGAGATCCAACGCCATTTTGGCGAAGGGAGCTTTTTGCTCGGTGGGTAAGAAGCAATTGCCGGGCCATAGGCGACGGCGAAATATCATCGTAACTTATTGAAAAGTCGCGTTTACTATTGATTTACCCTCCCTGGATGCCCGGCAATATTTGCCCACTACAGCCCGCACTTCGGCAAATTTTGCCGAGCAGGACCTAAAAAGGTGGAGCGGCTGGCGACCGCCGCGCCCCGAAAGAGACGCGCCTGAAGGCCGCCTTAGTTCCGGAAGAGGCTCAGCAGCGTCTGGCTGGCCGAGTTGGCGATCGACAGCGCCTGCACGCCCAGCTGTTGCTTGGTTTGCAGGGCGGTCAGCTTGGCGCTTTCCTTGGCCAGGTCAGCGTCAACCAGGTTGCCGATGCCGTTCTCGGTAGCGTCCTGCAGCTTGTTGACGAAGGTGACCTGACGGCCGACCGACTTGGACTGGGTGCCCAGCGTCGACAGGGCGCCCGTGATTTTGGTGATGGCCGCATCGACGGCCGCCGTCGTCGCGGCTGCTGCGGTGATGGTCTGGCTGGTGATGGTGGTGATGTCGGTGTCCGCCGCCATGCCGCCGGCGACCGTGAAGCCGATGGCGGTGGTGCCGCCGCTCACGTCCTTGATCAAGTCCGTCGCGGTCGCGCCTGTCCACAGATTGACGCCGTCGAAGGTCGCGCCGGCCAGGGACGAGGTGATTTCAGCGCCCAGCGCGCGGAATTCGGTCAGGTAGGAGTTCTGGGCCGCGCCGGTGGAAGCGGCCAGGCTGACGGCCAAACCCTTCATCTCTTCCAGGGCGGCGGTCACGGTGTCGCCCGAGGCCAGGGCCACGTCGACGATGGATTGGCCGCGTTGCAGCGATGCACGCACGGATTCCATGGCGCCCATGTTGGCGCGTTGGCCGGTCGCGATGGAGTAGATCGCGCCGCTGTCCTTGGCGGAGGAGACCTTCATGCCGGTGTTGACGCGATTTTGCGTCATTTCCAGCTGAGCGTTGGTCTTGTTCAGGTTCTGGAGCGCAATTGCTGCGCCGTAATTCGTATTGATGCTCGCCATTTTGGCTGCCCTCTTCACTTCTGTGCATGTACGACGCCGTTTTGGCGTCGGGAGCATTTTGCTCCGCCCTCCTAAGAGCAAAGGCGGGGCCAGACTGGCACGGCGAGAAAACCGAGATGAACTGCTGATTTTGTTGAATTTTTCAAAGTAAGCCGCACGCTGACCCGGCATTTTCCGTCGCATGGCGGCAGAAGTTGCCGAGTCGTTTTTGCCGCTTTGCGGTCAGGGTCGCACTTTCGCCGCCTCCGAGATCCGGGCGTCCTGCATGGCCCGCTCCGCCAGCAGGGTCTCGACCGCCAACCGCCTCGCCCCGTCGCAGGCCAGGAGCTGGGCGCCGCGCTGCACATAGGCGGCGTCCAGGTCGGCGGCTGTGGGTTCAGCCGGCAAAACCGCCAGGGCGCACGGCCGCGTCGCCGCCTCGGGCAGGCTGAGCCGCACCGGGGCAACCGTCGAGGTCGGGAGCGAGCCCGCACAGCTCGCGGTCATGAGCGCGCAGACGGTCGGCGCGGCGGCTTTCCAGAGGGATTTCGGCGTCATCGGCGTTCCTGGCCTGTGCGACGGCGGTCGCGGTCGCGCGCGCCGCCGCCGTCTGCTGTTGTTGAAAATCATCGAGACGACGCAACTGTGCGTCCGCCCCCTCGCTCTCAAGACGACGCGCCGCCGCCTGGGCCCGGGCGTCACGTTCCCCGGACGCGGCCCGCGCCTCGGCCGCCGCCAACCGGCGCTGCTGCAGGTTCAGCGGGTCCCAGCGGAAACCGAGACCGCCCAGAAGCGCCGCCGCCAACCCCGCCACGACACCCGCGACGGCGAGCCAGCCGAGCGGCGTCAGCGCCTTCAGGATGGACACGACCCTCATGGGAAAGCCCTTCGATCCAGTTCGAAATGCGGGCCGTCGCGCAGGCTCTTCCAGTCGCCGCCCCAGACGATGGGGGTCTTCAGCTCCACAGCCGCCGCCTTGAAGGCCGAGGCGATGCGTCCATACAGCGGCCAGTCCCAACGGACCTGTCCGTCGACCAGGGCCGCCACATCGACGGCGTGGCCGCTCAGATGGCGAGACCTCAAGGTCCGGCTGGCTCCGGCCTGGACCAGAGCCGCCTGCCGTTCAGGCGATCGCAGCCCCTCCGTGATCATGAAATCAACGGGGCTGCGTGCGACCGCCGCCTCGACCACAGCCACCAGGGCTGGATGCACCCCCTTCAATCGCGCCCTTGAGCGAACGGACAACGGGCCGCTCATGGCCGGCCTCCCGTCAACCGCACGCGCGCATTGGCGATGAGCGCCACCAGTTGCTCGGCCGTGGGCGCAACCAGGTACAGAACCAGGATCAAGGCCAGCAGCCCCATCAGCCCATCGGTCATCTTGGGCAGCATCTCGGCCGGCATCCGCGCCACCGTCCGCATCAACAGCAGCCACAGGCCGACGCTGACGGCGAAGGCGTACAGCCTGCGCCACAGCCAGCGTCCCTCGGCCAGGGTTCCGTTCTGGGGCCGGATCGGATCCGGGGTCGTCGATCTCGTCATTCCTCGTCCTCCTTGTCGAAGATTTCGGTCGCGCACCGGCCGTCAAAGCCGGTCTGGGCGCGCCAGGCCGTGTCATTCAATCTGTCGGGGGCGTCCCAGACCTCGGGCTCCAGCACCTCCACAGGCTCGGGTCGGTTCAGCCGCCGGCTCATCCGACGGCCGTGAGTCGAACCACGCCTCCCCCGCCTGCGCCGCCCGCGCCCGACAGGGTCAGGCCCGCCCCCCCGCCGCCGCCGCCCGCACCGAACAGGGCGCCCGCGCCGCCCGCTGTTCCCGCACCGACAGCGGAAGCGCCGCCCCCGCCGCCCCCGCCGCCGGCCCAGGCCAGGTTTGGCGCCGACGACGCCTGCCCCGCCGCACCGGCCGCCCCGCCCGGCGCCTGACGGACCGCCCAGCCGCCTGCGCCGCCCGGGCCGCCAGACCGCGCTGTATTGGCTGTGCTCAACCCGCCGCCGCCGCCTCCTCCGCCAGGACCGTCGGGACAGGCGGTCTCGCCGCCGACGAAGGCCGTCGCCGTGATCGAACCGCCGCCACCGGCGTTTCCCGTCCGCAGGCCCTGACCGCCGGCGCCTCCCGCGCCCGCCGAAGCCGTTGCGCCGAGGCCGCCCGCCCCGCCTCCGGCCCGCAGCAACAGGGTTCCGCCCAGGCTCACCGCGCTCTGCCCGCCCGCGCCGCCCAAGGCGCCCGCGCCTGAGCCGGCCGCCCCCGCCGCACCGCCGGCTCCGACCCCGACAACCAGGGTTTCGTTCAAGTCGGCGGCCGCCCAACAGGCCTCGCTCAGTCCGCCCGCGCCGCCGCCGCCGCCGCCGAAGCGCGCGGTTCCCGACGCCCCCGCCATGCCCGATCCGCCGCCGCCGCCCCCGCCGACGCAGACCGCCTCGATCCACCGCGCCCAGGACGGCGGTTCATAGGCGCCGTCGCCGGTGAAGACCGTCGTCTCTCGCCGCGTCGCGCCCTTGTCGAATGCGATCCGCCCTGTTGCGCGATCCACCCCGAAGGCCCGGAGCCAGGTCGATCCGTCCGGACTCACCTTCAGGCTCAGGTTCTCGTCGCCTGCCAGGCCCAGTTCCGCCCGGCCGCCGTAGCCGCTCTGGAACAGCAGCGACAGGACATCCCCCGCCGCCTCCTTGTTCAGGGTCAGACGCAGGTCTCCGTCGCCGCCCTCGGCCGCGCCGCGGGCGGTGAACAGGGCGGTGTTGGTCTTGACCGCCAGCGGATTGGCGGCGTCGGCCGTCGTGCCGAGACCCAGCCGCGAAAGCCCCTGCACTTCGCCCAGCCGATGTCCCAACGGGCTCCAGCCCTCTTCACTCCGCACCACCAGGACGGCCGTATCCAGCACCAGAGCGATCATCCCCACCGGCGCGGCCACGACGCTCCAGCCGCCGCTCTCGAACCGCATCAGGGCGCCGGCGGGCCGGCCGCTCCACGCCGTCCCTGCGGCGCCGTGCGGCAGAATGTAGAGATCGCCGTCGAACGGCGCGGCCGGCTGGGTCGTCAGGGTCCGGCTGACCACCGCCGTCTGCAACAAGGCGTCCAGCCGCGTCAGGGCCGCGTTCAGGGTCACATGCTTCTGCATCTGACCGGCTGCGAGATAAGGCAGGGCTAGCCGCGCGGTGAAATCGTCGCTCATCAGGATCTCCGTTGTTGTCGGAGATCAGTCTGCAGGCGCGGTCAGATCAGGCGGGTTGAACGGCGAATTTGTCATTCAACCCACGGTATGAGTTGGAGAAAATCGCCAGAATTAGGTGATCAGGGCGCGGCTTGCGCCCGTAATTCAGTCGTGCAGATAGACGATGCGGCGCAGCTTCTTGTCGTTTCGGACCGTCTCCAAATGACGTTCGTGGTCGCCGCTGGCCCTGGCGTTGGCTTCGGAATCCTCGACCCAGTGGCTGGTCTCGATATCCTTCTGCAGCGCCTTGGCCGCCAACAACTGACCGGGGAAGAAGGTGTCGACCACGTCGCCGGCGATCGGCACCGTGCCCGTCGCCGTATCCACCGCCATATAGGCCGCCATCCGCGCCAGGGTCGCCGGCGACGCCTTGGCGCGCACCGCCTGCATCACCAGCCAGGCCCCGGTTCCGACCGTATAGACCGTACCCACCACCGGCACCCAGGTCAGCAGTCCGTCCATGCCGATGCCGAACGGTCCTATGCCGATCACCCGGTCCGACAGCTTCTTGATCCCCTCGACATTGGACCAGATCTTCTCGATATCCGTGATGGACCGTCTGGCCATGTCGCGCCTCTCCAAGCGTCGCCCTAACGCGGTATAGCCGACACCGTTCACCAAGAAAGGCAATAAGCCATGTCCCTGCTGAAGCCGGCGAGCAATGCGGCGGCCAGCCTCGTTCTGATCGGGCTGTCGGGCTTCGGCGTGGCTGGTCTCAGCGGGATCGGCCATCGATGGGTGGACATCCTGGCCCAGTTCACCGCCCCCGTGCTGCTGGCTGCGACGGTGCTGACCCTGGCCTGCCTGGTCCTGCGTCTGTGGCCGGCCTTTGTCGTAGGCGTGCTGGCCGGCCTTGTCCTGCTGGCCGCTGTCTGGCCCCAGTGGATGACGCCCCTTGGCCGCCCGCAGCCGGGCCAGCCGATAATCCGCCTGTACTCAGCCAATCTCTGGGTGGACAACACCGACGTCGCCGCGATCCGCCGATCCATCGTCGACGCCGACGCCGACATCGTCGTTCTGGTCGAGGTCGGAGATGCGCCGGCGGACCGGATCGACGAGGTTCTGGCCGGCTATCCCAATCGGGCGGTCATGGGCCGCATCGAAGACCCCAGCGGTCGCGCCCTGTCCATCGTGGCCTCGCGCTATCCGATCCAGGGCAAGCTGCCGTCGTTTCGCGATGAGCTGGCGGCGATAGGCGCCGTCGTCGAAACGCCGATTGGGGCCGTCAATGTCTTCGGCGTCCACCTGACCCGCCCCTGGCCGTACCAGTACCAATGGGGCCAGATAAACCAGGTCATGGCCCTGACCGCACGACGGGAAAAGGCGGCGCCTCATCCGACCATCGTCGCCGGCGATTTCAACAGCGTGTCCAGCGCCCGGATCGGCCGTCAGATCCAGTCCGACATGAACCTGTTGCCCGCGCCCGGCTTCCCCGGCACCTGGCCCAGCCGCCTGCCCGCCTTCGCCGGCATCACCATCGATCAGGTCTATCGTTCGCCGGACCTGGCCCTGATCAGCCGCCGCATCGGCGAACCGACCGGGTCGGACCACTATCCCGTCGTCACCGAATTCACGCGGGCGAAGCCATAGCGGCCCTCAGCCGCCCCTCATGCCCGTCCGACGGAAAATCATCGGCGATCCAGCCCGCCTCGAAGGCTTTCAGAACACGGCCCGTCTCCGGGCCCGGCTTCAGGCCCAGCCGCGCCAGGTCCCGCCCGCCGACCGGCATTTTCGGCGGCGTCCACTCGGCCGCCAGCCGTCGCAAGGCCGCGCCGTCTCCGCCCGCCGCCTCGGCCCGTGTCAGCCGATCCTCGAAAGCGCCGCGTCCCAGCCGATAGATCGCCCCCCGCGCCTCGGCCTCGGTCATGTCCGTCGCCACGACCGGCCCCTCCGCAACAGCCGCCGCCAGCCGGTCCCGCGTCCCGTTCGACAGCCGCAGGCTCCCCGCGATCCTCACGACTGCGCCCTCATCCGCCGGCAACAGGGCCGACAGACGCAGCACGGAATCGCCCGTCAGTCCGCACATCGCCTCGAACAGGTTCAGCGGCTGCGCCTCGGGCAAGACCTGACCCAGAACGCCCGTCTCGGCCATCGCCCGCACCGTGGATCGCGGATCGCGCGCCGCCAGCAGTTTCAGCAATTCCTTGGACACCCGTTCGGCCGACAGTTGCGCCATCCCGGCCTTCAGCGCCGCGCAGGCCGCCAGCCCGGTCGCATCGGGCTGGCCCCGCCCGTACCAGGCCTGGAACCGGAAGAACCGCAGGATGCGCAGATAGTCCTCGCGGATCCGCGTCTCCGCCTCGCCGACAAAGACGATCCGCCCCTCGGCCGCGTCCGCCAGGCCGCCGCCGGTCGGGTCGAACACCGTGCCGGCCGCATCGGCGTACAGGGCGTTCAGGCGGAAGTCCCGCCGCGCCGCGTCCTCGGCCCAGTCCTCGGTGAAGGCCACCACAGCCCGCCGCCCGTCGGTCTCCACGTCCCGGCGCAGGGTCGTGATCTCATAGGGTTTGCGCTCGGACACCCCCGTGACCGTGCCATGCTCCAGTCCCGTAGGCACGGCCTTCAGCCCCGCGGCCTGCAAGGCCGCCATCGTCTCTTCGGGCCTCAATCGGGTGGCGATGTCGATGTCGTCCACCGGCTGGCCCAGCAGACTGTTCCGGACGCAGCCGCCGACGAACCGGGCGCAGTCGGGGCCGCCGGCCGCCTGCAAGGCCGCCATGACCGCCCGTGTGGCCTTGGCCTCAAGCCAGGGCTGGCCCCGCATGGACACGGTCATGCCGCATCTTCCTCGGCGGCGACCTCGGGCGCCGGCTCGTCGCCGTACAGCCGGACATGCAGCGCCTTCAGGATCCCGGCCGTCACGCCCCAGATATAGCGTTCCCCCCACGGCATGGCCCAGAACCAGCGCCGCAGTCCCTCGTCCATGTCATAGAAGTCCTGGCGGTGGTTGGCCGCATCCATCAGGAAGTCCCACGGCGTCTCGAACACCTCGGCCACTTCGGCCGGCGCCGGCGTCGTGACCGGCGCCTCGTGCAGCCAGCCGATCACGGGCGTGACCAGAAACCCGGTGCCGGTCTCATAGGCGTCGGACAGGCCCAGCACCTCGACCTTCGCCGGGTTCAGGGCCACCTCCTCGTCCGCCTCGCGCAGGGCCGCTTGCACAGCGGTCTCGCCAGGGTCCAGCCGACCGCCCGGAAAGGCGATCTGCCCCGTATGCCGCACCAGGGTGTCCGCCCGCCGCGTCAGCAGCACCGTCGCCCCCTCGGGCCGCGCCACCACCGGGATCAGCACCGCAGCCGGCCGCAACTCCCGCATCGGCCGCGCCGCCTTGGGGTTCAGGTCGAAGTCGGACCGCGCCGCCAGCCCTTCCGGACGCCAGGCTTCGACCGGGTCCAGCCGCTGGACCAGCCGGTTCCTCAAGGTCGCCAGGGTCACGCCACAGCCCCCAGGGAAAAGGCTCGCCCGCCGGACCGCACCACCAGCCGCCCATCGACTTCCTCGGCCATCTCGACCAATTCATAGAAGACCGAGCGCGCAATTCGCGCCCACAGGTCGCGCCGCACATGCACGCGCGGCGCCGGCTCGCCCGTCTCCGGATCGGTCTCCACCACAATCGCGTCGGCCTCGCCCGCCCGCACCTCGTCGCCGACGTCGGTGGTGAAGATCAGGTCGTCGCCCTCGCGCCCGACCGACACGGCCCGGAACGGCAGATCCTCGACCGTGATCTTCAGCTTCTCGACCGGCGTGACCAGATGATAGCCGTCCGGATCCTTGCGCAGCACGGTCGAGAACAGCCGCACCAGCGCCTCGCGGCCGATGGGCGATCCCTCGTGCATCCAGACGCCGTCGCGTCGGATGACGATGTCGATCTCGCCGCAGTGTTCGGGGTTCCACAGGTGGACCGGCGGCAGGCCCCGCCCGGGCGCCTGTATCGCCGCCTCGACGATCGCTTTCAGTCCCGGCTTCTGGTCATCCATGTGCGTCATATCGGACCATGACTTAGGCCCCGCCAAGGCCCCGCGAAAGATCAGCCGATGCGAACAGGCCCGGAGACGGTCTCGACGCCCGTCGCCAGCCACAGCACTCGACGACGATCCACCGGCCCCGGCATCTCGGCTTCGGGCGCACCGACGAAGCCGAAACGTTCGAAATAGGCCCGGTCGCCGACCAGCAGCACCCCGCCGACCGCCAGGGTCCGCGCTTGGTCCAAACAGGCCTGCACTAGTTCGGCGCCCAGGCCGTCGCTGCGACTGGCGGCGTCCACGGCGATGGGTCCCAGGAACAGACCCGGCGTCTGACCGATCAGGACCGGCCACAGCCGCACCGAACCGACGATGCGGCCGTCCCGGCGCGCGACGAATCCGGCCGCTGGGCGCGAACCCTCGCGCAGTCGCTCCGCCGTCTTGGCGAAACGACCCGGCCCGAAGGCGGCCAGAACCAGGGCCTCCACGCCGTCGGCGTCGGCCGGGATCTCGGCGTCGATACGGCCGGCGACAGCGGCCGTCTGGGCAAGGGCGTGCGACATGGGCGCTCCAGAAAGAGGCGCGCGCACCTAGAACCAAAGCTGCGCCAAATCAAGGCGCAGTCTTGTGACGCTGGCGTCAGCCCAGCTTGGAAAAGTCCGGCGCCCGTTTCTGGGTGAAGGCCATGAAGGCCTCCATGGCCTCCGGGCTCTTCATCTGCGAACCGAAGGCCTCGCCCTCGCGCTGCATCAGGGCCCACAGACCCTCGGCGTCGCGCATCAGCCGTTTGGTCTTGCGCAGGGAGTTGGGCGCGCGGGCCGCGACACGGGCCGCCAGGTCCGCCGCAGTCGCCTCGACCTGATCGGCCGGAACCGCCCGGTTCGCCAGGCCCCAGGCCACGGCCGTCTTGCCGTCCAGCGGCTCGCCCAGGGCGAACATCTCGAATGCCCGCTGATGGCCGATCACGGCCGGCAGCAGCAGGCTGGACGCCGCCTCGGGCGCCAGGGCCAGGTTGACGAAGGGCACGGACAGCAGGGCGTCCTCGGCCACCACCACCAGGTCGCAGTGCAGCAGCATGGTCAGGCCGATGCCGACCGCCCGGCCCTTCACCGCCGCCACCAGCGGCTTGTCGAGATCGGCCAGCGCCTTCAGGAAGCGGAACACCGACATGTCGAACGGCTGTTCCGTCTGGGAGCCGATGGCGATGAAGTCGCCGATGTCGTTGCCGGCCGAGAAGCTGTCGCCCTCGGCGCGCAGCAGCAGCACCCGCACCGTATCGTCGCTCCGCGCCTGTTCGACGGCTTCGGACAGGGCCGAATACATGGCCTGGGTGATGGCGTTCTTCTTGTCGGCCCGGTCCAGCGTCAGGGTCAGGACGCCATCGGCCAGTTGGGTGCGGATATGTTCGCTCACGTCGTTTCCTCGTCCCATTTGACGGCTGTCCACCAGTCGACGCCGTTCTCGTCGCGCGTCCGCTCGGCGCGGCCGCGCTTTTCCAGATAGTTCAGGTGCGCCTGGGCCTCGCCCGTGGCCATGCCCAGCACCCCGTCTCCGACCGCCCGACCGAACACGGCCGGGAAGCCGTCGATCACCCTAGACGGTTGACGCAACGTCCGCTCAAGCCGTTTCAGCGCGACTTCATGCCCGCGTTTCAGCGCGTCCAGCCTGGCGTGAACGCCGTGGAAGGGTTCGCCGTGCGCCGGCAGAACGAATGCGCCCTCGGGCAGCAGGTCCCGCAGCTTCTCCAGGGAGTCCATCCAGTCGCCCAAAGGATCGGCTTCAGGCTCGGTCGGCCAGACCGAGATATTGGATGAAATCCGGGGCAGGATCTGGTCTCCGGCGATGAAGACATCATCCGAGCGCCGCCACAGGCAGACATGTTCGGGACTGTGGCCGGATCCGACCACCACGGTCCAGTCGTCCCCGTCGATCTGGATCACATCCTCATCCGACAGCCGCAGATAGCTGCGCGGCATCGGCGACACCCCCTTGGCGAAACCGCCGTAGTCCGCGCGCCAGCGATCGATCTGAGCCTCGCTCCAGCCCGCAGCGCGATAATAGCGTTCACCGTCTTCGGGCGCGTCGCCGCCCTCGGCCATCAACATCCGGGCGGTGACATATTCCAGCCGCGACATCAGCAGGGGCGCGCCGCTGCGCGCGCACAGCCAACCCGCCAGGCCGATGTGGTCGGGGTGCATATGGGTGCAGATCAGCCGGTGGATCGAGCGCGCTAAAGGTCCGGCCAGCGCCGCCTCCCACGCCGCCACGGCGTCCGGCGTCCGCAGTCCCGTATCGACGACCGTCCAGCCGTGGCCGTCCCGCAGGACATAGACGTTCACATGGTTCAGCTGAAACGGCAGGGCGAACCGCAACCAGAACACCCCGCGCGCGACCTCGACCGCCACGCCGGGCGCGGGCGCATCGGGCATGGGATAGGTCAGGCCTCGCGCCTCCATCCCCTGGTTCAGGGCCGCTGCATCGTCCGCCAAGTGCGTCTCCAATAAAAACGATCAAACCTTAGTCAGGTCTTGCCCACGCCGTCCACAGCCGCCTTGACCCCGCCCGATTAGACCGCCACGAAGCCTTCAGCCGTTCCCAACCGAAGGTGTTCCATGAAAGCCCGCATCGCCGCCGCCCTCGCGGCGCTCCTGTTCAGCGCAATCTCGATCGTCCCCGCCGCAGCTCAGACCACGCGCGAAACGGACGACAACGGCCGCCCGGCGGCGACCGAAGGCTCCTCCCGCGCCGGCGCGGGCCGCTCACGACGTGGCCGCCAACCAGCAGCGCCGTCGCCAGAACAGGTGATGGCCGCCGCCCAGGAGCAGGCGACGCTCGGCAACACCAACTGCCAAGTCACCGAAGCCAAGTTGCTGGGCACGACCGCCGAGCAGACCACCGTCTACGAAATGGCTTGCGCGGCTGGCCCCGGCTACATCATCGAGTCCAAGACCCCTCCGGTGGTCACCGATTGCGTCATACTGGCGGACTCAGCGGCGAAGATGCGCGCCGCCGATCCCAAGGCAGATGTTGGTCCGCAATGCACGATCGAGGCGAACACTGACACGCAGAAATTTCTGCGGGAGTACGCCCAGCAGGCCGGCGTCGCCTGCACGGTTGACCAAGTTAAGGTTCTGGGTCGCGCATCTGACGGGGGCATCGCCTACGAAGTCGGTTGCTCCGACGCAGCGGGCTTCTGGATCAAGAAGCTCGATAACGCATGGACCAAGACCCCCTGTATTCAGGTCCTGGCGGAGAACGGGACCTGCGCCTTCACCACCTCGGCCGAGAACGCCGCCCTTGTGAAATCCTATTTCGCGGGTTCGGACGCCGCCTCCTGCGACGTGACCGAAGCTCGTCTGATGGGCCGCAACGCCAACGGCGTCTTCTATGAAGCCAAGTGCGCCGCCGGCGACGGCCTCATCGCCCGTCTGAACACCGAGAATGTCGTACAACAGGTCTATCCTTGCGCCACCGCCCAGCAGATCGGCGGCGGCTGCAAGCTGACCACCGCGCCCGCCGCCGCTCCGGCGCCGGCCGGCGGCCGTCCCTAAGCGACCATCGCAGAACCTACAAAGGGCCGTCGGAGCGATCCGGCGGCCCTTTTGTTTTGCGTCGCCTCTTTTCCGAAACCGAGACGCGCCCTACCGTCGCCCTCATGCGCATCGCCACCTGGAACGTGAACTCGGTCAACGCCCGCCTGCCCACCGTGCTGGAATGGCTGGAGCAGGCCGCCCCCGACGTCGCCTGTTTCCAGGAGATCAAATGCGTGGACGAGAAATTCCCGCGCGAGGCCTTCGAGAGCCTGGGCTATAATGTCGAGACGCACGGCCAGAAGAGCTACAACGGCGTGGCCCTGCTGTCGAAATACCCGCTGTCGGACATCCGGCGCGGCCTGCCCGGCGACGAGACCGACGAACAGGCCCGCTATCTGGAAGCCGTGATCGAGGCGCCCCGGCCGATCCGCGTGGCGTCCATCTATCTGCCGAACGGCAATCCGATCGGGACCGAGAAGTTCGACTACAAGCTGGCCTGGTTCGAGCGGCTGAACCGCCACGCCCGCGACCTGCTGGCCTTCGAAGAGCCGCTGGCCCTGTGCGGCGACTATAACGTCATTCCCGAGCCGGAAGACGCCAAGAACCCGGCCGCCTGGGCTGACGACGCCCTGTTCCAGCCCCAGAGCCGCCGGGCCTTCCGCGCCCTGAAGAACCTGGGCCTGGCCGACTCCCACGAGGTCGGCGGAGAGCCGGCCGGGACCTACAGCTTCTGGGACTATCAGGCCGGCGCCTGGCAGAGGAACCACGGCATCCGCATCGACTTCGCCCTGCTGTCGCCCCAGGCCGCGGACCGGCTGCGGGGGATCGAGACCCATCGGGACGCGCGCGACATGGACAAGCCCAGCGACCATGTGCCGGTGGTGGTCGATATCGACCTGTCGGCCGGGACGGAGGCCTGAGCCATGGCGGAGGTCGTGCGGGTGATCCTGCTGATCGCCTTGGCGGCGGCCCTGCTGACGACCCTGGCCCTGGCCCTGTCCTGGTGGATGGAGCCGCCGCGCCGCATCCGCCGCGCCTTGCTGAAGGCCCTGGGCGCTCCGCCCGAGGTCGAGGCCGTTTCGCCCCGCGAGGGCCGGGCCTGCGCCCTGAACTTCGACATCGAACAGGTTGTCGTGCTTTGGGCCAACGGCGCCCACGGCCTGGCCTACGCCTTCGAGGAGGTCGAGGGCGGCGAAATCATCGTCGACGGCCATGTGGTGGCCCGCATCCGCCGCGGCGAGGCGCGCAAGTCGCTGGACGTGCTGGCGCCTGACGCCGAACAGGTGGTGCTGCGGCTGATGTTCGCAGACGCCCGCCATCCGGAGTTCGAACTGGCCCTGTGGGACGCCGCCTTGGCCGGCGAGACCGGCTCGCCGGGCGAGGCGCTGCGGCTGGGCCGACGGTGGCTGTCGCACCTGGAAGCCCTGTTGAAGAGCTGACCGCCCCCCTTCCGATTGGGCGGCGAGAGGTCTAGAACCCCCGCTCATTCCTATCGACACGCCTTTTTACGGGAGGCCGCCTTGGCCCGCCTATTCGACGCCTATGTCGTCGCCGACTGGACCGCCGCCGAAACCAAGAAACTCGGCGACACCTCGCTGTGGATCGGGGTGGCGAAGCGCGACGTGCGGTTCCGCCTCTATACCGAGACGCACAATGTCGCGACCCGGGCCGAGGGCGAGGCCCTGCTGGCCTCGATCCTGGCGGACCACAGAAAGCGCGGCGACCGGGTTCTGGTCGGGCTGGACTTCAACTTCGGCTACCCGGCCGGCACGGCCGCGCGGCTGAAGCTGGACGGAACCCCCTGGCAAGCCATGTGGAAATTCATCGCCGCCAACGTCGTGGACAAGGCCGACAATACGAACAACCGCTATCAGGTGGCGGCCAAGATGAACCGGCTGATGACCGATGAGGCCTGGCCGCTGTGGGGCGCCCCGGCGAAACAGGCGCAGCGCTGGCTGACCACGACCAAGCCGCCCGCAGGCGCGGGCGCCGACATTCCCGAGTTCCGGGCGACCGAGAATGCGGCGCGCAAAGGCAGGCTGCAGCCCAAGAGCGTGTGGCAGATGCACGGCGCCGGCGCCGTGGGCGGCCAGACCCTGGTGGGCATCCCGGCCGTGCGCCGCCTGCTGGAAAGCCTCGGCCCAGCAGGCGCCGTCTGGCCGTTCGGCACCGGCTGGCGCGCCCTTAGCCCTGAGGACGTCGAGCCCCTGTCGGCCCTGGTGGTCGAGGTCTGGCCGTCCATGTTCGACGGCAAGCCCAACGAAGGCGAGTTCAAGGATCAGGCCCAGGTCCGCTCCACCGCCGAGGCTCTGGCGCAGATGGACGAGGCCGGCGACCTGGCCAAGGCCTTCGGTCCGCCCAAGGACGCGACGCCCGAGCTGATCGCCCAGGTCGAGCAGGAAGAAGGCTGGATTCTGGGGGTCTGAACCCGGAGAAAACCTCGACAAATTCTGGAGAATTTGTCGAGGTTCTATCGGTCAGGACAGGCGGTCGCGGAACTCGGAATAGTCGAATTCGCGGACCAGTTTCAGCGCGTCGGTGTCGCTGTTCCACAGGGCGATAGCCGGCAGCGGCACCCCGTTGAAGGTGTTGGTCTTCACCATCGAATAGTGGGCCTGATCCAGGAAGGCGATGCGCGTTCCGGCGGTCGGCGCAGTGGCGAACCCATAGTCGCCGATGATGTCGCCGGCCAGGCACGAAGGACCGCCCAGGCGATAGGTCACGCCGCCCTCGGCCTCGTTCAGCATGGCCGGGCGATAGGGCGCCTCGATCACATCGGGCATGTGGCAGGTCGCCGAGATGTCGGTGATGGCGATGGCCATGCCGTTGTGGAAGGTGTCCAGCACCTCGCCCACCAATATGCCGGCGTCCAGCGCAATGGCCTCGCCCGGCTCGATATAGACCTGAAGCCCGTAGCGCTGCCCCAGATCCTTCAGGAAGCCGACCAGGGCGTCGATGCGGTAGTCGGCGCGGGTCACATGGTGGCCGCCGCCCAGGTTGATCCACTTCAGGTCCGCCAGCAAGGGCGCCAGCTTGGGCTCCACCGCGGCCCAGATCCGCTCCAGCGGCTCGAACCCCTGTTCGCACAGGGCGTGGATGTGCAGGCCGTCCACGCCGTCCAGATGCTCGGGCGTCAGTTGCGACACCGGGAAGCCCAGGCGCGAGCCCAGCTGGCAGGGGTCATATTTGGCGACCTGCCCTTCCGAATGCTCCGGGTTCAGCCGCAGGCCGATGTCGAACACCTGCCCCTCGGCGCGGGCGGCGGCGATCAGGTCGGCGAAGCGGGCGATCTGGTCCGGGGCGTTGAAGATGACCGTGTCCGACAGACGCAGGATCTCGGGCAGGTCGGCGGGCTTATAGGCCGGGGAATAGGTGGTCAGGTGACCCTTGTAGAACTCCCGCGCCAGCCGCGCCTCCCACAAGCCCGAGGCGCAGACGCCGTCGAGATATTCCCCGACGACGTCAGCCAGCGACCACATTGAGAAGGCCTTCAGGGCCAGCAAGACCCGCGCATTGCCCCGCGCCCCGACGTCCTGAAGGACCGACAGGTTGCGACGCACCGCGACCTCGTCGACCACGAAGGCGGGCGACGGGACGCGGTTCAGATCGAACCGGGCGAAGGCGCCCGGTCCGCCGGCCTGGGTCTGCATGACCATGGGCGTGTCCTCAGAAGTCCAGCGGAGCGGACAGTTCCTCGACCGTCCACGGCAGGCCGTGCTTGTTCAGCATGTCCATGAAGGGATCGGGATCCAGCTGCTCCATGTTGAACACGCCCTCGCCCTTCCACTGGCCGGTCAGCATCAGGGCCGCGCCGATCATGGCGGGGACGCCGGTGGTGTAGCTGACGGCCTGATTGCCGGTCTCGGCATAGGCTTCCTGGTGGTCGCAGATGTTCTTGACGTAGACCGTCTTGGCCGCGCCGTCCTTCTGGCCGGTGGCGATCGTGCCGATATTGGTCTTGCCCTTGGTGATCGGACCCAGCGACGAGGGTTCGGGCAGCAGGGCCTTCAGGAACTCGATCGGGATGATCTCGCGGCCCTGGAACATCATCGGCTCGATCGAGGTCATGCCGATGTTCTCCAGCACTTCCAGGTGCTTGAGGTAGGAGTCGCCGAAGGTCATCCAGAATCGGATGCGCTTGATTTCCGGATAGAATTTGGCCAGCGACTCCAGTTCCTCATGATACATGAGGTACATATTCTTGGGCCCCACGCCCTCGAAGTCGAAGGTCTGCTTGTGGCTCAGCGCCGGGCCCTCGACCCACTGGCCGTCGGCCCAGTGACGCGACGGGGCGGTGACTTCGCGCAGATTGATTTCGGGATTGAAGTTGGTCGCGAACGGCAGGCCGGTGTCGCCGCCGTTGCAGTCCAGGATGTCGAGCGTCTCGATCGAATCCAGCAGGTGCTTCTTGGTGTAGGTGGTGAAGACCGAGGTCACGCCGGGGTCGAAGCCCGAGCCCAGCAGGGCCATCAGACCGGCGGCCTTGAAGCGATCCTGATAGGCCCACTGCCACTTGTATTCGAACTTGGCCTCGTCGCGCGGCTCGTAGTTGGCGGTGTCGAGATAGTTGACCCCCGCGGCCAGGCAGGCGTCCATGATGGCCAGGTCCTGGTACGGCAGGGCCAGGTTGACGACCAGGGCGGGCTGGACCCGTTTGATCAGGGCCGTGGTCGCCGCCACGTCGTCGGCGTCGATCGCCGCCGTGTCGATGGTCACGCCAAAGCGCGACTTGACGGATTCGGCGATGGCGTCGCATTTCGACTTCGTCCGGCTCGCCAGGGTGATGTGCGAGAAGATGTCCGCATTCATCGCCATCTTGTGGACGGCGACCGAACTGACGCCGCCGGCGCCAATGACCAGCACCCTGCTCATGTGTGCTTCTCCTGAAGACTGAAATGCTCTGGCGACATCGCCGCCCGTATAAAGGGTGCGGCTCTTAGCACGATGATGACAGGACCGCTAACCCGCGCGGAATTGATGTCGAGGCCGTCTCCCCCGGACGAGGCCCACGGCGGCGGAGACGAAAAAACAGGGTGTAGATAGTGCACTTTGGCCGAGGCGCCGTTCCGGCGATTGCACGTGCACAGGCGAAACGGCGCCATGTGCAAAGGGTGCGATGGACGAGACTTCACGTTTTTCAAAGACCGGCGGGGATTATAGGGCAGGTTTGAAGCGTGTCAGGTCGATTGGGAATCCCGGATCTCGCGCGCTTGAAATCCAACGACATCCTTTCGGGAATTAGGGCGGCATGCTCGAAGCTCTTGCTCGAGTCATTGCCGACTTGCGCCAGGAGCAGACATTATTGTCGGCCCACATGCCAGACACTCACGCCGGCAAGGCGTGGAATGGCGGTGGAGGTCACTTACGGCCTGTCGGACGCGACCGACCACCCGGGCGCGCGCGAGCAGGCTGATGGCGCCATCGATCCGACGTGGTGCATCGGCATTCAGCTGTTCGCGGTCGTCGCCCAGCAAAGGCTGACGCCTGCTGGGCGACGAACACCATGTCGATCAACCGGCTTGCGACAAGCGGCGCGAACGCAGACCGCTGCCAGAGTGATGATCAACGTCTCATCAAAGGGTGCCCTGCTTAACTCCGCCAATGCGGTGGATAAGCGGCCTCATAGCCCCGCATTGTCTCCATTCTCGAGAGCCACGCGGCCAAAGCCGGCAGACGGGAGCCCAGGTCTTCGAGGCCAAGCGCCATCTCGGCGGCTTCCGAACGCAGCCCGACCCGCCGCAGCATCTGGATGTTTGGCAGCGCCACGATGTCCGCCGCGCTAATGACCTCTCCGGCCAGGTAAGGCGCGACCGACAGGGCTTGCTCCATCCAGCCAAGCGCATCGATCGCACGCGCGGCGGACGCGCGCATCCCCTCGGGATCGTCCTTGGCGTGGCCGCGCAAGAGCGGGCGGATGATCTCCACGTCAAGGAGATCGCGAGTATAGTTCTCGAACTCGTTGACCCGCTGCCAGATGCGGCCGTGCTCCTCCCCTGTCCGACCGAACAGCGGCACGGCGGGATAGGTGCGATCCAGGAAGGCGATGATCGCCACGGATTCGTAGAGGGCCGTCTCGCCCGTCTTCAGCACAGGCACCTTGCCACGCGGATTGAGCTCGAGGAATTCAGGGGAGCGGTTATCCTGCCTGGCCGAGTCCATGCGCCGGGAGACATAGGGCAGGTCCTTGTAACCGAGCGCCAGTTGCACCCGCCACGCATAGGGGCTGCCGCTAATCCAGAAGAGTTCGTGTTCCACAGTCGGCATATTCGCGCTCATGATTTCATTGTCCGCCGGCCAGCACGCGGTTGATCGTCTCGGCCACTTTTCGTCAGGTGAATTGCGAAGTCTGCGGTTCCGGGATGCGCGCGCCAGCCAGCTCTGTCGCTGCGTACCCCTGACGGCGCCGCGACGTCGGCCGACTGGCGGTTTCCGTTTCAGAGCGTGACGCCGACGCCCGCCAGGAAGGTGTCGATGCGGTTATCGACCTCGGCCTTCGTCTCGGCCCAGGCCGGGACTGACTCCAGGAGATTGTCGTGCCAGGCCATCAGGTTCGGATAGTCCCGCAGCGGAGGCTTTGAACGATCGATCTGGGAGAAGGGACCCGCGATATCGATATCGGCCAGGGTCAAGGCATCGCCAACCATGAACCTGCGGCCCTCAAGGTGCTGGTCGAGCACCCTGGCCGCGGCCCGCATCTTGCCCTCGGCGAAGGCGATGACGGCTTCGTCCTTCGGCAGGCCCATGACCGTCTTGCCGACCCGCTCGTCAAAGAGGGCCGTCGCGAAAATGCGCCACTGCTCGCCGGACCAGAACATCCATTGAAGGACCTCGAAGCGCTCGGTCTCGGTCGTTCCGGCGAGGGGGGAATTGACCTTGCCGGCCAGATACAGATTGATCGCGCTGGCCTCGTAGAGAACAAAACCTCCATCTTCCAGCACCGGCGTCAGACCGTGCGGGTTCAGCCGTGACTTGAAGTCGTCCGTCTGGCTTTCGCCCTTGAACAGGTCAACCTTCACGCGTTCCAGGTCGACGCCCATGATCCGGGCGGCCGTGGTCACGCGCCGCAGACTGCCCGAGCCGGGATCGCCGTAAATCTTCATTGTCATAGCAGCACCTTGGTTTTGACTCCTTGGGAGGAGCGTTCGAAACGAAGATGATGCATGCCATTTGAGAATGCTATTGAGCCAAAATGAATGACTTATATTCTTCTTAGGCATATGCCGGTGGGGGCGCACCGCGCTGGCGCTAGCTAGTCTTGCAGGCTGATGGAAACGCGATCGGAATAGAAGGCGAGGCGCCCCGCGATGTCGGCGACCGCGTCCAGCGGCGTCGCGTAGGTCCAAACGCTGTTCAGGCCGGGCGCTCCGAGCGCCGTCCTTTCGGCCTCATCTCTAGAATATAGGTAGGTTCTGGTAAGACCGGGACCCGCTATGCCTTCTATCCTCTCCAGGAATATCAGCGATGGACAAGTTGGATGCGATGCGAATGTTCGTGCGCGTCGTCGAAAGCGGGAGCTTTTCACAAGCCGCGCGAGACCTGAATGTCAGCCAGCCGACGGTCAGCAAACAGCTCGCCGCGCTTGAGGCGCGGCTTGGGACGCAACTGCTCGCGAGAAACTCTCGCGCCCTCGCCGTGACGCCCGCCGGACAGGACTATTACGAGGCCACCGTGCGGATCCTGCAGGATCTCGACACAGTCGAAGAGCGAGTCCTTGAGGGTCAGTCGGCCCCTTCAGGTCTGGTCCGCGTGACCCTCTCGCCGGCCTTCGGGAGGATGTTCGTCGTTCCCCGGCTGCTCGAATTCCGTGCCCGTTTTCCCGACGTCGCGATCGAGATGGAAGTCTCCGGCCGGCATGTCGACCTTATCGAGGAAGGCATTGACGTCGCGATCCGTATCGGTCGGCTTTCGGATTCAAGCCTCGTCGCCAGGCGCATCGGCGACATGCGAATGATTACCCTGGCCTCAGCCGGCTATCTCGCCCAGCACGGCACGCCGCGATCGCTGGACGAACTCCGCAGCCACCAACGTATCGGCTATGTTTACCAGGGCGACATCGTCGGGTGGGGGTTCCATGTAGACGGCAGGCTGGTGACGGTGGATGGCGGGGGCGCGTTTCGAACCAATGACGCCGAGCATGTCCGCGGCGCGGTCCTGGCAGGCCTCGGCATCGCCCATCACGCGAGCTGGCTGTTCACGGATGAGCTGGCCTCCGGTCAGGTCGTCCAAATTCTGGAAGAGCATGCACCGCCCGCTTTCCCGATCAACGCCGTCACCGCTGCCGGCCGACGCATGCCCTCACGCGTGCGGAACTTCATCGATTTCCTCGCAGCGATCTGCGCCGAGGAGCCGGACTTGAGAGCAGGCGACGGCTAGCGGCCACCATCAGCCAATGCAGCCCGGAACGCGCACTTGCGTGTGCACCGAAATCGTCGTCGGAGATCGTCGTTGGTTCTGTGAGATGCGATCACGGAGGCCGGTTGCCCGAAAGCAGACACTCCCAACTGCTTGTTTGAGTCAGAAGCCGCCCCCAACACCCCTACCCGATCAGCGCCCGCGCCGCCGCCCTTGCCTCATCCGTGATCTCCGCCCCCGACAGCATCCGCGCGATCTCTTCCTGACGGCGCGCGTCATCCAGGGCCACCACGGTGGTGGTGGTCGCGCCGTCGTGGTCGGCCTTCATTACCTTCCAGTGGGCATGGCCGCGGGCGGCGACCTGGGGGCTGTGGGTGACGACCAGGACCTGGGCGCCGGTGGACAGGCGTTTCAGGCGCGAGCCGACGGCCTCGGCCACGGCGCCGCCGACGCCCTGGTCCACCTCGTCGAAGATCATCACCGGCTGGCGCATGTCCTCGCGGCTGGCCAGGGCGGCCTTCATGGCCAGGGCGAACCGGGCCAGCTCGCCGCCCGAGGCGATGGCGTCCAACGGACCGAAGTCGGTTCCGGCGTTGGTGGCGATCTGGAAGCGGACGGTCTCGACCCCGTCGGGGCCGCGCCGGCCCTCGATCGGCTCCAGCGCCACGCGGAACCGCGCGCGCTCCAGCTTCAGCGGGCCCAGTTCGCCCATGACGGCGGCGGTCAGGCGGTCGGCCGCCGCCTCGCGCGCCGAGGTCAGGAAGGTGGCGGCCAGGTCGTAGGATTCGGCGGCCTCGGCGGCTTCGCGGCCCGCATTGGCCAGGGCCTCCTCTCCGTCCTCGATCAGGCGCAGCTGTTCGCGCAGGCGGATGCGTAAGGACGGCAGGGCGTCGACCGTGGTGTTCAACTTGCGGGCGGCGGCGCGCAGGGCGAACAGCCGTTCCTCGGCCTTGTCCAGGCGGCCCGGCTCATAGTCGAAGGCGTCGGCGGCGGCGTCCACGGCGGCGACCGCCTCGGCCGCCTCGACCATGGTGCGGTCGATGGCCTCGACGGCGGCGGACAGTTTGATGATGACCGGGTGGTCGCCCTCGGCCCCCGCCTGGCCGGCGCGCTGGCGGGCGTGTTCGACGGCGCGCAGGGCGGCGCCCAGTTTCTGGCTCAGCTTGTCGCCGCCCAGCTGGGTGCGAGCGTCGGCCAGGTCGGCGATGGCTTTTTCGGCGGCGCCCAGCAGGGCGCGTTCGCCGGCCAGTTCGGTCTCCTCGTCGGCGCGGGGGTCCAGGGCGTCCAGTTCGGACAGGTTGAGCGTGATCTCCTCGACGCGGGCGGCGGCGTCGGCGGCCTGGGCCTTCAGCTCGGCCAGTTTGGCCTCGGCGGCCTTCAGCTTGGTCGAGGCGGCGGCGACGGCCTGGAGCTGGGGCTGAAGGCCGCCATAGGCGTCCAGCGAGCCCCGGTGGGTGCGCCAGTCCAGCAGGCCGACGGTCTCGTGCTGCCCGTGGACCTCGACCAGGGCGGCGCCGATCTCGCGCAGGGCCGTGACCCCGGCGGGCTGGTCGTTGACATAGGCCCGGCTTCGGCCGTCGGCGTTCAGCACCCGGCGCAGGATCAGGTCCTCGCCCGGCTGGACCTCGAATCCCTTTTCGGCGATCAGGGCCAGCAGGTCCGGGTCGTCCGGGGCGCTGAAGATGGCGGTGGCCACGGCCTGTTTGGCGCCGTGGCGCACCAGGCCGGCGTCGCCGCGGCCGCCCAGGGCCAGACCGAGGGCGTCCAGGATGATCGACTTGCCCGCCCCCGTCTCGCCGGTCAGCACGGTCAGGCCGGTCTCGACGTCGAGATCCAGCACGTCGACCAGGACGACGTCGCGAATGGAAAGGGCGGTCAGCATGGCAGGTGGTCGCCGGTGGAACGAATCAGGATCACGCCGACAGAATCGGGAGATGTGCTGAAATGCACAAGGCTTTCCGCCGACAGTCTTCGGCGGGTCAGCCGGGGATGATCCGCTGCAGCCAGGATTCGCGCTTGGCCTCGGGGGCCTTGTCCGGGGTCTGGCCGTTTTCGGTCAGCAGGGCGTAGGCCTCGGCGTACCAGGGGCTGCCGGGGAAGTTGTAGCCCAGGACGGCGCCGTTGCGGGTCGCCTCTTCCTTCAGGCCCAGCTGCAGATTGACCTCGACCAGGCGGTACAGGGCCTCGGGCGTGTGGGAGGTGCGCTGGAACTCGGGGTTGGCGATGACGGCCTTGTAGCGGTTCAGGGCCGCCAGCGGCTGGTTGGCGCGCTGGTAATAGCGGCCGATGTTCATTTCCTTGCCGGCCAGCTGGTCGTTGACCATGTCGATCTTGACGGCGGCGTCGCTGGCGTAGGGCGTGCCCGGATAGCGGCGAGCCACGTCCTTCAGACCGGCCAGGGCGGCGTTGGCGTAGCCCTGGTCGCGACCCACGTCGGTGATCTGTTCGAAGTTGCAGACCGCCTTCATGTAGAAGGCGTAGGCCGCCGAGGGATTGCCCGGGAACAGCGAGATGAACCGGTCCGAAGCCGCGATGGCGTCCGCGTAATTATTGTTCTGATAGAAGGCGTAGACCTGCATCAGGATCGAGCGGCGCGCCCAGTCCGAATAGGGATGCTGGCGTTCCACCTCCTGGAAATAGTCGACGGCGTCGGCCCAGCGGCGCTGTTCCAGGCGCTGGTAGCCGGTGTTGTACAGGGCCTCGACCGGCCGTTCCTCATAGGCGAGCTTGGGTCGTGCGTTGCCGGCGCAGCCCGCGATTGTCATTGCGGCGGCGGCCGCAGCCATCAGCACCAGGCCGGAACGGATCTTGGAAACGGACAAGGATGACCCCATGACGAGCAAAGACAGACCCTCGGCCTGGCTTCGGAAACGAACGCGGCGTTCTCTAGCACCCACGACCGGACCGCGCCATGCCGACGAAAACTCTCCGCACACGACTTGCCCTGCCCGGCACCGCTGGTAAAGAGCGCGCCAACCGACCGCCGTTCATGGGGGTCGGATGACGGCGAAAGGATGACCAGCCGATGAAGCTGCTCTCAGGCAACTCCAACCGCGGCCTCTCTCAGGCTATCGCCGACCATCTGGACGCCCCCTTGACCAAGGCCCAGGTCAAGCGGTTCGCCGACAATGAGGTCTTCGCCGTCATCGAGGAGAACGTCCGCGGCGAGGACGTCTTCATCCTTCAGTCGACCAGCTATCCGGCCAACGACAATCTGATGGAGCTGCTGATCATCACGGATGCGCTGGTGCGCGCCTCCGCCCGTCGGATCACGGCCGTCATGCCCTATTTCGGCTATGCGCGTCAGGACCGTAAGACCGGCGGCCGCACGCCCATCTCGGCCAAGCTGGTCGCCAATCTGATCACCCGCGCCGGCGCCGACCGGGTGCTGACCATGGATCTGCACGCGGGCCAGATCCAGGGCTTCTTCGACATTCCGACCGACAATCTGGTCGCCACACCGGTCCTGGCCCAGGACATCCGCGAGAATTATGCGCGCGGCGACGACCTGATGATCGTCTCGCCCGACGTGGGGGGCGTGGTGCGCGCCCGATCGCTGGCCAGCCGCCTGAACGCCGACCTCGCCATCGTCGACAAGCGTCGCCCCAAGGCGGGCGAAAGCGAGGTCATGAACATCATCGGCGACGTCGAGGGCCGAAGCTGCATCCTGTTCGACGACATCGTCGATTCGGGCGGCACCCTGGTGAACGCGGCCAAGGCGTTGATTGATCAGGGCGCCACCGAGGTCTCGGCCTATATCAGCCACGGCGTTCTGTCCGGCCCCGCCGTACAGCGCATCACCGACGGGCCGCTGAAGGAACTGGTGATCACCGACTCCATCGAACAACCCGATGAAGTCCTGAAGTGCCCGAAAATCCGCAGGGTTTCCGTGGCTCCGCTTATCGGTGAAGCTATCCGGCGGATCGCCAACGAAGAATCCGTGTCGAAGTTGTTCGATTAATCTTCGGCAAACCACTTTCCTCACGTTATAAGCGGCTTCAAGTACACGCCCCGTCCGGGGCCATAGTTCTGTGGACGCGCCCCTATGCCCAAGGCCTTCATGACCCGCGGCCTGTCGATCGCCGCCCTGGCAGCCGCTGTTTTCCTGGCGAGTTGCACCACCAAGGAGCCAGAGGCGCCCCCGCCTCCCCCGCCGCCTCCGCCGCCGGTTTCGCTGAACGAGGGCGTGGCCCAGGCGGCCTCGATCTATGTCGCCTTCCTGCGGGAGGCCGAGACCATCCAGCCGGGCGGCTTCCCGGACGCCGAATCCATCCAGGCCGCCATCCGCAAGGGCGCCTCGTATGAGCCGGCCCAGTTGTCGCGCGGCCTGATCGCCTACGGCTCGATCATCGCGCTTCAGTCGCCCGAGTTCGTGGCTGGGGTGCGCCAGTTCGCCGCCGATCCCGTCCAGCGCCAGCAGATGATCGCCCAGATCGTCGCCGATCCGGCCTATGCCGCCACCCTGCCCGGCGCCGACGCTGCGGCGGGCCTGATCACCGCCACCATCGGCAAGGACGCCGTCGCGATGCGCGCCATCGCCGAGGCCGTCGAGGCCGACGCCTATACGGTTCAGGAACGCAACGATCCGCGCCGTCGCTGGGCCGTCACCCACGTGCCCAACCGCGAAGTTCGGCTGGAGGGCGCCAAGACCCTGTCGGCGGCGACCATGCTGCCTTCCGGCGATGAATCGAGCCGTCTGTTCACGGCCGCCAACACCGGCCAGGGTCTGTCGGTCGAGGCGTCGCGCAAGGCGCCGCCCTATACGCCGGCCCTGACGCGGTCGCTGGCCATCGCCGCCCTGGCCGCTCTCGGGGCCGCCGGCGACGAGGCCCGGGCGAATACCGACGCCCTGGTGGTCGAGACGAACAGCGAATTCTGCCTGAACATGTCCAAACTGATGCTGTTCCAGTGCCTGGCCGCCTCGCGCCCCGCCTATGAGGACATGTTCTGCCTGGGCCGTCACGTCGCACGCGACCTGGCCACCTGCACCACCCAGGCGGTGCTCACGACCTCGATCACGGTCGGCGATCCCGAAGAAACCAGCACGCCCGCCGCCGCGGTTTCGCCGGTTTCGGTCACCCTGACGCAGACGCCCGCGCCGTCGCCGACGGCCTCGCTGAACACCTCGCCCTCTTCGTCGCGCTAAACCCGTTCAGACGGACGAAGGCCCGCCCCGAGCGATCGGAGCGGGCCTTTTCCTTGCGCGGGACGGCCTATTCGTAGCCGTGCGCGGCCTCGTTGATCACCTGGGACGGCATGGACGAGAAGTCCACGGCGATCGGCTTGGCGACCTTGGCCTGATAGGTTCGAAGCACATGGGTCATGCGACGGCGCACCTCGCGTTCGGCCTCGGTGCCTGTGTCGAGCGCCAGGGGCGCCAGGCAGAAGTCGATGATGGCTTCGGTTCGGGTCAGCGGTTCCATGGAGGTTCCTTTCCTTAAGCTGAGGGGGCCTTAAGCTGAGGGGGCCTTAAGCCGCGTGGGTGAACTGGGCGGTCTCGGTCGAGTCCTTCAGCGCCGTCGTCGAGGACGTGCCGTTGGAGATGACCGTGGCGACCTGGTCGAAATAGCCGGTGCCGACTTCGCGCTGGTGACGCGTGGCGGTGTAGCCGGCAGCCTCGTTGGCGAACTCGCGCTGCTGCAGCTCGGAATAGGCCGCCATGCCGCGATCGCGATAGCCGTCCGCCAGCTCGAACATCGAGTTGTTCAGGGCGTGGAAGCCGGCTAGAGTCACGAACTGGAACTTGTAGCCCATGGCCCCCAGCTCACGCTGGAACTTGGCGATGGTGGCGTCGTCCAGCTTGGCCTTCCAGTTGAAGGAGGGCGAGCAGTTGTAGGCCATCAGCTTGCCAGGGTGCTTCTTCTGCACGGCCTCGGCGAACTTCTTCGCGTCGTCCAGGTCCGGGTGTGAGGTCTCCCACCACAGCAGGTCGGCGATGTTGGCGTAGGACAGGCCGCGCGCGATGCAATGATCCAGGCCCGTGCCCTCCTTCAGGCGGAAGAAGCCCTCGGGGGTGCGGTTTTCGCGGTCGATGAAGGGCTGGTCGCGCTCGTCGATGTCCGAGGTGATCAGCTGGGCGCTTTCGGCGTCGGTGCGGGCGACCGTGATGGTCGGCGTGCCCATGACGTCGGCGGCCAGACGCGCGGCGACCAGATTGCGCTCATGCGCCTGGGTCGGGATCAGCACCTTGCCGCCCAGGTGGCCGCACTTCTTCTCCGACGCCAGTTGGTCCTCGAAGTGGACGCCGGCGGCGCCCGCCTCGATGAAGGCCTTCATGATCTCGAAGCTGTTCAGCGGGCCGCCGAAGCCGGCTTCCGCATCGGCGACGATCGGGGCGAACCAGTCGCGCTTGGCGCCGCCCTCGGCGTGCTCGATCTGGTCGGCGCGCTGCAGGGTGCGGTTGATGCGGCGGCACAGTTCCGGCGCGGCGTTGGCCGGGTACAGCGACTGGTCCGGATACATGGCCGAAGCGGTGTTGGCGTCGGCCGCGACCTGCCAGCCTGACAGATAGATGGCCTTCAGCCCGGCGCGGACCATCTGCATGGCCTGGTTGCCGGTGACGGCGCCCAGGGCGTTGATGAAGGGTTCGTCGTGCAGCAGCTGCCACAGACGGTTGGCGCCGCGCTCGGCCAGGGTGTGGGTGATCGGCACGGAGCCGCGCAGGCGCAGAACGTCCTCAGGGGTATAGGGACGCTCGATGCCGTCGAAACGGCCGGCGGGCGAAGGAACCAGGTCGGCGAAGGTGGTCATGGTCGAACTCGGTCTCTGAATGGCGCGGCCGCAGCCGCCGTCTCGGAGACAAGAACACGCTGAAGTCACGAATGACACAGTGTCTAAGCTCGTATTGATGTCAGTTTGTCATATCATGACTTTGCATAGTCAGTCATAATGTGACATTCTCCGACCATGGAAATCGCCGCTGATCGCAAGCTTTTCCTCGGCGCCCGGCTGAAGCGGCTGCGGCGCGACCTGGCTCTGACTCAGACGGCCATGGCGGCCGACCTGGGCGTTTCGCCCAGCTATCTCAACCACATAGAACGCAATCAGCGGCCCGTTTCGGCCCAGCTGCTGCTGCGATTGGCTGAGACCTATGACGTCGATCTGCGCAGCCTGAACCAGGGCGGGGCGGCGGACGAGGCACGGCTGGGCGAGGTTCTGGCCGACCCTCTGTTCGCGGGCCTGTCCCTGCCCCGTCACGAACTGGTGCAATTGCTGGAAGAGGCGCCCGGCGTCGCGGACGCCATGCTGCGCCTGTACCAGGCCTTTGACGACGGCCGCGCCCGGGCCCGCGCCGCCGCCGAGAACGGCGAAGGCCTGGTGGACACCAGCCCGGCCGAATGGGTGCGCGAATATATCCAGTCGCGCGGCAACCACTTCCCCGAACTGGACCAGATGGGCGAGGCCCTGGCCGAGGCCCTGGCGGCCGAGGCGCCGGCCCACGCCGACGGTTTCGAACCCGCCGCGCGCCAGCGGCTGGCGGCGAAACACGATCTGGGCGTCCGCACCCTGCCGGCCGAGGTCATGGTGGAATGGACCCGCCGCTACGATCTGCACCGCCGCCGCCTGCTGCTGTCCGAGGCCCTGGGCCCGTCGTCGCGCGCCTTCGCCATCGCCTATCAACTGGCCCTGGCCGAGCAGGGCCCGGCCCTGAACGCCATGGTCCAGGCTGCGAACGCCCCGGACGGCCCGACGCGGTCCCTGCTGAAGGTGGCCCTGACCAACACCCTCGCCGCCGCGATCCTGATGCCCTACGCCGCCTTCCAGCGCACGGCGGAAGAGACCGGATATGATCTGGCGCGGCTCCAGGCCCGGTTCGGGGTCAGCTATGAACAGGCGGCGCATCGGTTGACCACCCTGTCGCGGCCGACGGCGCGGGGCGTGCCATTCTTCCTGATGCGGGTCGATCAGGCGGGCAATATCTCCAAACGCTATGCCGCCGGCGCCTTCCCCTTCTCGCGCTTCGGCGGCGCCTGCCCGCGCTGGCGGCTGCACTCGGCCTTCCGCACGCCGGGCCGGATCATCACCCAGATCATCGAGACGCCAGATGGCGGGCGCTGGTTCACCTTCGCCCGCACGGTCGAACGCCAGGGCCAGGACGGCTATGGCGACGCCCACGATCTGGCCGTCGGCCTGGGCTGCGAGTTGCGCCACGCCCCCCGTCTGGCCTACGCCCACGGCCTGGATCTGGAACGGCCCGAGGTCACCCCCATCGGCCCCGCCTGCCGCCTGTGCCACCGCCATCCCTGCGCCGAACGCGCTGCGGCGCCCATCGACCGGCCGCTGGCGGTGGACGACTGGTCCAAATCGGTCAGCCCGTACCCGTTCGCGGCGATGTGAGTTCACAACTACTCATAGTTGTGACAGACTGCAAATTATGGCCGATCATGTCCTGACCCTGCCCCTGACCGACGAGGCGCTTGAGCGGCTCAAGGCCGTCGCGCATGCGGCGGGCATGACGCCGGAAGCCTATGCCGTCGCTGTCCTGGACAGAGCGCTTACAGAGAACTTATGTGGCGTCAGAGAAGACCAAGTTGCTTTCGAAGCGGGGCTGACCGGGCTTCACGCCGCGGCTCCAGAGGGTCCGACCGCGGCGGAAGCTCTGGCCGAATATGATCGCACGGGCGTTTACGAAACCTTCGAGGAATGGTCGACGGCGTTCGAAACGGACCTAAAGGCGCGCCTCGACGCCCGACGGTGAAACTCCGCTTCTCGGAACAGGCGGTTCGTGACAGGCGACGCCTCGCCGCCTTTCTGGCCGACCGCAATCCACGCGCCGCCCTGCGCGCGTTTCAGGCAATCACCCAATCCGTATCCCTTCTACCCCGCACGCCGTTCATGGGACGGGAAAAGGAAGATCACCGCGAGCTTTACATCCGCTTCGGCGACAGCGGCTACGTCGTCCAATACCGCGTCGATGCGGACGCCGTCGTCGTCGCCCGCATCTTCCACGCCCGCGAGGACCGCTGAGGCCTCAGTGGCTCAGCAGAAGCCAGGACTGGCTGCGGTTCAGCAGGGCCTGGGTGACGCCGCCCAGCACCCATTCCCGCATCCGGGAATGGCCCCAGGCGCCGGCGACGATCAGATTGGCGCCGGTCTGTTCGACAAGGGCCAGGATGCGGTCGCCGGCGGGGCGTTCGTCGCGCACCTTGGCCTCGCTTTCGGCGACGACGCCGTGGCGGCGCAGCCAGGCGGCGACGTCGGCGACCCGCGCGGCGGCGGCGGCCGCGTCGGCCGAGGCGCAGATCTCGACCACCTTGACCTCGCGCGCCTGTTTCATCAGCGGCAAGGCGGCGGCGGCGGCGCGCTGAGCCTCGCGCCCTTCCTTCCACGCCACCAGGACCACCCCGTCGACCGGCGCGGCCGAGGCCCGGGGCGGCGCGACCAGGACAGGCCGGCCGATGTTCATGATCAGGTCGCCCGCGTCCGGCGCACGATAGGGCAGACGCCCGGCGTCACGCCCCACCAGGATCAGGTCGGCCGCCCGCGCATGGCGTGCGACACAGGAGGCGGGATAGCCCGTCTCCGCCCGCCATTCGTGATCTATGCCGGTGTCCTTCATGGCTTCGAGGAAACGGGCCTTGGCGGCGGACAGTTCGCCGTCGGCCTGGTCCCGGCGCAGGGCCAGGATTTCACCGGCCATTCCCCCGGCGACATAGGCGTCGACCAGCGGCGGCTCGGGCTCGCTGACGGAGATCCCGATCAGGGTCGCGTCGTGAATGGCGGCGAGATCGCGCGCGAAACCGATCCGCGCGACATTGTCGGCCTCGTCATCCACATAGACCATCAGGCTCGCATAGGTCATGGCGGTGCTCCTTGTTGCCGGAGTCTGGATGCGCCCTTCGGCCCCGTCCCGCCTTGATCCGCGTCAAACCGTCAGATCAGGATCACCCGGCCGTTGTCGAGGCGGAAGGCGACGCCGGTGCGCTGGAACAGGCGGGCGATCACGGCGGAGGGGTTGGCGACGCCCTGGTCCAGCATAGTCGAGATGTCGTTGGCCAGGGTGGGGTCGCGCGACAGGCGGGTCAGGGCGCCCAGCCATTCGTCGCGGCTCAGCACCCCGTCGTCATTGTCGCGGCGCTGAAAATCGGCGACCACGTCGAAGAAGTCGCCGCCGCCCGCGCGTCGTTCCGCCGCTTCGATGACCAGGCCCCAGACGGCGCCGCAGGCGTAATAGGCGCGGTTGTCGCCCCGGTCGCCGGCCGAGGCCACGGGCTTGCCCGCCGCCAGGGTGATGCAGTCGTCCACCTCGCGCTGCAGTTCCGCCCGGTCGTCATAGGCGGGGTCGATGGCTTTCAAAGCGCGCACCGCCATCAGGTCGGCCCCGCCCTCGGTGATCCAGGCCTCGCGGGCGTATTGGTATTTCAGCCCCTGAGAGCCCAGCCAGAAATGCGCCGCTTCGTGGCCGATGAACCAGTGGGCCCGGGCGAGGGCCTGGGCGTCGGGGGCCAGCACCCCCTCCCCTTCGAAATTCATCGAGATCAGACCCGGCAGAACGCTGCCGCCCATGCTGGACAGGGATTTGGTCGGGCCGGTCCAGCTGACCATCAGGGTCGGCGCCTCGCCCTGAGCCCGACCCAGGCGCTGGGCGTAATAGGCCATGACGCGGGGTGTGAAGCCGGCCAGTTCATCGCCCAGCCAGCGCGGCAGACCGGGATCGATGACGGTGGTGATCCCTTCGCCCCGGCGGGTCGTGGCGTCGCCGAACAGGACATAGGTCTGGGCGTCAACGGCCGTGACCTGGGGCGCGCGCTCGCCCTTGAACAGCACCGGGCCGGCGCGGTCACGCCAGGTCACGCTGGCCGGACCGCCGGGCACATCGACGCCGTTCAGGTCCCGCGGCAGGGCGCGGGCGGCGGCGGCGGACTCCAGCGGGATGACGTCGAACTGACCTGAGAACAGCGCCACCGTCCCGTCCGAGAACACCAGGGCCGGATCATACTCCGCCTCCAGATCGCCGGGGCGCGGCGTCATGGCGATGCGGACATTGCGCGGCACAGGGCCGCCGTCGGTCGAGCGCAGCACGTCGTAATCGCCGATCCGCTCCAGCACGACGCCCGGTGTCTCCACCCGCCACCAGGCCGGACGCCAGGGCTGGCGGCTCTCGCGCAGCAGGGCCGACCGGAAGAAGGCCCAGGCCGGGGCGTCACGATCCAGCACATACTCCGCCGTCCAGCGATCACCGTTGCGTTCGACCGACACGTCGACGCGGCCGTCTCCGGCCATGCTCGGGTCTTGCGACGCGACGACGGCGGGCGAAGCGCAGGCCGCAACGGTCGAAAAGCCGACAAGGGCGGCGCATATGAGGGCCGTCTTCAGACGCATGAAGTTCTCCAACAGGTCAGGCCTGCGATAGCGAGGCCGGCGACAGCGTCACCTTAAGCCTTCGTCATCCGCGAGCCGCGTCCAGAGCGCGCCCGGCCGCCGCCAGTTCCCCGGCCATGACGGCCTTAAGCCGCTCGGGCGCCAGGATCATGGCCTGTTCGCCCCAGGTGAACAGGTGCCAAGCCAGTTCGCGCATGCCCGAGGCGCGGAACCGCACGATGACGGCGCCGTCCGCCTGATCCTCGAACGACTGGGTCGGGTGCCAGCGCCAGCTCTTCGCCTCGGCCGCACCCTCGGGGGCGATGCGCAGCACCACATCCTCGATCTCGTCCTGATAGATGCCGAAGGACTGGCTGGCGAAGACGCCCAGGTCGAAATCGGCGGGCGGGACCGCCACCCCGTCCTGCGGGGCGACATGGGTCATCCGGTCCAGGCGGAAGGTCTGGATGCGGCCCGTCTCCCGGTCGGCGGCGACCAGATAGTTGGCCCGGCCGAACATGACGCCGCAGGGGGCGACGGTCCGCCTGCGCGGCTCGGCGCCCGGTCGGGAATAGGTGAAGCCCAGCGGCTGCTGCGACAGCACCGCCCCGCGAATGGCGGTCAGCAACCCCTCGTCCGCCGACGGGCGCGGGCCGGCCTGGACGGCGATGGTCTCGGCCCGAACCAGGGCCTCCAGGTCCGGGGCCATACGGTTCAGGGTCGTGGAGCGCATCGCCGCCTTCAGCTTGCGCTCCAGCGCCTCCAGCGCCGCCGCGCGGGCCGGTTCGCCGGCGGCGCGCAGGGCCGAGGCCGCCTTGGCCAGTTCCAGCATCTCGGTCGCGGTCGGCGCCTGTTCGAAGGCGGACAGGCCGCCGCGGATGCGCCAGCGTTTCGACGGCGGATCCGACACCTCCTCCACCTGGGGGAACAGCATGAGGACGGCGTCACGCATCCGTTCGGCGGTGCGGCGACCGACGCGCATGTCGCGCGCCATCTCGTCAATGGTCAGGCCTTCGGCGCTGGCGGCCATGCGTCGCGCCAGGTCGATCACCATGGCCGCCTTGTCGTGTCTCACCACCGCTCCTGAAATGATACGTCCGTTTCTGACGCAACAGTGCGCCATAACGCCACCATCGACAAGAGGCCGACCGCTTCAGGAGATCATCAAATGGCTCGCTTCCAACCGAACACCGCCGTCAACGCCAACCGCTATCTGATCGTGCCGTGCGAGGCCGACGGATCGTCGGACCTGGCCGTCATCTGGGATCGGCTGGAGGAACAGGTGGTGGACGTCATCTCCGCCGCCGCCATCGCCCGCTATTCGGACGAAGACGCCCTGTGGGACGAGGCGCGGTCGGACCCGGCGGAAACGCCCTGGCTGATGGCGGCCTGAACGCGGCCTCTAGGGTTCAGGCCGCCTTGGGCTTGGTCCAGCGGTCGATCAGGCGCTGGGCCGGGCGTTCGACCCGATTGTGCGCCACGACCGCGACCACGACGATGAAGCCGAACAGGCCGAGCGCGAACAGGTCGTTCAGCCAGACCGAGCCAAAATCGACGCGCCGTCCGCCCGGCATCCAGTCCAGCTTGCGCGCGATGATCAGCATCACGGTCAGGATGAACATGTGGACCATGTAGATGGAGAAGGACCAGCGCCCCAGGGTCACGAGCGCCGGATGGTCCAGCAGGCGTGACACCCGTCCCTCCTCGCCCGCGAACACCCAGACCAGGACGACAAAGACCAGGGTGACGGCGACCGTCACCGGCCCCTCGGCCCAGGCCACAAAGAGGCAGACGGCGACGACGGCCGCGATCTCCAGCCCCGTGGCCGCCAGGCCCTTCAGGCGCGGGATGTTCATCCATAGCCCCTGCAACAGGCAGCCCAAGAAGAATCCATACACCGCGCGCGGCACGGCGAAGTCATAGGTGGTGTTCATCCAGCGCCGGGCGTAGCTGACCACCAGAACGCCGCCGATGATCGCGAGCACAAGGCCGATCCAGCGAAACCGCTTGGGCGCCGCCAGCACCAGACCGGCGAAGATCAGATAACAGGCCCATTCCGCGCTCAGCGTCCACGACGGGCCGTTCCAGGTCAGATGCGGATGGACATGCCAGGCCTGGATCAGGGCCAGATTGGTGAAGATCGCCCACACCGACCGGTCCCCGGTAAACGGCGCCGCACTATCGAAATGGAAGGCCAGCCGCGCCAGCTCCAGGCCGACATAGGCCGCCAGCATCAGCACATGCATCGGCCAGATCCGCCCGAACCGCCGCACCATGAACCGCCCGGCGTCCGCCCCCGTCTTCAGCCGTGCGGCATAGGCATGAGCGATGACGAAGCCCGACAGGACGAAGAAATAATCGACGAACAGATAGGCGTGCTGGATGAAGTCCCAGCTCCGCCAGTGGCTGGCGACCGGCATGTGGAACATGACGACCAGGATGGCGCACACCCCGCGCAGGGAATCGAGCGCCTCGAAACGGCGATGGGCGACGGGAGCGGGTTTGGACAGGGCGTTCACGGACGCGTGATAGCGCCGGTCAAGCTCGGGCGATAGGGGTTTCGGTGGTGGGCGAGACGATGGGCGGCGCGCCCTTTAGCTTCATCTGCCTGCTTCCCCGGATGACGGAATATGAAGCTGCGCGCTCAACCCGTCATCCTGGGCCTCGTACCCAGGATGACGACAGTGGAGCCTCACAGCGCCTTCACGATCCCCTCGACCATCTTCTTGGCGTCGGCGAACAGCATCATGGTGTTGTCGCGGAAGAACAGCTCGTTCTCGACGCCCGCATAGCCCGAGCCCATGCCGCGCTTGATGAACAGCACGGTCCCGGCCTTTTCCACGTCCAGGATCGGCATGCCGTAGATCGGCGACTGGGGGTCGGTCTTGGCGGCGGGGTTGGTGACGTCGTTGGCGCCGATGACGAAGGCGACGTCGGCGGTGGCGAACTCGGCGTTGATGTCCTCCAGCTCGAACACCTCGTCATAAGGGACGTTGGCTTCGGCCAGCAGGACGTTCATGTGGCCGGGCATGCGGCCGGCGACGGGGTGGATGGCGTATTTCACCTCGACCCCCTCCTCCTTCAGCTTGTCGGCCATTTCGCGCAGGGCATGCTGGGCCTGGGCGACGGCCATGCCGTAGCCGGGCACGATGATGACCTTGGAGGCGTTCTTCATGATGAAGGCGGCGTCCTCGGCCGAGCCCTGTTTGACGGGCCGCGTCTCCTTGGCGCCGGCGGGACCGGCCGCGGCGTCCGCGCCGCCGAAGCCGCCCAGGATGACGCTGATGAAGCTGCGGTTCATGCCCTTGCACATGATGTAGCTCAGGATCGCGCCGGAACTGCCGACCAGGGCGCCGGTGATGATCAGGGCGATGTTCTCCAGCGTGAAGCCCAGGGCCGCCGCCGCCCAGCCCGAATAGGAGTTCAGCATCGACACCACCACCGGCATGTCGGCGCCGCCGATGGGGACGATCAGGGTCGCGCCCAGCACCAGGGCGATCAGGAAGACGCCCCAGAAGGCCCAGGTCGCCGCCCCGCCGGTGCCGATCAGAATGCCGATCAGGAAGACCAGGCCCAGACCCAGGCCGACATTGATCAGGTGCCGCGCCGGCAGGATGATGGGCGCTCCGCTCATGTTGCCGTTCAGCTTGGCGAAGGCGATGACCGAGCCGGTGAAGGTGATGGCCCCGATGGCGACGCCCAGGCTCAGTTCGATGATCGACAGGGTTTTGATGCCCGTCCCGTCCTCGGACAGGATTCCGAAGGCCTCGGGCGCATAGACGGCGCCGATGGCGACCAGGCAGGCGGCCATGCCGACCAGGCTGTGGAAGGCGGCGACCAGCTGGGGCATGTCGGTCATGGCGACGCGCCGCGCGATCAGGGCGCCGGTCCCGCCGCCGACGATGACCCCGCCCGCGATCAGGGCCAGGGTGACGGCGTCCAGCGCCCCGGTGGTTCCCAGGGTCAGCAGGGTCACGCCGATGGCCAGGGCCATGCCGATCATGCCGAAGGTGTTGCCCTGGCGGCTGGTCTCGGGGCTGGACAGGCCGCGCAGCGACAGAATGAACAGGACGCCGGAAACCAGATAGGCCAGTGCGGCCAACGATGCGTTCATCACGCCCCTCCCCTCAAGACGTGCGCGCCAGCCGCCACAGGGCGGCGGCGATGAACAACGGGCCGATGAAGAACAGGGCCCATTCGAAAACACCCAGCGGCCGCTCCTGGCTCACGACCCGGACCAGTATGGCCGAGAAGACCAGGGCGATGCCGCAGTCGTGCAGCCGCTGACGCTTCAGCGGCAGTTTCGTCCCGAACCAGCCATACAGCCACAGGCCGAAGCCGACGCCGGTGGCGATCCAGGAGCCGGTTATGGCGATCTGGCCGGGGTCGATCATGCCGCGCCCTTGGGAGCCGGCCGCTCCTTCTTCTTGTACATGGCCAGCATCCGCCGGGTGACCATGAAGCCGCCGAAGATGTTGACGCTGGCCAGGGTCACGGCCGCCACCCCCGCGCCCTTGGCGATCCAGGCGCTGGGGCCGGTGACGTCGCCCGACACGGCCGCCGCCGCGATCAGGCCGCCGACGATGATGACGCTGGACACCGCATTGGTCACGGCCATCAGCGGCGTGTGCAGGGCCGGCGTCACGCTCCAGACGACGTAATAGCCGACGAAGATGGCCAGGACGAAGATGGCCAGGCGGAAGACGGTGGGATCGACATGTTCCATGGTCAGCCTTCCGCGCGAGGGAGATTGTCAGACTTAGGCTTGGGCTCTAGCCCGGCGGCCTTCGCCGTATAGACCGCAAGCCCTATAGCGACCGCGACGGCGAGCGGCGCCCATGCAGATCCGACCCAGATCAGGACCGCTGTCGCCGCCACGGCTATGCTCAGGCCCGCGACCACAAACGGGAGCATCTTTGGCAAATGAGGCTTCGTCAGCCGATCGAAAACCTCCTGCCCCGCAAGCACCAGCATCAACCCCAGCCCCAGAACAACAACGCCAATCACCAGCCGCAATGCTTCTTCCCCCGCAAACATCCATACGGACGCTTCAGGTTGCGTGCTTCTCAAGTCCGACCACCGCTCCCAGAAGCTCTGTGTGGCCATGGCGAGGACCAAAATCCAAATGCCCGCTCGTATCCATCGAGAGAGTTTCATCCCCTTACCCCCTCATGCACCACGGCCCCGCCGTGCGTCACAACGGCCGCCTTCAGGATCTCGTCCTCCAGATCCACGGCCAGGACCCCGTCCTTGATCATCAGGCCCACGAAGGCCGTCAGGTTGCGGGCGTACAGGGCGCTGGCGTCGGCGGCGATGCGGCCGGGCAGATTGGACCAGCCGACGATGGTCACGCCGTTCGGGGTGGTCACCACCTCGTTCAGCTTCGAACCTTCGACATTGCCGCCCGCCTCGACCGCCAGGTCGACGATGACCGAGCCCGGTTTCATCGAGGCCACATGGGCCGCCGTCAGCAGCACCGGGGCGGCGCGGCCGGGGATCAGGGCGGTGGTGATGACGATGTCCTGCTTGACCACATGGCTGGCGGTCAGTTCGGCCTGTTTGGCCTGATATTCGGGCGACATCGGCTTGGCGTAGCCGCCGGCGGTCTGGGCGTTCCTGAACTCCTCGTCCTCGACGGCCAGGAATTTGGCGCCCAGGCTCTCGACCTGTTCCTTGGTGGCGGGACGGACGTCGGTGGCGGTGACGACGGCGCCCAGACGCCGCGCCGTGGCGATGGCCTGAAGCCCGGCGACGCCGACGCCCATGACGAAACATTTGGCGGCGGCGACCGTGCCGGCCGCCGTCATCATCATCGGGAAACCCTTGCCATAGGCGTAGGCCGCCTCGATCACCGCGCGATAGCCGGCCAGGTTGGCCTGGGACGACAGCACGTCCATGACCTGGGCGCGGGTGATGCGGGGCACGAACTCCATGGCGAAGGCGGTGGCGTTGGCGCCGGTCAGGGCCTCGACCGTGGCCTTGTCGCGCCAGGCGTCCAGCATGGCGATGACGATTGCGCCGGATTTCAGCGCGCTGGTCTCCTGGGCCGTCGGGCCGCGCACCTTCAGCACGATGTCGGCGCCGTCCAGCACCGCGCGGGTGTCGGGCTTCACCGCCGCGCCGGCGGCGGCGTAGTCGGCGTCGGGAATGGAGGAGCCCAGGCCGGTCCCGGCCTCGACCGTGACGGTCGCGCCCAGGGCGATCAGCTTCTTGACCGTCTCGGGCGTGACGGCGCAGCGCGTCTCGCCTTCGCGACGTTCACGGGTGGCGGCGATAGCGACGGCCAAGCGAATCCCCTTTTTCCTGTATGGGACGCGAGACTAGGCCGGTTCCGAAGACGCCGTCAAAGCGCGTCGTTATTGCATCGTTGCGGACGGGGGCTCAGTGGCCCGCGTCGGCCTTGGGCTTCAGGGCGAAGAAGCCGACGCCCCCCAGCACCACTGCGCCGACCAGGGCCGCCATCAGGTTTCCGCCCGGATGGAACCACAGGGTCAGGAACAGCAGCAGGCAGGCCACGGCCAGCGAGCCCCATTTGGCCAGATCCATGAACAGCTTGAAGGTCGCCGCCTGTTCATTGATCTGCATCCCGCCCCGGACATAGGCGGTCGCGTCGGCGTCTGCCTCGGCGGTGGCGGGATTGTGAGCGTCGGCCATGAGAACTCCCTCGGTCTTGTCGTTGAGGCGACTATAGCGCGGGTTCAGCCGGGCGCCAGCCTCTCACCCCAGCGCTTCGAACTGATCCACCAGACGTTCCAGCCGCTTGCAGCCCACGCTCCAGAAGGCCGGATCGCGCGGATTGAGGCCGAAGGGCTTCAGCGCCTCGACATAGGTCTTGGCCCCCCCGCCGGCCAGCAGGTCGCGGTACAGGGGCGTGAACCCGGCCGGATCGGCCCGCCGCGCCTCCATCAACGCCGCCACCAGCAGGTCGCCGAAGGCGTAGGCGTAGACGTAGAAGGGCGAGTGGACGAAGTGGCTGACATAAGCCCACCAGTGTTCGTAACCGGGGTTCAGCGTCACCGCCGGCCCCAGCGAGGCGCCCATCTCGGTCAGCCACAGCTCATTGATCCGCTGCTGCGAGACCTCGCCCTTCTGCCGCTCGTCGTGGAAGCGGGTCTCGAACCGGTGGAAGGCGATCTGGCGCACCACCGTGTTCAGCCCGTCCTCGATCCGCCCGGCCAGCAGACCGCGCTGCTCGCGCTTGGGCGCCGTCGCCAGAAGGCGATCAAAGGTCAGACCCTCGGCGAAGATGGAGGCGGTCTCGGCCAGGGTCAGGGGGGTGTCGGCCAACAGGGTGCCCTGGTCCGCCGCCAGGGTCTGGTGCACCCCGTGGCCCAGTTCGTGGGCCAGGGTCAGGACGTCGCGCCGCTCGCCCATCCAGTTCAGGAAGACATAGGGGTGGCGGTCGGCGGTGACCGGGTGGGCATAGGCGCCCGATTGCTTGCCCGGTCGGGCGCGGCCGTCGATCCACGGCTTGTCGAAGAAGCCGGCGGCGCGCTCCGCGAACTCGGCCCCAAGGTCGGAGAAACTGTCCAGCACAATCTCGCGCCCCTGGCTCCAGGTGAAGGCGCGCGGGGCGGTGGTCTCGATCGGGGCGTTGCGGTCCCAGTGGTCCAGCCGCGCCTTGCCCATGGCCTTGGCCTTCAGCGCATAATAGCGGTGCGACAGCTGCGGATAGGCGGCGGCGACGGCCTCGGCCATGGCGTCCACCGCCTCGCCGTCGACCTCATTGGCCAGGTGGCGGCTGTCGGCGGGGCGTTTAAAGCCGCGCCAGCGATCCTCCATCGCCTTGTCGGCGGCGACCGTGTTCAGCACCAGGGCCAGGGTCGGGGCGCGGGCGGCCAGGGCCTCCGACAAACCCTCGGCGGCGGCCTTGCGGCGCGCGGGCTTGGGATCGGACAACCGGTTCAGGGCCTCGGCCAGGGTCAGGCTTTCATTGCCGGCTTTGGCCCGCAGAGCCGCCAGCTGTTCGTCGAACAGGCGCGGCCACTGGGCCGTGATCGGGCCGCGCTCGGCGATGAAGGTCTCAAGCTCGCTGGACAGTTCGTGCGGCTTCATCGCCCGCACCCGCCGCAGCCACGGCCGCCAGCGCGATGCGCCTGCGTGGGCCTGAAGCGCGGCCTCCAGCGCGGCGTCGTCGATCTGGTTGATCTCCAGCGTCAGCCAGACGGTCGGGGTGGCTATGGCGGTGATCTTCTCGCGCACATCCGCCTCGAACCCCTGAGCGCCCGCATCGTCGCGCGCCGTCGAGGCCGCCAGGAAGGCGTAGGCGCCCAGGGCGCCCAGGACGTCCGAGGCCTGTTCATACAGGCTGATCGCCCGATCCAGCGCCGCGCCCAACGAAGCCGGATCGCCGCCCTGCCCCGCCAGCCGGCCTTGCAGGCCGTTCATCTCGTCCACCAGGGCGCGCGCCCGATCCAGGTCGGCGGCGATCCGGGCGTCGTCGCGCGAACCATAGAGGTCGGTCAGGTCCCACAGAGGGGCTTCCGCAGGGTCGGACTGGGAGAGGGCTTTAAAGGGGGCGTTCATGCCCGCCTTTGTGGGGGCGCGGCGAGGCCGATGCAACGGCCGGAAGCCGCCAGACGGCGAGAACCGAACGTCGCAAGGAAAGACCTCAATCTGGAGATTCACCATGACCTACCGTATCGAAGCCCTGCCCCTGCCGCCCTTCGCGCCCTATTTCGCCATGTCCGATAAAGACTTAGCCGCAGCCGGCGCGCGCCGGTGGGTCGCCGACGCCCCCGGCCGCGCGCCCTGCCGGGTCAGTCTGCGCGACGCCGACGCCGGCGAGGCGCTGGTGCTGGTCAATCACGCCCATCTGACCGACCCGACCTCGCCCTATCGCGCCTCGGGACCGATCTTCGTGCGCGAGTCGGCGGTGGAACAGGCGCCGATCACCGGACCGGCGCCGGAGATGCTGACCAAACGACCACTGTCGCTGCGCCTCTATGACCGGCGCAACATGATGATTGAGGGGCTGGTGATCGACGGCGCCGATCTGGATGCACGGCTTGCCGAGGCGTTCGACCATCCGGCCCTGGACCAGGTCCACATCCATTTCGCCCCGCGCGGCTGTTATCTGGCGCGGGCGTGTCGGATCGAGGCGCCGCTTCCCTGAACACCCCCGATCCGGCTAGATGGCGCGCCCAGGTCGGGCTCCTAACCGGACAAAAGGGCGCGTCATGACCACCGAAGCGGCGAATATTCTCGGCACGGGCTGGGGCGGGACCACGCCGGACGGCGACCGCCGCCGGATCGCCATCGTGCGGCTGGCCGTCGGCCTGTTGCAGGGGATCGTCCTGTACCTGCTGCTGCGCGCCACCGAGGGCGACAGCGCCAGCTGGTCGCAGCGCCATCCCGACCTGTTCGCGCCGGCCCTGCTGACCGCCCTGTTCCTGCCCGCCGTCCTGCTGTCCGGCGTCGGCAAGCTGAGGCTGTGGGTCTATGTGGTCTGGAGCCTGATCGCAGGTTTGGTGCTGGCCCTGCTGGCCTGGCACGACATCGCCCGTCAGGCCGACGGCGCCCGCGAGGCGACCTTTCCCCTGTTCGTCTTCGCGGCGGCGGCCCTGTTCATCGCCCACCATCTGATCGTGCCGGCGGACCGCGAGCGCCGGCTGGCGGCCTCCTATCCGGCCTATTTCGACGCCGCCTGGATGGCGGGGGTGCAGGGGGTGCTGTCGGTCGGCTTCGCCGGCGCCTTCTGGCTGCTGCTTCTGCTCGGGGCCAGCCTGTTCAAGATCATCGGGCTCAGCTTCCTCAGCGACCTGCTGCAAGAGAGCTGGTTCTCCCTGCCGCTGACCAGCCTGGCCTTCGCCACGGCGGTGCATCTGACCGATGTGCGCGACGGCCTGATCCGGGGCGTGCGGACCGTGGCCCTGATGCTGCTGTCCTGGCTGCTGCTGGTCATCACCGTGCTGGTCGGCGGCTTCCTGCTGGCCCTGCCCTTCACCGGCCTGGACGGCCTGTGGCAGACGGGCAGCGCGACGGCCCTGGTGCTGTCGGCGGCCGCGGCCCTGATCGTGCTGATCAACACCGCCTATCAGGACGGCCGTCCCGACCATCGCCCCCCGGTGGTGCTGCGCTACGGCGTCCGGGTCGCATCGGCCCTGATCGCGCCCCTGGTCGGTCTGGCCTTCTGGGGCTTGGCCCTGCGCATCGGCCAGCACGGGCTGACGCCGGATCGGATCATCGCCACGGCCTGCGCGGTGATCGGCGGGGTCTATGGTCTGGGCTATCTGTTCGCCGCCGTCCGCCCCGGCCCCTGGATGAAGCCGCTGGAACGCACAAATGTCGCCGCCGCCGTCCTGTCGGTCGCGGTCATCCTGGCCCTGTTCAGCCCTCTGGCCGACCCGGCGCGACTGTCGGCTAAGGACCAGGTCGCGCGGCTGGAGCGCGGGGCCGTGGCGGCCAAGGATTTCGACTATGACTTCCTGCGCTTCGACAGCGGCAAGGCGGGGCTGGCTGCGCTTGATCGTTTGATACAGTCGCCGGATGCGGAGATCGCCGAGCTGGCGCGGGCGGCACGCGTGCGCGTAGATCGCGAAGCCTATTCTATTCAGGACCGGAACGAACGGCTGGCGGGCATCCGGATCCAGCCGGTCGACGGCCAGACGACCCCGCCCAGCTTCACCGCCCAGCTGGGTCGCCAGGACGCCCTGATGTACACCTGCAACAGCGAGGCGCCCTGCCGCCTGCGCACCCTGGACCTGGACGGCGACGGCCGGGTCGAGGTTCTGCTGGCGGCGCCGGGGTCCATCATGGCTTTCGCCCAGGACGCCGGGGGGCGATGGTCGCAAACCGGATCCTACAGCGTCATGTGCGGGAAGGCATCGCCGAACGACCTGCCCAAGGCCTTCGCCGAGGCTGTGACCGTCGCCCCCGCCAGCCTGCCGGACCTGGTCGTGGGCGATCAGACGCTGAAGGCCCAGCCGCAGATTCGGTGCGCGACGGCGTCACCCGGTTAACGTCCCGGTCACCACGCCCTCTCACCCGATTTTCACCTCGTCCCCCTAGAAATCGTCCCGAAACGGGCCAGTCCGCACCACGGGCGGCCTATCGGTGATGACAAGGGGCTCCCATGGCCAAGACCGTTCTGGTGGTCGACGACGATCCGACCCAGCGCCGCCTGCTGCAGGCCGTGCTCGAACGCGACGGCTACGCCGTGGTCCATGCGGCCGGGGGCGGCGAAGCCATTGACCGCATGCTCCGGGGCGGCGGCGCAGACATGCTGTTGCTGGACATGGTGATGCCCGAGATGTCGGGTCTGGAATGCCTGGCCGAGCTGCGCAGCGCGGGCGTGACCACCCCGGTCATCGTCCTGACGGCCAACGGCGGCATCGACACCGTGGTCAAGGCCATGCAGGCCGGCGCCCAGGACTTCTTCGTCAAGCCGGTCGGACCCGAACGTCTGCTGGTCGGGGTGCGCAACGCCCTGAAGATGACCCAGCTGACCGCCGAAGTCGGCCGGCTGACCAAACGGGCGCAAGGGCGCGCCAGTTTCGACGATATCATCGGCGACAGCGCCCCCATGCGAATGGTCAAGGCTCTTGGAACGCGGGCCGCCAAGTCGTCCATTCCGGTGCTGATCACAGGCGAAAGCGGCGTCGGCAAGGAGGTCATCGCCCGCGCCCTGCACGGCGCCAGCGACCGGGCCGGCAAGCCCTTCGTCGCCGTCAACTGCGGCGCCCTGCCGGCCAATCTGGCGGAATCCATCCTGTTCGGCCACGAGAAGGGCGCCTTCACCGGCGCCGTCGACAAGACCCTGGGCAAGTTCCGCGAGGCCGACGGCGGCACCCTGTTCCTGGACGAGATCGGCGAACTGCCGCTGGACCTCCAGGTCAAGCTGCTGCGCGCCCTGCAGGAGAGCGAGATCGACCCCGTCGGCGGAAAACGCCCGGTCAAGATCGACGTCCGCATCGTCTCGGCCACCAATCGCGACCCGGCCCAACAGGTCAAGGACGGCGCCTTCCGCGAGGATCTGTTCTACCGCCTCAACGTCTTCCCGATCGAGGCCCCGTCCCTGCGCGACCGCCGCGAGGACATCCCGGCCCTGGTCGATCATTTCATCGCCCGGTTCAACGCCGAGGAAGGCAAGCGGATCGTCGCCTGCGCGCCCGAGACCCAGGCCATGCTCCAGGCCTTCGACTGGCCCGGCAATGTGCGCCAGCTGGAGAATGCGGTGTTCCGCGCCATCGTCCTGGCCGACTCGCCCTTCCTTCAGCCCTATGATTTCCCGTCCATCTCGGGCGTGGTGGCGCCGATGCCGGAGGCGACGACGGCTCTGGCCCAGACCGCCCCTTCCTACGCCGACCTGCCGCCCCTGCCGGAACAGCCGATCCGCATCCTGGACGACCGCGGCCATCTGCGGACGCTGGAAGACATCGAACGCGACCTGATCCAGCACGCCATCGAGGTCTACGCCGGCCACATGAGCGAAATCGCCCGCCGCCTCGGCATCGGCCGCTCCACCCTGTACCGCAAGGTCCGCGAACAGGGGCTGGAGGGGCAGCTGAAGGAGGCGGGGTGAAGGCCTCCCTCTCCCGCCGGGAGAGGGCTTGAGCGCCCGAGAGCGTAGCGATCGGTCTTGCGCGACCCGAAGGGCGGCGCGAAGCAGCCAAAGGGTGAGGGGCACGGTCGTGCGAACTGGCCCACCGGCGGTCCCTCATCCGGCCCTTCGGGCCACCTTCTCCCGCAAGGGGAGAAGGAAGACATCACTCTTCCTTCTTCCTGCCCCACCGCCGCTTCGGCTCCTCGCCCTTGGCCTTGGCGGTGATCTCCTTCAGCTTGCGGCCCTGCATGGCCGACAGCGCCTGACCAGGCGCGCCCTTTTCAGGGTCGGCGAAGGCGCGGCCGTGGGTCTTGACCCGCTCGCCGACCGAATCGAGGAACTCGCCCTCCCATTCCGACAGAGAAACGCCCGCCTTCTCTGCCGAGCGGCGGGCGCGTTTCAATGCGTTCAGAGCGGCGCGTTTCGCCGCCTCACGCTGTATCTCAAACGGGCTGGGCGGAGCTTTCTTGGGCGCGCTATCGCCCTTCGGGCTGCTTGAGCGCGTCTTGAATCCGCTACCGCCCTTCGGCCCGCCTGAGCGCGAAAGGCCGCCGCCTGGCTTGAAGGGGGTGCGCTTCAAGCCGGGTCAGTCTCAGATCTCGCCGAGGGCCGACAGATAGAGGTCCAGGATGGCGTCCTCTTCCTGGCGCTTGGCCTTGTCCTGCTTGCGGATGCGGATGACCTTGCGCAGGATCTTGACGTCATAGCCCTCGCCCTTGGCCTCGGCGAAGACTTCCTTCATGTCCGTCATCACGGCCTGCTTGTCTTCCTCAAGGCGTTCAAGACGCTCGATGATGGAGCGCAGCCGGCCCTGGGCCGTCGCGGTCAGAACATCGGACGAGGCGTCGAAGGCGGCGTCATCGGCCATGGGGAATACTCCAGAAATCAAGCGCGGACGCTAACCACGCCCAGCGGCGCGGCTCAACCGCCGAACACGAAAAAGGCCGCGGACAAAGCCCGCAGCCTGTGGATCGTCAGAGCTTTTGTCGCGCTGTCGCCCTTCGGGCGACCTAAGCGCGGCCCTGCGTGCGCACGCCGCCCAAGCGGCGCGCCGCGAACGCAGCTTAGCCCTGCTTCGCCTTGAAGCGCGGGTCGGTCTTGTTGATGACGAAGACCACGCCCTTGCGACGCACGACCTTGCAGTCGCGGTGACGGGTCTTCAGGGACTTGAGCGAGCTGCGGACCTTCATGGTCGGACGTCCTGAGAGAAGCCAATAAGAAAGCCGCTGATCCGGTCGGATCGCGGCGGAGGCGGTCGTATAGAGAGCGGTCCGGAGAAGGTCAACCCGCTACAGGCCAAAACCCTATAAAAGCCAGTCCCAGCCTGCCCGAACCACCTTCCCCACCCCGTGCTCAAGTCGCGCGAAGCGCGGTAGCACCCCAAACATGTGCTCAAGCAGCCCGAAGGGCGATAGCACCAAAAAAGAAGATGGAGGCCTGACCTCCGAGTCGAACGGAGGGTTTCCGGGGTTGCACGCCCGTCGCGTCGCCACTCCGCCATCAGGCCGTCAGAGGACCCTGCGCCAATACGCCGCAGTTCGTTAGCGCGTCGATGAAATTGAGGGTTAACGACGTCAATAGGGGAGTCTCGCGGCGCCGCTTTCGCGCCACAGGCGCTTTGTGGCGCGTGAAAGTCATTCGCGCGGATGTCATTTCACCTATTACCTCGGGGGCTGTAGTCTGAATCTCATGCGCTTTTCCTATCGCCTACTCCTCATCTGCTGTGTCGCCGCCTGCGCGCCGATGCTGCCCGAGCCGCCCGTCAATTTGCCGACGCCGACGCCTGAGCCGGGCGCGCCCGTCGCGGCGCCGACGCCCGCGCCCCAGACGCCGCCCCTGGCCGCCTATGACCAGCAGGGGTTCGAAGGCTGGAAACAGGGATTCCTGGCGCGCAAGGGCGGGGGCCGTCGCGCCGACTACGAACGCGAACTGGCCGGGCTGACGCCCGACGCCTCGGTCGTGCGGCTGGACCGCAATCAGCCCGAATTCTCCAAGCCCGCTGGCGCCTATATCCAGAATGCGGTGACGCCGGTGCGAATCGCCCAGGCCAAGCAGCGGATCGACCGCGTGCCGTGGCCGGTGGTCCAGCGCTTCGGCGTGCCGTCCGAGATCCTGGTCGGGGTCTGGGCTCAGGAGAGCGCCTTCGGTCAGGTTCAGGGCGATTATGACGTCATCCGCTCGCTGGCGACCCTGGCCTATGACGGCCGCCGCCGCGACTGGGCCGAGGCCCAGCTGAAGGACGCGCTGGACATCGTCGTCGACGGCCGCCGCGAACGCGCAGGCCTGAAGGGCAGCTGGGCCGGGGCCATGGGCCAGACCCAGTTCATGCCCGACAACTATCTGCGCCTGGGCGTCGATCAGGACGGCGACGGCAAGGTCGACATCTGGGGTGACGACGCGGACGCCCTGGCCTCCGCCGCCAATCTGCTGGCCCAGGCCGGCTGGAAGCGCGGCCAGGGCTGGGGCTACGAAGTCGTCCTGCCCGCAGGCTTCAACTACGCCGAGGCCGAAGGGCCGAAACACAACTGGGCCCACTGGGCGGCCAGGGGCGTGCGCCTGGCCCAGGGCGGCACGCCGAACGGCGCCGAGGCGCTGGAAGAGGCGACCATCCTGCTGCCCCAGGGCGCCAACGGCCCGGCCTTCCTGGCCCTGCCGAACCATTATGTGATCCGGCGCTACAACAACTCGGTCTCCTACGCCCTGGCCATCGGCCTGACGGCGGACGGGATCATGGGCAAGCCCGGCCTCACCAAGGCCTGGCCCAACGACGCCTCCATGTCGCGCGAACAGCGGATCGGCGCCCAGTCAGCCCTGACGCGACTGGGCTATGACACTCAAGGGGTCGACGGGGTCATCGGAACCAACACGCGCACGGCGCTGCGCCGCTGGCAACAGGCCAACGGCCGCATCGCCGACGGCTATCTGACCGCGGCCCTGGCCGACGAACTGATCCGCAAGGCGAACTGAGGGGCGACTTCACCTCCCCGCGCGCGAAGGCGCGCGGGGAGGACAGGCGATCGCGTCAGCGAGCGCCAGGAGGGGGCGACTCGGTTTCTGAAGCTGGATCGGTCATCACCACTGTCGGAGTCGCCCCCGCCTGGTCGCTGCGCGACCGGTCCTCCCCGTCGGCCTTCGCCGACAGGGAGGTGAAATCCGCTCAGGCCGCCTTGTCCCAGTTCAACACCACCTTGCCCGACTGGCCCGACTTCATCGCCTCGAAACCTTCGCGGTAGTCGGCATAGTCCAGCCGATGGGTGATCAGCGGGCTCAGGTCCAGGCCGGCCTTCAGCAGGCCCAGCATCTTGCGCCAGGTGGTGAACATCTCGCGGCCATAGACGCCCTTGATGGTCAGGGCCTTCAGGATGATCGCGCCCCAGTCGGTCTCCATCGGCTTGCCGGGGATCCCCAGCATGGCCATGCCGCCGCCCATGATCAGGGTGTCGACGCACTGTCTGAAGGCGATCGGCGAACCCGACATCTCCAGCGCCACGTCGAAGCCGACCTTCAGGCCCAGCTCCTTCATCACGTCGTGGATGTCTTCCTTGGTCGTGTTCACGGTGCGCACGCCCGGCGCCACCTTCTGCGCCAGCTCCAGCCGGAAATCGTTGATGTCGGTCAGGACCACGGTGCGCGCTCCGGCGTGACGGGCCACGGCGGCCGCCATCATGCCGATGGGGCCGGCGCCGGTGACCAGGACGTCCTCGCCCAGCAGGTCGAACTGCTGCGCGGTGTGCACCGCATTGCCGAACGGATCCAGGATCGAGCCGATCTCATAGGGCACGTCGTCGGGCAGTTCGATCACATTGAAGGCCGGCGCCACCACGAACTCGGCGAAGGCGCCCTGGCGGTTGACGCCGATGCCGCGCGTCTTGGGGTCCAGGTGGAAATGACCGGCGCGGGCCGCCTCGGAGTTCAGGTCGATGACGTGCCCTTCGGCCGAGACGCGCTGGCCGATCTTCAGCGGGCGATCCACGTCCTTGCCGACGGCGACGATCTCGCCGGCGAACTCATGGCCGGTGATCATCGGGGTCGGAACGTTCTTCTGGGACCATTCGTCCCAGTTCCAGATATGGATGTCGGTGCCGCAGACGGCGGTGCGGTGCACCCGGATCAGCACGTCCTCCGGTCCCGCCTCAGGGATCGGGGCGTCGATCAGTTCCAGGCCGACGCCCGGGGCGGTCTTGGCCAGGGCCTTCATCGTGTCGGTCATAGTCTCAACTCCCTGAAATCATGGCCTCGGCTTGTTCCGAAGCCCGCGGCTGAGGCCCCACGCCTCCTCACCGCTTGTTCTTCGTCGATGGCGCGCGAAGAGGGCTAAATGACGCCCAGTTCTCGTCCCGCCTGCGTAAACGCCGCCACCGTCCGGTCAATCTGGTCGAAGCTATGCGCCGCCGACATCTGGGTGCGGATGCGGGCCTGGCCGCGCGGCACGACGGGGAAGGAAAAGCCGATCACATAGACGCCCAGCTCCAACGCGCGCGCCGCGAAATCCTGGGCCAGTTTGGCGTCGCCCAGCATGACAGGGATGATCGGATGTTCGCCGTTCAGCAGGTCGAAGCCCGCATCGGTCATGGCCATGCGATAGCGGTGGGCGTTGGCCGACAGACGGGTGCGCAGGGCGTCACCCTCCGCCCCTTGAGCGATACGGATGGCCTCCAGGCTGGAGCCGCACACGGCCGGCGCCAGGGCGTTGGAGAACAGATAGGGCCGCGCCCGCTGCTTCAGCAGTTCGACCACCGACTTCCTGGCGCAGATGAAGCCGCCCATGGCGCCGCCCAGGGCCTTGCCGAAGGTGCCGGTGACGAAATCCACCTCGACCCCGTGGTGGGCGAAGGAACCCTTGCCTTGCGGACCCAGGAAGCCGGTGGCGTGGCAGTCGTCCACCATGATCAGAGCGTCATATTTGTCGGCCAGCACCCGGATCTGATCCAGCTTGGCGATATAGCCGTCCATCGAGAAGGCGCCGTCGGTGGCGATGATGATGTCGCGGGCGCCGGCCTCGCGGGCCTCCTTCAGGCGGCTTTCCAGCTCATCCATGTCCGAGTTGGCGAAGCGATAGCGTTTGGCCTTGCACAGCCGCACCCCGTCGATGATCGAGGCGTGGTTCAGGCTGTCCGAGACGATGGCGTCGTTCTCGCCCAGCAGGGGTTCGAACAGACCGCCGTTGGCGTCGAAGGCGGCGGCGAACAGAATGGCGTCCTCGAAACCCAGATAGCCGGCGATGGCGGCTTCCAGCTCCTTGTGGATCTCCAGCGTGCCGCAGATGAAGCGGACCGAGGCCGTGCCTGCGCCCCACTTCTGCTGAGCGGCGATCCCGGCCTGGACGACACGCTCGTCGCCCGCCAGGCCCAGATAATTGTTGGCGCAGAAGTTCAGCACGTCGCGGCCGGCGACCTGGATCACCGGTCCCTGGCGCGAGGCGATGATGCGTTCGGGCTTGGTCAGGCCCTGGGCGTCGATCTCGGTCAGTTCACCGGCGACGCGGTCATAGAAGCTCTGGGTCATGGCCGCGACCTACGCCGATTTCGACCGGGATTCCACCCGTCTTCAAGTCGCGGTCTTCAGGTCGCGGTCTGGGGGTCCGCCTCGGCCCGGATCGGGCTGACGCGGATCTTGCCGCCGCACGGCTGGAACTCGAAGGGCAGGCTGACGGCCGCAGTGTCGCCCGGCGCAGTGGCGCGCAGGGTGGCGACGCTGGGGCAGGTCTTCTGCATCGTCTCGTCCGGCACGACGTTCCACGCCACCTCGAAATAGGCCTTGCCCCGGGGCGCCAGTTCGACCGGCGTCGGCGCCTGGCCCTGGCGGAAATAGCTGCCGGGGCTCTGGTCGGCGCGGATCGAGGTCAGGGGCCGCCCCTGCCCGTCAAGCAGGGTCACGCCCGGATAACCGGTCAGGCTGCACGCCTGGGCGCCGAGGTTCTGGAGGCTGAAGTTGCGCACCCGATTGCCCGCCCCGGCGTCGCCGCCCTCGGCCGCCAGTTTCAGCTGCGGCCCCTTGCAGGGCGTGGACGCAGGCAGGACTCCGCCCGGCGCCGGCGTGGTCGTCTGGCCCGGCAGGGCTTGCGGAGCCGGCGAGACGGGCGTCGCCGTCGCCACCGGCCGCGCGCACTGCTCCAGCACCGCCACCCCGACCTCCTCGTTGGGACCAAGCCGGCTCAGGGTCGCCTTCTCCTGGCCGTCGCGGGGGGCGGTCCACCATTCGACGCCCGAGCCGACATAGCGGGCGCCGCTCGCCGCCTCGACCGACCGCAGATCATAGGTCCGCCCCTTGTAGGCCAGTTGCGCCGTGGCCGTGTCGGGATACCGCGCCTCGACCATCGCCCCGCTCTCGCAGGCGTAGCCGACAGCCGGAACGGCCGACGCGGGCGCCGGCTGGGGCTCGACCGGGGCGGTCGGCTGCTCCGGCTCCGCCTGCTGACAGGCGGAGACCCCGGTCAGGGCGGCGAGGACGACGAAAGCGGTCAGGCGGCGCATCATGGTCAGGTCTTCCATTGGCAAACTTAACGGCGAAGCTGGCGAAAGGCTCCAGCGATCAGTGCGCGCCTTTCGGCGTATCCATCAGCTCGATCAGCACCCCGCCCATGTCGCGCGGATGCAGGAAGACGACCGGCGTCCCGTGCGCCCCGATGCGCGGCTCGCCCGTGCCCAGGATGGTCACCCCCTTGGCCCGCATCTCGGCGACGGCGGCGTGGATGTCGGCGACCTCGAAACAGATGTGGTGCTGGCCGCCCTTGGGGTTCTTGGCCAGGAAGCCGACGATCGGGCTGGTGTCGTCATAGGGTTCGATCAGTTCGATCTGGGCCGTCGGGGTGTCGATGAAACAGACCTTCACCCCCTGCGCCGGCAGGTCGAACGGCTCGCCGATCTTGGTCGCGCCCAGCACGTCCCGATACAGTTTGATCGAGTCCGCGATGGAGGGCGTGGCGACCCCGACATGGTTCAAGGCGCCGATCATGATTTGTCCTTTGCAGGCGCGGGCTGGGCGTAACCCAGGCGCTGGTTCAGCTTCTCGATCAGGTCCACCGCCGTATCGGCGATGGCCGAGCCGGGCAGATAGACGGCGGCGGCGCCCATATCGAGCAGGGGCTGGACGTCCGACGGCGGGATCACCCCCCCGACCACGATCATGATGTCCGGCCGCCCCAGCTTCTCCAGCTCGGCCTTCAGCTCGGGAACCAACGTCAAATGCCCCGCCGCCAGGGACGAGGCCCCCACCGCATGGACCCCCTTCTCGACCGCGTCCTTCGCCGCCTCGGACGGAGTCTGGAACAGGGCGCCGGCGGTGACGTCGAAGCCCAGGTCGCCATAGCCTGTGGCGACCACCTTCTGGCCCCGGTCGTGCCCGTCCTGGCCAAGCTTGGCGATCAGGATGCGCGGCGGCCCGCCGTCATTCTCGACGAAGGTCGCCACCATCTCGCGGGCGCGAGCGAAGCGGGGATCGGCGCCGGCCTCCTTGGCGTAGACGCCCGACACGGTCTGGACCGTCGCCACATGGCGCCCAAAGGCGGCCTCCAGCGCGTCGGAGATTTCACCCACCGTCGCCTTGGCCCGCGCCGCCTGCACCGCCAGCTCCAGCAGATTGGCGGTTCCCCGCGCGCCGTTCGTCAGCGCCTCCAGCGCCGCATCGGTCGCCGCCTGATCCCGCTCGGCCCTCAGCCGTTTCAGCTTGTCGATCTGGGCGGCCAGCACCGCCGCATTGTCGACCTTCAGCATCGGAATATCGTCGACGACGGGGTTCAGATATTTGTTCACCCCCACCACCGTCTGCTGGCCGGTGTCGATCCGGGCCTGGGTCTTGGCGGCGGACTCCTCGATCCTCAGCTTGGGGATGCCGGCCTCGATGGCCTTGGCCATGCCGCCCAGGGCCTCGACCTCGGCCATGTGGGCGCGCGCCCGTTCGGCCAGTTCGTGGGTCAGCCGCTCGACATAGAAGCTGCCGCCCCACGGATCGATGACCTTGGTCAGCCCCGTCTCCGACTGCAACAGGATCTGGGTGTTGCGCGCGATCCGGGCCGAGAAGTCGGTCGGCAGGGCCAGGGCCTCGTCCAGCGCATTGGTGTGCAGGCTCTGGGTCTGACCGCCCGCCGCCGCCATGGCCTCGACCATGGTGCGCGGCACATTGTTGAACACGTCCTGCGCCGCCAGGCTCCAGCCCGACGTCTGGCAGTGCGCGCGCAGGCTCAGCGACTTCGGATCGACCCCGCCCTCTTTCCGCACCGCCTCGGCCCACAGCAGGCGGCCCGCCCGCATCTTGGCCACCTCCATGAAATAGTTCATGCTGATGGCCCAGAAGAAGCTCAGGCGCGGTGCGAACCGATCGATCGGCATGCCCGCCGCCACGCCCGCCCGCAGATATTCGATCCCGTCCGCCAGCGTATAGGCCAGCTCGATATCCGCCGAGGCCCCCGCCTCCTGCATATGATAGCCGCTGATGGAGATGGAGTTGAACTTCGGCGTCTCCTGCGCCGTCCACGCGAAGATGTCGGCGATGATCCGCATCGAGGGCTCGGGCGGATAGATGTAGGTGTTGCGGACCATGAACTCCTTCAGAATATCGTTCTGAATGGTCCCGGTCAGGGCGGCGTGCGGCACGCCCTGCTCTTCGGCCGCCACGACATAGAGAGCCAGGATCGGCAGCACCGCCCCGTTCATCGTCATCGACACCGACATCTGGTCCAGCGGGATCCCGTCGAACAGGGTCCGCATGTCATAGATGCTGTCGATAGCCACCCCGGCCATGCCGACGTCGCCCTTCACCCTGGGATGGTCCGAGTCATAGCCCCGGTGCGTCGCCAGATCGAAGGCGATGCTCAACCCCTTCTGCCCCGCCGCCAGATTGCGACGATAGAAGGCGTTCGACTCCTCGGCGGTCGAGAAGCCGGCGTACTGGCGGATGGTCCAGGGGTTGCCCGCATACATGGTCGGATAGGGCCCGCGCACGAAGGGCGCGAACCCCGGCAGACCGCCCTGATGCCCCAGCCCCTCCAGCGCCTCGGCGCCATAGGCGGTCGCCACGGTCAGCCCCTCGGGCGTCAGCCACGGCTCGCGCGCCGGCCCCAGCCCGGTCGCGTCGAGGCTCAGGGCGATCTTGCTGAAGTCAGGAAAGCTCATTGAGCCGCCTCCTCAAAGGCCGCCGGGAACCGGATCGGGCTCAGCGGTTCGCACACCCGCTCGACCCGCGACGGCGCCGCGTCAGCCGCCTCGACCGGCGCCGGCCGCACGTCCGCGTCCACATATTTCGTCACCCCGATGATCTGGGCCGCGCCGTTCGCCAACGCCGCCTCGCGCAGGGCGCGGGCGCGGGCGATGCGGGGCTGGATCACCGAGCCCTTCAGGGCCTCGACCAGACCGCCCTCGGCCTCGATCATCTGGAACTCGGCCCAGCCGGCCTCGGCCAGGTCCCGCGTCCGGGCGTCCAGATACCAGCTCCCCGCCGCCGGATCATCGACCCGGCCCAGATTGGCCTCCTCCATCAGCACCAGCTGGGTGTTCCTCGCCTGCCGCCGGGCGAAGGCGTCGGACCGGCCCGAGGCGCGGGTGAAGCCGTCCAGCACCACCACGTCCGCCCCACCGACCGCGCCCGCAAACCCCGCCGCCGTCAGCCGCAGCAGATTGGGCCAGGGATCGCGCGCCGCCAGCATCCGCCGCGACGACCGCGCCTCGATCACCGCCGGCGCCTGCACCCCGAACGCCTGCGTCAGGCTGGCCCAGATCAGCCGCATGGCGCGGACCTTGGCCAGGCTGTCGAAATATTCGGCATCGACCGAGAGGCCGACCACCGTGCCGCGCAGGGCCGCCTCGACCGACATCCCGGCGTCCACGGCCGCCTTCACATGGGCCACGACGCTGGCGGCCGCAAAGGCCAGTTCCTGCGCCGCCGATCCGCCCGCCTCGTGCGCCACGCGCCCGCTGGCCATGAAGAAGGTCGCGTCGGGATAGGCCCCCGCATGCCGCGCCGCCGTATTGGCCGCCAGGCTCAGATGCTCTTCCACCGAACGCGGCGCCCCGCCCGCCTCGGCGAAGGCCGAGATCACGTCCATGTGGAACCTCAGCTGCGCGCGCGGCGAGCCCTTGGCCACCACGGCCAGGGCGTTGGCCGCATCCGGCCCGTCGATCCCTGCCTCCAGCGCGACCGGCGCCAGCTCCAGCGCCACGCCCTCCAGCGCCCGCCCCAGCGGCGCGGAATCCGTCAGCACCCGCCCCTTCAGCACCACCGAGGCGGCCCCGTTCTCCAGATCGGTCAGCACGGCTTCATTGACCGCCTCGGGATCATCCCCCTCGACCAGGGTCCGCAGGTCCCAGGCCCGGCCTTCGGAGTCCGACGGACGCGGCGCGAAGATCGGCTGCACGCCCGTCGCTCCGGCGTACAGCGGCCGCGTCACCAACTGGTCCGCGTCGAGGGACATCAACGCCTCAATCGGCCGGTCCTTCAGCGCCTTCTGCGCCGCCTCGCGCCATTCGAGGGGGGTGGGGGTGGGGAAGCTCATGCGCCCGCCCCCCCTTCTTCTTTCGTCATCCTCCGGCAAGCCGCGCAGCGGCGCAGACCGGGGGACCCAGCGGCGCGCGAAAGCGCGAACCTGCCGCACACGCCGGCCTGCCCGTCGAGGCGCTGACGCGCCGCCCTGCGGGCTTTCGCCTTCGCTTCGCTACGGCGCCGCTGGGTCCCCCGGTCGCTCCTGCGGAGCGCCGGAGGATGACGAAAGAGGAGAAGGGCAGGCATCACCCGAACTCCACCAGCACATCATCCGCCGCCACCGGATCCCCGTCCTTGGCCCCCACGGCCTTCACCACCCCGTCGCGCTCCGCCTTCAGGATGTTCTGCATCTTCATCGCCTCGATGATCGCCACCGTCTCGCCGGTCTTGACCTCCTGGCCGACGACGACCGGGATCGAGACCACTAGGCCCGGCATCGGCGACAGCACCATCTTGGAGGTGTCCGCCACCGCCTTCTCCGGCAGGCGCGCATACAGTTCGGCGACATGCGGCCGCAGCACCCGCACCCGCGCCCGCGCCGCGCGGTGGCGGATGTCGAAGCCGTCGGCGACGCGCTTGACCTCGGCGGTGAAGGGCTCGCCGTCCAGCTCGGCCTTGAACTGGGCCAGGCCCGGCCGCCAGTCGATGTCCGACAGGCGGATGTCGCCCCCGCCCGTCAGGGTCAGGATCATCTCCTCGTCCTCGTCATAGGACAGGCCGACGCCGTGCGGGGTCTTGTCGATCATCACGATCCAGTCGGTGCGGTCCGACGGGTCGCCGTCCTGTTCGGCGATGACCTCGTGCATGGCCAGGGCCGAGGCGATCAGGATCCGCTCCTGCGCCTGCGTTGGGCGCAGGCCGTGGAAGCCGTCCGGGAACTCGTCCTTGATATAGCCGGTCGACAGGTTCCCCGACTTGAATCGATCCTGGTCCATCACCGCCGCCAGGAAGGGCACATTATGCCCCAGGCCCGACAGATGGATGTCCTCCAGCGCCCGGGCCATGCCCGCCACCGCGTCCTCGCGCGTCTCGCCCCAGGCGCACAGCTTGGCGATCATGGGGTCGTAGAACAGGCTGATCTCGTCGCCCTCGCGGACGCCGGAATCGTTGCGCACGACATAGTCGCCCTGATCGCCTTCCTCCGGCTGCTCATAGCGAACCAGCCGCCCGATGGACGGCAGGAAGCCGCGATACGGGTCCTCGGCGTAGATCCGGCTCTCGATGGCCCAGCCGTCGATCTTCAGGTCCTTCTGTTCGAAGGCCAGTTTTTCACCCCAGGCCGAACGGATCATCTGTTCGACCAGATCGACCCCGGTGATCAGCTCCGTCACCGGATGTTCGACCTGAAGACGGGTGTTCATCTCCAGGAAATAAAACGACTTGTCCTGCCCCGCCACGAACTCGACCGTACCCGCCGAGTCATAGTTCACCGCCTGGGCCAGGGCGACGGCCTGCGCCCCCATGGCGGCGCGGGTGGCGTCGTCAAGCAAGGGGCTGGGCGCCTCCTCGATGACCTTCTGGTTGCGGCGCTGGATCGAACATTCGCGCTCGAACAGATGCACCACATGGCCGTGCTTGTCGCCCAGCACCTGGATCTCGATGTGGCGCGGATCGATGATGAACTTCTCAAGAAAGACCCGGTCGTCGCCGAAGGCGTTCAGCGCCTCGGCCTTCACCGCCGCGAACCCCTCGGCCATGTCGGCGTCCGAATGGGCCACGCGGATGCCCTTGCCCCCGCCCCCGGCCGAGGCCTTGATCATGATCGGATAGCCGATCTGGTTGGCGATCCTGACCGCCTCCTCCGGCGTCTCGATCAGCCCCATATGCCCCGGCACGGTCGAAACCCCCGCCTCGGCCGCCAGTTTCTTGGAGCTGATCTTGTCGCCCATGGCCTCGATGGCCTCGGGGTTGGGGCCGATGAAGGCGATGCCCTCGTCCCTCAGCCGCCGCGCGAACCCGGCGTTCTCGCTCAGGAAGCCAAAGCCCGGATGCACGGCCTGCGCCCCCGTCTGGCGCACCGCCTCGACGATCTTGTCCGCCAGCAGATAAGACTGCGCCGCCGGCGCCGGCCCGATCAGCACCACCTCGTCGGCCATCTCGACCGCCAACGACCCGGCGTCAGCCTCCGAATAGACCTGCACGGTCTTGATGCCCATGCGGCGGCAGGTCTTGATGATCCGAACCGCGATCTCGCCCCGGTTGGCGATGAGGATTTTGGAGAACATGGTTCAGTCCTTCATAACCGTCATCCTAGGCCTTGTGCCTAGGATCCAGAGACTCCGTCGAGGCCGGTGGGCCACAGTCGATACCGGGAGTCTGGATCCTCGGGACAAGCCCGAGGATGACGGGGTGTGGGGGAGAAACAAATGGTCGGACGGGACAGCCTGATCGGCTGCTACATGATGGCCAATCGGATGCACGGCGTCGTCTATGGCGGCGTCAGCAGCCAACTGGTCACGCGCATCGGCCAGCATCGCGCGGGCGTCATCGACGGCTTCACCAAGCGATACGGCCTGAAACGCCTCGTCTGGTACGAGTTCCACGACACCATCGTCGGCGCGATCCAGCGCGAAAAAACGCTGAAACACTGGCCGCGCGACTGGAAAGCCAACCTGATCGAACGCACCAACCCGCACTGGGACGATCTTTTCGACGGCCTGGTGCGGGCGACCGGCGCCGAGCCTGACCCGGACGCCTATAGAAACTGGATTCCGCCCGAGGAGTGACTCTCCCCTCCCAAAACCGTCATCCTCGGGCTTGTCCCGAGGATCCAGACTCCCGGTCTTCAACGGTACGCCCCAGCCGATGACGCGGCGCCGGTGAGGCCGGCGGCCCACGTTCGACACCGAGCGTATGGATCCTCGGGACAAGCCCGAGGATGACGACAGGGGGGTGCAGGACAAACGAACCACCATCACAGCGGAATATTATCGTGCTTCTTCCAGGGGTTCTCCTGGACCTTGTTCTTCAGCGTCCGCAGCGCCTTCACCAGCCGCCGCCGCGTCCCGTGCGGCATGATGACGTCGTCGATGTAGCCCAGCCCCGCCGCCACGAACGGATTGGCGAACCGGTCCTTGTACTCCGCCTCGCGCGCGGCCAGGGCCGCCGGATCGCCGGCCTCCTTGCGGAAGATGATCTCGACCGCCCCCTTGGCGCCCATGACCGCGATCTCGGCGGTGGGCCAGGCGTAGTTGACGTCGCCGCGCAGGTGTTTCGAACTCATCACATCATAGGCGCCGCCATAGGCCTTGCGCGTGATCAGGGTCAGTTTCGGCACGGTCGCCTCGGCATAGGCGAACAGCAGCTTGGCCCCGTGTTTGATCAGGGCGCCGTATTCCTGCTTGGTCCCCGGCATGAAGCCCGGCACGTCCACGAAGGTGACGATCGCAATGCCGAAGGCGTCGCAGAAACGCACGAAGCGCGCGGCCTTGCGGCTTGAATCGATGTCCAGCACCCCCGCCAGCACCTGGGGCTGGTTGGCGACGATCCCGACCGTCTGGCCGTCCAGCCGGCCGAAGCCGCAGATGATGTTCTTGGCGAAGTCGGCCCCGATCTCGAAGAAGTCGGCCTCGTCGACCACCTTCAGGATCAGCTCCTTCATGTCATAGGGCTGGTTCGGGTTGGCCGGGATCAATGTGTCCAGGCTCGGCTCGTCCCGCTCGGGCTCGTCATAGCTTTCGCGCACCGGCGGCTTTTCGCGGTTCGACAGGGGCAGGAAGCCGATCAGGCGGCGCACCTCCGACAGGGCCTCCAGATCATTCTCGAACGCCCCGTCCGCCACGCCCGACTTGCCGGCATGCACCCGCGCCCCGCCCAGGTCTTCGTGGCTGACCACCTCGTTGGTGACCGTCTTCACCACATCGGGGCCGGTCACGTACATGTAGCTGGTGTCCTTCACCATGAAGATGAAGTCGGTGATGGCCGGCGAATAGACGTCGCCCCCCGCGCACGGCCCCATGATCACGCTGATCTGCGGGATCACGCCGCTGGCCAGGGTGTTCTGCAGGAAGATGTCGGCGTAGCCGGCCAGGCTCTCGACCCCCTCCTGGATCCGCGCCCCGCCCGCGTCGAACAGGCCGATGATCGGCGCGCCCGTGGTCAGGGCCATCTTCTGCAACTTGACGATCTTGGCCGCATGGGCGCCCGACAGGCTGCCGCCGAACACCGTGAAATCCTTGGAGAAGACATAGACCAGACGCCCGCCGATGGTCCCGCGCCCCGTCACCACCCCGTCGCCGGGGATGCGCTGATCCTGCATCCCGAAGTCGTGGCTGCGGTGCTCGACGAACATGTCGGTCTCCTCGAAGGAGCCCTCGTCCAGCAGAACGTCGATGCGTTCGCGCGCCGTCAGCTTGCCCTTGGCGTGCTGGGCGGCGATACGCTTTTCCCCACCGCCCAGTTTGGCGGCGGCGCGACGACGCTCCAGTTCTTCAAGGATGGCTTGAGTCATGATCGGTTTCGGCCTTGTGTTCGAACGGCAAGGAGTGGCGGCTTCATCGCAATTTGGCAAACGCAACTTTGCAAAAGGTGCGGAACTGCGCGGACTTGCAAAGGCGACGACGATGAACTGCAAACTTGCGAATGGCTGAGAAGCTTTTCCTGGGCGCCAAGCTGCGCAAGCTGCGCGAGGCGCGCGGCTGGACGCTGGAGGCCTGCGCCGAGCGGCTGGGCCTGTCGCCCTCCTATCTGTCGCAGATCGAGACCAATCAGCGCCCGGCCACCGCCCGCGTCCTGATCGCCCTGACCCGCGCCTTCCACATCGACGCCAGCCTGTTCGACCTGGAGGGCGACGCCCGCCTGATCGCCGACCTGCGCGAGGCCACCACCGACATCGCCGGCCCGGTCAGCGGCGGGGCCGAGCCCCCGACCGCGGCCGAGCTGAAACAGGCCGTCGCCAACACCCCGCGCCTGGCCCACCAGTTCCTGGCCCTGCACCAGGCCTTCCGCCAGCTGGACGAGCGGGTGAAGGCGCTGGACGACACACTGGGCCGCGACGAACTGGGCGCCCGCGTCGCCCTGCTGCCCTATGAGGAGGTCCGCGACTTCTTCCACTACCGCGACAACTACGTCGACAGCCTGGACACGGCGGCCGAGGCCCTGGCCGCAGAGGTGCCGCAGGACGGTCCGATCGAACGGGCGCTGGAGACCCTGCTGGCCGACCGGCACGGGGTGCGGACGGTCTATATCGCGGGTCAGGAGGCCCTGCGCCGCTATGATCCGGCCAACCGGGTGCTGACCCTCGACGCCTGGCGGCCCGGCGCCACCCGGTCGTTCCAACTGGCCCACCAGTTGGCCCTGCTGTCCTTCCGCGACCGGATCGAGACCGAACTGGACCAGGCCGCCTTCCGCACCCAGGCCGCGCGCGACGTGGCCCGCGTCGGCCTGGCCAACTACGCCGCCGGCGCGCTGTTGCTGCCCTACCGCGCCTTCCTGGAGGCCGCGCGGGCCGAGAAGCACGACATCGACCGCCTGCGCACCCGCTTCCAGGTCAGTTTCGAACAGGTCTGCCACCGCCTCTCGACCCTGCAACGGCCCGGCTGGCGCGGCGTCCCCTTCTACTTCGCCCGCGTCGACATGGCCGGCAACATCACCAAACGGCACAGCGCGACCCGCTTCCAGTTCGCCCGCTTCGGCGGCGCCTGCCCCCTGTGGAACGTGCACGAAGCCTTCGCCACACCCGACCGGATCGGGGTGCAGCTGGCCGAGATGCCCGACGGCTCGCGCTACATCTCCATCGCCCGCTCCGTGTCCAAACCCAGCGGCTCCTACCTGGCCAACGACCGCCGCTACGCCCTGTCCCTGGGCTGCGAGGTCGAACACGCCGGGTCTCTGGTCTATGCCGCCGGCCTGGACCTGAACGGCCCCGCCGCCCGGATCGGCGTCAGCTGCCGCATCTGCGAACGCACCGACTGCACCCAGCGCGCCTTCCCCCCCCTGGACCGCGCCCTTCACGTCCCCGAGAACGAGCGCGGCGTGGTGCCCTATGTGCTGGATGGCCCCCGCCCGGACCGCTATTGATCGAGGCATGACCTCACACGCACCCATCGGCGTCGCCGTCGTCGGCTACGGCCTGGCGGGCCAGACCTTCCACGCCCCCCTGATCGCGGCGACCCCCGGCCTGCACCTGACCGCCGTTGTCTCGTCCCGCCCTGAAGCCGTCCACGCCGACCTGCCGGACGTCGCGGTCCTGCCCAACCTGGACGCCGCCCTGGCCCGCGACGACATCGGCCTGATCGTCGTCGCCACCCCCGACGCGCTTCACGCCGAACAGTCGATCGCCGCGCTGAAGGCCGGCAAGTCGGTGGTGGTGGACAAGCCCTTCGCCGCCACACTTGAGCAGGCCGAAGCCGTCGCCGCCGTCGCCGCCGAAGCGCCCGGCGTCTTCAGCGTCTTCCAGAATCGCCGCTGGGACGCCGACTTCCTGACCCTGCGCCGCCTGATCACCGAAGGTGCACTGGGCGATGTCGCCGTGTTCGAAAGCCATTTCGACCGCTTCCGCCCCGCCGTCACCGACCGCTGGAAGGACAAACGCGACGGCGGCGTCTGGGCCGACCTGGGCCCGCACCTGATCGACCAGGCGGTCCAACTGTTCGGTCCGCCCCTCGCCGTCTACGCCGACCTCCAGGCCCAGCGTCAGGGCGCCACCGCCATCGACTACGCCCACGTCCTGCTGCGCTACGACCGGCTGCGCGTCATCCTGAACATGAGCCACCTCGCCGCCGAGGCTTCGCTCCGCTACGTCGTCCACGGCGCAGGCGGCAGCTTCATCAAACACGGCCTCGACGCCCAGGAGAGCCAGTCCAAAGCCGGGCTCCGCCCCGGCCACCCCGACTGGGGCCTGGACCCCTCGCCCGGCGTCCTGACCCAACAGATCGACGGCCAAACCCGCCGCACCACCCCGACGCCCGAACGCGGCGACTACCCCGCCTTCTACGCCGCCGTCCGCGACGCCATCCAGGGCAAGGGGCCGCCGCCCGTCCCCGCCGCCCAGGCCCTGACCGTCATGCGCATCCTCGACGCGGGACTACGCAGCGCCGCCGAGCGGCGCGAGATTTCGCTCTAGCTTTCACCTCCCTGCGCGCGAAGGCGCGCGGGGAGGACAGGTCGCGCTTGCGACCAGGCGGGGGCGACTCCGACGGCGGTGACGACCACGCCGACTTCACACACCGCCTCGCCCCCTCCTGGCGTTCGCTGACGCTCCCGCCTGTCCTCCCCGTCGGCCTTCGCCGACGGGGAGGTGAGAGAGCACCCCACCCCTACCGCGAGTTCATCCCCCCGCCTCATTCCCGCCCCAATCCGCTACGCATGTAGCGCTACAGGTGTAACACCAACAGCCACGGGAACAGCCTCATGATCGAATCCCTGCCCCGCCGCGAACGCGAGGTCTTCGAGACCCTGTGTCGGCTCGAGAGAGGCTCAGCCGCCGCCGTCCGCAACGCCCTGTCCGACCCGATCAGCGACTCCGCCGTCCGCACCCTGCTGTCGCGGCTGGAGGCCAAGGGTCTGATCGAACGCGCCCCTGGCCCCGACGGCTATGTCTACAGCCCGGTCCAGCGCACCGAGGCGGTCGCCGCCGGCGCCCTGCAACGGATGATCGACACCTTCTTCGCCGGCTCGGCCGCCAGCGCCGCCACCGCCCTGCTGGGCCTGGGTCAGAAGCTGACGCCGCAGGAAGCCGCCGCCCTCGAACGCATCATCGACGAATCCGTGGAGCGCGAGTCGTGACCTGGGCCCTTCTGCTGTCCCTTTTGGTCAAGTCCAGCCTGATCGCCGGCGCCGGCCTGGCCTGTTCGCGGCTTCTGGCCCAACGGCCGGTCGACCGGGTCGACATCCTGCGCGGCGTGACCTGTCTGCTGCTGGCCCTGCCGGTGATCATGGCGGTCCTGCCGTCGCTGAAACTGGCGCTCCTGCCCGCCGCAGAACCCCTCGTGACGCCCCAGAACCTACCCATGTGGCAGGGCGAGGTCGGCCCCGTCGCCGGGGTCGAAATCTCCGGCGCCCTGCCCTGGCCCACGCCCGCGCTCATCGTCGGCCTGATCTGGCTGACCGGCGTCGCGGCGGTCGCCGGACGGCTCCTCTTGGGCCTGCACACCCTGGAGCGCTGGACCCACGAAGGCCGCGCCGTCAAATGCCCCGCCTGGCGGACCGCGCTGGACACCCAGACCACCGGCCGACCGCCGCGCCTGATCGCCAACGACCGCCTGTCGGGTCCGCTCAGCTGGGGCGCCGCGCCCGGCGTCATCCTGGTCGATCCGACCAGCCTGGCCGAACGCGAGGCCGCCCCCGCCATCCTCGCTCACGAACTGGCCCATCTGCGGCGCAAGGACTGGGTCTTCCTGATTCTGTCGCGGCTCAGCCTGGCCCTGTTCTGGTTCAATCCCCTGGTCTGGGCCCTGCACCTCGACCTGGTCGCCCGCACCGAAGAGGCCGCCGACGCCGACGCCCTGACCACCGTGGACCGTCAGGTCTACGCCCGCGCCCTGGTCCGCCTGGCCGCGCATCCCGTCCCCCGCTCCATCCCCTGCGCCGCCAGCCCCATGGCCGCCGACGCCCGCACCCTGAAGACAAGGATCGCCTGCATCATGTCGAACACGCCGTCCCGCCGTCGCCCGCTGACCGTCGCCCTGACCATCGCCGCCCTCGCCGCCGTCGCCACGCCGCTGGCCGCGCTCGAGCTGAGCCGTCAGGACTGGGCCAACCCGCCCCCGCCGCCTGAAGCGCCTGAGCCCCCGCCCCCGCCTGCCCCGCCGGAACCGCCCACGCCCCCGTCGATGGTCGTCGCGCCCCCGCCTGCTCCTCCTGCTCCTCCTGCTCCGCCTGCGCCTCCCGCTCCCCCGGCGCCGACCATTTTCAGCTCAAGCTCCACCTACACCTACAGGGGCGCCCCCTTCCCGGAAGCGGATCGCGCCGCAGCCGACATCCGCGCCGAAGCCGATCAGGCCCGCGCACGCGCTGACGAGACCCGTCGCGGCGCCGATCAAGCCCGCGCGCGAGCCGATGAAAGCCGCGCCCAGGCCGAGATCGCCCGACGCGGCGCCGACCAGGACCGAGTCCGCGCCGAGCTCGCCCGCCTCGCCGGGGCCCAGGCGCGCGCTCACGCCGCCCAGGCTCGCGTCGAAGACGAAAAGGCGCGGCGCATGGGCGAACAGGCCCGCCTCCAGGCCGCCGGCGCCCGCGTGGACGCCCGCCGCCAGATGGCCCAGGGCGCCGAACAGATGCGCAAGAGTGCGCAGGACCTGCGGTCGGAGGCCGTCCGCCTTCGCGACCCTGCCTATCGCGCCCGCCAGATCGCCGAGAACCGCACGCGCGGCAACCGCGTCACCGACGCCGAACTCCTGGCCGTCGCCGCCAGCCTGCCCGCCAAGGCGGACGAGATGGACCGTGACGCGGCCCGCTTGGCGCGCGACGCGCGCCGTCAGGATTGATCCGGACACGACCCTATCGCGAACCTTCACGACCTAAGATTGACTTCGCCGCCCAGATGCGACACTCTAAGGTTGCACACAGGGAGCAAACACTATGGCAGTCATCGTTACGCTTCACATCTTCTCTGGTCGTCCGGACCCGGTTTGGGAATTGGCGGAAGACCAGGTGCTTCAACTCACGGAACGGCTCCGATCCACGCAGGAGCGGTCACTTCTTCGCCCCCCCGGCATCGCCGGCGCCCTGGGCTATCGGGGCTTCAGCATCCTCAGCACGGGCGAGAAGGCGCTGGATTCGCACATCTTCGTCCACCAGGGCCTGGCCGAGATCGGCGGCCTCAATATTTCGCTCAACCTCGGATCGCCCGAAACCGAACTGTTCCTGCTCGAAACCGGCCGGGCGGCGCTTCCGGACGATCTCTACGACTATGTCTCGGAGGAAATCGGCGGCGAGGGTTTTAAGGCGGAGGCCGCGCCCACGGTGTTCGCCGCGCCGCCCTATGATCCCGGGAAGTGGAACAACAACCCCTACATCATGGCGAACAACAACTGCTACAACTACGCCAACGACAAGATCACCAACAGTTTCGCACAGCCCGGGCGCGGGTCCGGTCAGATGTACACGACGTTCAGCTGCGACAACGTCGGCGCCGCCTCGCAGCGCGACGGCCAGATCCTGATCCCCAATCCCAACGTCACCCCGGCGGCGGGGCAGATCATCTGCCTGGTCATCTGGCCCGGAAATGACTTCCACTGGTACCGAAGGGACAGCAACGGCCTGTGGTCTCACAAACCCGGCAGCACGCCGGCCAAGAACACGGACAACTCCGGAAACCTGATCCAGAGCCCGGCCACCTGCAATCGCGGCCCCTATGTGAACCTCTGCAGCTATTTCAACAGCATTCCCGCCCAAACCCAGATCTGGTGAAGAGGGCGTGGCGCCTGGACGGCTCGGGCCTTCGTCCCCTGCCGTCCAGGCCTCAGCCTTGGGTCAGCCGACGAAATGACCGACCCGCCCTGACGGTCCCAGAACCCAGAGGTCGTATCGTCCTCCATCGGACGCCAGCGCCCATACCCCCGTCAGGCTCTCGCCCGCCCCGACGGTGTAGCGACGAGGAATTCGGTCCAGGTGCAGCCGGTCGTAGACATGGAAGACAGCGGCCAACTCGCCCTGAACCGAGAAGGTCAGCGTGGCCTCGCTCCTGTCCGCATTCACGTCGCAGGTCGCCTGGAGCCGATATCGGGTCGGACGGGCCGGCCTTTCGCCGGGCTCCTGAGGCGGTCGACTGTGATCGGCGGGCAGGACGGGCGTCGGCTGATGCGGGATGGCCGCGGCCCGCAACCGGGCGTCCGTCGTGTCCGGCAATAGCCGGGTGAAATCGGTGTCGTTGGGCGTCGCGAAATCGAAGGCGGTGGTCAGGTCGCTGCACACCGCGCGTCGCCAGGCCGAGATATTGGGCTCCATCACGCCGAACCGGCGCTCCAGAAAGCGGATGACGGAGGTGTGGTCCGCGACTTCCGAATGGACCCAGCCGCCCCGCGACCAGGGGGACAGGACATACATCGGCACGCGTGGCCCCAGACCGTAGGGCCGACCCCGGAACTCCGCCGTGTCGCCGTCGGCGCCGGGCGCGGGCAGGCGGTGGTATTCGCCGGCCGTCGAGACAGTCGAGGCGCCGGCGAAACCGCCGGGCGCCTGCGGATCGGGCGAAGGCGGGGCGGGCGGCGGCACATGATCGAAGAAGCCGTCGTTCTCGTCGAAATTGATGAACAGCACGGTTCTGGCCCAGACCGCCGGATCGGCGGTCAGGGCGTCGATCACCCGCGCCATATAGTCGGCGCCCTGGGCCGGGCTGGACGGGCCGGGATGTTCTGATCCCTCGGCCGTGCCGATGATCCACGACACCTGCGGCAGACGGCCGCCCAACACGTCAGCCTTCAACTGGTCCAGATCGCGCGTCGACAGGGCGCGGTCCTTCAGCGCCGGATCCGAGCCGGGCTCGTCGCGCCAGGCCCGCCGATAGGCCATGAAGTTCTGGACGGGGTTGTCGCCGAAATTGTCGGCCAGATTCTGGTAGTGGCGCCAGTCGATCCCCGCCGCCTGCAGCCGCTCGGCGTAGGTGGTCCAGTTATAGCGCGGCTGGTCGTCGTCAGGCTTGTTCAGGTCGTCATCGACGTTGTCGATCACCGGCCCGCCGGCGAGACCGTGGGGATCATTGGTCCCGCTGAACAGGAACAGCCGGTTGGTGTTGGTGCCGGTCTGGACCGAGCAGTGATAGGCGTCGCAGAGGGTGAAGGCCTCGGCCATGGCGTATTGGAACGGAATGTCATCGCGCCTGTAATAGCCCAGAGCACGCTGGGTCTTGGCCTCGGGCCAATGCGCCATCCGCCCCTGATCCCAGGCCGCCTGGGCGTCGGGCCAATGGTGGGGCGTGCCCTCCATCCGCATCAGGTCGAAATTCGCCGCAGTCGACAGATGGAAGGGGCCGATGTCCGCAGGTGGCTGGACCGTGCGGTCGGTCTGGGTCCAGACGTCGCGCGGCGCGCCGTCGGAACCGGCCGCGACAGGAATGGGATGGGCGTCGCCGAAGCCCCGCACCCCCGCCATGGCGCCGAAATAGTGATCGAAGCTGCGGTTCTCCTGCATCAGGATGACCACATGCTCCACATCCTCGATCGTGCCCTTGCGGACATCGGCCGGAATGGACAGGGCCCGCGCCAGAGACGCCGGAAGGCCCGCCGCCAGGGCCGCGCCCAGGCCGCCCGCCAGAAGGGATCGCCGATCGACAGACATGGTGTGTTTCCGAAAGAGGGGCCCGCGCCGATCTTATGACCGGCGCGGGCGACAGGCTTACGACGGTGAGGCGAGCCGCCTCAGTGACGCCAGGTCAGGCCCAGACCCAGCATGCGCGGCGCGGTCTGATAGCCGATGGTGTAGCGTTCCGACTTGCCGCGCGTGGCCCAGTAGCCGGCCTCGCCCGTCAGGTTCTCGCCATAGAGGCTGAGCACCAGCTGGTCGGTCAGTTGCAGGCGCGCGCCGAAGTCGAGCGTCGCCTGGGGCTGGATATATTCGTCCAGGGCGTTGGCCCGCAGGGTCGCGATATAGCGGCCCCGGTAGCTGTAGCCCAGGTCGGCGTCGAACCGGTCGCGCTTGTAACCGATGCCGATATTGCCCAGCACCTCCGGCGCATTGGGCAGGCCGACCTCGACGCCGTCGCGCCAGGCGATGCCCGGATCCGCCTTGCTGGGCTGATAGGTGTAGTTGGCCCAGGCCGAGAAGCCGGCGATCAGGTCGCGACGACCGGCCAGCTCCAGACCCCAGATGCTGGCGTCCTTGCCGTTGGCCGGGGTCGTGATCGGCACCCCGTCCTCGCCGACGATGACCTGCGAGCCCGCAGACACATAGATGAAGTTGTCGATCTCCTTGCGGAACAGGCCCGCCGAGAAGAAGCCCTGGTCGCCGGAGTATTGAACGCCCAGGTCGAAGTTCAGCGCCTCGGCCGGCTTCAGATCGGGATTGCCCTTTGAAATCGAGACGATCCGGTCGCCGTTGGACTCGACGTTGATCCCCTTGGAGATGTCGGTGAAGTTCGGACGGGCGAACGAGGTCCAGACGGCTGCGCGGACGGTCCAGTCGGCGTTGGGGCGCCAATCGACGTGCAGGCTGGGCAGGAACTCGGTGTAGGTGGCCTCGGTGGTGCCGGTCGCGCCGCCGAACTCGCGTGTGACGACGCCGGTGACGGCGTCCACGGTCGTGACCAGCGCCTCATTGTGGACGTCCGTCCGCTCCAGGCGCGCGCCTGCGGTGGCCGACCAGGCGCCCCGCTCCAACACCGCCATGGCGTAACCGCTGTAGCTGGTCTCGTGGCCTGTGGAGTCGTTCAGGTTCCAGGGATATTCCGCGTCGGTCACGCGGGGCGCAGCCTGAAGCAGGGCCAGAACCCGGTTCATTTCCATGATCGTGCCGAAGCGGGTCCGGTCGCGATAGTGGTCGTCGTCGAAATGATCGATCGAGCCCGCGATCAGGTCGGTATGGCTCGAAAGGGGCGAGCCGCCGGCCAGTCCCGGAATGTCCCGCGTGCCGCTGTCGACATCCTGCTGCTGGTCATAGTCACGCTGGGACCGGCGGAAACGGAAACCGCCCTTGACGGTCTTCAGCGGACCCTTGCCCTCGGGAGACCAGGTCAGATTGGTCGTGGCGAAGGCCTGGGAGTCTTCGGAAATCCGGCGATACAGTTCGGCGTAGTCGAACTGCAGGTTGGCGGGGCTCAGCATGGCGGTAGACTGCGCCTCGCTCATCACCCAGGTCGGATGTTTGCTGTCCGAGGCGTCGAAGCTGATCGGCGTGTCGAAGATCGGCAGGCTGCTGTCCGTCACATACTCAATATACCACTGGTTCGGCGTCTCGGTCCGGCCGTAGGTATAGGCGATATCGTAGTCCAGCTCGAAGGCGCTGCGGACGTGGCGGCCGCCGAAGTCGATCATGGCCAGCCGGTTGTCTTCCTGCTTCACCTCGGCGCCCATCAGGGACGAGAAGCCGTCGATCGCGCCGGCGGCATTCAGGCTGGTCTTGACGTCGATATAGTCGTGCAGCTGATCATTCTTCCACTGCGAATAGAGGCCGCGCAGATGCAGGGCGTCGTCGGCCGAGGGGCGGTATTCCAGAGTGAAGTTGCCGCCGGTGCGATCAATGTCGTTCACGAACCGGTCCAGGCCGTGCGAGACCAGCCGCAGCTCGGTGCTCTCCGGCAAGACGATATTGTCGGCGGGCAGGACGCCGTCCGGACGCCAGCTGGTGTTGTAGCTGATGTTCTCGTTGCGCTCGCCGGTGATGGTCCGCTCGGTGTGGAAGACGACGCCATAGAGACCCAGGGTCTTGGCCTCGTTCAAGAAGGTCGAGAAGGCGCCGGTCAGGTCGGTCGCCGTCTTGTCGGCGATGTTTTCCCGGCTGGCGCGCACCGACAGGCTTGCGAGGTTTTCGTCGAAATCGAAGGGGCTGGGCAGGCGGAAGTCGATGGTGCCGCCGACCGCGTCGCCGTCGAGATCCGGCGTCACGCTCTTGACCACGCGCACGGTGTCCAGGCCGTCCGGCGGCAGCAGATCCAGGGCCACGGCGCGGTTGTCGCGGCCCGAGGTCGCCAGGCGCACCCCGTTCAGCGTGTAGACGTTCAGGGCGCTGTCCAGACCGCGAATGCTGACGTAGCGCGCGTCGCCCGTGCCGCGGTCGTTGACGGTGCTGACGCCCGGAAGCCGCTTCAGGGCGGCCGCCACGCTGGTGGAGGGAATGGTCAGCAGTTCATCGGCGGAGATCACCTCGGACACGATGTCGGCCTGACGTTGCTCCGCCTCGGCGCGACGCGTGGCGTTGCGTGAGCCCGTGACGATGATTTCGGCAAGATTGGCGGGCTCGCCCGACGTCTGGCCCTGCGTGGTCTGGCCCTGGGCGTTCTGGGCCAAGGCGGCGGCGGGCAGAACCGCGGCGAGCGCGACGCCGCACAGCAGGGCGCGCGCGCCGAAGCGCGTGTTTGAAAGAACCATGATGACATCCCCTGATCTTGGACGGCGCCAAGCCGTCTCAGGGGATGATCTACGCCATCCCTGTGACACGGATGTGAACTATTGTGGCATTTTGTGTTTTTTTGTGGTTTTTGACGGCGAAGGGCGTCACATGCCACATAGTATGCATTGCAGGGGGACGCCTTGAACCAGACGGCCAGGCTCGACGCCATTCTTTCAGCCCTGTCGGATCAGGGATCGTGCACGATCGCCGACCTCGCGGCGGCCTTCGCCGTCTCGGAAGAAACCGTGCGTCGCGACATTCGGCGCCTGGAGCAGGACGGGGCGGTGCGAAAGGTGCATGGCGGCGTCCGCCTGCGCGACCGGCGGGCCGAGGCGCCCTGGCGTCAGCGGCTCAATGTCAATGCGGAGGCCAAGAAGCAGATCGCCGCCTGCGCGGCGGACTTGATCGAGCCCGGCATGACCCTGTTGCTGGATTCCAGCACGACGGCCTTCTGGATGGCGCGCGAGATCGCGTCGGTGACAAACCTGACCGTGATCACCAACAGTCTGGAAACCGCCGGCGAATTGTCAGCGACGTCGGATGCACGACTGTTCCTGGCGGGCGGCGCCGTCAATACGACCTATCGCGCGGCCTTTGGCGCCGAGGCGGCGGCCTACGCCAACCGGTTCGTGCCCGATCTCGCCATCTTCTCCATTGTCGCCATAGACGCCGCGCGGGGTTTTCTGGACCACGAGCCGGAAGAGGCCGAATATGCCAGGGCGGTCCTGCCGAACGCCCGCAAGACGATCTGCCTGGCCGATGCCTCCAAGTTCGAAGCCCCCGGCCGGATCATTGCGGCGGAATGGTCGCAGGTCGATCTGATCGTCACCGACCGCACGCCCTCTCCCGACATCGCAACCGCCGCGCGGGAAAGCCGCACCGACATCCTGGTCGCGGACTGACCCGACGCGCGCTGGGTCAGGATTTCGGCGCTTCGCCGGACTAAGGCTCGGTCGCCGGACGCCTAGCTCGCCCCCGATCGCAAGATCGGGGGCGGGCCGGCGCTTCGTCTTCAGATCAGTAGGAGTAGGCCAGGCGGACCAGGAAGTTCCGACCGGGCTCCATATAGTCCTTCTGGTACGAGGGGCTCTCGCCCTTGGTGGTGTAGTAGCGATGGCCGTCCAGGATGTTCTGGACGTCGAAGTCCATCGTCAGACCGGGGCGGAAGTTGTAGCGCGAGTGGAAGTCCAGGCTCTTGTTCGGCTGGACCCATTTATCGACGGCGTTGTCGCGCAGGTCTTCGATATAGGCGCCCTGGTACTGATACGACAGGCGGGCTTCGAAGCCGTATTTCTGATAGGTCAGCGACGCATTGTAGATCAGGTCCGGCGCCTGGATGAAGGAGATCGACCGGCCCTTGCGATAGTCCAGACCGGTCTCGGCCTCGCTGACCTGACGGGTCAGGTTGGCCTCGACGCCGAAGCCGTCGAAGGGCGCGCCCATGCCCTCGAACGACTTGATCAGGTTCAGTTCGACGCCCGTGATCTTGGCGGTTTCACCGTTCTTGGGCTGACTGATGGTGATCACGCCCTCCTGGGTGTCTGCGTCGACCGCGCTGCCGTTGGTGAAGATGAAGTGGTCGATCTTCTTGTGGAAGACGCCGATGGAGACCAGGCTGGACCGGTCCGGGTAATATTCGGCCGAAACGTCCAGGTTCAGGGCCTCGGCCGGTTTCAGATCGGGATTGCCGCGGCTGATCGAGACGATGTCGCCCAGGGTCTGGCCCGGACGCGGCGGCGCCCGGCCGACGCTGACACCCCGCGAGATGTTGCTGAACTCGGGCCGGGAGAAGCTGGTCCAGATCGCGCCGCGATAGACGAAGTTGTCCGACGGGCGATAGACCGCCGTCACGCTGGGCAGGACGTTCGTGTAGTTGCTGTCGGTGTCGCCGAAGCCGGTCTGGGCCTCGTCCTCGATCCAGTTGGTGTTGCTGACCTCGGTGTGCTCGACCCGCACCCCGGCGACCACGTCCAGATCGTTGAACTGGAAGCTGGCCAGGCCGTAACCGGCGTAGATGGTCTCTTCGCCGCGCTTATCGCTAGAGCTCAGATCAGCGTAGGAATAGGTGACCGGATTGGCCTTCTGGGCGGCCTCGATGGCGGCCGTCACCCGATCGCGGTTCAGGATGGCGCCATAGTAGTAGCGGCCGTTCAGAACGGAGCCGACCTCGCGGTCGATCAGACCCGACTGACCCAGGCTCTTGCCCTCCAGGGGCGTGTTGTCGAACGAACCGCCCCAGATCGGGGTGGCGTCGTATTCGCGCTCGGACCGCAGGACCTTCACGCCCGCCTTCAGATGACGAACCACGCCTTCCATCTCATAGACGGCGTCGAACTTGAACGCCGTGCGCGCGTCGGTCTGTTTGTCGCGGCTGCGGCCGCCGCCGTCATAGGGCAGCAGATTGGGATCGTTCTGCGCGTTCTGGGCGAAGGCCGGCAGCTGCGGCATGGGGAAGCGGGGGTCGTAGGACGACCACAGCAGACCCGTCTGATTGAACGGCGCCGAACAGGCGTCGCAGTTGTAGCCGATCGAGAAGCTGTCCGGTCCGCCCTTCTCACCCGCGCTGTAGCTGAGGTCGTAGTCCAGGGTCAGGCGGTTCAGACGGCTCTGGCCGCCCAGGTTGATCGTGCCCAGGGTCGAGACCTGGTCCAGGGTCTGGAAGGTCCGCGCGAACTGGAAAGTCTCGGGCTTCCACACACCGGAACGACCGAACAGCGACCAGTAGGACGAACTGCTCTTGCGGTCAGCGTCGGTGATCACGCCGTCGGCGTCGAAGTCCTTCATCTGGGCGACGGTGTAACTGTAGATACGGCCTTTGGCGCCGAAGCCGACGACGGCGTTGTCGGGCTGGATCAGGCTCGAATTTTCCAGATCAACCTGCTGCAGTCGCTTGGTCTTGCGGCTGCGGAAGTCGGTGTAGTCGTTGGTGCCGGTCCGTTCCAGGCGGCTGTACTGGCCGCGCAGATAGAAGTCGTTCGCCTGACCTTGATAATCCAGCGAGAAGTTGCCGCCGAAACGCTCCTGTTCGATACGGCGGTAGTCGAGGTCGATCCCCGGCAGATACATCGAGCGTTCGTCGATCGCCTCTTCGCTGTCCTTGCGCCAGCGGTAGGGCTCCCACTCGCCGTCGTTTTCGGTCTCTTCGTTCAGGCTGTTGCTCTTGCCGTAGTTGAACGAGACGAAGGCGCCGAAACGGCTGTCGGACGACAGGCGGCTGGCGAAGTCCATTTGGACCTGGCCCGAACCGTCTTCTTCGCCCTGTTCCTGGGCGCGGTCATTGACGCCGTAGCTGAGGAAGGCGCGCGCAACCGGCTTGGTGAAGTCGAAGGCCGTCGGGGTCTGGAAGTTGACCGAGCCGCCGATGGCGTCCCCGTCCATGTCCGGCGTCAGGGTCTTGGAGACGGTGATGCTCTTCAGACCGTTGGGCGGCAGGACCGTCATCGACATCTTGCGGCTGTCGGGGTCGGTCAGGGCGACGCGAACGCCGTTGATCGAATAGGCGTTGAAGGTGCCGGCCAGACCCCGGACCGAGACATATTCGCCCTCGCCCGTTTCCTGGTTCACCACCACATTGATGCCGGGCGCGCGCGCCAGGGCGTCGGCGACGTTGGCGTCGGGCAGTTTGCCCAGGTCGTCGGACGAGATCACGCTCGAGACCACGCCCGACCGGCGTTGGGCCTCGATGGCGTTGGCGGTGCTGAGGCGCTGCCCCGTGACGACGACCTCGTCCACCTCGGCCGCTGCCGGGGCCTGAACTGTCTGGGCGTGGGCGGACGAGGCCGCCAGAACGGCGGAACCCGCCAGAAGGACCGTGCGCAGATCGGCGCCGGCGAAGATTTGACGATGAACGGCCCGCGCACGGGCGATGACATGACGCGACATGACTGTCTCCATTGATCCTGATGTGATTTCGGTTCGACCGATCAGGGTCGGCGCAAGGCAGCCGTCAGCGATCAGCGACGCGCGTGTGCGCCCTGTCGGTGTCGATCACCCTGTTGGATCCCCCGGCCGATCGTGTTCGGCTGTGTTGACGCCGCTACAGGCGACGTCGGTCATTCTCTCGCTGGCCCGGCTATCCGGACCGGCGACGATGGAAACGCTTACTCATTCAACAACCCCCATAGTTGAAATGAAAACTAGGCTTCCGCCCTGCGGTTGATCAGGTCGCAGAGAAGCTCGCGATAGGCCTCGAAGCCGTCGACCTCGACGCCCTGGGCCTTGCCCAGTTCGTCGTAGCGCCGCAGCCGCAGCGCGGCCTCGGCCGCCGGCAGGGCCATGAATTCCTCGGCCTCGGCCGGGCTCATCGGCCCGCCCTGCAGGGCCAGGCTCTGAAGCGAGGCCGCGCTGAGCCGATCCACATAGCCGGGCGCGGTGGCGGCCAGACAGCGTTTGGCCGCGACGTGCAGCCGGACCGGCTCGGTCACCTCCGGGCCAAAGGCGCGCGACAGGTAGCCGGCGCTGATATGTTCGTGGCGGGTGTCGATGCCGCGGTCGGCGGCGTCCTCGCCCGCCTTCTGCATCATATGGCCGACGTCGTGCAGCAGGGCCGCCGCCACCAGGGCCGGCGGCGCCCCATCGACGCGCGCGTGATGCGCGGTCTGCAGCGCATGCTCCAGTTGGCTGACGTCTTCGCCGTAATGCAGCGCGCCCAGTCGGCTGAACAGGTCCGACAGTTCGGTGAAGAAGGCGTCGGCATCCACGGGAGAAGTCATCGAAAGTCCGTCTGTAAGCTGGGTCGAAATCGGGTGGGCGGGCGTGGCGTCGGTCACAGGCGCATGCGTCCGATGGCCGGGTCGGTGCGGCTGGGACGACCGGTCTCCACATGACCGGCCAGGCGCTGGATGAAGGTCGGATCGTCCGCCAAGGTCACGGTCAGATCGTACCAATGGTCGCTGCCGCGCAGATCCCAGACCGAATGCGCCGCCGTTCCGGGACGAAGGGTCAAGCGGCGGCGCGCCTCCCCTTCGGACAGGGGATAGGCGGCGTCCATGTCCAGCACCGCCTGCGCCGTCCCCTCCTGCGCGCCGGTCAACTCGACGGTGAGAAGACCCTTGGCGTCGGTGGAGATCGTCACCTGGGGCTGGGGCCGCGTGGCGTCGCCGGCGAACCGACGATAGAAGCCGTTGGGACCGTGAACCGTCAGATCATAGACGCCGGGCCGGCCGTCGTTCCAATGTCCGGCCGCATAGGTCTCCCCGGATCCCAGGGTGAAGCGCCACGGCCCCGCGCGGTCGGTGTTGTCGAACACCTGGAAGACCGCGCCCGTCCGCCCGCTGTTGACCAGATCGATCAGGACCGCCCCATCCGCGACGCGGGCCGCGGCGGCCAGGTCATAGGGCAAGGGACGTGCGCCGCGCTGGGGTCCGTCCTGGAAGGCCGGCGTCTGGCGCTCCGGAATCCGCAGACTGGGCGCGGCCTTGGAACGGGCGACGCGCTGCATGTAGTCGGCCGTGGCCGGCAGGGACAGGGCCGACCAGTCCTGGTTCGGGCGCGCGAAGTCGAAGGCCGAGGTCAAGTCGCCGCAGACGGTCCGACGCCAGTCGCTGATGTTCTCTTCCCTGACGCCGAAGCGTTTTTCCAGGAACTGAAGCGTGGAGGTGTGATCGAACACCTCCGAACAGACAAAGCCGCCACGGCTCCAGGGCGAAACCACGATGGCCGGCACCCGGATGCCGAGGCCCAGCGGATGGGCGCCGTGGTGGGGCCGATCCGCATCCTGCCCATAGTCCTTGGCCTCGCCGGCGACGGACACGGTGCTGTACCCCTGGTCGGGCGTCAGCGGCGGCATGGGCGGCTGGACATGGTCGTAGAAGCCGCCGGCCTCGTCGTAGTTGACGATGAAGACCGTCTTGGAAAACACCTCGGGATGATCGACCAGGGCCTCGATCAACTTGGCGCAGACATGCTCGCCCTTCGACGGCTCGGCCGATGGATGTTCGGACAGATCCGCCGCCGTGACGATCCACGACACCTGGGGCAACCGCCCGCCGGCGATGTCGGCGCGGAAGGCCTCCACCAGTTGTTCGCCGTCCGAGCGGGTGCGATCCGCGCCGGTCTTGCCTTCCGACACCCAGGCGCGGCCGCGCTGATACAGGGGCGAATCCTTCGGGCAGGGTCGGAACGGCTTGAACACCGACAGGATGTTGTCGCCGAAATTGTCGTATTCCTGATAGACCTTCCAACTGACGCCCGCCGCCTGGAGCCGTTCGGCGTAGGTGGTCCATTCGTGCGGGCCGCGGGCCATCGGCCTGTCCTCGGCCATGTCGGCGCTGGGGGTCTCGTCCTCGCCGTAGTTGCTCATCTCCGGATCGCCGCCGACCTTTCCGCCGCCGTTGCAGCCGGTCCAGAGGTGCAGGCGGTTTGGATAGGTCTGGGTCAGGGTCGAGCAGTGGTAGGCGTCGCAGACGGTGAAGGCGCCGGCCAGGGCGTAGTAGAAGGGCAGGTCGGAGGCCTTGTAATAGGCCATCCGCTTGTGCAGCTCGCGCGAATGGCCCCACTGGTCATAGCGGCCGCCGTTGACGATGGTGATCGCCGCCGTATGGCCCTGATCCGCGCCATCGACCGTATAGGCGTTGGTGGTGCGGGAATCGCCGTGGAAGGGGGCGACGAAGCCGTCCGGATGCTCGACGCTGGGCTGACGCCAGACAGAGGCTCCGCCCGGCAGGCGCTGCGGCCGGGGATCGCCGAAGCCGCGCACCCCGTTCAGGGCCCCGAGATAATGATCGAAGGCGCGGTTCTCCTGCATGAAGATGACCACATGCTCGACATCCATGATCGTGCCCGTGGCGTTGTTGGCGGGAATGGCCATCGCCTTGCGCACCGTCGCCGGCAACAGGTTCAACGCCGCTCCAGCCGCCACGCCGCCCAGAGCGCCCCGCAGGAAAGACCGCCGATCATTTGACATGGATCAAATCCCCCTCTTCAATTTTGGTATAGACCAGATGGAGGGAGATTTTCGGCGAAGTTTTCGTGAAGCTTGAGCGGCGAATGTCTGAACCGTCAGGGGGCTGATCCGGTTCACTTGACCCCACAGACACGACTTCTCATCCTCCGGTGGGGCGGGAATCGACCGTCGATCGAGCGATCCCATGACTCAGCCGGACAGCCTTCACTATCTCGGAGTGCGCGACGCCATCGCCACACGGATCGCGGGAGGAGAGTTGAAGCCCGGCGAACGCCTGCCCTCCGAACGTCAGTTGCAAGTGGGCGGCGGGGTGGCGCGCGGCACGATCCGGGAGGCCCTGTTCCAGCTGGAGGCCGAGGGGATCATCTATCGCAAGGACCGCAGCGGCTGGTACGTCTCGCCCCCGCCGGTGGTCTATGATCCGACCCGGTGGGAAGGCTTCATGTCCTATGTCGAGGCCCAGGGCCGCCGCCCGGAGACCGAGACCCTCAGCAAGACGGAAATCGCCTGCACCCCCGCCCTGGCCCCCATCTTCGGCCGCCCGGTCGGCGCGCCGATGTATCGCATTCGCCGACGGCGTTCAGTCGATGGCCGCGCCGTACTGGTCGAGACCATCGTCGTCGACGCGGCCCTGGCCCCGGACCTGCTCAGCCACCCGCTGGACGGTTCGCTGACCAGCGTCCTGAAGTCCGCCTATAATATCGCCGTGGCCCGCAACCGGGTGGACATGCAGCCGTGCGCCCTGACCCGCGGCGAGGCCGAGGCGCTTCAGGTCAAGTCGGGACTGCCGGGGCTGAATGTGGTCCGCACCAGTTATGACGCCCAGGGTCGCGTGGTCGAGTTCGACCGCGAATACTGGCGCCACGACGCCCTGAAGATCAGCGTCGATATTCGGGTGCGTTAGGAAAGGCCGGCGCGCCGGGTCGCCTCGGCCTCCAGGGCGGGGATCAGATCGGCCACCGTGTCGATGACCAGATCGGCCCCGGCGTCACGCAGCCGGTCGGCGGCGGCCTTCAACAGAACGGCGCGTTCATCGCCGTCCAGCTCGGCCAGGGCCTGGGCGGTCAGACCGACCATATTGCCTGAGGCGGCCACGCCGATGGTGAAACAGCCGGCATTGCGCCCCTCGGCGACACCCACCTCCGCATCGTCCACCTTGACCACGCGCGACAGGGGCCAGACGCCCAGATCGGCGCAGGCCTTGTAGATCATCAGCGGCGAGGGCCGCCCCTCCGGGGTCTCGTGGGCGCAGACCACCAGGTCGGGCGCATAGGCCTGGGCGGCGGCGCGCGGCAGGATCGCCTGCATCATCTCGCGCGTATAACCGGTGCAGGAGGCGATCTTCAGACCCAGGCTGCGCAGATCCGCCACGGCGTCCGCGGCGCCGGGGATCAGATCCGCCGTCTTCTCGGCCAGACGGATCATCGGGGCCTGGAGTTCGGCCATGACCTGATCGACAGCCTGCTGGCCCGGCGCCGCGGCGTGGGCCGCCATCCAGGCCTGGTTGATCCGGGGCTGTTCGAACAGGGCGCGGACGTGGTCGGCCTTGGCCCGGCCCATGTCGCGGCGGGCCTCATCTTCACTGACGGGCGCGCCGAGGACGGCGAAGGCCTCCATCAGGGCCAGCACCGGGGCGCGGCTGCCGAAATCGACCATGGTGCCGGCCCAGTCGAAAACGACCATGTCGAAGCTGTCGCGGATGGAGGTCATGGTTCGAACGTCTCCTGAAACAGGTCTGCGATCACCTCTTCGCCAAAGGCGAAGGCGGTGGAGGCGCCGTTGCCGGCGGTGATGAGGGCGAGGCGAACGCAGGGGTGCGGCGCGGCGACCAGGTCGGCGTGCGGACCGCGGGCATAGGTCCCCGTCCAGCGTTGCAGGACGGGCGGCGCGGGCCGGCCGGTGGCGGCGCGCCATTCATCCAGGATCAGTTGATCGACCGTCTCGTCGGCGAACGGATCGGGCGTAGCGGCGTCGTGATGGCTGTCGCCCACGACCAGGGCGCCGTCGGCGTCCTGCACCGCGATCAGGTGGACCCCCTCGGCCAGGGCCCGGCCCTGCTCCGCCTCCAGCCGCGCGCGCAGGGCGGCGGCCTCCGGCAAGTCGGCGTAGCCGCCGTAGCGAACCAGACCCAGGTCGGACATGACCGGCGCCGGCAAGTCGAAGCCGGGCGACGCCAGCCGCATCATCTGCAACTTGCAGCGCGCCAGGCCGGCGTCGGCCAGGCAATCCGGGAACAGGCTGACCAGATCGTCTCCGGGACAGACCACCACCCGCGCGGCCTCCACGACGCCCCGGCCCGTGACGACGCGCGGCGGCTCGACCGCCTGGACGACGGTCTGACGCAGAAACTCGACCCCGAAACGCCCCTCCAGCCACGCGGCCAGTCGCGGGATGGCCGTGCGGGAGTCCACACGCAATTCATGAGGGCTCCAGAGGGCGGCGACCGTGTCGGGTCCGGTCGTTTCCGGCGATCGGGCCCGCGCCTCGTCCGGCGTCATCAGCCGACAGCCTTCGCCCATCTCGGTGGCCATGAAGGCTTCCAGCACGGCTGCGGCCTCGGGCCTGCGCACGGGCAGCCAGAGGCCGTGTTGCAGGATCGGCACGCCCGCCTCGCCCGCGACCTCGTCCCAGACGGCGCGGCTGCGATGCGCGCGGCGCCACACCCGGCCGCGCGGCTGGCCGGTGACGGTGACGAAACCGAAGTTCCGGATCGAGGCGCCGTTCGCCTGGGCGTCACGGTCGATCACCACCACCGAAAGGCCGCGCCGTGCAGCGGCCAGGGCGCAGGCCAGGCCGACGATTCCCGCCCCCACCACGGCGACGTCGTACCGTCCCATCATCCCATCATCCTCGTCATTCAAGCGTCGCAGCAGTGGTCTAGACCACGCGGGTGCAACAGGATGATGTCAAACGATGAACCGGATGCGGCTCTGGCTGGCGAAGACCAACCCCGTTGTCTTTGTGGCGTTCGCGGGCCTGGCGGGGTTTTGCGCCTATTTCTCCATGTACGCCTTCCGCAAACCCTTCACCGCCGCGACCTTCGATGTCGTGGCCGGTTGGGATTTCGCCCTGGACTACAAGATCGCCCTCGTGATCGCGCAGGTGGCCGGCTACGCCCTGTCCAAGCTGATCGGGATCAAGGTGATCGCGGAGATGCGGCCCGAACGCCGAGCGGCCGCGATCATCCTGCTGATCGGCGTCTCCTGGATCGCCTTGGTCCTGTTCGCGGTCGTGCCTGCGCCATGGAATGTCGCGGCCCTGTTCCTCAACGGCCTGCCGCTCGGTCTGATCTGGGGCCTCGTGTTCGGTTTCATGGAGGGGCGACGCACCAGCGAGGTGCTGGGGGCGATCCTGTGCGCCAGCTTCATTCTGTCGTCCGGCGTCGTGAAATCGGTCGGCAAGGCCTTGATGGAGAACTGGCAGGTCAGCGAGTTCTGGATGCCGGCGGCCGTCGGGGTGGTCTTCATGCCTCTGCTGGCCGTTTCGGTGCTGGCCCTCGCCA